>Ga0302273_1000004_pt1 | contig 176035 bp, 258 predicted proteins | sample III_Bog_N1_3_FD_198774 | JGI IMG/M metagenome (GOLD analysis project Ga0302273, IMG submission 198774) | Peat permafrost microbial communities from Stordalen Mire near Abisko, Sweden - III_Bog_N1_3 | ecosystem: Environmental > Terrestrial > Soil > Wetlands > Peat | place: Sweden: Abisko... | reverse complement strand
GCGGGCGGAATTACTGACTTTCTGAACGTGACTGAATTGCATAATTTATCCTCAAAAGTGTCATCTCTGACACTTTCTATCGTTAAAAGACATTATCTAGACCTTTAGGGGCCCTTTTGACCCCTAAAGGTTCATATATGATACTTTACGGTGCTAAATGCGTCGTTTGTGGAGCAGCCCACTTCGGCATCAAGGCTTGGTAGGCATCGATGACGTCTTGGCAGAGACCGAGTTGTCGAGTGTTTGCGTCAGCGTCAGCTGCGAGACGGGCAAGATCTGCTGCAGTCTTTCCTGGAAGTTCGCAGGACGTTTGATCATGACGCTTGCTGGTGGAGGTGGTATCACCGGGCACGGTGGTGGCGGCAGGACTTGGGACTGACATCCGGACAGAACCATTAAGCAGAGAATCCACGAGCACTTGCGTACTTTTACTGGCATCGATTGCACCTTTCTGATAGTTAAGGTCGAGGTCGGATTGCTTGGCGACAATCCCCTGTTCGATCTTCCGGGCTTCCCCAGTTTGAACGACGGTGGTGGTGAGATTCTTCGTCTTCACCGAGTCTGCACCGCTGGAGTAACCCCAGTTGTACATCAGGGCCATGATCACGCCGGCCCCGAGAGCACCGATTATGTACTTATACATCAAGCCCCCTTAAGTGAAACATAGATCGCTCCGATAGCCAATACTGCCAGCACCCCGAAGATTGTGATGGCAGCGGACTGACCGAAGGTGTCATGCTGCATGGCTCGAGCTTCTGAGTAATCGTCGTAAGCATCCAACCACCCGTCATCCCACTCCTGTGCCTCTGGAGTCCCCGCGACGTAGGGGTTATCCTCCGGGTAGTTATCACAGTGAAAAGCCAAGCGACCCTTCCGGAAGTTATTAGCCACGGGAGAAGACCAGACGTTTGATGATTTCAGCGTGATCTTCGAAGAGTTCGGCGTCGGCCCGTTGGATTTCCGCGAAGGAGAACCAGCGAACGGCGTCGGCATCATCGTCGGCCCGGACTTTCGGACGTTCAATGCCCAGGTGATCGAGATTAAAGCGAGCAGCATGCGTAATGGTGCGGCCACGCAGTGATCGAGACGGGTTATCGAAGACTTGAATCGGTTGCATGATTCGCAGAAGATCTTCATTAGGGACGGCAATTCGGGTTTCCTCACGGAGTTCACGGATGATGGAATCGCGGATCCACTGCTTCGGCCCCAGGAACCCGCCAGGTAACGCCCACAGGCCACGGCCCGGAGAGTTCTTACGGCGAATCATCAGGATAGAAGACTTGTGGGTCACGACGGCGTCAGTAGTCACGAAGATGTTTTCGTACGGGGCCATATCCCAGGTGAGCTTGTTGGTGTCGTAACCGTTCTGCTCACCGAGCATCGCTTGGTATTCCGGCGAGTGGATGTACATCTCAACGAATTCATGCATGGCCGGCGGCGAGTTCAGCTTCAGGTGGGTCATGTCCAACGGTTCCATCAGAGCACGGGCGTTGGTGTTCGGAATAAAGTGAATCCCCAGGGTCGGATACTTCTCGGTCAACAGTCGGATCACGTCACTGGTGAACGAACCGGCGTCCTTCTTGTCGAACTGCTCCATCATCACGCGGAGACGAGCAGGGAAACCAATATCGATAGCTGGGATGCGGGCGAATAGGTCGTGACGGAAATCGGTGGCCGACAGGTTACGTTCATTCGGAGCGTTGTAGAAGTCCCACTGTGGGAACATCTTCAGGTAGTACGAAGATTCATCCTTCTCGTGACCGACCAGAACGACATCTTCATCGCGAACCAAGTAGCCGGTCTCCGGCATGGAGTCCAGCGAGTAACGCTCGACGGCCTGCATGACGCCGGACGCCCAGACTTCATCCAGGTAGTGATCGGGCAGTGGAGCAACCCAAACGGTTGGGCTACCGGGCATGTCACTGAAGACTTTGTGCACGATCGCTTCACGTTGAGCGTACGAGAACGGATTCTTTGGGTCTGGGGCTTTATCGGCGGAACCGATCAGGACGAGGACGTTCTCAGCACGTTTCAGCGCTTCACGGAACAGGTGGGTGTGACCATTGTGCAGGAACTGCATACGGCCGATAATGACTGCTAATTTCTTCATCGCAAGGCTCTCCTAAGCGAGGTAAAGGGGCGTCGGACCTCCGAACACCCATTGAGTATAGACTAGTTGTCTTCTTTTTTCACCACTTTATTGCGGTCAACATGACGATAAATCCCCATAAAGTAACCGTGGTCGCCCTGCTCTTCGATGTCACCGATTTCCATCGGACCGATCGTAGCCAGTTTGTAACCTTCGGGCAGTTCTTCCAGATCTTCGAAGTAATACTGGCTGCCGTAAGTCCCGTCGGCATCAATCCGCGTTACTCTACGATACCGCATAGTATTCCTCGATTAAGGTAATCAGTACGTCACCATGGCAGGGTTTAGGATGGCAGAAACACCCGAGAACTTTGCCTCGGAGTTTGAGCAGCTGGATAACCAAGCCGGGTTCTTTGGAGAGACGCTCCCGCATATACTTTTCGTATAAACGAATGGCCTCTTCCCGGCCGTGATCTTCAACGGTAAATGGATTACCCCATTCCGAGCCTCGACCGATGTATACCCCGTAGGGTTCTTTGAACTTATTGACTACTCGGGTTTGCATGGCGGTACCTCCGGTCCTGGATTGACCAGGCTCTGAATACGAACGTCCCAACCGGAGTATTCTTCGAAGTCATAGGTGACTTTCGGCACTGCGGCAACCATACCGACGCCGTCGAAGGTCGTCCGGTAGCCAGACCACGGATCACCCTCACGGGAGTAGGCCAGAATGAAATTACTGTTGGTGTTATCGTGGCGGAGGTAGATGGCACGGATATCCTGCTTGCCTTCATCTTCCCAGCCGGTATCCTTGAGGAGGGTATATTCGAGCGGGATATCCCCGTCCAAGTAGTCGATAGCGGTTTCCCGATCGATCGCCCTCAGCTCGAGATACGGAGCCTTCCAGCCTTCATCATCCAGGGTCAAACCGGGACCGAAGGATGCTATCATCGAAGCTTTATTCGCATCGAAGCACTTCTCGGTCCACACTTCATAGACACCGTCGCCGGTCACGAGGTAATCCCCTACCGAAGGGGTATCCCCCGTCCACTTGATGCGGGGTCCACCGATGGAGAACTCCCCGTCCCGCACCTCGGTGATTAGATTGACTGCAACTTCAACAGGCATTAAGAATTTCATAACTTTCCTTCCTCAAAGGACCATACCTTGTAGTAGGCCCAGCTAAGTTTGTGTGGGGTGTTTGCTGCCAGAAGATCTTTAGCCAGATGGTGGTACGCGTGGCGAACCCATAGTGGAGGACGGTAGACTTCATGATCACCATCAAAAGTCACGTAGCTACCTGCAAAATTGTGGCCGCCTATCTTATACCAGGTGAGCTCAGACAGCCAAATCGAGTCCCCTCTCAGGGAGGCCCTTTGATAGCCCGTTGGACCTTTGCAGTTACCGGTACTTCTGACGAAGTAGATCTCTCCGGGTTTCAGATCGGGTTTACCATCCTCACGAGACTTCACCCTTTCCGCTTTGAAGTCGTTCGGGTGACGGTCTTGGTTGATCCGTTTGTAGAACCGGGTGAAGATTTCCTGTTCCTCTGGCAAGAGTTCCAGGATGTAGTTGGCTTGGTGGTCAGAATAGCGTTTACCAAACCAGTGACAGCAAAAGCCGAAGTACGGAAACATCGAGGGGAATGATGATTCCGATAGTCCGGGATAGCATTGCTTGCTGCTACCGGGATCTCGGCCGATGAAAAGGAACGGGGGGTGACGCTGCCAGGTTTGCTTCAGACACCAATTGTCTTCACTGAGGTGTGTGGAAGCAATCTTTTTGTAAAACTTACCGAGTTCGAGTAGGGGTAGACCGTTCTCGTCGTCCTTGACGAGCTGCGGGTGACCCTTATAGTTCTCTGGATACACGATAGAGACCCACTTTGATATAAAGGGGAAGTAATCGAGCGGGGTAACGCTTCCCGCCCACGACGAAGGCATCGATCTCACTGAACTTCAAGAACGACCCGTAGACACTCCGCGAGCGGCAGACAACTCGCGGGTGGTGACGGAGATCCGAAGCGATCAACGTGTAGATGACCGTCCCGTTAACGACAATGGGTACACACCGTATCGGCTTACGCTTTAGGGCATACCACATGATCATCTCTTCGAGAAGGTTACGATCATCGTTGAGATGATACCAACCGAGGAAGATCTCCCACAGTCTTACCATGAATCTCCACCTGAAGGGGAAGAGCTGTCGTAGCTAGACCCGTGGTCGTGACTGGAGTGGGAGCTGTGGTCATGGGAATGGCTAGACCCGTGGTTGTGATTCGAGTGAGACTCGTAACCTTTAGAGCTATACGTCTCGCTGGCGGAGTGACGGCTGAAGTCGGTATCACGATGATTGGTGCTGTGGTTATCGTGACGATGCGTCGGGATAGGGTCATTTTGGATGATACGAACCGGACTTGGATCGTTCAGAATGACACCAAACATCGCTGCGTTCAACAGTGGGTCGTCAGGAGGGGTGTCCCGCTGCGTTTCTCGACGAGTCACTACATTAACGCGTTCCCGCTCTGCCTTCTGTTCTGCCAGCGTCTTCATGCCGAATTGCTTACGGACAGAGTCACCGATGCCCAGGTGGTCCGCGTACGCGATCACGTCCGGAAGGGCAGCCCAGGTGGTCTTGATCATGAATCCCTTGCACACTACGCGATCCTTAATACCCTGTTGCTCAACCCAGACCCGTATCTTAGGAGGCGGGCAGAAGTAAGCGTTATACATATCTTCCAAGCAATAACACCCGCGGTCGTAGCGGATGGAACGGCCGTTAATCATCAGATTCTTCGTCATCTTCATTGGTATCCCCTTTCTCAAGCTTAATGAGACGCTTCATTTCTTCGGCGTCGAGTGTTTCATCGAGTAATTCTTCGTAACCGCCCAGGCCGAGCATCGGGAGATAATCCCACGCACCGGCTTTCAAGCCATAGCACCCAACGATCCCAGAGTTCAACGAGTGGAGCATCAACATCGTGTCGAACTTCACGTTGACCACACGGACACCGGTGGTGACTGCACAGTACTTGATGTCAAACTTCACGTTGTGACCGACCTTGGCGTACTGGGAGAGTAACACCGGAACGACCAGGGCCCACGCTTCATCGGCATCATAGAACGTTTGATTGCGATGCCAGAGTGGGATGACGATCGCTTGGATCTTCCCGTCGGGACGACGGTAACCGAACTGACAGGTCAGGATGCGGGCATCCGGCGCCCACGGGTCCAGGCTCGTCGTCTCCAAGTCCCAGGAGATTACGAAGGTGGATGGCAGTCGGAGGATATCCTCCATGGCATCCTTCACTTCCTGCAGCGTCGTCGTTACAAAGACCTGATCGGAAATGATCTGAGCGATACGTTCGTGAAGGCCACCGATTGGGACGGGGTTCTTCATGATCAGTGTCGCTTTGCCGAAATCCCGCTGAATGACGCTGGTGTAGTCCGCACCGTACATCTTCCCGCTGGCGTTCTGTCGCAACATGTTCAGCACGCGAGGGTGCAGAGTGATCACGACCGGCGTCGCAGGGAGAGCATCCAGGTTAGAGTAAACGAACTCGCCCCGGTTGTTGTAGTTCGACTGCGTCAGGCCTAGAGACTTGGTCACCTCCGTAGACAGGGAGATGATCACCTTCGGTTTCGTTTCTCGCAGCTCACTCCACAGATAGGGTGCACAGGACATCATCTGCGTGGCGGTCAGCTTCTTCCTCTGGGTATCCGGGTCGTCACCGTCGAGGTTCGGACACTTCACCAGATTGAGCACTTTGAAGCTAGAGTCAGGGAAGGCGTTGCGGGCGAGCGTGTGGATCTGCGTCTCCTGCAACCGATTGACCTGCCCTGCCGTCTTCCACCCGTCCGGACCGGCACGGTGGTCCTGGATGATCACCACGTCGGCACGGTTATAGTTCTGACCGGCCAGTCTGTGATGCTTCATCTCACAGGGTAACTTACACACCTTCTCGCAGTAGCGAGGTTGGATCTGGGAGAAGTCTTCTTTCTCCAAGATAGCCGTCTTGACACTGGGGGTAATCTTCTCTTGTTCGTAGAGCTGATCGAGCGTCATGTCTTTGATTTTCAGCTTCGCGGGACCCTTCGAGACTCGAGGTTTCGGAGTTACCGTTTCGGCCACTCGAGCAGGAGCCCGCGAACGAAGCTTTGATGAGTTTATAGCCATGTATCGCCTCTTCTACTTTGCGTTTGAAATGGATCGATATCCACTTTGCGTAGATCGGGATGATATCAATCCGGACCCAGATTGTACCATAATCCCCGATTTTCCGCACACGCCCTTTTTGCTTATCGGTAAGGAATTTAAAGCTGCGTGACACCGCCCACGCGGACGGTGCCAGATAGTCAGGTCTGTCGCTTACCAAGAAAACATCGTGCAGTCGGAACCACCCGTTATCTTCTTCAATGGCTTTTCCCAAGATGACTAACATACTTATACCTCTGAAACCCTGTCGATCAGGTCACCGATCTTCTGGTGGAAATTCTTTAAAGAAGCCAGGGTCGGGAAAGCGATGATGTGCGTACTACCACCGATTTCCTCAGCATCCAGCAGACCTTCCTTCGGCTTTCCGAGCTTCTCTGAGAATTCCAGCGTAGTCATTTCATCATCCTGATTGTGACCATAACCGACCGCCACCTTACCGATACCCATTTGAGTTACCAGGATAGGGGCGCCGTCGTCTTCATAAACTATCGTGAAAGCTTCCTGAAGTATGGTGGTCATTTTGCCTTCTCCATAGTGCTTTTAACATGGAGAAGCATTTCGATGAGGCCGTCGACCGCTTCCGGAGAAGTGAACATCAGGTTGACGACGGCACGTTCGATCTCGCTGTCGGCGACCTCATCTTTAAAGTTGCCAGGGCAGTTAGGCTTGAAGAAAGTCAGGCAGCCCGTCCGTGGCCCAAACATTCCGGTGCCAACAATAGCGTCTCCGGTACCCAGGACTATTCCTCGGCTCCCATCGGGAAACCGTATGAATGCGTTCATGATTTCTCCAGGTTTTGTTCAGCACGGCTCTCCATCAAGCGACGGATACGTTGCAGGTCGGTTATCGCTGCATCGACGGCTGCCAGGCTCGTGAACGTAAGGGTGTGGACCAGGGCGCCCAGCCGGTCGTTATCCGCAACCTCTCCTGGGGTGCCTTTTTCTTTCGGTTGGTAGAACCCCATACACCCCTGGTCGCCGGGGAGGATTCCGGTACCGATAACAACCTCTCCGATACCCAGAGTGGTGTTAAGGGTGCCGTCTTCGTATAGCGTGAATGCACTCATTTATTCATCCCTTTAAGTTTGGTGAGATAGGCAATCATGCGGTCGATCGCTTCTTCATCTTTGAAGGCCATAATATGGACCGGCGTCGTGCGGTCCTCGATCGGGATAGATTCCCCGGGTTCATACTTCCGAGTGGCGGCCGAGAAGCCCAGAGCTTTCTCTCCACTACCAAGGTAACCACCTGTTAAGTGGATCACCCCGTCTCCGATGTGGGAAATCAGGGAACCCTCTTCGTTAACCGAGAATGCTGTCATTGCGAGCCTTCTTGATTTGACGGAGTTGGTCGATGACGTTCTGGCAGTGACGCAGCACGTCGTTCGGAGATTGTGGTTTCGGGCGGTGGGCAAGCAGCATACCCTCTGCGGTACGCCCGTAGCCACGAACACTCTCGCCTTTCTGTAGACGCCAGCCGGCTTCGAAGTTCACGGAAGGTGGCTTCACGAACACGTTGCGAGCCGTCGCCGGCTTCTCTTCCGGGTACAGGGCAAAGGTACCGTCTTCGTCGTGCCAGCCGTACGGGATCGGGAAGGCGGCGTTCAGGCGGTAACGGTGACGGTTAGCTTTCTCGCGGGACATCTGCAGCGAACCCAGTAGGGTCTCCACTTCTTCCCGCGTGAAGGCATTCCAGCCGGCGGCCAGTTTACGACGGACGGAGTTTTCATTCTTGGTCAGGATGCGAAGTTTCTGTTTGTGATTCATCAGGTAATTCTCTTTCAAGGAAGTTAAGGGCGGATTGCATGGAGATCAGGAAGGATCCCGGCGATTTATAATGCAGTGGTTTAAGGTAGACGCCATCGTCATCTACCCAGAAGGGGCCGAAGTCTTTGATGCCTTTCATTTCAGGGCCGTGCAAATGATGTAGAGCTTGTGGTCACGGGTCTTGATCTCCTGCAGGAGAATAGCCACTTCCGACTCGAAGTACATCCCTTTGCCACAAGGACGATTATGAAACTCGATGATCTCCGCGAGTGTGGTCTTTGGAGTACGGAGCATGAGAGGGATACGAGAACGGGCTTCGTAGTAATCGCACAGGTTACGAACTTCCTGCAGCGAGTAGAAGCGGTCATTCCCTTCACGGGCTTCTTCCATGACACACTCGCCGTCAGTTTCCCACGCACGCAGCTTGTTGCCTGCCATCCAGTCCTTGGCCATCAGACGCATTTCGGACGCCGAGTAGTAGCCGTCGTACCCTTCCAGGTGTTCGATGATCGTGTCCATATCCCACTGGCGGGTGCGGATCTCATCAAATTGCAGGAGTTTCAAGTCCCATTCACGAAAAATCCCCGCCACCTCCTCATGACCGAAACATGCCACACCTTTAAAGAGAGCACCACGTATAGACTCTGCAGAGGTGTATTTACCGTCGAACGCTCGGTAGAACTTGAGGACGGCGGTCATCTCTTCCCGTGAGTAGAAGCGGGTTTGTACAGGACGGTGTTCCTTACACTCCTCCATTATCTGACTGATGCTACGCGGTGCTTCGGGCCACAGAGACTTGGCTTGGTCGAGTGCCATGAGGACCATTCGCATTTCGTCAGGACGGAAGGCGCCGGGCTCGTGGTCCAGAGCTTCACGAATCTTGTCGATCGTGCGGAAGTCACCACCGCCGGTGAAGTGCTCGAAGACGTTCATCATTTCCCCGAGGCTGTAGAAATGCTCTGTGCTCATACGACGTGTTTCATTACGGATGAAGCTGAAGGAACGTGCTACGTGCGGTGGGGCTTTTTTACGTTCTAGATCCAACGCGTCGACCACCAAGCGGACTTCCGCTTGAGTGTACTCTGCAGCCGGCAGACTTTGGTCAACTTCAAGGAGGATGCGGGCCAGGCCTCGCTGGACGCGGTCCACTCTCGCTGCTTGAGAGGAAGCCAGCGTCACGAGGGCCTTTTCCAGGTTCTCGATCTTGTCGGCCAGATCGATTAACTGTCCGGTGGTCAGGTAGCGGACGTCAGAATCACAGGTAGCCGCCAGCCCACGGAGCTCTTTGGGAGTCAATGCATTCATAATGTCACCTAATAAAGTAGGCTCTCAGAGTGAGATACCTTGTCATGATAGTTATACCGGGGAATCGAGGGATGATTGGAACTTCTGTGACAGGAACAACGCGGCTAAACACACACCCCCTTTAGTCCCTAGAGGGTAGTAGCATCCTATATATACCTTATTTTGAATCCATAGTAATGTATGTATAGGGGTAAGATGTCTCTAATAAGGGTGACTTTCTGACGTTCCGATGTAACAATGTCACAGAAGGGTGTAAGTGCTTGACGGATAAGGGAAAGGTTTGGAACATTCTAGAAACAAAAAGGCCCACCGAAGTGGGCCCAAATGTTACTTACGAAGTGGGATGGCTTCGTAGTACGACATCAGTGTGTTCGCTGGGATAATCCCGCGTACCACTGCCAGTTTCATCGCCGCGTCTGCGGAGTAAGCGTGGACAATTTCTGTCGCCGGCTTTTTGCCATAACGGCCTTTCTTCTGGGAACCATCCTTATTCTTTGGAAGAATAGGGCGGATTTCGTACTGCTGACCTTCGTGCTTCAGTTTCATGGTGTTTACCAGGTTGGGTGGAAGATGTAGCTACTATATCCTTCTGCTCACTGGCTGTCAACCCTTACACATCAATCTTTTTCGAATATTTTAAATTCTGTCCCGCACGGACCATTCGAAGTATCCCACTGCGGACCCCTCGTGAAGCATCGATAGCTCTTTCGGTCCGGGCTCGAGCCAGGAGGCCAGGGACACCGAGTACCCGAACGCCGGCCCCATCAATCGCGGTCTGTAGACTGCGGCGTTTGTAAGGCGTAAACGCTTCGCCCAGCCGTCCGTCACTGACGAGACTGTCATCAAGAACAATGTCATCAGCGTGGCCACGAGCAAGTCTTTTGCGTAGAGAATAGAATATGTGTTCATTTGGATCTCCCAGTTTGACCTGCAGTCCACGATCCTGGACACGGCCGTTGTTGACGAAGTAGATGTCCCGGGCGTTGTTATTGTCCGGTGAGCGTAAGGCTATATTATCCCCGTCTGTCAACACTCTGGCAACCACTTTCTCTGCGTACGGGCCGAGATTGACCATTTGGTGTTTGTAATCACCGTCCGGACGGTAACCCTTCAGATCCGTCGGTGCCGCTCCGAGCATAGACCGGATGGTCTCCAGTCGAGTTCTCGTGTGGTTGTGTTGCCAAATCGCTTCGGCTGCCTGGTCCACATCCAGGCCATCGATATCAGACCAGTTCATTGCTTTCCTCGCTAAAAAAGAACGGGCCCGTGAAGGCGCCCGCCAGCCACTATCGGCTGAGTACTGTCAGTTGAGAATTGTAGTCCAGCGTTCCCGCTGCGGTGAATGCGGTGGCGAATAAGATCGCGATAAGAATGGCTTTACCGTAGGTCATGATGATTGCTCCTATGTTGGTTACACCTTACTTATACCCGTTTACTCGCGTCCTATTGAGTTTAGCGTACTCTCCAATCAATGTAGATACGGGTGCGTCCTTCGTGATTGAAGTTCGACCGGAAACCCTTAAGACGCAGTGCATCTACGAGGGCCGGGGCCAGATCACCGTAGTCGTTATCGACCTCGATGGATGTTTCTCCTCGGTTTGCACCATCCTCGATAGCCTGAAGGATTTTGAGCCACTCCTGATGGTGTCGACCTACTAATGCCATAGTAGTTCTTCCCCGAGTTACTTCCAACAGTTCACTCATTTGATCTCCGGTCGTTCCGGTAATTCACGCCAGTGGGTAACACGTCCGGTCAGTGCTGCGTCGGACCACACCTGACCGTTCCAGGAGCAGTTCCACTGGTAGTGGCTTTTTCCTAGAGAGTTTATCTCTTCGACATAACATAGATATCGCCCGCTCTCTTCCGGATTCCTTACACGGCAGGGTATCCAGGAGACTTCCGGAGAAGTGGAATACGCATTCGCACAAGCATGGCGGTGACCCCGCATGCCATCGTCCACTTTGTAAAGCCTTCCGCAATTCACCCCCCGTGAATGGCCTTCATCATACCCTGCAAGATAATTCTTTCGCACGGACCCCTGCTTCAGTAGATCAATCAACTGAAGAGCCAAGTACTGTTCCAGGGAGGTCTTCGGGTTAGCAACTACCTCCTGTAGCTCTTCGATGTTCATCCAATGTCTCCTTCATAGATACGCTCAACGATACCGCGGGCAAACTGCGGGATACCGCTGTCCAGGATGGTCTGGTAGCGGGTGGTCAGTGGCAGACCTACGAGCTTCTCCGGATGACGAAGGAGATCCTCTTTGATCCAGTCTTCCGCCTTCAGCGTGATGGTGAAACGCACACCCTCATCCGTGTAGGCCACCGCCTTCGCCCCGCCGTCCGCGTCCTCTTCGAGTTCAGTGACGATGTACTCACGTTCGAAGAAGTCTTTCCACTTGATCAGACGGTTATCCCGCTTGTTCTGGAACAGGTACTCGAAGCCCAACAGGTTAATCATGACGCCTTCAAAACCGAGCTCCACGTAACGGTTCTTGTAGACCTCGACCCGCTCTGAGGCAACGGTCTCGTATGGCACCACGATAACCCCTTGGTCACGGGCTTCTTGATTGTCGAAACGTTCAGCGATGATCGCCTTGCGTTCCTCAACTGGAATGCCTGGAACGGGGAGATCGAAGATGTGGTACTGCAGGCGTTCCGTCAGGCCTTCTTCGTAGCGGTTCACCAACCCGTTCAGCCGACGCAGAGGGATCCCGTGGATGTACATCTCCCCGTCGGCGGGAGAGTTCACGTGATTGAGGTACTCCGTGATACGACTCGGGATACCGCGGAAGTTCAAGTGGCCCCGCGATACGTGATTCCCCGAGATGAACCGGGAACGGATCCCGTCCAGCTTCGGTGACACGATAACGCGGCCCGGAAGATCCACACCCTTCCTTCGTTGAGCCAGCACCAAGTAATCTGCGGCCAACATCACGCCTTTCTCCGCCACGACTTCACCAGTCAGGGAATACCCCGTCCGGATCTGCTTCGCGTGCATCGATTTGGCTTCCGCTTCCGCCTGCGTCAGGGGAGTCGTTTCGTTCTTACGACCGATGTTCTTCCCCTCCTTGATAATGATCGAGTGTTCCTGAAGCTTTCCACAGGCCCGCCCATAGACCGTGCCCAGTTCCGCCGTCCCGTCGAGCTTCGGACGATACCAGACTTCCCACTGCTGCAAGTGGCCGCCCTTACTGGGCTTTAAGAGTTTGGGTAGGAAGGTTTTCATGCCGGATCAAGCTCCCATTCTTCTCCGCCGAAGATGTCGTTCAAGCGGTAGATAAGGCGATTACTCTTGAGATCTGACTCGAGGAATTCCTCACCCAGCTTTATCTCGTCGCTGCCGTAGTTGATAACCAGATGACCATCCTTCACGACGTAAGTCAGGCGGTGTGGCTGAGCGTGGTTCGCAGCGATCGCAGCCATCAGGCCAGGATGCTCATCCGGGTTTTCAACCCACTCGATCTCCCAGTTGCCGGCACCGTACTTCTTGTCATAGATATCGTGTTTCCAATCGCTCCGACCATCGGCACCCATGTCGTGACGGGCCCAGGTGGAGTTCGAAGAGAAATGCCCGGCGATGACATCACCGTCAGCACTGATTGTTAATCCTTCAACACCACTCGGGTGTCCTTGGCAGAATGCATACAGTTTCATAATCGTTCCTCAGTTAAATTTCCTACTTTACTTATACCCGGAAAGTGGGTACTATCAAGGCTCACTTATATCTTTGCCCCCGGAAAGGTTTTCCCTCCTTTTCCTGCCGGGGGACTTTTTTAGTCGAAGATCTTAAACAGCAGCCACGTCAGTATATACCCGCAGACGACCCAGAAGATAAACTCCCCCAGTAAGAACAATCCGCGAACCACCTCCGGTGAACCTTCGTGTGCACTGAGAAACATGCTCGCCCCGCAGAAGAATGAAGCGAAGAGGCAAGCGATCGCCATCCACAGGTACTTCACACCGCCACCGGCGCCTTGATCCACGGGCCAGACTGATAGCCCAGGATCTCGATATCTTCGAAAGTGAACTCGTCGATCTCCTTTCGGGAGTTGATCCGAAGGGTCGGGAGGTCGTACATAGGGAGGTCTGAGAGGCTCGCTGCGACGTCCAAATGGTTTTGGTATACGTGAGTGTCCCCGGTGACGTGGATCAAGCCAGCAGCCGTATGGTTCGTTATAGAGGCTATCAAGTGAGTGAGGATCGCGTAGGATGCAATGTTGAACGGCACGCCGAGGAACATGTCGGCAGAACGTTGATACAACAGGCAGGTCAGGTAGCGTTTGCCTTCAACTTCCTCTGAGAAGAACTGGAAGAAGCAATGGCACGGCGCCAGAGCCATGTCTTCGAGATCTCCTGGGTTCCAGGACGACACGATGATACGACGAGAATCTGGATCGGTACGCAGGAGGTCGATTGCGTTCTGCAGCTGGTCAATCTTGCGGGTAAATACCCATCGGGTATCCATCGAGCCTTCAAGTTGGTAGCCTCTACCTAACAGATCAATTGCTCGGTCGCTTCCAATAGTTGTGAGCTTGATATCATCCCAGTAACGCCACTGCTTCCCGTAGACCGGTCCGAGGTTGCCTTCATCATCAGCCCACTCATCCCAGATATGCACGTTGTTATCCAGCAGGTACTGGATATTCGTGTCACCCTTGATGAACCACAAGAGCTCATGAATGACGCTGCGAAGGTTGGTCTTCTTCAGTGTCACGACCGGAACTTTATTACCCAGCAGATCATAAGACGTACCCTGACCGATAACGGAGACGGTTCCCGTCCCAGTGCGATCCCCTTTCTCCAGCCCGTTGTTAAGAACGAACAGGATATTATCCAAGTATTGTTTCATAGTTCACCAAAAAGAAAAGGCCCCGAAGGGCCTTTGGTTACTGCCGTAAGAACGGCCAGTGAATTTCAGCAGGGACAATGAAGATTGACCCTCCCGCGTTGTAGTGTTCGGCGATAGCATCCAAGGTCGCATCCATCGGAACAGGGATATCGTTCGCAATCAGTTCAACGAAGAGCTCCGGCGACGGTGCACCGTTCAGATACACAACATTGCCAACCTGCTCGACCGGCCGGGTGATCTTCACTTCCCGGAGCAAGCCCGGGTGGAACTCACAGCCGATACCGTTGGTGTTCAGCAGTAGCGTTAACGCTGTGGAGTTCAACGCCAGGTCTCGACGGTCTAACCCTACGCCCACTACCTGCCGGTCCGGACGGTACAACCCCTTCTGGGCATCCTGTCTGAACTCACTCATCATGAACTCAAACGCACGAATCCAGTGACTGTTCTCAATGGATAGATCGATCAACCTTGTTTCTGCTTCCGCCATAAGTATAACTCCTGCATTTCGAAGATCTGGCGAACGCAGTCACCCAGAGCTTCATGTTTGATGCCCCAGTCGATTTTCTTCTTACCGAACACGAAGTTACGCAGGGAGCGGACGTCGGTGTGGTTGTAGAAAGGAATGGGGAACTTGTTGCCGTACCCGAGGACATCCTCGCCGGCCGTATCCAGGATAGTATAGTCGAACGCAGGAGAACATGCAAATGCCCCGTCCGCTTGCTGTTCTTTGGCCCACGCCCAGAACGAACGGATACCTTCCACGTACGGCACCTTGGCCACTCCTGGGCCGAAGATTGGGGCACGGGCTTCAGGAGATTGCTTAGACCACCACTCGACGGTCGATTCATCCTGCGTGCGATGCCCCTGGCCGATCAGCTCGAGGACGATCGAGAAGTGTGGAGCAATGACGTTACCGTTGGCGTCAACGATCGAGGAGCGATCCGCCAGAGAATCGAACACGACACCGGCGATGGACAGGATCTTCGAGTACGGCCGGGTGTCCAGCGTCTCGATATCCACCATCAGAGCATGGCGAGGGAAGATCGGGTTGTAGCCACTATCGTCGATAATTCGTTGGGTCAGGTTATCGATCGTGACCGGTTTATCGAGCTCGCCGACTCTCATTTCAGAGGGCATGACTGCAGGCCGGTTGGCACGGGAGTAGATCGGCAGGTCACGGGTGGGTTGAAGTTTCATATTAAGCTCCAGCAAAGATACTGCGAGTGGTGTTACGTTCTTCCAAGACGGTCAGCAGACCGTGGCAGATCATAACTCCTTGGATAAAGCCCAGCCAGCGGTGTTTGCGGGTCAGGCTCATGGCGTCGTTTCCGTTGAGCAGCTCGATCAGGTCGAGAAGGTGACCTCGGGAGGTATCACCCTCACCGAAGTCTTCTGCTCCCCGAAGGATCGCTTCGTAGCGATCAAGAATTTCAGGGTAGAACATAGGGCTCCTTAAAAGCCGTCCGGAGAGACAATCGCAATTTGCTTCACGACTTCCGGTGCATTTTCGAGGTTGAACACGAGGACGCGACGCTGATGGTTGGCCACACCCATACGACGGGTAGCGGTGCCTTCGTAGTACGCTTCCTCTAGCATTGCCGTGCGAATCGTCGACTTGGCATGACCCAAGTGAGCCAACTCACGGTCGAGAATGTCCATCACTGCCGGCCACCACACGTAGAGCTTGCTGCCGTCGGTCATGACGTGGTCCAGGGTGATATCGGGATTGCGGCCGACCTGACGGGAAGCAATCTTGCTCCACACTTCGGTGACGATATCGACTTCCGTTTGCATCTCAACGTCCTGACGGATTTGGTTGAGCATCCATGGCATGTACTCTTCGCCTGGGAAGTAGGTGTTCATGAAGCGTTCACCGAACCACCCAACGATTTTCCACATGTCCTTCGTACGGGAACCAACGTCGGAACCCTTTGGCAGGGCAGCGTTGATACGCTCCTTCATCTCTTCCCACGCGAGTTCCATCGAGGCTTTATCTGCACGGGTGGACTCGAGAATCCAGTGGTAACCAAAGCGTGGGAAGTAGTCCACTTCGTTGCTCAACCAGCGGTAGGACGCTTGGGAACGCTCGTCGCTACGCATGTTGCTGGTCTTCATGCCAATACAGCGAGACTGCAGAGCAGCATCGGTGAAGGCATCCTGACCGCCGAAGCCCAGATTGGCACGGACTTTCTGCAGCTTAACGACACCCTGACGCGGAGTACCGAGAGTACGCGGTGCACGGTTGAACATACCACGCCACATGGAGTAGTGCTCTTTGGTCTTGAAGTCCGCACGCAGTTCATCCACACAGATTGGCAGGCTGGAGTAATACTCCATCTTCCGCTGGAAGCCGACGGTGGATTTCTCCATCGCTGACACCACCATGTAGCCTTTGTTGTTCTCCAGCATGTCGAAGGTCGACAGAATCCACTGCACGATCGTCGTTTTGCCTTTACCGTGGCGGCCCCAGAACATCAGCATTGGGAAGAAGTGCTGTGACTGGAAGATTGCCGTCGAGTACGCATTCGCATTGGCCCAACCCATCAGGGTACAGGCTTCCTGCATGCCAACGATATCCGCCAGACGACGAATCACCTCGCCCTGCCACTCCATGAACTCTTCCGGATCTTTGATATCATCGCGAAGCATTGGGATATTCATCGCGTCTTCCACGTTCACACCGTCCTGCAGAATGTCCGAGGAGATGGATTGTGGCATGATACCCTGGCCCGGCTGCGTCCAGAAGATGCCACGCTCGTCCGGTAAGTACACAGCACCGGTCGCGTTATTGATCATGACGTTACGGAACAGCCACATGTTCAACTCAGCGACGTAACCGCAGTACTCAGGGATGTTCACTACACGTTCACGCTGTGTCGCCGCCAAGTGCATCCACAGGTTGTTCAGGTCAGAATCCGTTCCGAGGAACAGAGCGTCACCGGACTTCGCACAGAATTCCTTGAACAGTCGCATAGAGGACTTGGACGAGGAGTTCAGGTAGACAGAACCGGAGCGGTAACCGTCGTCGCGAGTGAATTCCAACTCACGGATACGGTCGCCACGGTGTACCAGCACGGTCTTCATTTTGATCGTGAAGTTGGTCAGCTGGGTCAGCTGCTCTTTCACGTCACCGTTCGCCGAAGTGAATTGCTTGAAGCCAAAGTAGCAACCGTCCTTCTCGATTATCTGACCGGAGCCAGTAACCTTAACAGCTGCGTTATCAGCCTCGCCGTTAGACGGACGAGCAACTTCACCGCCATCCATGAGACGCTCGACAGGATTAAGCTCATCATTACGGCGGCGCTGAATATACAGATCCACATCTTCGTCGTTTTCCGGAACTCGGTATTGATGGATTTCACCTTCCGCCCACGCCCAGGAGTTCAGTCGGTATTTGTCACCGGCTTCATCCGCGTCATAGAACGTATGGATACGCTTATGCTTCAAGGCAGTCTTCAGGTACTCGTATTGGTTCTTGCCTGGCTGGCCATTCATGATGATGATACCGCCCGGCCACTCCATGTCCATCAAGGAGAGTGCGTCGTTCTCACCCTCTACCACGGCAATGTCTTCGTGACTGGCGACAGTATCCTGGCCCATGACGACCACACCGTTCAGCCAGAACTCTTTCTTCAACTGGTAGGCAATCGGCTTGCCGTCGTTACCCAGACGTAGTGTCTTAAAGGTAAAGCGAGACGGGCGGCCGCCGACGTACGCCGTGTAGACGAACGCTTCCTTCGGCAACTTGTCACGGATGGACGTACCGGTCTTGGCACCGAGGCCGCTGGCCACGATCTCATCGACGGTAAACCCTTTCATTTCCAAGTGCTTGCACAACTCGGCACCGTCAGTCCAACCGATGCGGAAGGCTAAAAGAGTAGCCTCTTTATGCCCACGGTTCTCCTTCTGATAGTCCAGAGGAGTTTTCTTGTCGATGGATTCGTAGATCTTCGACGTCAGGAACATGTTCTGGTAATACTGAGCGGCTTCGTTGAAGATCTTCTGGCTGGTACTGACCTCGAAGACCAGGCCGAGTTCGAAGTCCGCGATGATACGCTGGGCAGCCTCTTTCGGGCTCTCCAGGCTCAGCGTACGGCGAACGAACTCGATAACATCGGCCGTTTCCTCAGGATGGGTACACGCTGAGGAGAAACACTTGGCGAAACCCTTGGTCGGATCTTCAATGTCGAACATGACGTGGAACGAACCGTGGCCTCCATGCCACGGACAGCAATCATCCTCGGGGATGAAATCGTTCTCACCGCGGGCACGCAGTGGGACTTCAGGGCAGTACTTGTCATAGGCATCGACGATGGATACCCGTTGTTTTATTTCGTTAAACATTCAATGTAACCTTTGTTGGCTAGTGCATCGGCGGCTTCATTGCCAGGAATACCGGAATGGCCTTTCACCCAATGGAAGGAGAGTTTGGACTTTAGTGTATCATAGAGCGGCAAAAGTTGAACCCACAAGTCTTTATTTTTTACTGGCTGCTTATCGGCGGTCCGCCAGCCATTACGTTCCCAGTTATTACGCCACTCTGTCAAGCCCTTACGGACGTACTGAGAGTCAGGGTAGATATTCGCAGAGGTGAAGGGGACTTGGCTGAGCACGGTCAGGGTAGTGAGCATCGCCATTAATTCCATGCGATTGTTGGTCGTCATCACTTCGCCGCCGCACAGGCCATCGTCGAGAGCCTCAAAGTACACACCCCAACCGCCAGGACCTGGATTGCCCTTGCAACAGCCATCGGTGTAGATCTCAATGGCCGCTGGGAGCTTGTCTGAAAGATACTTGATTTGATCGGATAAATTGTTCATAGGTCCTCTACGTGTAGTGTGGTTTCTAAAAATCTTATACCTTAAAATAGCGGATTAGGGAATATAGCTAAACCCTCACACATGCAGTACACTACTACGAAACAGGAGGCCTCTATGGCAGACCAGCTGACTGTCGTCGCAGACGGTACGTTCATCAATCCCGGATTAGTCCGAGTCGGTGACCTTCCAAATCTCGATGCGGATGTAACCGCTCTTGAAGTCAAAACGGCAGCATTACAAGCTTATTACGATACGAAACTCGCACAGAAAACCTCGTGGGCCTGGGCCGACGTGTCTGGCGTCCCGTACGCTCAAACGCCCAACCCCGGGATTCAATGGGGGTTCCAACCGGTAGCCGGACTGTTGAAATACGGTGAAGTGACCGGTGCTCTGGTCGACGGTGATCACTTGGTCGCAGCAACGCCGGCTGGGATGCTCGCTATCCAGAACTACTTCCTCGGTGCCCTCTCGGCCAGCCGGAAGGTGAATGGGTATGATCTTCGCCATGACGTGTTCGTGACGGCAGAAGATCTCGGGTCATACTCGACGGATGTCATTCTGGCCAAGGCCGGTGGGCGCCACGGACCGACAGACCTGGCCGGGGACGACTATCGATTAGTGAAAACGACCGTGACGTATAACCCGACGACGACCGACGCCCCGGGAGCCATGGGCACGATCACGGCGATTACCCCAACGTCGATCACGATGACTTACTATAAATTTGCCGTACTGAGAAAAGGCATCTGGAGTGTGGTAGCATGACACAAATTACTCTGGGCGGGATGGAGAGTCCTCGCCCGCTGGCTTTAAAGTCAGACATCGCCACGATCTATACTCGCATGGCCGCCGTGGACGTCACTCTGAATGGGGTGGAACTCGGTTCGGCCGGCTTGGTAGATAAAGGTGGCAAGATCCAATGGGTGGATATCGTGGGTAAACCCGCAGCGGCAATCGGTGTGACCGGTGTGGTAGAACTGTCCGACGCAATCACTAACGACAAGACCCGAGCGGCGTCACTGCTGGGCCTGTGGAAGGTGAACTCGAACGGTTATGGCTTCGTGCCAATTACCCGCCAGGTTAACTCCCGCACACTTGACCGTGACGTGGTGCTGACGGCAGAAGACGTGTACTCCCTGACGAAGGCCCAGGTAGATGCCCTGATCACTACCGTTCCGGGAGATCGAACCCTCCTGTGGGGCCCAGCAGTCACCACCTCTCTGTCCGCCGTCCCATCGGGGAACTTTATCACCCGATTCGTCTCACCGACGGACCCGGTGTTATCTCGTCCTCTGCAGATCTGGGACATGATCACAGGTGTATACACTAACGTGAAGGTAAATCTATGATCACACTCGTAAGCGAAGTCGGGGTAGACCCGAGCTTCTTAACCACGCGTGACGTGGAAGGATTAACTCAAGAAATTCCCGCTCAGAGCCAGCGGGCGGATGATCTCATGGACGTCCTGGAAGGGAAAATGGGCGCCGGGGAAGCGGTACCGTGGTCAGACGTGGAGAACCCCGTCTACGCAGATTCCTCTACCGGTGCGGTAGGCTTGGCCAAGATTGACTCCCTGACCAGCTCCCAGTCTCAAACGACAGCCGCTTCAGTCTACGCTGCAAAGAAACTGCTGGCCCAGACAAAAGCCCTGCCGACGGTGAAGATCAACGGGAAAGCCCTGACCGCCGACGTCACGTTGACGCTGAACGACTTCAACATGTACACGGCAGCAGAGATTGACGCTAAGCTAGGACCGGCCGATCCTACCGGTCCGTATCTCTTTTTTGATACCGACGCTGCAGAAGAGATCACAGGGACTCAGGTGGCCCAGAATCCGGATGATGCTTCCGGAAATTCAGGTATCCTAACGAACCTCCGTTATGTCAACGGTGAGTGGGTTGGAACGTACACCCCGATGAAATTCCTGATCCAAGGTGGACAGGCACTGAACATCATCCGCAGGTAAAATAGTGCTTATTACAGGAGAATTCCATGAATGAATTAACAGTCGTCGACCGTGCCGGTGTAAACCACCCGTACGTGATGACGCAGGACCAAGCTCAAGCTTTACTCGATTCGTACGGAACCGGCGGCATGGCCAAAACGATCCCGGCCGGCGTTAACATTGGGAACTACTTTGCCCGTTCTACCGGTGGATTCTTCTACGATGACCCGGCGATCAGCCAGAGCACCGGTTCTCCTAACGGTTTGCAGACGTACTACACCGTCATTTACGGCGGCGTGCCGGGTAACATCACGATCTTCGCAAACACCAAGGGTAACAACCTGTTTATCGGGGAAGTATTCGGGGACGTCTTCCGTGGGTGGAAGACCTTCGTACAGACGGCAGAGATGAACGCAGCGATCGCCGCGGCTATTGCTCTGCATGAATCCTCTGTGAACCACCCGTACGCGACGGAGATTCAGAAGGGTTTCATTGAGATTGCTGCAACGGCGGAAGCCCAGAGCAAGACTGAGAATACCCGTGCGATGACCTCGCTGAAGACCCAGCAGTTGCTGGACCTTTATGGCGTCGGCGCGAAATCGATTATGATCCCGACGGGCACTAACCTGGCGACGTACTTCAACGATAAACCGTTCGGCGTATATCACTTGGATAACTATCCGGGCAATGGCTATTCGAACTATCCTACCGACGTGGTCGGCGGATGGGGTGAAATCATCTGTACCAGCCATGAAGTGACGAACTACAAGTCACTCTCGTTGATCTCCGATGCCGGTAATCTCTATACCGCCGCTGTTACCGCAGGATCTTTCTCAGGATGGCGCCGTCGCATTGAACTGTCGGATATCCCGATTGCGACCAGCAGCGTTCAAGGTCTGACCCGCGTTCTCGACTCGATCACGAGTGGATCTACCACTGACGCCGGTTCTGCCAATGCCGTACGTGTGGCCTATGAGACGGCTAACTCTAAAGTCCCGCTCACCCGCCGCATCAACGGAATGACCCTGGACAATGACTTAACGATTGATGCTCACGGCGTTGGTGCGTATACTCAAGCAGAGGTTAACGCCCTGATTGCGAACCTCGGTGCCGTTCAAGATCTCCGTTGGTCAGGAGAAACTCAGAACGACAAACTACAGTTCACCTACTACTCACAAGGGCGTCGCACAAGCGTTCCCGCAGGCGGGGTTATTACTAACGTTGCGGATTACCAGACTAGTAAACTGTGGATCGAAGATGTTGATGGCGTTTGGTATGTGTATCTGCAAAAGAAAATGGGAGGCGTTTGGTACAACGTAGGCTTATGATCATAACTGGACCTTGGGAAGTGTACACACCGGAGAATGCACCGGTTGACGCGAAAATTGAATGGCTGACCGACCCTCTCGGCCAAGACTGGTACGTGTATCGCCGGGATATCACTGCTCCGCACGTCTTCTTGATTGATCAAGATGGCTCACCGAGAGCGTACCATACCGACCCGAGTTACCTGACTCCTTGTGGACTTCGTGTCGCCGAGATCGATCAGGAAACTATACCGGAAGATTTCACGTTCTCTAAGTATCGCATTACGCTGGACGGATTCGTCGCTCGGGAGTTAAGCGAGCAGGAAAAGATCGATCAGACGAAGACTAAACGTACCGTACTACTGAATGGGATTACGGATACTGTCTCCCGGCTGAAGATGCTTGAATCGACCGACAGCCTCGATGAAGAATCACAGGCCGAGTTAAACAAGTATATCACGTACATCAAAGCTTTAATGGGTATCAACTTGGTTGATCCGGTTTGGCCAACACTTTAATGGAGAACGCATGAGCGATTTAACGTTAGTAGCACCCGGTGGGGTGGAGCGTAAAGACATCACCACCGAAGAAGACATCGCAGCGATCCAACAGATTGCCGACAATGCTCTTAACGTGGCCAACACCACGGAACGATACCTCGGTACCCGCGTACCGGTTGGCCGTATGGTGAATGGCAAGACGCTGGACGACGACGTGGTGATCACTGCGGACGATCTGGATACTTACGATAAGACCACGATCGATCAGAAGATCGCTGCCGTGGAAGCAGGTGGCTACAATCCTGTTCGCGTCAATGGTAAGCTGCTCGACAAAGACATCACCCTGACACCAGGAGATATCGGAACGTACAGCAGCTCTGAGATCGACACCAAGGTGCAGGGCTTCGTGCCAAACACCGTGACGATCAATGGACAGCAGTTGAACAAGAACCTGACGCTGACCGCCGCTGACCTCGGGGCCTACACCAGTGGTCAAGTAGACACTCTGCTTCAGGGTTACGTTCCGACCACTCGCAAGGTAAACGGAAAGCAACTCTACCAGGATATCACCCTGGTCGCGGGGGATGTTGGAGCGTACACGAAGGCCGAAGCGGTCCCTCGCACGTACACCATCAACGATATCCCAATGACCGGTACCGGCTTGACGCTGGATGCCAGTGCGTTCAACACGTACACCAAAACGGAAATTGACGCAAAGGTAAATGGTTTCCTTAGCATCAATAATGCCGCCGGTCTGGGTATGACAAATATCCCATACCTGACAGACGGGACAATCCAAGTGCAAACTGTGAATGATTCCCCTATCGGTGCGGGATTCTATGGCTATAAAGCGGGTACAGACTCAGGGGGTGCCGCAACGTCAGTTGCAGATCGTCCAACTGGCTCAAACGTTGGTCAGCTGATGACAATTCCATCTGGGCCGACTGGGAAAGCGGCTACTCTAGCCTTCCCTTCTGACCAGACGAAGCTGATGTATCAACGTCCGAGTGCTGACGGCACCACTGTAACGCCGTGGATCCCGATCTACTCTACGGAGAACAAGCCGACGCTGACAGAACTGGGAGCTTTCGACGACGCCAACGTACCGGCCGGCCGTGAAGGTGATGTGCTCTTCGTTGATGCAACGGGATCTAAAAAGATGTCTCCGGAACAAGTCGTTCAGGACGCCCGTATCGTCAACTCTGACGTGACGCTGGCAGCAGAGAAAGCGACTATCTTGACGGCTGGCGATATCTTTGCCAAGTGGGGCCGTGTAGGCCTGACGAACGCGAGTGGGGTGGATGAAACCCAGTCGTGGACCTTTAACGCCACAACAGGATTGATTCAGTGTACGCGTAACACGTCAGGGTTGACCGGATTTATCTCTCCAGGTCGTTTTGACAACTGGTCTCTGGAAGCCCAAATGTCTTCGACGGACGGGGATGACGACTCGGTCGGTCTGATCCTGGCAGTTACTCAGGATGCCACCAACAAGTACATCCTGGCAGCCTGTCGCTCTCCGGGTGGTGTGGGTGATCAAACCTGGGGTGTTAAAGTCTTCACGCAGAACGCCGCGGGAACTGCTCAGTCTGTTGCGGATATCACGAACAAGACGAGCCTGGTGAAATGGGGTAACGGGAACTACGGTGCGAACGCTGCAGCGGCCGGTTACGTGACCAACACCGCCGGACAGGGATGGAGTGGTTTCCCACAGGGTTGCCTTATCAAAGCATCTCGCGTCGGAAGCACGATCACTCTGGACACGAGTGACCTAAACTCCAACACGTACATCGCTGGAGCGACGATCACTCTGGACCTGACTACCGCGGCACTGGCCAAGTTCAACGACAAGTCATCTTACGGTTACTTCTCTTGGTCACAGAACGCAACGACCTTCACGACGCTGGCGTCATCTTCTGGTGACAACAAAATCTACGATGCCCGTGACGGTTCGGTCTGGTCTTACAACGGCACCGCGTGGTCTCTGACGGCTGGGGCTTCAGTGTTTGTCGACCTGGAAATCGGTCGCATTTACTCGAACCCGAGAACGAAGAAGCAATTCTTCCTGGAATCGAAGACGCGTATCAAGGATATCTCTCCGGCCATTTCTCCGGCCACAGTAGCGGTTACCGGGATTCGTACCGACGGAGATTCTGGATTGATTGAGCAGTGGGGGTCTATCACCTCAACGGCAGCCGGTGAGCATATCGTAACGCTGCCTTCACCGTTCCCGAACGCGATGTTCCAGGTTCAGGCGACACTGACGTACAACGGTAACCCGGGCTATGCGTCAGCCAAAGTGATCGACAAGACGAGCTTCATGGTGTTCTTTGCAGGAGGGACGGACGGAAGTTATGCCGGAGCGGCTTGGCGAGTGATTGGTAACTAAAAGAAAACCCCGAGAGATCGGGGTTTTTTATTAGAACAACTTACGGGTCGCGTCTCGGATCTCTTGGAGATCACCGACGGTATTCCGTTTGCCATTCTTGCAGAGAGCTTTGTAATCGCACCACGTACAGGCAGTCCCTTTGTTCGCCTGGAAGTTTTCCGCTTCGAGCACGACCTGGACTGCTGTCTCAATCTTGTTGTCCAACCACGTCGGCAACAGATCCTCGATGTTCTTCCCTTTGGTGTACGGTGACATGACCACCGCCCCGGCTTCCATGAAGTGAATCCCTGCCTGCGACCCACGGACCTTTCGGTGACCGAAGTGATACAGTAAGTGATACGTGGAGAGCTGTGGCATGTGGAACTTCAGACCGTACGCCGGTGAGCCACCGCGTTTGTGGTCCAGGATGAGCACGTCTTCGTTCTCCATGAGAATCGGGAGGTCAAGGACGCCGCGGAAGTAAGCATCTTCAGCGAAAAAATCCACCGGTTCGTAGTTACGATTAACCGCGAGCTTGAGCTCAGGATCAATCGACGCGATCGGGTGGTTCTCCTCGAAGGCACCGATACGGCGCTCAAAGGACTTCAGGTTCGCGTAGTGCTTCTCAACGAACTCGAAACGCTCGGGAGTAACGGAGGCGATATTCTCTTCGCGGGCCAACGCTTCAGCCGCTGCAAAGTTATAGCCGGAGAACATGAGTTCCAGGATACGGTGCAGTGTCGTCCCCGTGTTACGCAGGAGAACGTCATCGGGATTCTCCTCTTTTACCACGACGAGTTTCACGCAGTATTTCAAGAAGAACTGCAGCGGACACTTCTCAAGCATCTTCAGTTTTGACACGGACCACGAACCGAACGATGTCGGCGAGATGTCAGTCACTAGCGGGACGCGAGCGAGTGCCTCTTCAAGTTCTTGCTTCTGACTCATGGAATCTCCTAAAAAAGAGAGGGCCCGAAGGCCCCCTATTTACTACACTCAGACGGTGTAGTTAGTCTGCTGCTCATCAGGTGCAAAATCTGGATCTGATGGAGTAGAGCTGGCTGGAGCCGCTACGAAGTCAGAACCTTCGTATTCGCCCAGCTCGTTATCTGGACCGCTGTTGCCACCGTAGGCCACAACTTTCAGCAGTTGGATTTTCTCTAAACGCAGAGAGATACCGACGCCGACGGAAGCCATGTTGTATGGGAACGCAGTTACTACGCAACGAGCGACGGAACCGTTACCCACACGAGCGGCTTTTACCTGCTCAGGGGTCATCGAGTTGCCTTTACCATCAACGACTTTCATCTGAATGTCTTCGATAGTGCCGTCTTTCTTGGTGATACGAGCTTTACGTTTCAGCTTCAGTACCAGAGTGCCTTCTTCAGTTTCCTGAGCGGTCCACGGCTGGTTATCGGCCAATTTGAGAATCTTAGGCTTAACTTTCTTCGCCTTCGCTTTCTCGTTTTCTTCTTCCTGATAAGCGGCCAGCGCTTCTTCAGCCATTGCTTTCAGCGGCTCAAACAGAGCTTCCATTTCACGCTGGGTCGGGTAGACGGTTACTTTGTATTCGCCTTCCGCGTTGAATTTGGTGTCTGGATCAACGATGTGGAACCATTCGCCTTTAGCTGCTGGGATGATGATACGCTGTTCGATTTTGTCAGTCATTCGGATTCTCCGTTAGAGTTTGTGTTTTGAGATGCAATTATCTCTGAAAGCTCGGCGAATGTCAAGCCCCAAGTTGTCTGAATACGTTCTGATACCAAGCCTTTTCGAAATTCGGCAAGGTCTTCCGGAGTCAGAACGATGCGTCCAGATTTCTCCATAGTTGTTATACCCCAGATTTACGGTTTTGAGGTTCCTGGAAGAGAATCTCAATGGTGCGACCAGAACCCTGCATGGTGTAACGGCCACGGCGCTCGGACGGTGTCACGATGGTTGCACCGATCAGGTCCATTTGGTCACGGTCTCGATCGGGGTCATTGCTGTTGAGGATAAGGGCGACCACGCCGTTATCTCGCTGTACTGCTTCAATCTTGATCATGGTATTCCTCAATTGACTATTCGGGTTTCGCCGAGTACTATACTGCTATTAACCTGGAGAACACAATGGGCCTGACAAAATACTACGAAGAGATCTGCGACCGCTACCCGATTCTATCCCGTGAGGACGAAACGGTACTGCTGGCGACTTATTTCGATCCCGCCACTAACCCTAATGTAAAGAAGGCCGCTCGCGATAAGTTGATCTGCTCAAACCTCCGCTACGTGTTCAAACGGGCCAAGAAGTATTCCCGCGGTAACCTGGAGCAATTCGAGGACCTGATCGCAGCCGGAAATGAAGGCTTGCTTGCAGGTCTCGACAAATTTGATCCGACCTCGGGAGTTCGTCTATTGACGTACGCCGGCTGGTGGGTCATGCAACGCCAACTCAAAGAGATGTCCAAGTGGCGTTTGGTGGCTCTTCCCGCTCAGAAGCAACAACTGGCGACCAAGCTGAAGAAGCACATTGAAGGTCTCGATGTTGTCCCAACGCTGTGTGAGCTGCGTGAAGAATTCCCGAATGCATCCGTGCGGGATTTGAAAGAGCTCAGTAAGACCCAGTACATCACCTTCTATCTGGATAACATGAAGGAGGCAGAGATGCCAACGGTTAACCCGATCGATGAACTGGTCAACGAGCTCGAAGACAAAAGTCTCATGGGTGCAATTAACGCACTGCCTTATCCTGATAGCACAATCGTTAAGCTGACATACGGTCTGATCGACGGCACGGAGATGAAGCCGGCCGACATCGTGAAGCACATCAACGATCCTAAAGTGAATCAAGCGTTCGTCAAGAAGACGTTGGCGAAGAGTCTTGAGAGTATTGGAGAAGTTATGGAGGCGGGTTACGGGTTGATGAGTACTTCAGGGATGGACATGCCGTCCAGTCCTCTGGGGTATATCGAGAACGACTGATCCTGCACCGTGACTTGGCGATTGTCTACCGAGATGTCATGACCGAGCTCGGTAGCGATCGTCACTGCTGCGAAAATCCGTCCAACACGAGAAGAAACGCCAAAAGCCGCCATCGCCTTTTTAGTTTTATCCTCAATAGTCTTCCGCTCCCACCGGCCTTCTGGTGTCAGCGTTAACAGGTTGTCTTTCATCTCGATCTTCATTCTCTTCTCCGTTAGGAAAAAATTCCCAATTCCAAATGTTCATTCATAAGCCTATGAAGGATTCCGTTAGCCAACGTGGAAGATGGCGGCGGGTTCTGTTAATAAATGAGCGGAAGCGACTGTCTACCAGATAGGTCGTCCCACTGTCAGTTTCGGAGCGTACTACTCGACCGAGAATCTGGCCAAAGACCACCAGTGTTTTCAGGTCGTACCAACCACGGACCGTTTCCATCATCCGCTTCACCACTTTGTCACCGACGTTTAAGTACGGTACCGAAGTCACGATTTGGAAGCGGGCACGGTCATCCTTGAAGTCTGTCCCCTGCTGGCAGATCGGTGAGATAAACACACCGTTGCCCGGGGCAATGAAGAAGCCCATCAGGGCCAGTTGGAAGTCTTCTGGCGTGTGGGTAACCGCACGATCACCGAGTGCGGCCTGCAGCTGGATGGCCTTGGCGTAACTCGACACGTGAATCAACCCCTTCTCCCGAGGATGATCATCCATAATCTCACGACAGACGTCGACCAGGTGGCCGAAGTTGTTCTCCCAGACTCGGGCCGACGTGTCTATCGCGTTCGGATGCAGGATCACCGGACGGTTCGCTACTGGGAACGTGGAGTTCACCTTAACGTGTGCCGTCTCCCTGGCATCCAGACCGTTCTCCCAACAGAACATGTTCTTGTTGTAGATCGTCCCCGACATCAAGAGGATCTTATCCCCGTGATCAAGAATGAGCTTGCGGGAAGCAGCGGCCACGTTCAGCTGTCGGAACTTAATGACGGTCCCACCAGGCAAGACCTTGAAGTCTACCACGAAGGCACCGAAGATAGATTCCGCGAGGGCTTCAACCTTCAGGTCATGGTCCTCGAGATAATCACGGAACTCTCGAGTGTTTGACCCGATCGGTCGGTTCTGCGGGGCGTGGAAGAAACGCTGCCAGCGAGGCAGATCCCACTGCTCCATCTCGCTGTCCTCATTAATAAAGATCCCGCGGATATAGAAGTCCTTCTCGAGCATATCCCGTACGATACCGGCCATATCATGACACTCATCAACGATCAACGTCGGGCGACGCTCGAAGCGGCCGGCGAAGTTCGTCTGGAAGATAAATGAGTGGAGGTTACAGACCACGTGCGGGGCACCGATAGCGACCTGAATAGCAGAGTTGTACGGGCAGGCAATACCGCTCGACGACTCACAGTCATCCACGTAGGCTTCTCGGCGGGCCGCCGTTGAGAAAGTCGTGCAGCGTCCGGTAGCACACATTCTCCCCGTCAGGAATCTGGTAGAGAGATTCCCTTCGAAGACTTCGGATTCTATTTGATGGACGGGAAGGTTCTCATTGCCCGGTCGGGAAGGATCGACGCAGGGGTAGGCCGAACGGCCTTTGAGCGTGACGACGTGCTGGGAAAAATCGTCAAAGTACTGGTCTTGCAGGCTCTTGCGGGGTGTCAGTAAGAAGCTCCGCCCTCGGGAACACCCGACGGCGAGAGCCATTGCGGACTTACCGGAACCCACTGGACTCTCCAGGATGATGCAAGAGTGCTGCGGCAGGATAATGTCTAACTGCGTTAGCACTCGGTCTTGCGTTTCTCGTATCGAGTCGAACGGAAAGTAGTCCTTAATCATAGTGACCTCTGGCTGTTTTACACACTTTTCTTATACCAGTGGTTTGAGCCTTCTGGAAAAGTCTACCAGGGTCGATTCTCGGATTACCATCTTGTTTTGCAGGGCGTTATAGACTTGTTCTTCGGCTTCACAGTCACCCAGAAGGACGTAATAGTCGACCGGCATCGTCTGACCGATTCGGTGGGAACGGTCTTGCTGCTGCAGGTAGACTTCCAGCGAGTAGTTCAACGAGTAGAACACGTGGGTGAACACCCGGGTCGAGACCTCAGGAAGGATCTCCTGGGCCCGATCGAGGTTCTCCGGGTTCGCCCCGAGGACGGTAATCCCGTAGTTCACCGACTTGGCCTGACAGACCAGCCACGAAATGCTCGGATCGTTGTTGAACTCACGGATAATCGCACCCGTCCCCTTCGTCCCGCCTTTGATAACCCGATGGGTCACAGAACGCTCTCTGAAGGCCGCTGTGATGAGCTCGTACTCTGCCTCGCAGTTGTACCACAAGATACCCTTGCGTCCAACCAGGGGGCCATTGAGGAGCTCAAACAGGGCATCGAGCTTCGGGTTCTCTTCGAACAGATATGTCTGGCGAGGAGACTCCTTCTGATCGTTCCCAAAGAGGATATCGTAGTAATCGTCGGACTCTTCCTTGTAGTACAGGAACCCGCTGGCGATCTGTTGGACTTTGGCCAGCATACCCAGACCGTTATCGACTGAGACCATTTCCCCGTTCGGCAACTCGTAGGCGTAGTTACTGACCAACCCGGAGTACATTCTCTTCTGTGCTTCGGTCAGTGGAACGTCAACGCGGTGGAAGTGCTTCGGTGGGAGATCCAACCAGTCTTCTTTACGCATGACGATCGAACAGGCCTCGAGGATACCGCGGATCTCCTGCACGTTCTTCTTACTGACGCCGATCGTGACCTCAAAGGACTTACCCCGGGGTTTGATCTTGATGCCGTAATGCTGATCGAACTTCCCGTAGGCCATACCGGTGAGGGCCGGCTGAAGAAAACGGATCGGTGCGAAGGCATCGAGAGCCGTGTTGTTGATCAGCGTGCCGGACATGATGACGCGGTAAGGGATCTTCGACCCGATCTTCAAGAGGGACAGCGTGCGGGTCGAGTTGTGCGTCTTGATGAGCGCTTCGTCGAGGGCAATGAAGTCAAACTCGAAGTGCTTCATCAAGTAGTCGTAGTTGCTGGCTTTGTCGTAGTTGATGACTACCACGTCGGCCGCAGCGGCCAACTCCAGGTCTTCCGCCATGGCCGCCGGGATGAACTTCACTTCCCGTTCTGCCGCTCGAAGCTTGGTGCGAATCTTCTTGTACTCGTCCGATCCCTCTTCTTCCTCTGCCAGTGCCGCGGAGTGCTTCTCAACCCGGGTCTTAGCGGCTTTGAACAGTGTCGGCCAGCTGGTGGACTGCAGCACGTACGTCTTCAGGTCCGGACGGTGCGTACCGGTCTCATCGACCCACACATCGAGCAGGGCTACCGGGCACACGATCAGGCTCTTCTTGAACTTCATCAGCTTGATGAAATCCAGGATGATCTTCGTCTTGCCCAGGCCGGGATCGAGCAGCACGCCGCCGCCGCCGTTGGTCAGCAGATACTGTAGAACGATACGTTGGTGCTTCATCGGATCTGTGATAAAGTTGAACTCTTCCGGAATCTCTCGGAGCGTCACTTCGTTCTTTAGCAGATCAACGATGCGTTTGTCCGCCGTCGTGATTGGCGTCTTGAGGGTTTTCTTCAAACGCTCGATGATATTCTGTAAAATATGGGGTAGACTTGGGGCGAAGCGTTTGCCTCGGACCTTGTAGAGGGCGGGGAACATCGTGATGATGGTCTCTTCCGCATTGCTCTCCGGGACGAACTCAACGTTCTGTCCGTCGGGAGTTAAGATAAGTTTCATTCGCCACCTTTAGTTAAACTATGAGTACACCGTTCCTTAGAGAGGATAACACATGTCTACAACTCAATCAAAATTAAAGCAGGTACGTTACTACACGAACCTGGACCCTTACTACGTTGACGTCGATAACCGTCCACTCAAGGATATCATGGATAACATGAACATCCTGGCGGATCAGCTGGACATCACGAAGGGCAGTTTCAACCGCGGCTCACTGGCGGCGGCATCTATTGGCGTGCAATTTTCGGCCAACGAAGGGTTCGTGGGTAATCTCTACTTCCCTGGTGGTTTAAGCCTGAATGTGCTGTTCGGATATCTCATCCAGTCCGTGCCGTACGATAACAACAACACGTTCTTCCGTGTTCCGACTATGGCGGTTCATGACTCACCGACCAACCTGACGAACGTCGCTGCTCCGGTAACTGCCGGCAAGAACATCAAGTACTTGCTGCAGGGTTACATGGAAGAGGCTGACGCCACGTCGATCGTTCCGGGTGTTGACTCACTGACGAAGGTCTGTCGTTTCGCCCTGAAGTCTTCAGGTGAATACACTGCGACGGGTGCTGAACCGATTATCTATCCAGATACCGGCAATACTGCAGTCCTGTCGTTCATCGTGAAGTTTGGCCAGACGGCGTTAACCGAAGAAAACATCGTGGGTATCAACTGGGTTGACCAGTCGAACATCTCGGATTTGGTCAACGGTCAGTCACAGACCAAGTTAGAAAAGGCTCGCTTTGCGAAGGCCCGTGCAAACATCACTGTTCCACTCGGCTCGAAGATTGTCGATCTGTCAGGGCGTTCTGACTTCGACTGGTCACTCGGCAAGGATTCCTTCGAGGTGTTCTTGACAGGGGTGAACCAGGTCAACTTCAGTATCGACCCGGTTCTCTTCCGCATTATCCTGGGTGGGGAACTGACCTACGCAGCAGACGTGCAGGTTGTTCAGACGAAGATCTACACGTACAAAAGCCCTACAGCTTAAGTAGTTGCTCCATAACCGCCTGGGATTGCTCGACCAGCTTCAAGCACTCCTCGGCGGTTTCTTCTTTCTCCGTCTCCGGCCCGTAACGCATCTTAGTGATCATGTCACGGATACTCGTCATGTTCGCTTCCAACGTCTTCAAGGGCATCCCCATGAGTCGCTTCTGCTCCACGTGAAAACTCGTCTTCTGGTACTGAGCCCAGAGCTGACGGAAGGTATTGTCCTTCGAGTTAGGATCGCGTGCGTCGTTGAGAATCTTTTTGGAGTCCATAGTTAACCCTAATGTAAAAAAGACCGAAGTCTTTAGTGGTTTGCCCCGACCGGTTCGTGTGATGGCCTGGTGTTGGCACCGACCGGGGCAAATTTGTTACTGCTGAGCGTTCACTGTGCGAAACATACGCAGGGGAACGATGTTGTTGTTATCCTGCAGGCTCAGCGTGCGTTGAGTAGCCAGACGCTCTTTGCGTTGACCGTAAGCTTGAATCGCGATAGTACCTGCGATGCCCACTGCCACGCCTGTTGCAACTGCCACACCCAATTTTACATTCGGGGAACTTTCTTTCAACTGATCGAGTAATTTGCTCATGAGTATTTCCTGTTATTCTTAGTGGAGAGGGAAAGGGGCCTTAGCTAGTGACCCCTCAACCGATTACTTAACGCCCAGACCCTGACGGATCGCATCTTGTTTGCTGACGGTAGACGGTGAGTCCACGTGAGCAACGCTCAGTACTTCTGCCATTGCACCAGCAGCTTTACGATCTTTGTACATTTCCAGACCGCGGTAACCTGCATAGCCAACACCAGCAACCGCTGCAGTAGCAACAGTAGCGATAACAACTTTACGGGTAGTACTGGTTTGTTTCAGGCCAGCCAGCAGGTTTTTCTTCGCTGCCGGAGCCAACGCATCGATTACTGCTTCAGTCGCAACGTCAGCCTGAATGCTGCTCAGACGTTGATCTAATTCACCAACGATCTGAGCAGTACGCTCTTGACCGCTCTCGATCATTTCCAGACGCTCTTCAACAGACAGAGTAGGTTTAGCAGTGTTCTTAGCAGTATTGGTTTTCTGGGTAGTCATGTTACTTTCCTTATGGGGTTATGGTTAATCTAATCTCTTTCTACAACCTTCTTATACCATTACGGTTTTCTGTTATTGAAAATCCGCAGGGTCGAAGACGTAATCGCTGCTGTACTTCGCAATAGCCCGGACACTGATGAAGATCGTGTCAGTGGAGAAGGTCTGGGTGATTACATCCATGCCTTCCAACTCTTTAATAAACAAGTCGATCTGATCGACGACCAATGGCACCTGACCTTCGAAGTCCGAAATGTTCTCGAACGGTACCGGCTCCAGGTCTTTCAACCACTGGATAACGTTGACTTTACAGTCATCGCTATCATTTACACCACAGAGTTCAACTGACGGGTTACGCACCCAGTAGCCGTTCTGTACGAAATCGCACTGGTTCAGACCGTTTACTTCGATAATGATATTCACAGAGTTTCCTTCGCATGCAGGTTACGGATTTGACCACCCTGAGCCAGAACTACGGGGACCAGGCTGTTGTTCAATTTGGTCTGAAGATCAGTCCACTTCTTTAACTCTTTGATCTCAATGCTATGGCGTATTGCCACCGCACCGAGTACAATAGCCGTACCAACTAAGGCCATTGTCGTTAATTGACTAGAAGTCGACGGTTCCAATTTCTTCAGTAATGACATAAACTATCTCCTATGTGGTTTACACAATACTTATACCAGGCCGGTTCCTGAGAATTGGATCGTCTAAAATCTTAGAACAACTAACGAGGACTAATCATGTCAATGTTCGGACTTAACCCCACCCCGAGTGGAATGTATGACAGCTACGAGGTCGGCCAACTGCCGAGTCCTTTCTTTACGCAAGCGAACCAGTTCATCCCGCGTAGCTTTCATGACATTATCAAGTGGTCCCGCTACATCACTACCCAGGCGCCGACTACCACCGAAGTGATCCGTAAGCTTTCCTCTTACCCGATCACTGAGTTCCTGACGGACTCCAAGAACGAGAAAACCATCGAGACGTACAAGCAGATCTTCAAGAGCATCAAGTTCAAAGAGAAGCTCTGTGACGCCGGTTTCGATTACTACACGCTCGGTAACGTTTACACGTCGATCTACTTCCCGATTGACCGCCACGTGCACTGCCCGAACTGCCGCTCGTCCTACGAAGTGAAGACTGCCATGCGTTCTGGCTTCGCAGCGTTCAAGAAATGGCAATTCGTCGGGGAATGCCCGAACTGTCACAACATCGTGAACTACAAATTGGTCGACACTAAGTCCCGTGACGTGTCTCGCATCAACCTGATCAAGTGGAAACCAGAGAACGTCTCTCTGAACCACAACCCGGTGACCGGAGAATCCGAGTTCTACTATCAGATTCCTGGCGACGTGAAGAAGAAGATCATGATGGGCGACCCACTGTTCCTGTCTACCGTGCCGTGGTCTATGGTTGAAGCCGTACGCTTTGGTAAAGATTACCTGTTCGATGACACCAACATCTACCACATGAAGTCCATTTCGATGGGTAACATGATTGATGGGCTGGGCATCCCACCGTTGATCTCTCACTACGGTCTGGTGTTCTACCAGGCAATGCTCCGCAAGGCTAACGAAGCAGTGGCGGCAGAACACATGGTTCCGTTGCGTGTTATCTTCCCGCAGCAGAACTCAGCGAACGCCGACCCGGTGGCCCAGATGTCACTGCGTGGTTTCGCGAAGCACATGAAGGGGACAATCCGTCAGATGAAGTCGGACCCGAACCACGTGCTGATCTCTCCGATCCCGATCGGTTCGCAGCAAATCGGTGGCCAGGGACGTTCCCTGTTGGTCTCCCAAGAGTTGCAGTACGCTGAAGAGCAACAGCTGATGTCCATGGGGGTATCCCGTGAACTGCTGTCTGGTACGACTAACTGGACGTCTTCAACCATCGGTCTGCGTCTGCTGGAAAACACGATGAACAACTACGTGGGCCAGCTCAAGGATATGATCGAATGGATCATGGAGAAGATCGCGTCATATCTGTCTCTGGAGATTGCCGAAGTGAAGCTCGTGCCGTTTAAACTTACGGATAACGAAGCACTGAAAGCGTCCATGATGGACATGTGGAAATCTAACATTTTGTCTGCATCTACCCTGTTAGAAGCGTTCGGAATGGATTATGATGAAGAACTCGAGAAGATGATGAACGATACCGTCTCCTCTGCTGAAAGCCAGGTCGAAACGAAAGACCTCGTCGAGAAAGCAATCTTCGCGAAATCCAAAGGCCTGGCGTCTGATAAAGACAGCTCAGGATTCGCTGACAACCGTAAAGAAGCCTATGACGAAGCTGCGAAGATTCTGCAGACTCCTCCAGAAGCTCAGCAGCAAGCTCTGTTGGCTCTACAGGCGAAAGACCAGACGATGTATCAGAGCGTTATGAACATCATCGAAAACCTGCCACCGGCACAACAAGGAGAACAAGATGGCCAAGAATCCGCTGGAACCAAGTAATGAAGGGAACGCAATGCCCGGGGTTACCCCGGCCGTTGATCAGTTAGGGATTAACATGGACGAGTGGCAGTACCGTATCGGGTACTTCACTATCGGGGGTGAAGACGATGACACGCTGCAGATGGAGTCTCTCCTGACTCGAAGCCTGCAGGGCAGTGTCATTGTGGTGGAGCGTAAAGACTCCATCTCGTCTGCCACCGGGATCTATACTGCCGTTGTAATCTACATGGAGAAACGCAATGCCTAAGACAGCAAGTGAATTGATGCCTATCTTCTCGTCACCGGTCGCAATCAACGCGGCCACTGATGACGCGATGCTCCAGGGTATCAAGCAACAGTTCCCTATCGAGACGGGTAAGTACACCCTGTCGGTAGAGGACATGCATGTCGACAAGAAGAACTACACCACGGCAGATGAGAAGGACGCGATCTTGAAGTCGCGTTCTCTGACGTACCCAATCCGCGGTACGTTGATGCTGCACGACCGTGCGACCGGGAAACTGGTTGACCGCGTGCAGAACTTCGCCCTGGCTGACACCTTCCACGTCACCAACAAGCATACCCTACTGTACAAAGGGAACAACTATTCCGTCGCCAACTTAATGCAGCTGCGTCCCGGGGTTTACACCCGTAAGACCAACAACGGCGAGCTGGAAACGAACATCAACACCGGTAAGGGTGCGACGTTCTCTCTCGGCCTGGATTCGAAGACCATGGAGATTTACTTCTCCAAGATCAACGGCAAGAACTTGCACATTCCGATCGCTCCGTTGATGACCAAGGGCTTTGGCCTGTCCGACGCCGACGTGATGCGTTTCGTTCCGTCTGACGTGTGGATGGCTAACCGCAAGATCACCAAGGGTAAGGAAGACCTGATCCTCGGCCAGCTGTACAAGCGTTTGGTTGACCGCAAAGAACAGTCCCGCAGTGTTTCCACTGAGGAAATGGGCGTGGCGCTGAAGAGCCGTCTGGCCGAAATGACTCTGGACAAAGAGACTACCGCGACAACCCTTGGGAAGTCCTTCGGTGGGATCGAGCCAGAGACACTGCTGCGTGCGATGAAGAACATCGTCGAAGTGTACTCGAAGAAGCGTCCGGAAGATAACCGTGACTCCCTGCAGTTCAAGCGTGTTCAGAACCTGCCGGACTTCATCGGTCGTCGTTTCGAAGCGAACAAGCTGCACCAGACCGTTGGGAAGTCCTTTGACCGCATCAAGTACAACCTGAGCCGAATCAATGACGCGGCCCCGAGCCTGCGTGAAGTGATCCCGGCCAAGCCGTTCAACAAGATTTACTCGGACTTCATCATCGGTTCTCAGCTGAGCTCTACGCCGGATGAGACCAACCCTGTCGAGTCTATCGAGAACGTCGGTAAGGTGACCCTAATTGCTGCCGGTGACGGCGGGATGTCCTCTGAGCGCCAGGCCACGACGGAGAGCCGTAACGTGCACCCCTCTCAGCTCGGTATCATTGACCCGTCCCGTACACCAGAATCGTCAACTGCCGGTCTGGACCAGCGTTTCACCATCACGGCTCACCGTGACAAAGAAGGTGGGATGTACGCTCGTGCCGTCGATAATCAAGGCAAGAAGGTTTATCTGTCTGCCAACGAAATCATGACGCACACCATCGGGTTCCCGGGTGAGAAGGACAACGGTAAGCCAATCGTCCAGGCTCAGGTTCACGGCGAGTTCAAGAACGTGCCTCGCGGCCAGGTTCAATACTGGATTCCATCCGGTACGGACATGTACACGATCACGACTAACCTCGTGCCGTTCCTGAACACCAACCACCCGGGCCGTCTGACCATGGCAGGCAAGGCGATCCCACAGGCGTTGTCCCTGACGAACCGTGAGACTCCGCTGGTGCAGACCGTTGCGGATAACGGCGAGACCTTCGTTTCTGCGATCGGTAAGATCGTGTCTACCGTGGCGCCGGTGACGGGTACCGTAGTGAAGTCCACACCGTCTCAGATGGTGATCAAGGCTCACGACGGGAAAGAACACACCGTCGACTTCGTGCAGAACCTGCCGTTCAACATGAAAGGCTTCCACGATGACGAACCTAACCTGCACCCGGTCGGTGCTCAGGTTGAAGCCGGTCAGGTACTGACGGACAACAACTACACCAAAGACGGCCAGTTGGCGATCGGTAAGAACCTGGAAACGGCGTACATGCCATTCAAAGGGTTCAACCACGAAGATGGTATCGTCGTGTCTCGCTCTGCGACGGAGAAGCTGCAGTCCAACCACGCGTACAAAGTGGAATACGAGATGGGTAAAGACACCATCGCGGACGTCAACAAGTACAAAGCAGCCTTCGCCGGCAAGTTCACTGCAGAGCAGCTCTCCAAGCTGGACTCCCGTGGCTTCGCTAAGCAGGGTGCCGTGCTGGAATACGGTGACCCGGTCTTCGCCGTTCTCGAGCAGCGTCAACTGACCGAAACGGACATGGTGCTCGGCCGTCTGCATAAGACGCTGGTGAACCCGTACCGTTCTGCTGCAGAAGTCTGGGACCACAAAGAAAAAGGTACCGTGACCGACACCAGCGTTGACGGGAAGAAGATTCGCATCATGGTTCGCTGTGAACGTAACCTGGAGATCGGCGATAAAGTCACTGGCTTCCACGGGAACAAAGGCGTGGTCTCAGCGGTTCTCGAAGACGACGAAATGCCTACCAGCGGTACTACCGGTAAGCCGTTCGACCTGATTCTGAACCCAGCGTCAGTAACGTCCCGTATCAACCTGGGTCAGATCTTCGAAGCTGCGGCCGGTAAGATTGCTCAGAAGACCGGGCAGCCGTACAAGACCAAAGTCTACGAAGAAGGCAACACCGTCAAGAACTTGATGGCTAAGCTAAAAGAGCACGGCCTGTCTGACACCGACACCGTTATCGATCCGAAAACCGGTCACGTGTACGGTACGAATGTCCTGACGGGGCCACAGTACTTCCTGAAGCTGAACAAGACGACCGATGCGAACTACTCGGCCCGTTCAGTTGGTGGCTACGACAACAACGCCCAGCCTACTAAGGGTGGTGACGATGGTGCTAAGGCCGTGGGTTACATGGAGTTCCTGGGCCTGTTGGGTTCCAACGCTCGTGCTAACTTGAAAGAGATCGGTACCGTGAAGTCTGAAGGTGGTGATCACTCTGACACCCACGATTACTGGGACAAGTTCATGCGTGGCCTGCCACTGCCGCAGCCGAAGACGACTTTCGCCACGCGTAAGTTCTTCGATTACCTGCGTGGTTCAGGCATCAACGTCTCTGAGCGTAACGGTAACCTCGTGGCCGGCCCAATGACCGACCGTGAAGTGCTAGGTAACTCGAGCGGTGAGATTCACAAGCCGGACATGATCTTGGCTCGTAACGTCTCTCCAGTGAAGGGCGGCCTGTTCGATATGGACGTGACCGGTGGTCCAGAAGGTAACAACTGGTCTCACTACAAGCTGATGGAACCGATCGTTAACCCGGTCATGGAAGATCCTGCTCGTGCCCTGCTGGGTCTGAGCAAAGAGCACATGACGAACCTGATCTCCGGGAAGTATGGGGTGATTCGTCGCGGTAAAGGCCTGTTCGACCTGGTCGATACCCACAAGGACGATGCTCTGGTGAAACAGCTGACCGTTTCCAACACGCTGGAGAAAGCAGCGGCAGAAGAGGGTGGGGAAGCACTGGTCGGCGGACACGCGATCGAAGCGATGTTGAAAGACATTCACGTCGACGACGAGCTGGCCCACCTGCGTGGCAAAGTGATGGACGAGAAGTCTGCCACCAAGCGTGACACCATCGTGAAGAAGATGAAGTACCTGGCCGGTCTGGCCAAGCAGGGCTTTACGGATCCATCGAAGGCACTCGTGCTGCACCACATGCCGGTAATTCCTCCGGTCATGCGTCCGTATACCATTTCGGGTAACCGTCTGGGCTACGCTGACGTCAACGAGCTGTACAAACACCACATGCTGGTAAATGGCCGCTTGAAGCGTCTGGATGACGAAATCGGGATGGACATGATCTCTCCAGACATGGAAGGGATGGTCGATCTGCGTCGTGACCTGTACAACGGGGCGAAAGCAATCATGGACGGCGGTGACCCGATTGACTTCCAAGCGAAGCAGAAGGGGACCAAAGGCCTGATGCGTCAGCTGGAAGGTACCGGTGGACCGAAGACGGGTTACTTCCAGGATAAGATCCTGAAGAAGAAACAGGACTTCTCCGGTCGTGGTACGATCTACGCGGCGCCAGATATTGGTTTCAACGAGGCCCGTATCCCCGCTGATCAGCTCTGGACGATGTACAAGATGCACATCATTCGTGACCTGAGCCAGAAAGGGTATGACCTGGCGGAAGCGAAGAACGCCTACGAAGGACGTAACGACGCAGCGACGGCGAGCTTTAACCACATCGTGGATACCGTTCCGGTCATGCTGAACCGTGCACCGACCCTGATGCGTACCAACATCATGGCGATGAAGGCAGTGCCGACGGACGGTAAGACGATCGGGGTGAACATCCTCCACCTACCGGCGTTCGCAGCCGACTACGACGGTGACGCCATGTCGATGTTCGTGCCGATGACTCCGGAAGCCGTACGGGAAGCGAAGGAGAAGTTGATGCCTTCGAGCAACCTGCACGACGCTCGTAAAGGTTACGGCAACCCGATGTTCGCACCGGGCCACGAAGCGATCCTCGGTTCAGTTCACCTGACTAAGCCGAACATGGATAAGAAAGTCGTGGAATTCAAGACAGAAGCTGAAGCACTGGCGGCTCTCGAAGCAGGTCACGTACAAAGTGACACTCCGATTCGAATTACGGGTTGACAGTCCAGGAGGACTTAGCTATAGTGGAAGTCCTCCTTATGTTATTGAATGTTGTGAATGCTGTTGAAATTTCATTTTCCTGCCTAAAAAAGGGCCCTTAACGGGGCCCTTTTCTTTTACACCCGTCGCTCAATCTCATCAGCGTAGATGTTGTACTTCTCGATCTCTTCCTGTGAACCCCTTAAAGTCCTGAGCATATACACTAAGTACTCCGAAGTCATCGTGGCCTTAGAGATGTGGCAGAAGCCATCCCACCAGCCAACTCGACGATTGCACGGGATCAGCTCGCGGTCTATCGACAGCTTCTTCAGAAGCTCACCAGGGTCGACGTACACCAGGTGGCCATCCTCCATGATTGGGAGGGATACCCCGAAGATAATGACAACGTTTTTAAGCACGGTATTTCTCCGGTAAGCCGATAGAGGATAGGTCCGCCAGGTTCTCCCAGTAATCCAGGAGGGCAGATTCGATGCGTCCTTTCCACGCCCGGACGTTCTTGTCGTTGGCCAGATTGCGGCTGGCGGCCAGGTAATCGTCGAGGCTACGCAGTGGGATAAAGTAGCGGACGCGTTCCATCTGCTCCAGATGAGCCAGGCGAGGGCGATACATCATGTCGAATGGACGCATGGATAATCGGGGGATACGGGCGGGGCGAGCTTTGGGATTTAAGTCATACTCCAGATCCATCGCGTCAATCCAGAGGCCTTCCTCGTTGTAGCAGGTTACGTTAAGCCCCGGGACGACGGGAACGACGCGAGGATACACCTTCTGGAGTTTCTTCGTCATCCACGTACTGTCAATCACGATGGCCTCGATCAGATGGCGGCGGAAGATGCCCTGCTTGTTCGTATCAGAGAATTGGTTGAGGATTGGAAGGAGTAAATCCAACGGGATCTTGTCGGTCTCGAGGATCATTCGGTCCAATCGTTTAGGGAGGATGAGGTTTTCAGTCAGGGATGTGCTGGCGATATGTACCTGCCCGCGTTCTACCGTGATATCAATTGGACAACCGAAAAAATCCATAGCAGTTTCCGAAAAAAGCCCCTTAGCGGGGCTTGTAGATAGGTGTGAACTCCGGCAGTGATGCCCAGTAAGTCGTGACCGCTTCCGTGAGACCGACGGAAATCGCATGCTGAATAGCTGCATCGATGGCAATCGGGTTCATGTTAGAAACGGCTTGGACGAAGTCTTCAAGGGTCACGTACTGGCCCAGTGCGAAGCTCTTCTCTGATTCGCTCGTGAGGATTTCCGTGAAAGGAGGAAGGGGTGCCAGATCCACGCGGATCTTTAGGTCCTTCCAGAACTTCACGACATCGACGTAGATCGCGTCAGTCTTAATGGTATTTACCGGAGTTCCGTTCAAGTACACAATTTCGATCATAGGGTGGTACCTCCACCCCGGATTTTAACGGGACAGCGTGTGGAGCAAGCTGCCGAGATCCGCACTTTTGATGATCGTTTCGACACCCAGACGTAGGGTAACCGAGCGAGTAGAGCGGAGCGGGAAGCCACCCGGGACATCCTCTACGATATCAACATCACGGACCACGTGAACGACGCGGTACTGGAATTCACCCTCTAACGGAATGTATCCCATACCCACCTTCACTTCACAGCGATCGTCCCACGGGGAGTACAAATCTGTGAAAACACCTGAGAGCAGATACGCGGTAGTGTGTTTGGCGTCTTTCTGTGCCCAGTAGACCTCTTTGAAGCCTTTGCTGTATTCGTCTTCGTTGATCGTGATTGGGTCGAGGGCGCTATGCTGCCAGGTCAACCACTTGACCAACGTCGGGACGAATTCCAACAGCCAGATCGTGCAGACCCCACATTCACCGCAACCATCCGAACCTTCGGAGATGACATCCATGACTTTATCCAGGCCTACCCAATAGGAGAATTTAGACTCAAGGGCAAATTGGCTTACGTCATTGGCGATGACGGAGAGAATATCCGAAACGCTGATCTGCATGGTGTCTAAGTTGAAGCGGATTGATTCACCGTGGAAGTTGAATGTTTCTATTGACATTGTAAGTCCTTATCTAGCTTTGCTAGGAGTTGTGGGTAATGTTCGAGCAGGAAGCCCAGTTGGATGAAACCTTTGTTGTCCTTCATCAGAGCGATCGTGGAGAGTTGCTCGTGGCGTTTCTTCAGATCCTCTAGGTTACTGAACCGGGAGACCGACCAGGATGGTATCCCCTCGCGATCTTCTTCATACAGATACTCAGTGCAATCCGGAGCCGGACGCTGCCAGAGTTCCAGGTCGGACCAAAGCTTGGCGGAATCAACCAGACGACGGCCAGATGGATCAATAACGAACTTCAACAGGAGGCCACAGAAGTTGAAGGTGATGGGGGTTTTTAAGATTTCCATGGAAATCTCCTTTAAGGAAAATTGTGAATGAAGACCATTCAGAATGTCCCTCGCGGGATCAGTAGTGGCCGAGTCTTCTAGAAAGATACGGATGGGAATGCATAAGGGCATCTTCGACGCCCCGCTGGTAGCTCTCTGTGGCTATCTCAGCGTTTTCGATCATGGTATTTACCGCGAGACGAAGGTCATCATCGCTTAGGGCACGTGAGCTCGCCAGAAGTCCTGCCGCGTAGTTGAACCCGGCAATCCTTTCTGTAATGCGATATTTCATAGGCACCTCCTTTGGGGTACAATGGTTTCTACTACACCTTGCTTATACCCTAAAATATGAGCTGAATGGAGGAACACTATGAATGAACAAAAGTCTTATCTGGAGACGGGGATCAAGATCGGGGCCGGGCTGGGCAGCTTCATCGCTCTTCGCGGACTCCTACGTGGCACCCGTATGTCGATCAACGGTATGTACCGTCGTGCAAAGAAATTAGGAGCCAGACGTGGAGGATTCTAACGTAACTGAAGTATACCGCAGCCCGGAAATCAAGGTGCTGCTGAAGGCGAGTACTGACCCTCGTCCTCATAAAATGGCGCTGTCATACGCCAAAGCGAAGATTCGTGCTCTGCTCCGTCAGAAACCGCTCGAGAAGGTGGCCCTGATGGATCGCCCGATCGATGACCTGGGGTACGTGGCCAAAGACGTAATCCAGTCAGGAGGTGGCATAGGAGGCTCTCTGCTGGGTTCTTACCTTGCAGCCGCAGCAATGCCAGGGTCACTGCGTGCTAAGGTCGCAGCGGGCGTTGCAGGCGCTATCGGCGGGTCTATAGTAGGGGGAGCAATCGGACGTCGAGTAGTAGACGGAGCGATTGCTGCAGCTGACTCTGTGGATATGATCCCGGAAGCACTGACCCACGTGGACATCATGAGTGATCGTCAGTCACGTTACTCAAACATGGGTTCTGCCCTGGGTATCGCGTCGGTCGTTCCTCTGGCTGCCCGTATGATGACAAATGGGACAAACCCATTGTTCGCCATCGGGGGATCTTTGGGTACCGCGTATCTTGCCTCGAAGGTAGGAAACGCAGCAGGTAACATGATTGGGTACTATCGTGACCGGGCTGTGACACCGTTACAGGAACAACACCCCTAAACACACACCCCCTTTATCCCCATAGAGTAGGTAGTATCCTATATATACCTATTTAAAGATCCATAGTAATGTATGTATAGGGGTAAGATGTCTCTAATAAGGGTGGGTTGGAGACGTTCCGATGTAACAATGTCACAGAATCGTCTAAGCCCTTGTCCTATCTGGGTTTTCTTTGGAACATTTTGGGAACAGGACCCTGACTTTCGATGTCACAGCAGCTAAAAAGGACCCGTAAGGGTCCTCAGGATACTGCCAGGAGACCCGGCAGGTCATCCCGGCAGTGTCTTTGGTTATCAATCTTCCCGAGATCATCGAGTGTGGCCGTGGCCGCAAACAATGAGACATCCTCGAGTCGAATGCAAAGATACTGCCGGCCCTCATCACTGATGACTTTCGTGACAGGGGTAGTGGTGGTCTTCAACCCCAGTTCCCGCATGGATGTATCGCCGGACAGGTTGTACACCTGTTCTGCGTAACCCAGGCCGAGGAAGTTCGAGAGGGATTCAACTGAAACCCAAACGGTGTTATCCTCTTTGAACGTGATGAAGGGTGTATCGAAAGCAAGTACAGTTTTGGTTTTCATAGATCTTTCCCGGTGCAAAGTTTCCAAATGTCTGCTGGGCAGTCTGTTTTCCAGTCTGTAAAGCCCATAACAGCACTGGCGGTCCACGCGTACACAGGTATCCTTTCTCTGAAGAGTATCCTTCGATACACGCGTATTCCGCCTATGTAGTGATCTTCGAAGAAGATCTGATCTTGAACGGGTAGGTAGTCTACACAACCTGTAGCCCGTTCGTTGTAACTTACTCTTGTGGTAGAGTATTTCTTAAGAATTTTGAACATAGACTCTCCTATTCACTACAGTACTTATACCCTGTAAAATAGGTCTAGTTGATCAACTAAACGGAGGTCTCCATGACAATCATTACCCCCGGCGCTCTGAAGATTAAGAGCATGCTACCGGAAGCAGCACAGAAGCACTTCGACCCGCACACAGTGCTGAACAAGAACGGCGTTAAGGATTTGATTGCTAACGTCATTACCCACGGTGGAGATCAAGCAGCTGACACGATCTCGAATCTGTCACACCTGTTTTTCCACACAGCAACCGATCACGGCTACTCCACCCCACTCTCTGACTACTACAACGACTCAGACGAACGTGATGCCATGCTCAAAGAATACGAAGCGGCAACTAACCACGTGAACGACGAGAAGGGTCTCTCCGAGCGTGAACGCCGTGAAAAACTGCTGGACGTGTCAACCAAGTATCAACGCTTGCTGACCGACCAGAACCTGAACTACATGGTGGCCCGCAAGTCGACGGCGGCTATGATGGCTCAGACCGGTGCTCGTGGTAACCCGGATCAGCTCCAACAGGCTACCAGCTCACCGATTCAGTCAAAGAAGATCGATGGCTCACCGATCCCACTGGCGATCATGCACTCCTTCGCCGAAGGTCTGAGTCCCGCCGAACACTTGGCCATGTCATACTGGGGACGCGGTAACACCGTGGGAGCTCAGTTGTCTACCTCCAAGCCTGGCGACATGTTCAAATCGATCACTCCGAACCTGTACCACGAAGTAATCACGGAAGACGACTGTGGCACGACGAATGGCCTGGTCGAGAAGATGGATCCGACGGATAAGAAGAAGGTAATCTTCCACTTCACTGCCGGCACAAACCACCTGATCGACGAAGCTTACTACCGCCAGTTGCAACACGACGGCGTGAAGAGTATCAAAGTCCGCAATACGCTGACCTGCCAGGCCAAAGAAGGCGTGTGTAAGAAGTGTTACGGTCTGAATGCCAACGGTCACATCCCGGATATCGGAGAGAACGTCGGTGTCGTGGCGGCTCAGTCGGCCTCCGAAGTGTTGACACAGATGATTCTGGGTACTAAGCATAACGCGAAATCCGGTAAGTCCATCAACCCGTACGACTTGACGTCTAACCTCTTGGTCAACCCACAGAAGTTCCAGGACAAAGCGATCATCGCAGAGGGTAACGGTTCTGTTCACACGATCAAGACCACGACTCTCGGGGATACCACGCTGCACGTCGGTGACAAAGAGTACTTCATCCCGAACTCCCAGGATCTGGCAGTGAAGGAAGGCGACAAAGTGAAGACCGGTGAGGCTCTGTCTACCGGTACGATCAACACCCGTGAGCTGGTGGCCCTGCGTGGCATCGGTGACGGTCGTCGCTACATGTCCAACAAGCTGTATGAAATCTACGGCGGCGGACTGGACCCGCGTCACTTCGATCTGATCGCGAAGAATCTGGTCAAATACGTGAAGGTGAAGGATCCGGGTACTACGGCGTATCTTCCGGGCCAGGTTGTGACCGTGAACCACATTGCCGACGAAATGGCTCGTGACTCGCAGGTCATGCCTATTGAGCGTGCTACCGGACAGAAACTGGCTCGTCCAGTCTTGGAGTTGACCCCGGGAACAATCCTGGACAGCAACCACCTGGCGTATTTGAGCAAACACGGTATCGACGAGGTTCACACGTCTCGTTCTGGCTTGGAAGTAGAGCCAATGGTACCGGGGATTAAGACAGCGAAGTTGAAAGACACCAACTGGCTATCCCGCCTGGCGTTCAAACAGATCGGCAAGACGCTGACTGAGGCCGCAGCAGAAGGTATGGAATCACCATCAAGCAGCACTGACCCTATTGCCCCGTACATTCTCGGCGGTGCGTTCGGTGAAGGCGAAGGAGGTCGTTACTAATGGATTACACGCTGAAGGACCACCAACAGCGGATATCCGACAAGATCGGCTCGGGCAAATCTGTCCTGGCCTATCATTCTCTTGGGTCAGGGAAGACCCTCGAGAGTCTCGATTCCGCCCGCGGTGTCATTGAGAAGAATCCAGGGGCCCGTGCCCTGTTCATCGTTCCGGCTCCGCTGCGTGACAACATGCAGAAGGAAATGGACAAGCACAACATCCCTAAGCACATCCGTTCGAACATCGACATCGATTCCTACGAAGGTGCTCAGAGAAAAGCGAAGGATTACAAGGCCAAAGGCTACCATTTGGTGGTGCTCGATGAAGCCCACCGTGTGCGTAACCCGGGGCTTCGCTCCGACGCCGTACGCGATCTGGCTCGTTCCGCCAAGCAACGCCTGCTGTTAACCGGTACGCCGATCTACAACCAGCGTTCTGACATCGCCAAGGTCATCAACACGACGGCCGGCAAGTCAGTCATGCCGGAAGATCCAGACAAGTTCGACCAGGCCTTCATCCAGCATGACAAAGTCAAGCCAGGCCTACTCCTGCGTATTCTCGGGGTGAAACCCGGTGATAAGCTGTCTGTGAAGAACAAGAAGGAACTGCGTCGCCTGGGTAAAGAGTACATGGACCGCTTCGATGCCATGAAGGAAATGAAGCAGGACTTCCCGGACCGTACTGACGAAATGGTGCACGTTGACATGTCTCCGGACCAGCTGCGGGCTTACCAGTACGCAGAAGACACGATCCCCCTCCCTCTTCGCTTGAAGATCCGTATGAACCTTCCAGTGGATAAGAAAGAGCAGCAGAACCTGAACGCCTTCTCTCAGGCCGTTCGACAGATCAGTAACACCGACGCTAAATACACCACGCGTAAACCGTCGGCGCCAAAGATTGATCGAATAGTCAGTGACTTTGAGACGATGATGAAGGATAATCCTAATCACAAGGGTATCATCTACTCTAACTACCTGGGCTCCGGCCTGGAAGAGGCCCACCGACAACTGGTGGCGAAAAAGATTTCTGCTGCGATGTTTACCGGCAGTACCACGTCTTCGGAACGTAAGCAGGCTATCAGTGACTACAACGAAGGGAAGATCAAAGCGATCCTCCTGTCGTCAGCCGGCTCAGAAGGCTTGGATTTAAAGGGCACCCGTTCGTTCCAAGGGATGGAGCCTCACTTTAACAACGAGAAGATCAACCAGGTTATCGGTCGTGGCATTCGTTACCGTTCCCACGCAGACCTGCCTGAGGAAGAGCGTAAAGTACGGGTGATGAGATATCTCGCAACCAAACCCAAGCTCTTCGGTAAGATCTCTCGTGGACAAGGCATTGATGACTACCTGCACCACTCGGCAGCCAACAAAGATAGCCTGACCAAGGAAATCCTCGACGCTATGAATAGCTAAAATACGAGTGATTAACTAAAATAGTGTATATTTAACGGAGAACCCAACTATGAATTTTAGTCAGATGGCTCTGGAAAAGCTTAACGCGGCTTCTCCCGGCTTGAGCAAGTACATCGTGGCATTCAAAGACATGTCTTCTGAACTGTCCGAGTCAGACGGGGTAGAGGTAGGCGTCTTCATCATGCGAAATGGTGGGAACCTGTTCTACATTCCGGTGATCTCCCGCGGCGGGGTAATTTTCCCTATCGATTCCATCTATTTGGCTGATCGTAAGGCATTCTTCCCGTTAACCAAGAAGACCATCGAACAAGTCCGTGCCGCTCAGAACGCCGGGATGGGTGCCGCTGCCCGTACCCCACAGGGTGCTATTTCCAACCCAGACCTTAAAGATCTGGTCGTTCCACCACGTACCGGTAAGTTCATGTACGCCAGCGATGGCCGCCTGGACGGTATCATTGCGATGTCCGATCCTGCGATTCGCGGCGAACTGGCAGACACGCTGACCCAGAACCCAGAGATTTCCGACTCGATCGGCCGTCTGCTGAACCTGGAGAAGTTCGCCGAAGCCCTGCGTACGGTTGAGAAACTGCCCGAAGTTCAGATGGTGAAAGAAGCCCAAGTGCTGACTGACACTCCTGATTTCGCAGCCGGTGGAGCTCCACTGTCTCACGAAGCCGTTCAGGATATCGTGCAAAAGGGTTACCACATCGCCGGGGAACACTCGACGACCCGTGTGGTAATTGAGTCTGCCGGTGCGAACCATTACACCAAGCTGAAAGCGGCTGAAGAAGGCCACGCGTACATGGCGGAAGGTGTCGGCGGTGGGGAAATCCCAATCGCGGTACTGCGTCAATGCGGAGCACCGGTAGACACTCGCCAGGTTCTGGTCTGTACGGTAGAGGGTCAGTTTGGCCTGGTCGACAAAGACGTCGTGATCCACCAACAGGAAGTGCCGTACGATGAAGTGACAGCAAACCTCTCTGGCGTTCCTGCCGGTGAATTGGCGTTACTCCTGGACGGTGCAGAGGATAAGAAGGTGATGTTCTTCGACGGTACGGGATACTTCCTGTTTGACATTGACGGAATGCCACTGATGGATGCTCACTCGACGACCTACCGCGGTACCTTCCAGGGTGGCAGCAACGGTCGCGTGATTGTAACCGAAGGTATGCACGGTCTGGTTCACTGCCAGAGCAACGAACGTGGGGGCCAGGACGTGTTCCTGAATGCCGTCTGTCGTGCGTACGTCGGCCACCGCTCTTCGCTGGGCTCTCAGTTCGAGAAGTCTATCGCAGCCACGGTTACCCGTCACGAGCATCGCACTACGTCGTATCTGCCGGATTACCACACCATGTCCTTCCACAATGGTGAGTTCGCTATTGATGGTCGCCCAGTGGGTGGACGTCCGGAAGCCGCTCGCATGCTGGTCGAGAACATGATGCTCCAGCCGATCGACACGGAAAACCTGATGAAGTCTGCGGAAGAACGCAAGATGATCGGGATGCACATGTCCAAGCAGGCTGCTGCCGTTGAAGGTTCTCGTCCTACTCCGTTCTTCGAGTATGGTCAGAAACTGCCACCCGCACCGACCATGGCGGGTAGCCGTCAGGAACGCCAAATGGGTCAGACCGACCGTCTGAACGCTGCGGCGAAGACCAACGATAAGAGCGTCGTGGAAGCGACAATCATCGCTGAGCTCCTGAGCGATCCGAACATGTTCGAAACCATTAACGAATATCTGCCGGAAATCGGGAGTGCAGTAGACCGCCTCGGTCGCATTCTCTTCCTGGCCCGTGTTAACTCAAACAGACTGTCCGACTCACTGGACCCTGAGGCGTTGAGTAACATGGTGACGAACCTGCGTAGTTCTTACCAGAACCTTGGTGAAAGCTACATCAAGCTCGAGCAGATCGCCAGTAATGTCTAAAGGACCGAACTACCGCGGCCTACTGCTCGCGAAAGGCACCAAGGGGGTTGATCCGATCGTGGATCAGCTCCTGGCTGGCCAATTCGCCGAACTGGTTGCGGAAGCCACGGTAATCTACAAGGATCGCACACAACGTCTTTACGTGGAGTCTAGCCTACTGGCCACGAATGACTTGGCGGTGATCTCATCCTTCCTGGGTGTTCCGGTGAGCGTGCTGGACATTTACCGCACGGTATACTGGGACGTGGAAGCGATGACCAAACTCCAACGCTTGGCGATGGTTGACAGCATCAAAGAAGCCAGCGAACGTACGATGAAGACTTGGGCCCTGACTCAGGGCATGAAGTTCCTCGAGTGGCGTTTTGGTAACGAAGTCAGTGTCTCGCCGGTCGAGGGTCTGACCCGTATCTTCTCGGATTGTTACTTCAAGAGTAAGGAAGCGTTCTTTAACGCTAACGCCTCTGAGGCGTCCAAGGAATCCGCGAAGTGGACGAAGCAGGCTGTTGAAGCGGCCCGTCTGCTCAAAACATGGGTGACTGATACTGATGAAGCTATGAAAGACATCAATATCGCACTGCAACAGTTCACTGGGGATGACATTCAGTTCCCGAGTGAAGAAGACCTGAAGGAAGATTAATGGACATGTCAGTAGATTTCCTTAAGAACGTGGGGGCGGGTGTGGTAGCCCGCTACCGTAACGGTGGTGTCTCTCTGAACGACGGCATTATCAAAGTCGCAGAAGCCAACGAAATGAACGCTGACCAGGTTGCCCGCCTGGTCGAAACTGTTAACCAACTAGCGTATCTCTCTGGCCCACACGGCTCGATGGATAAAACAGCGGAGTTTGATCTGGCAAACACTGAGCAGATCATGGCGTACTTCCTGACTCCGTCAATGGAGAAAGCTGCGAGTGAGAAACGCCCTAGCCCGTTGTCGCTGATGTCAGCTCCGATGGAAAAGGTCGCGTCGGCCTACGAACCGAACATCGATCCGATCGAAGCCCGTAAGCAGCTGACCAAGCACCTCTACGCCGGCCGTGAGCAACTTCGCAGCATGCAGATGGAGGAAATGAACATCACGGAAGGCCTGTTGAAGTCCGCTGCCGTGGTTGCCAAGGATCCTGACGCCCTGATGAAGATTGCGGCGTTGACCGGTGGAGATTCAAAGCGTTACAATGAGCTCTGCTCGCTGGTGTTCGGTCACGTGAAGGAAGCTTCCGGCCCGTCTATCCGTGGCGTAGAAGCCCTGTTTAACGTTAAGGCTCTGCAGGACTCTCTGGGTCTGGCTAAAGAGGCTAGCATGAAACGCCAAGACCTCGAAGAGAAACTGACGAAGATCGCTGAAGTTATCTGCCCACCTCACTTGACGAAAGAAGCCTTCGTTGGCTCCCTGATTCGTGCGGCGGGTTCGATCATGCGGGGTGGTGCTAAAGGCGCCAATTCAGCAGGCAAAGCGATTAAACTAGGTGGAACAGTAGCCATCGCCGGTCCTGAGATCGGCCAGATCGCCAGCAAATCCGCTCCGACCAAAGACGTCTGGGGCAGTCTACACAACTAAGAGGCCTACATGAACGAAAACCAAGAAGTATTGAACGGACTCCGCGAAGGTCTGCAGTCCGGTCTGATGAAATCTGCCGGTCTGACTGACGCTGCAGAATTGTCAGAAGACCAAAAGCGTTTCATCGACTTGACCGTCGAGAATTTCGAAAAGACGGCCGGTTGGTCTGACTTCGTCGGCGCCTTTAAGGGTGAAGAACTCGGTAAAGCCGTGCTGAAAACCGGTATCCCACTCCTGGGTGGCCTGGGTGTTGCTGCCGGTGCGGGTGCAATCCGCTCGATTGCCGGTGGCTTGAACCGCAGCAAATTCGAAGCAGCTCTGCGTATGGCGATTTCTCGTAACAACGTCCTGCAGCACGCTGACCAGGATCGCGTGAAGTCTCTGGCTGACAGCATTTATGCTACAGCACCGAGTGTTTCTACCGACCCGAACATTCTGGGCCAGGTTCTGTCGAACGCCATCCGTGGTGACAACCTGGACATTCAGACTGTGAAGATGTTGGCAGAACTGGAATCCCGTCGTGGAAACCAAACTCCGCTTACCGCCCGTAACTTCTCTCTGTAATCTGTAGGTGCCTTCGGGCACCTTTTTAAGGAACCCAAATGGATAAATTACTCGACAGCCGTTACGAAGCTCACTTGGAAATGGGTGAAGCGACGTTACTGTTTGACGACGCGGCCGGTCTGACTAAGAAGGCTGCGGCGGCAGAGATTGATGACTACGTGAAGCAGATCCCTGTTCGCGAAGGTTATTTTTATCTGCACATTAATGCCATGGGTGCCGGCGAGTACTACGGGTCGAACCGCAACGGGGACTACTTCCCGGAAGCCCAGTTGATTCGATGGCACAAGACCTTCGAAACGTCTCCTGCCCACGTATTCCGCCACCACGTCAACAAAGACCCGGCCAAGTCCATCGGTAAGGTAATCTTCTCGTACTACAACCCACGGATGCACCGTGTGGAGCTCATCGTGGAAGTCAGCAAGATTCTCGGTGCCGATGAGTACTACCAGATTACTGAACGTGGGCAATACCCGGCGACTTCAATGGCCTGCAATACGCCATTCGACGTGTGTAGCATCTGTGGTAACAAAGCACATTCCCGTAACGAGTACTGCTCGCACTTAACATCGCAGCTGAACTCACTGTACCCTGACGGTCGTAAAGTCATGGCACTCAACCTGGGACCGCTACGCTTCTTTGACATCTCCATCGTGATCCGTCCTGCTGACGTGACCTCGTCGGTGCTCGAGAAGGTGGCTAACCACCAGGGAGCAATCTCTTCGGCAGAAGCGGCCCTCGCGGAAGGCGTGTCATACGAACCGTCCGCCGTCATCGAGACGGGCATCAAGAAAGAAGCCGTTGAGAAACTGGCTGATTTGGTGAAGGAAATCCAGGGAGACGTTGTCGATTATGACAATCGTTTGGACCCTATCCTTGACCGCGTGCTGGATCCGAGCGATAATATCCTCCACATTCTGCAACCGTACCCGTTTGAGGACGTGATGAACGCTCTCGCGGAACTCGGAATGAACCCTTCCATGGACTTCCTGTCGAAATATTTCGCCACGATGTACCTCGGTCGGGAGAAAGAACACCTGGGACCTTTGGCTGTTGCGGTAGCGAATCACGTCGGTATCGACTCGATTCCCTTGCATTTAGACAACATTCCTGAGATAGTTGAGAAGGAAGCGAACCCGGTTCTGCTTAAACTACTTTTAAGATACATTGAGGGCTCCTCTTTGCGATCCGATATGGTAGAAAAGCGTGCTGCTGAGTATGTAGTTGGTCGTCCTCCTGCCCCAACAGGTTATACTAATTGGGAGCACGGAAGAGTTCCGATGGAAACACCGGTACTGCCGACTCCAGCTGTAGCGGCTCAAGAGCCGACTTTGTTGAAGACTCTCCTATCGATCGCCGGGAGTGCCTTGCTGGCAAAGATCATGATTGCCGACTTAGCTAAACGTAAACTGCAGAAGCAGATCAGTTGGTTAAACTCTCCTATCGGGGAAACAATTGTGAAGTCCGCAGAGATTACTGTTAAACTAATGGAAGGTTCCATTAAACGCCATTGTGGGAGAAGTTAAAATGAGTGATTATACACTGGACAGCTTGATTGCTAGCCTGCAGGTGCAGGATTCAGCAAATCAAGAAATGACCAAACAGGCATCCGATGCCTCAACTGAGCTGGAAACTGCTCTTTCAAACGAAACTGCTGGAGAAACTGTAATGACCAAAAGTGCACATGAACTGGCTGGCCAGTCTATCGCCGACGCAATCCTTGCTGGTCTGACTAAGCAAGCTGAGAACAACGTAGCTACTGAAACTGCCGAAATGGTCGCTCAGGACACTGCTAAAATCAAACCAACTCCGGTGGCCGGTAAGACTGTGACCGAAGTGGCTAAAGCTCTTCTGGAACGTGCTGGTCACGAAGGCAAGACTGCAGTTCCAACTAAAGTTGAGACTGAAGTGTCTGCTGAAGGCGGCGCTCAAACTGCTGGCCGTGAGCCAATCCAGTCTAACCTGGATAAGCAAGCCTCTGATACCCTGACCGCTCTGATCAACGATGGTCTAACCTTCGCTGAAGCAGCTGATCTGGTTAAAGAAGCTTCCATCCTGATGACTCAGGACCTGGAAAAATCTGCAGCCGTTGCAGCTCTGTTGGAAGAAGGCATCGACTTCTCTGACGCAGTAGAACTGGTTAAGCAAGCGACTCTCGAAGAAGCTCCTGAGTACAGCGATCTGGAAAAGAAAGCTGCCCTGGATCAACTGCTGGATGAAGGCGTTGACTTCGCAGAAGCTGTAGCAGCAATCGCAGAAATCTGCGGTTAATCCCACGCCCCTCTTCGGAGGGGTTTTCAGAGGTGAGAATGGAGAAGGAAGCAACCGTACTGGGTCAAGCCAAGCGTGCTCTTGAGGCTATTAAAGCCGGGAAGGATGCCGCGGGTCGAGCCATTGCGAAAGCCTATAAGCCTATCAAATCCATCTCTCCGCAAGCTATCGGCACAGGCCTGGTCGCAGGACATATCATTGGGGGTTACAGCGGTTCCGCCGCTGCCCAAGCTACTATGTACCACACTGGTTATAACGATGCGATGAAGAAACAAGCGGGCGTAGGAGCTTTCATCACTGAAGGCGTCAACGCAGCACGCGGTTTCGTGACTCGTTCCGGCAATTCTGCTCGAGCAACCCTGGCGAAGACCTCTACCGGTCAAAGCGTCCTCGGCGGCTTAAAGCGTGGTGCTGACATCGCAAAAGCCAATCCTGCTAAGACGGGCCTCGCTGTCGGCGTGGCTGGTGGATTAGCTGCACGCTCTTCAATGAGCAAATCTGCGGGCCTGGCTCGCCGTTCCCTCGCTTTAGTAAGACTCTATGGCCGTAAAGCTCCGACTCTGACTAAAATTGTAGGTGGAACAGTAGCCGGGGGAGTTGGACTCGGAGTTACACACGTCGCCGATGAGCAACTTGACGGTGCTGCGGGTAAAGCCGCTGTGTACAATTTCCGTAAGAACAACGGAAGTATTTAACCAGTGAGAGGAAACATGAATACTGATCTTCTTCGTAAACGAGCTGGTGATCTGAATGCTATTGCCACGGGCATCAAAAATCAGTATGATTTCTCGATGGTCAAGCAAGCAGCGTTAAACTCTTTGGCAGAGAATGGAGTGGATGCGAGCCAGGCGGAAGAGATTCTTGCCGGTTACGAAGAAAAATTCACTCCTGGTCATGCAGCAGAAATGTTGCAACACGCCGCGACTTTCGAGAAGGAAGCCGGGATTCTTTCTAAAAGTGCTGATGTAATTGATGAACTCAGTGCTAAACTACAAAGTAGTGAAGAAACGATTACCGACCTTCAGAAAAGCGCTAGCGTAGCACCGACCTTGGATGCATTAAAATCTAAGGGAGATTGGACGGATTCCGATTGGGAAGCGTTAAAATCTCTACCAGAAGGTACGCTGAGTAAGATCGCTAGCAGCCAACAGGATCCATGGGATCTTGGCAAAGCAAGTAATGGACAGAGTTCTCGCGGGGTTGACCCGTTCGTAGATTTCTGTTTATCATAAGACCCAACTAGGAGAATTAAATGAGCAGACTGCCTGTTTTAGAATACCGTGCTGAGTTCCTACACGGTTGGCCGCGTCCGAACGGACTGCACATGAACTACGGCTCTGACGACGCTACGTTGACCAACGGCGATCTGGTTGTTCCAGTTGCTGGTGGTAAAGTTAAACGTGTAACCGTCGCAGACTCTACTGGTGCTGTCGGCATCGTAGTTCGTGGTCCGAAAGACGACAAATCAGTACGCATCGCCGGCGGTATCGCTGCGGGTAACGGTACTGACGTAGTCGGTGGTGGTAACACTTGTATCGTGCTGTTCAGCGGATACATCGTGCGTACCGATGCCATTGACGCAACCGCAACTTACGTTGAAGGCGATGCGGTAACCGCAACGGCTACAGGCGTGTTCGGTAAAGCTGCTGGTGACAAGGCCCTGGGCCATGTACTGGAAGTTGAAACTCTGGCAAATGGCACTAAAGCCCTTGTCATCTTGGTTCGTTAATAGGAGAAACGTTTGATGAACATTCCACAAGAAACAGTAAACGTTGCTTTCCTGAACCAGTCTTTCATCGACAAAATCGATCAGGGCATGGTCAAGGAAGCAGGGGCAGCAATGTCCGCTTTCGTTCGCCAGAAACTGCGTGAAACCGGCTTTGCCCGTAAGATTCTGACCCCTCAGATGATTACTGCAAGTGACCTGGACCGTGGTCTTGATGATCAGCCTCGCGTGATCATCGAAAAGGAACCTGATTCAGTGGCGGCTTACATGAGCCTGTCCGGTCAGCCAACTGTGCGTTACTTCCGTGGCGCTCGTTACGAAGTTCCTTTCTACAAGCTGTCAAGCGAGCGTTTCGTTAAGTCGAAGTTCGAACTGGCAACTTACCGTACGGACATCCGTAACATCCTTCAGGAAAACTCCGTGAAGGACCTGCAGCAGCAGGAAGACAGCAACTTCATCGCCGGTCTCCGTGCGATCCAGAATGAACGTCTGGGTGCTGACTTCGTAGTTGCTACCGGCGACCGTATCACTGACCGTGTTATGAGCCTGGTGCAACAGCTGGTTATCGCTCGTCAGAAGCCGGGTAAAATCCTGCTGTCTCACGTGCTGTACCTGCAGATGCTTCGTGAGCCTGCTACCCAGCTGGGTGATGCAGTAGTTACCAAGGCATTCGAAACTGGTTCCATGGACACGTTCTATGGCTTCGAAATCGTTACCACCATCAAGGCTGACCTGCTGTCTACGGACATCACGAAAGAACTTGGTGACCTGGTTGCGGTCTTCGCTCCAGAAGAATACCTGGGTCAGTTCTACAGCCTGCAGGAGCCAACTGTGTTCCTGGAAGCGAAAGCTGACATGATCGAATTCCAGACTTACGAGTCAATCGGGATCGGCATCGGTAACACCAAAGGCTTCATCCTGGGTCAGGTCGCACTGAACTAATCCACCGGTTCCGAAGGGACCTTTCAGAAACCCCCGAAAGGGGGTTTTTTATTAGAGGAATCAAAATGTTAAAACTAAACATCCTGAAGAACATCACCCTTGCTGGGCAGATCTACAAGTCTGGTGACTCAGTTGAAGCTCATAAAACGCTTCTGCACTACGAAACCCAAGAGATTCCATCGAGCCTTCAGATTCTTTTGGACGCCGGCCTGATTTCTTCAACCGCTACGAACACTTATAAGGTCGTAGGGGACATCGTTGTGACTCTGGCTGGCCAGAATTACGCGAAAAACTCCACCTTCGTTGCACCGAAAGCTTTTGCCTACGTTGACGTTGTCGATTATCCGAAGTGGATCGCAGAAGGCGTAACTAAGGGCCTGTGGACTCTGGATGACGGGATCATCCACGTTTCGGGCGTAACACTGACTCCTGCAACGTTCTCCATTGACGTCGGTAATACTCAGTCTCTGGCCGCTGCCGTTCTCCCAGCTAACGCTGCGGATAAAACCGGTGCGTGGGCATCGAGTGATGTGACCGTTGCTACTGTGGATAACGCAGGTCTGGTTACTGCACTGAAAGCCGGTACGGCGAACATCACGTTCACCACTACCGACGGTGCTAAAGTGGGTACCTCTGCGGGTACGATCACGATTCCAGTTGTAGTACCAACGAGCGTTACCGTCAGCCCGGCTTCTCCGACCACCACTGTTGGCGGAACGGTTAAGCTGTCAGCAGCGATTACTCCTGCCGGTGCAACGGATAAATCCGGTGTGTGGGCATCAGCAACGCCAGCTGTAGCGACCGTCGCTCAAGATGGTACCGTGACAGGCGTGTCTGCCGGTACTTCTGTAGTGTCCTTCACTACGAACTCCGGTGCGAAGACTGCTAACCGTACAGTCACTGTGTCTTAATCTTTAGGCCCCGAAAGGGGCCTTTCCCTTCTAAACTAGACCTAGAGGAGATCCTCTCCATTCACTATGAGGTCTATATGCAAACTACTGTTACCCTTTTAAAAACCATGCTGCTTGACGGTGATGTCTACAGCGGTGGAACTGTCCTGGAGATGCCTGCGAGCAGTCTCTTTGGGAATCGCCTCAGCCGTGCTTTGGCCCCTGTTCAACTCATTGATTCTGAAGTCATCACTCCAGTGTCTAAAACCCAATTCAAAATCACCGGGGATATCACCGTAGCCATCGGTAACTACCTCATGCGTAAAAACGACCAGTTTATCGCAGATCTTGAAGCCATCGTTGAAGAAGGCCCGATCGTATTTGATCTGGATCCCGTCGGCGTCTTTAAGATGGATCAGACACTCACGAGCAAACTGAGCATCGCACAGGTTAATCTGGCCATGTACACTTCGATGACCAAGCGAATCACCTTCAAAGTTCTCTGGGAAGATGCTCCAGTGGCCTGGGAGATGGGTCCGATTACGTTCCTCGATCCGGTTACCGACGTAGAATCTATCCCAGTCGATCTCGGAGATGGCCTGTGGGGTATTGATGTCACTGCGGGTACTGCCGTAGGGGAGAGCGTCGTGTCCTTTAACGTGACGGCTAATGGAGTGACCAAAGTGGCCAATCTCCAGATTCGCGTAACGGAGCCGGCCGCCCTTATCTTTGAACGTTTCAACAACGATAATCTCCTGCCAAATGCTAGCAACCAAGTGTACTTCACGTTGAAGCAAGCCGGTCTACCGGTAACGGAGTTCACCGGATCACACGTAACGGTGCGTTCTCCACAGCTGCCGATCGGCTCCTACGCCAACTCGGTCATCCCGGGGTCAAATCCAGGAGAGTTTTACATCTCCCTGACGACGAACCACGTGGGTGGACCAGCGACGGTATCCTTTAACGGATTCATCGCCGGGCGTCTCTACACTGTAGAAGATTTTGTAATTAACGTAACGTCTCAGGCGCTAGTTGCGGCACTTACCGATGGTTCGGAGGTTATCGTGGGTCAGACTCAAGATCTCACTTTCACCCTTCAGCAATACCAGAGAACTATCCCCGCGGGACTAAAGCCAGTTATTGGCACCTTATCTGGATTCACCGCGTTTGGGGGGTTAGTTAACAGCCAACCTACTTTGGTAGATTCTGCAACAGGTACCTATAAGCTGAACTTCTCCGCAGGAGGAGGGGATCCATCCCCTATCACCATTACCGGTACTGCAAGAGTGGAAGAACAGGCATTCCTGTACCAAAACTATCCGGTGAAGTTGGACTTCAGAACGGTAGCCGTTCCTCTCGGCGACCTGGGCTTTACCCAAGTGACTACGCGTCTGGACACCAGTTTGGTACAGCTCGTCCGCTTCAACCTGACCGTAGATGGCGTACCGATCACTGATGCGACCACCAACAAGATGACCGTAGTGACCAGTTCCCTATCAACCTACGCTCAGACGCTGGTGCTCGACGACGCAGCCACCGGTGCGTACCACTTCCAGGTTGCCACGAATGCTACTCCGGGGAACGTGAAGGTCTCACTGAAGATCAATCATGCCGGGAATGTCTACACGGTGCCTGATTTCAACATCACGGTAGCCGTTGGCGGTTAATCTGGACTCACCTAGGATCCTGCGGTAACATAGTGGGATCCTATTAAACTATAGGAAATAACCAGAGGTATTCAATGGCCCAGACCACCAAACTAACCGTCCTGAGAACTCAGCCGATCGACAACAGCATCTACCGCCAAGCGGAAGTGGTGCGTACACCGATTGAGCTGGTTTTCGGGGATTATGCTACACGCAACAAAGCTTTACTGAATCTGATTGCTTCAGACGCAGTGAAGAAACTCGCCGTGGGTAAGTATGAAATCGTGAAGGACGTGACCCTGCAGGCAGCTAACGTGCTGATGCGTAAGGGTGACATCTTCGAGATCGACTTCTCCGTAGAGAGTGACGGGTCTCCGATTGCCTTCGATCTGACGCCGGTTGGTCACTTCTCCATGGACCGTCTGTCCTTCAAACTAGTGCAACAGGAAGCTGCTCTACCCGCTGATTCTGCGGGTACTATCCCCATCACTGCCACTTACGGCGGCCAACCTGTCACTGACCTGGAGTTGGAAGCCAAAGAAGGGTACATTCTTGCACCGGATCCGTCCGGGGTACTAGGGGATTATTGGCTTATCGTAACACAGACGCCACTACTTCCTGCGGCTTTCACTGAAACTTTCACCTTTACCAGTGAGAGCATGAAGAACCGTACGTTTGACCGGGAGCTACACTGGACGGTAAACCCTCCGGTAGTTCAAATGCTCGCCTACAATTCTTCTTTCTATACTGAAGCAGAATTCCGCTTGAAGTTTGACATCTGGCTGGCTGGCAGACCTTCTGAGATTGTCCCTACGCTGAAGTCCTACACTTATGACGACGCGTTTACCGAGCTCGACGACTTCCGTCTGGATAACTTACCGTCAATGACCTACAGCATGAACGCGGTCGCTAAGAGCACGCCGTTCGAAGGTAATTTGTCCTTCACGTACGACTTCGATGGTTGGGAAGTAACCGTCCCGTTCGGTGTCGTTTCGATGGACCCGCCAGAGATCATCATGACTCAGGAAACGACGGACGTCGATGCTAACTCTACGACGGACGTCATCTTTAACCTGAAAGCCGACGGCAACGCAGTTCAGGAAGTGACCTTAGACAGCGTTACTGTCTCCGGTGCAGCCTGGGATTCTGTGCAGTCCTTTAAAGTTATCGACGAATACGCAGGTCGTTATGCAATCACGATTAAGACGAACGAGAAAGGTGGCCCGATCACAATTTCTCCTGTGATTCGCTATCAGAACCGCAAGTTCACTTTAAACGACCTGACCGTGCAGGCTGTAAAAGTCCCTCTGATTTCGAAAGCGACTAACACGTTGATGGCTGCGGATTCTCAGACCCAAAACTTCACTCTGACGCAAGACCTTTTGACCGGCCTTGCCCAACCAGTGCTGGGGGCTACACTCGTCCCGAGAAGTATTGTGGCATCAGGGACTCCTGTGAATGGATATGGCTCGTCTCTCATTGAAGTCGGTAATGGCGTGTATAGCTTAAGTATCACCACAAATGAAAAGGGTGGGAGTATTTCGGTATCGATGAACGTTCAAGTCGGCGGGATTACCTATCCAGTATCGTTCACGACCTCTGCAGCTAAGCTAAACCAAGCGACGCTGTCCTCCGGTACCACTCTAGTGGGGGAGACTACGTCGAATCTTCCTTTCCAAATTCGTTTGGATGGCCAACCGATCACGATGACCAGCCCGACCTTCACTCTGACCGGAACTGCTCTGATCTCTAAAGGTGCGGTAACGAACACTGGTATGGGTGCTTACAGCTGGCTGGACGTTAACGTGAACGGTAAAGGCGGCGTTTTGGTGCTGACCGCAGTAGGCCTGATCAAGGGTTACTCTCAGACGTTGACCTTCAGCGTACCGGTAACGGCTATCGCCGATCCACTGGCAGCGGCAGCAGGGCACTTACGTCCAACGGTAACGTCCCCGATTCAGTTCAAACTGACCCGTGCTGGCGTACCTGTGACCAAAGCGACCTTCGGACCGGCAACCCTCACAGGTTCTGGTGTAGCGTCGTACCTGAGGACTTTCTCTGCAGTCGATGCTCCGAACGGTATCTACCAACTGAACTCCGCGACCGGTGACTCTGTTGGCGGAAACTTCCAGATTGCCACCACGATCACGATTCAGGGCTACGCGTTCAGCGTTCTGATCAGCTCATACACTGAAGCGATGAAACCACTGACGGTAAACGCCGGGGAAAATCTGAAAGGTGGCGTCAAGCAGGATTACCAACTGGCATTCCTGGTCGATGGAGCCGTCATGGAGCTCACCAGCGGCACTGTGGCAGGTTCAGGAGCCGCATTCGTATCCTTGGACTCCTCTGTGCTTACGCCGGCCACAGGCGGCCTGGGGAACATTTCAGGGGTGACTACCGGAGAAGACGTGGGGACGGTGACCTTCGCGGGGACCGTTCTGATCGACGGTATCACTTACACGTATTCCAAGATGGTAAACGTGGATGTCGCGGCACCCTCTATCTATGATGTGACGAACCCTCTGAAGGCAGAGTTGAGTCAGACGGTCTTCTTCACGTTGAAGCAAGGTGGCGTTCCCGTAACAAACGGCAGCCTAACCCGCGGTACGGTCACAGGGGATTCAGTTAACTCCTTCACCGGGTTCACCGTTTCCAATGCCTCACAGGGGATCTACAAGGTCACCGTAAACACCAATGGATTGGGCGGAGTAATTACAATCGGTTGTAGCGTCTCTATTAACGGGACAGTATACCCTATCAGCTTCACCACCGTTTCAGCGGCGGCGGGCGTATGGGCGGTAAGACCGACTGCAAACTCCGATTTATCACCGGGTTCAACGCAGGCGATTTACTTCTATCTGACAATCGATGGAGCGTCTCCTACTAATACTGTGAGTTTCCGTAACGTACTGGTTACCGGAGACCCTATCAGCTACGCACCTACTACTATCAATGCGTTTGCAGGTGGCCTATACGGTACAACCTCGGCAATCACAAATAACAAAGAAGGCACGGTTACAGTGGCTTTCTCCGCTTCCACCAATGGCGTAGATTACCATAGCCTATCCGTAGACGTATATCAGCCTCAAGCCGTACCGCCTGAGGTAACCCCTACCGTGACACTTCCGGCGAATACCACCACACCTCTCATCTTTAGGATGACGCGTAATAACCACTTCATCGTCGTTACAAACGCTTTAACCTTCACTAATGTTGTCGTGAACGGTACCCCCGTAGTCTCTGCAGACACCGTAGTGAAAACAGTATCTCAATCCGGTGGGCGATACAGCATTGACGTGACTACCAACGGGCTGGGGGGTGATGTGAACGTGTCCTTCACGGTGAACGATAAGGGGGTTGACTATGATCTATCCTTTGTCGGGACTGCCGAAGTGGCTAAAAACTGGACGGCGGTACTGGCGGGAAACCCTCTGGTGCCTGAACGTGCCAGCACGCTGACGATCCAATCCCTCTTAGGAACCGATCCTGCGGTGCTAACTAACCCTGTCGTGACCCTGTCGGGGACCGCGGTGTACTCACCGACGACTCCGCAGACTATGACGTACGCGGACAGCACTAACCAGTACTACTCGATTCCTAACGTGATCTTGAACAACTCGGGAGGGACTGTCATCGCCACCGTTTCAGGGACTGTGAATGGGAACGCGGTAACGTACGACGTGCCAATCACGGTAGCGGCCCTGCCGGCGATCACCGCGTCTATCGTCACGATGACGTACAACGCTACGCAGAGCCTGGCAATGCAGCTGAAACGTGGAGACTCCGCAGTTACCCTGCTGACTCCGGCGACGGCGAAGAACATCGTGGTCTCTGGCCCACCGATCGTTTCTGCGGGTACCACCCTAGTGATCAATGCTTCGGCGAGCGGACAGTATTCTATCCCGAACGTGGTGACGAACGGTGCCGGTGGTACAGCGACTGTGACCTTCACGGCCACGCTTGCCGGAATCGATTACCCGCTGTCCTTCACGACCCAAGTACCGGTTCAACCTCCGGTAGTGGCGACGGGGACTAACGTTCTGGCGACCAACACGTCCAACACCAACCTCGACTTGGCGTTGACCCGTGCCGGCGTGGCTGTGACCGACGCAGTGACCTTCGTCTCTGTGACCATCACCAGCCGTTCCGTATGGGCGTACCAACAGACTCTGGGTGTGATCTCTCAGTCGGCCGGGACTTACCGTTTAACGGTGAGCACTTCCGCCTACTCGGATCCGATCAACGTGAGCCTGGTCGTGACCATTAATGGGACCACGCAGACGCTGACCTTCCAGACGACGATTGCGGCGGGCGTACTGCCTATCATGGCGTTGACCTCGGGGACGGCGACGAAGAACCTGCCAGCGACACTGAACGTGACAATCAAGCAGGGTTCTACGAACGTGACCGGAGCGACACTCTCTTCGATCAACGGAAACGTAGCGGCGGGTGGAACGCTTACGCCGATTACCGCCGGGGTGTATACCCTGAACGTGACGCCGACGGCGGCCGGTTCTCAGAATCTCGACGTGACTTATCTGTGGTCAGGGGCGCTGTACACCTCGACGATCACTGTTCCGGTAGTCGACACGTCTCCGATGACACTGACCGGTGCGACGGACATTCACGCTCAGACAGCAACGACCACGCTTCCGTTCACCATGACGGCGATCGGCGGGGCGGCCTTCTCGGCTTCTGCGACTTATGATGCGAGCAATTCCCGTATCCTGACGGTCTCTGCAGTAACTCGCTTGGGTGACGGCACTTACACGATGGCCGTAACGGCTCCGTATGAGTGTAACGGCCAGGACGGTGTAGTGATTATCGACGTGACCGACGGTGGCGTAACGACCCGTGTGGTTGGATTCGTGACGGCGGGCTACCTGTTAACCTCATTCGTCAACGGGGATAACCGTCCAACGCTGGCTAACACGATCTACAACGCTCTGGTTTATGACGCCGGGGTATCTGCTACTACCTCCGCTCTGATCGGTACCGTGGATACGACGTCGTTGAAATTAACGCCACGCGGAACGAACTACATCGCAGGTACTACCCCGGCGGCCAAGGGCAGCGTTAGCAGCGTTTCCTTCGGGTTCTCTCTGAGTTCTCTGCCAGACGCGATGATATACGATTATGAGTTCAAGACGACGATCAACAAAGGGTCGAACGTCGGTACCCGTGTGTATACCGTGAAAGGTACAGCTCACGTTAACGTGGCGGCGACAGTCACTTGGTTAGACTCCTCGTTCCTGATCGGTACAACGAACAGCATGCGTCTCCAAGTAATGTGGGGTGCGATCCCGGCTCCGTTCTACACTTACGCCGGCACGATTACGGTATCTAACGCTGTCGCTAACCAAACGTTGGACCTGACGAACGCGGCTACCGGGATCTACGTGATTCACTTCACGCCGAGCGCCACGAGCGGTACGTTCAGCGGCCTGGCACTGGTGGACTCTGTCGGAGGTTACTCTACGAGCACTGGAACTAAAGGTTGGACAGCGTTTTCTCCGGCTACGGCAACGACCCGTAGCGCCAAAGGTCTCTCTCGTGTCATCGGGGTTATCCTGCGTGATGTCTCAGGCATTATTACGGATGCGACAATCACTGGGCTCTCTGCCGGAACGTACCACACCGTTTCTACTGGATCGTGGACTTGTCAGGATACGTCAATCGGTCTGTACAAACCGGTGGCGATCTGTTCTGCATACGGTGTAGGCAGTACTGTTGCTACAGTGGCGGAATCACTGACCTTGACGTACACTCGGGGTGGACAGACTTACACCGTACCGGTTACGGTCACGTCTATCGCCTGGCCATACCCTCGTGGTATCGTAGACGGTACGATCTACTCGGACAAGTCTCCGGTGTCAATTACCGGTGGCGGAAACCAGCAGACGCAGGGTGCAATGAGTATTCTGGATTACACCGGAGCTGCCGGGCAGAACTTCTCAGGTTCGTGGGGTTCTTATAGTGATACTACAGGCTTGATGATCTATACCCCAACCGCCTTCGCTATACCGAAGCCAAACGTGACGGTAGAATGGTCTATGACGACGCCGAGTAATACCGTGGGTGTTGCTTTCTGCGATCCGATTGCGATCACTCGAGCTCCGTACGTGACACAGAACCCAGCATCACCGGTGTACACCACGACGAGTAATACAGGTCCGTATCCTGCCAAGGATCTGCCGGATTACTTCATTCAGTTACTGGATGATCAAGGGGCTCCACTGACCGGTGTGACCTGTACTGCGATCGCCTCCCAGTCCGTGTCCAACATCGTAGGTCCGCGTAACAGTGGTGCTGTCAGCACGATGCTGGCACCGACTACGGATGGGTCAGACGGGCAATACACCCTGAAGATGCGTTTCAATGGGTGGAGTGCTTCGGCAACCAGCGGTACTTTCACCATCGCTCTGAGTCTGGCGACGACGATGTATCCGTCAATGCGTGCCGCAGTGTGCCGTTTGGCGTTCTCCCTGAAGATCAACTAAGACCAAGGGCCTTCAGGCCCTTTTTAGAGGAAACTATGACTTTACTAAAAAGAATTGCTAAACTGCCGCTCGAAGCCGCAAACATGGTAGCTGGTGGGAATGCTCGGGATGTATTACGGTCTGTTAACAATCCACTGCTCCGTCGGGCCGCTGCTCACCCGAAGACAGACAGTAAAATCATGAAACGGATCGTGAAGCGATACGGGACGAAAGAAGAACGTCGGGCTTTCGCGAAAGAACGCAGGAAGACACACGTTGCCAGGGCCGCAACCCTCGCAGGAGGTGTGACCGCTCTGAGGCACGAGTACAAGAAACAATAACACAGGATACCACTATGTTTAATAAGATCAGAGCCCTACTTATCTTGATCTCTCACGCTACAGATTCATGGAAGAAATTCCTGATGACCACCACTCTTCTGCTGATGATTGGCGGCGGGGCGTTAGTGTACCAGATCTCTTACCTTTACCTGACCGGAAACACGGAGTATTACACGTCCCTGGCTAAACGCCTGAAGGCGGACGATAAGATTACCCCGGTGATGGAGACGTATCGTGAGAGAATCAACTCGGACCGCTTGATCGTGGCCGAGCTGCATGATGGGAAGAAGAACACCACCGGTGTCCGCTTCGCATACATGAGCGGTACTTATGAAGCTGATGATAAAGGTATGACCCGAGTTCTGATGGATTTCCAGAACATTCCCACGTCGATCTTCGCTGGCATGTGGACCCCGCTGTTAAATGGCGAGTGTGTCCTCGTGGCCAAGACGGCAGAAGTCGTGAGTATCGTCGCCCAGACACAATTTGAGGAATACGGCTCCCGTAAAACCTACATGTGTCCGGTGATGTCCCCAGCGGATGGCACCATGATTGGCGTCCTGCTAGCCACGTGGAGAGATGACCACTCCGAAATGGACATGAAGTCGATCGATACTGAAATGAAACGAGCTTCCTACATCGTTTCCGGCTTGATCTACGACGCAAAGGATTAACCTATGCTGACAACTCAAATGGTCCGTGACTACCTGGCGGACAATCCTGAAAACAACCACCTGCTTGACGACGTGGAATTCCACGATGCTCGCGTGGAGTTGGCCAAGACGTTTGCTCTGTCTGAGTATAACGCCATGCCACCCCGCAGCAACTTCGTAGAAGATGGCTTCCCGTACCTGACCACGCTGCTTGATGGGACGATCTACCACCTGTTCCGCGGACAGATGGCACTGGCGGCCCGTAACACGATGTCGTATAGTGATGGTGGCTTGGACATCCCGATCGAAGAACGTTTCCCGTACTACGCTCAGATGATCGGTATTTACCGTGAAGCCTTCCTGGCGGCGGCCAAGCAGGAAAAGATCCAGATGAACCTGGAATCTGGATGGGAACACGTACGTTCCGACTACTCAACCTTCCCAGCGTGGTAATAGCATGAGACCTTTAGAAGTATCTTGGATGGATTTCACAGGCTTTACCGAAGTCCCGGTCATCGTCGGTGATGAGCTGGGATACTTCGACGTGCGGATCAACTTCTTCCCTGATTGGTTTGAATCGATCCGCATGGACTGGGAGGTTCCTGGCGAAATGCTCGCTCTGAACCCTCAGTTCCGTGTTCTCCTGTCAGAAAACGAAGAAGGACCGTTCCGGGAGTGTACACCGAACTTCTTCCCGGAACCGTTCTACACCGTGACCAATACCTTCGATTCGTCGAAGTTCGGCCGTGAGTTCTACATCCTTCAGGTGAAGCTGTCTGACGGGCGTATCCTGAAGTCATCCCCACAGGTGATCGGGAACAAGCTTCCTCACTGGCAGTTCCTGCGTTGGAGAGAAATGACCCGCCGTGAGTGGATCATGCTCGACAAGTTCTACGGCGTAGAGTGTGTGGTGCTCCGTAAGAAGGATTACGGCACCCGTTGTTCTTACTGCTGGGATGCACGGGCGGAGAAAGTTACCCGTGACGACTGTGAGCACTGCTACGGGACCAGCTATGAAGGCGGTTACTACAAGGGTATTTCGGTACTCCTGCAGTTCAACCAATGGGCCGGGACCAAGAGCAACACGTATTTTGGTAAGTATGAGCCAAACCAAGTGATGGCGTGGACGATGAACTACCCAACTGTTCGCACCCATGATATCATCTTACGGTTAACTGACTTCACGATCTATCGCGTGGAGATGATCCAGAATACGACCATGATGACCGTTCCACAGCGTCAGATCTTCAAGCTGACCCAACTGTCGAAGGTCGCGATCGAGAACCGACTGCTACAACGTGGCGGCTGGTCACCACTTCGGGTTCGCCCGAAACACATTCACAAGTGAGGTTTTTATGGTAGGATTTGGCGAAGGTATCCGCTCAGAGGAAGACTGGGGACTTTTCGGTGGCAGCAACGAGTGCCGTGAAGAGGACTGGGGCGTTTTCGAGGAGAACTGGGGTGTGTAACGCAGAGGACGTCGATTTCTTCGAAGAGAACTGGGGGTTTTAAATGATCAACTACACGCCGCTGATGGCGGTCACAATGTTCCGAGACTCTGTCCGTCAGTGGTTCTTGATGTACGGGGGAGATTTTGCGTGGAGTGCTGACGTCAAGCTGAATAAAATCGTGATTGCCTCGGCAAACGATTATAATAGTAATGAAGCCACGCAGAAAATGCCACGCATCCTCGTCCAGAGAGGCGCCTTGCAACAGCAGGTTCAATTCATCAACAACTCCGAGGAATCCGTTAAGGGTCCACAACAGTTGCCGACGAAAGGGATGCGTCAGGACGTTAACAGCTCTATCCTGGTGATTGTCGAGGCTGATCGTGAAGGAACCTGCGAAGTGTTAGCAGAAGGTGTCCGCCGGTTAGTCGTACGCAATCGCCCGATGTTCGAATCCGAGTTTGGCTTCCTGCGTTTCGGTCACCAGATTGCAATTTCTGAGTGCGAAGCGATCACGGAAGACAAAGAGAAATTTAAAATACAGGTACAGATACCGTACAGTGTAGAAGACCGGTGGAATTACACCCCTGATACTATTCTTCTGAAGAAGATTCTCGGTAACATACACCTAACAACCAGTGAGGAACAAGCATAATGGCTTACAGAAAACCTAGTACCGCGGTGTACCAAGAGTTGGAAAACTCTGGTGGAGCGGCGAACGTCACGCCAGATCTCCAAGCGGTCATTATCGGTCCACTTTACAATGAAGTGACGATCGATCCTACCAGCGAAACCACGCTGGCTAACTCGAAGGCGACCGAAGTTGCTAACTGGTTTGAAACTGGCGATGCACGCAAAATGATTGATCTGGCGATCAACGGCAATACGACCTATCCGGGTCAGAAGGTCGTGAACGACGAGTCAATCAAACTGTACCTGATGAATGCCAAGGTTCGTACCTACGCGTTCCCAGCAGTATCCCTGACTTTCGCTGAACCGGCTACTGCGTCGAAGTTCACCGTTGACGTCTCTGCCGTTAAGTTCGGTTTCGCAGACGCAAACCCACTGGCCCTGATGGCTCTGGGTGACAAGGGTGCACACGTTCGTTCTGGCGACAGCCTGATTGCCCGTGACGGTACGCACGTAGTGAAAACTACGATCTCTTCCGTGAGCCTGGCTGCCGGTAAACTGACCCTGTCAGTGACCGATTCGCTGGCCGCTCTGGATGCTACACAGACGATTCAATTCGAAGTGTACCACCTGTTCACCGGCATCGACGTGAATATCTTCCGTGTAAACGCGGACGACGTTGACGTTTCCCAGATTTACCTGGGCCAGGAAGTCCTGAAGATCAGCAACCAGTACCAGCTGCTGAACACCCCGCTTGAAGACGGTTCGTATACCCTACGTTCACCGGCTCAGGATGGTGGTGCAAACCTTCAGTCGTACATCGGTTACCGTGCTCTGCGTATCGACAAGTCTCGTGAGATCATGACGATCACTCAGACCGCTGGCGACCTGAAGTCACAGTTGGGTTCACCGACCACGACCAACCCGTTGGCCCTGGGCGTGAGCATCACGATGGCGAACACCACTACCAGCGTCCGTGCGGTAGCGATCGAAGAAGATTCTCAGGCCGGTTACCAAGCCGCTCTGCAGCTGATCGAAAACGAACGCCTGTACTACATGGTGCCGTTGACTTCACAGATGGCCGTTCTGACTGCGTTTAAAGCACACGCCGTTCAGATGTCCGATCCGTTGAAAGGCATGTGGCGTATGGCCCTGGTATCTTCTGATCCGAGCGACGTTCTGAACCTGGGTGATTTCACCGGTTCTTACGCTCTGACGAAGAGCTCTATCGGTGACTCTGCTGGCCGTCACAACATGATCCTGACCGTTCCAGGGGCAACCTTCCTGAACGACGGCATCGAGTCTGGCGACATGCTCTCTATCATCGACGCAGAAGATGCGACCATTGAGGGTGCATTCAAGATCGATACGATCTACAGCAACACCACGCTGGGTGTCAAAACAGGCCTGACCGGCGAAACCGGTTATATCCCTGAAGTTGAAACCAACGTGACTCAGTTCGAGATCTACCGTAACTTGGACGCTCCGAGCAAAGCCAAGAACATCGCTGCGATCTCCTCTAACTTCGCCAGCAACCGTGTCGTACACGTGATGCCGTGCCTGGTTGGTGTGACCGAGAACTCCGTCGTTAAGTACGTTCCTTCGTACTTCCTGGCGTGTGCTCTGGCAGGGATGGGTGCAGGGTTCCCAGTACAGCAGGGCTTTACGAACCTGACTGTGGCCGGGATCGAAACGCTGAAGAACAGCAACTACTACTTCGGTAGCGATGATCTGGATACCATGGCGGCTGCCGGTACGTGTATCTTCGTGCAGGACAACCAGTCGGCTCCGCCGTACTGCCGTCACGAACTGACCACGGACATGACCGTCCTGGAATACCGCGAGATCCTGAAAGTGAAGAACTGGGACTACCTGTCCTACTTCTACAAGGATCTGGTCGATCCATTCATCGGTAGCTGGAACATCATCGACGATACTCTGCGTGTAATCCGCCAGACTATCATCTCGGCGTCGGAGAACCTGAAGACCCAGAAGCTGCCGCGTATCGGTGCTCCACTGATCGATTACACGATCGTGAGCCTGGCTCAGAGCGCTACGTCGAAAGACACGATCGAGCTGATCATGAACACCAGCATCGTCGATCCGAACAACTACACCAACATCCACTTGGTGATCTAACGGAGGGGGCCTTCGGGCCCCTTTTAGGAGTTATGATGGATTACGAGTGGACTGTAAAATCAGTACAACTAACAAGAGGAATTAAACATGTCTACACCAAATGACGCATTGGGCGTTGCTACTGATAACGAAGGTCTATCAGCTGCTTGGGACTGGAAAGGTGAGTACGTCGATGGTCTGGCCTCTGGTGATGGCCTGGAGCGTTTCTCTCAGGGTTCAGCAACCCCAGATACCACGATTCTGTTTGCCGGTCCGGCCCGTTTTACAGGTATCGGTAGCGATACTACGAAGCTGCACCCAATCGGTCTGATCGATTCATTCAGCTTCTCTGCCAGTGCACAGCTGCAGCGTATGTTCGAAATCGGTTCAAACCGTTCGTTCTTCACCCGCGGTAAGACGATCAGCCAAATGCAGATCTCTTCAATGATTGCTGACCAGCAGAACCTTCTGAAGGTCCTGACTCAGGAATCATATAACCGTAACTCTCTGCTTGCCGGTAAGTATACACTGGATGCACAGGGTACGAAGGCTCCGGGCGTGTCTAACCTGTACCTGAACCTTGACTCAGAAACCATGGCGGTACCGTTCGGTCTGCTGATGCTGTTCAAGACCAAGGGTTCGGAAGGCACTTCTGGTCTTCGTGGTAAGATTCTGGGTGCTGCGTACCTCGAGTATTGCATGATGTCCGGCTGGCAGTTCAACGTTCAGGCTCAGGCTCCGGTCATCGCTGAGAACGTCCAGATCGAGTTCGACCGTGCAGTACCGGTTGACTTGCAGTAACGGATACACTAACGTGAAAGGGCCTTCGGGCCCTTTTTTATTGGAGAAAAACTATGTTCACAACAGGGCAACAAGCCGGCGGATCCGCCGGTGCATTCTTAAATGGTTACGTGGCCGGGGTCGACCTGGTTCGCTGTGAGGCTAAAGTGCGTGGTGAAGCAGGCCAGACCCTTCCTGGTGTCCGCTGGCTTCAAGAGTATTCCCCGAATGAAGGGGATCGTGTAGTGATGGTTCGCCTGCAGAACAACGAATACGTGATCATCGGATCGATGGCCCAGCCGTTGAACCGTGATCAAGCGGCAGCGAAGCCGGCTCTCGGACAACAGGGTGTGGTACCGGCAGATCTGGCGGACTTCTCAAAGGCACAGAGTCCTGACGTGATCAGCTCGTCGGGCCCGGCGGACCAGCGTCCCGGCGACTGGGTGAAGACCAGCAAGGGTGGTGGCATTATTGCCCTGCTCCGCGGTGGCACGGCGATGATGAAGTCGTCACCGACGGCGATGGTGATGACCAGCAAGTACGACGACATGGTCCGTATCGTATCCCGTAACTTCGAGCACTTTACCGACATGGACAGCACGTACAAGGTATCGACCGGCGGCGGATGCTACTCTAAGCACGAATTCTTCCGTTCCACCAGCGACGCTCGCTCCGATCGCCCAGCCTTCCGGGAAATCCGGGGTAACGTGGCCAGTAACGGTGGTGGTGCTGACGGAGGGGAGCTCTCGAAGCGTTCCTTCTTCAATGCTGACGGGGTAGAGACCAGTACCCAGACGGATTACATCTCCGGGCGTCGCCACCAATTGATCCAGACGGGGGCGAGTATCGTCGAGAAAGACGACACGATCAGCGGTTCGTTCGTCAAGGTCCACGGAGGAGACACCACGTTCTTCAACATGAATGAAAGCTCGGTGCACCTGGACATCGGTGGTGATATTACCCTTGACGGTAATAAGGACGGCTATATCCTCTCGGCGGCCGGACAGGCAACGATTGAGATCCCCCGCTCTGGGAAGATCAAGATGACCTGCTCTGCTGACATGGAGGTGAGCCCGCAGGGTGACCTGGATTTCAACGTCGGGGGTAACACGACGTTCACTACCGGGGACTTCACCGTTATTCCGCGTGGGACAATCAACCTTGGCTAAGGTCGCGGTAGTCGGCACTCTGACAGCGGGAATCACTGGATGGTCCCGCGTTGCCCTCTACGGTAACCCCAGCACGAAGGTCTTCGTGAACGGCAAACCGGTGCTGCTGCTCGGCTCCGGTGGTGAGACCCATCACAAGGATGACCGAACCCGCCAGTGCTTTGTGCTCGGTGTGAGTTCGAAGGTCCGGATCGAAGGACGCTTTGCTGCCCGAGAAGGTGACCCCGTTTCTGACGGAGACATCCTGTCCGGCGATGGCGTGTCTCAGAACGCCTACTTCGGATGAGCCAGACGCATCCTAAGGCGTTTTTTATCTAAAAAGGTACAATCACCTTGCCTCGCCCTGGAACCTCGTAGAGAGGCTCTCAGGGCGTTTTAGCTAAAAGAGGAGCCCGAAGGCTCCCGAAAGAGAAGGTGGTTACTGTTTTATGGCAACAACATTAACGTCCAATGACATCGTGTCCATTGTTAAGTCCTTCTTGGGTTAGAGGAATCCTACACGTACGCCCCAGCGGCACACGTGAGATGAGATCAGCCGGATAATGATGAGATATCTCGGCAGGGTTACAACACGCAACTTCACTAACATTCCGTCAAACATAGCACAGCTCCTATCTATCTGTACTATTCTTATACCAGTAAATCAGTCATATATAGCAGCACTGGCGTGGAATTCACGTCACTGAAAGTGGCCACCAGGGCGAGGAATTGAAGGACCTGCGGCGTACTTAACTCGGCGTGAGAGCCCATCAGCTCTGCACTCTCGAGAGCCAGACAGAGGTCGACGAACCAACCGTAGGTCCCGGAGCAGCAGTGCTGGTAGACCAGGGTCATGACGTCGGAGCAGAGCTGGCAGGACGGCTTGCTGATATCTTCGTGGTCGGAGATCGTCAGTTGAAGCCCGGAGGAGAACTTAAGGGTGGTCGACTCGAGGAACTCCAGGTCCGGTTGCTGACGAAGGCGGTTCAGGAGATCTTCCTGAGGGATCGAGCTGAGAATCTCTCCAAAGAGGCCGTGGTGGAAGCGGTAGAGTTTCATGCCCAATCCGTTCCTTCTACGTCGTATTCCGTAGAGTTATACCCAATGAGTTCCACCATGAAGCGGTTAACCTCATCCTTGATGAAGGTCGTTCGACCGGCATCCCGCATGCGGTGATAACGGTGGCACTGCACGAGTTTATCGTAGTGCTCCTGCTGGGTTTTGGTCATTTTGTTCTTGATGACGCCGTACTCACCGACCCCGAAGAACTCCAAGGACAGCTTGTGGAAGTACATGTCGTCGAATACTGCCTTGATCATGTTGTCGGGGTTACGAAAGTGTGCCTTGACATCCCCTTTGTACATTCTCAGGTTAGGCGCCTTGATCTCCGCTTCCAAGTGCCACCCACAGACCCGTCGAAGATAGGTGAGGCCTTCAAGGAGATGCTCGATCTTTCTCCCGAAGTCCGCGTCAAAGTGAGTTGCCATCTTAACGGCCTCAACCCGGTCCATTCTGTCGGAGTTATCCAGGAGTTCTTCCCGTCGTCCACCCAGGTATTCATCGAGGTCAACCGTTCGGCCGAACAAGGCGATAATGCAGTCTGGATCTACTCGGCCGCCGGGGTCGATGCTGATATGCGTACCGTTAACAGTAATCATCTTTCATTTCCTCAATGAGCATTTTCAGTAATAAGATATCGTCGGTCGCTTCAGACAGCTGCTCGGCGTACTCACCGGCCGTCTTACGGTAGCGGCTATTGAATTTCGCTTCCGACATATCCAGGGGGCGTTCCCCGGTAAACACTACTCGGCCACTCTCGATGAGGTACTCCTGGCCGTAGTGAGTGATCTTCAGGACGGTATCTTCCTGTTCGACCTGATAGAAGTGCGGACGGAACTCTTCCAGGTTATCGTTCCAGAGGATCGCGGTCTCTTCCCGGCCACCGTCACGGTGCTGTACCTTCATGCTTCTCTCCTAAAAAAGAATAGAAGGGCCCCGAAGGGCCCAACCATTAGTAGATTGGATTACCGAAGAAATCCACTACACAACCGACTTCAGGATTCGCTTCATACTGCTGCAGAATCTTAAGCATCAGAGATTGATTCTCTGCGATCGGGGACAGACCATGGACGATCTTGGCCAGAGCACCGGAGGTAGCATAGAAATCATCCCCGTGCTTGATCACTTCGTTAGGTCCGAATGACTGACGGTTAGCAATCAAGACCTGCTTGACGTGATCGGGGTTATACCATACGTCGTACACCGCACCGACTAAACCGCGAATGTGATACACGCGGGTGAGGGGGCTACGGTGAAGAACCTCTACGAGATGGCCGTCGATGCTCAGTGAAGAGGTATGCATAGGAGGTGCGTCGGCACCCTGGGACTTCTCATAGATTTCAGCCAGCGGAGAGCCAGCAAAGATCTCACCCAGTTCTTTAGCACTGATCGGACCGCCGGTAACATTAACATCACCTTCGATAACCACACCGTTAACTGCAGCTGTACCCACCAGTGGCAGTTGCTCTTCAGTTTTCTCTGGGGTGATCCGAATGCCACGACCGGTCAGGTTCAGCACCGCTGCGTCGCTATCCAGGTGAGCCACGATACGCTGCAGAACGTCTTCGTATTCGTTGCCGTAAGCTTCGGTGAAGAGTTCGGCCAACTGACCCGGGCAGACATACAGTTTGTCATCGACCAACTGGGCGATTTCACAATCGGCATTCATATCATCAACGTCGAGACCGTGATGCTCTTCCAGCCAATCCAGAGCGTCGCTTTCATCCAGGGTTACATCAGTGATGGCCTGGGAGAACAACTCGAGGCTTACCATGTTGCTGGCAAACGGTTTGATAGTAGGTACGTAAGTGCCATCGATAAATAAGTTCATAGTATCCTTTAAATCCAATGAGCCCGCGGGTTAGCGGAATAGGTAAAGACGTCGACTTCGCCGAGCACGTTCAGAATACCTTCATCAGTAACAACCTGAGTCAGGCCTTGATTGGCTTGGGCAAAATCAGCGAAGGGGATCGAACGGTCACCCAGGCGGACTTTGCCACGAGAGAGTTCGTCGATGTTGATTTCAATCACACGGTTCTTCGGCAGCACCAGGAATCCGTCGGAGAGAATCCCCGGGAACTTCTGGAACCGCAGTAGGTCACCGTTTACTTCAAACTTCACCGGCCAGTACGCGAAGGTCGTAATGCCCTCTTCTCGGTCTGCCACGATGAAGTAGTTACGCTTGTACTCAAGATCCCGGGTGACGAAACTAGCCTTCTCAACGAACGGGTTGAGCTGCTGGTCTCCCATCTGCCGGAAGCTGAATACGCTGGTTACTTTCTCCACAAATCCCCCTAGATGATACCTCGTTTAATAGCCTCTCTCACTATAATCGCTGCGATAGTCTGAATAAACGTTAAAAAGTGAAGCAGTGATACTCGAGCAAGCATGAAACCTCCAACGGGATTTAGCCCCGTAATCCCATCCCTGCTAAGTTCCCCATTGACTTAGCATAGGGATGATTGCTCAAAGTAGTTATACCGTTATCTCAGCGTTTATTGAGTTTGTGACATTGTGACAGGAACTACGTCTCCAAACACACACCCCCTTTATCCCCTAGAGGGTAGTAGCATCCTATATATACCTTATTTTGAATCCATAGTAATGTATGTATAGGGGTAAGATGTCTCTAATAAGGGTGACTTTCTCATGTTCCCATGTAACAATGTCACAAAACGCTCTAAACTCTTGGTTTACAACACTTTTGTCTGTAACATTTCTGGACGCTGGACGTTACAGGGCGTTGTAGCTAAAATATCAGTATCAACTAACGAGGTAACGCGATGTCATTAACGAATAGTGAAATTATCGGGGGTATGCACCGAGCTTACAAAGCTGGCCAGCCGTTCACCTCTCTCCTATCGAATCCCCAGTTTGCTAGCCTTCCGCTCGCCGATAAGAAAGAAGTGATTGCTGGACTGCGTGAACGCATGAAAGATCATAAACCGTCCGTCTCCGGTATGGCCGGTAACGTACTGAAGAACACCATCGGTGGTGCTGCGGCTACCATCCCGCTGGCCTCCCTGATCCCTCTGGGGATTGAACTCGGTTCCGGGGCCAATAAAGGCCGTGTCCTCGGGGCACTGAAGTCGCTCTCTGGGAACAAGACTGTCCGTGCTCTGGTGGGTACCGGTGCGGCGATCGGTGCTGCCGGCGGATTGATCCGTTCTGCACTGGATATCCTGGCCGATCGCCGTGACGCCGCCGCTCTGTACTCGGGCCTGGCTGACGCCGAAGAAGGTGGGGAAGGTATGGCTACCGCAATGTTCGGTGGTGTCGGTGGCCGTGTAGCCCGTTCAGGATTCTCTCTGGCACCGGTAGCGAACGTCGTCAGTGGAATCGGTTTGAACTCAGCGATCCCGGCAGCCCGCCTGGGTTACTACGATGCCGCTCACGAGGAAGTGGATCCAACGAACGGGGTCACTGAGCGGGTGATGAACAAGATTCGTTCTGGCGTTCCCGTACAGGCTGACGCTCTTGACCATTACGTGAAGAAAACTGAGGGTGCAATGGAAGCCGGCACGACCATGCAGGATATTCTCTTAAACTCTCATCGAGACCTTGGGTATTCTCCGGAATCAGCCCAACACGTAATTGATTCGATCTCCGCCAACAACGGGGCTCATCAAAGCAACAATGAAAACTTATCACAACTGGCACAACTAGCCCGTGATCTGCTGAACGAGAAACGAGGAACACACTAATGTCACTACATGCAATCAAGAACGTCCTGGAGCTGGTACCTGCCGCTTCCGGTTTCATCAAAAGAGCGTACGCGGAAGAGATCTTCCCGACTAAAGACAAGGACAGCACTGTAGCGTCTGCCTTGGAAATCGCTTACCTCACGAAGGTCGCCCACCAAGTCGTTGATATGGATGACGTCGCCCGTGTGAACAAAGCTGTTCGTCTGTACGGTCTGACCCAACAGGTCTCTGACCTGACCGGTACGCTGGTGAAAGCCGCTGCCGACCGCTCCATGGAAGCACGTGGCGTGACCGACGAGCTGCGTACTGCAGAAGCCATCCTGGAATCTCGTTGCTCCGGCCTGATTGATATCGAGAAGGTTGCCTCTACCGCGGCAGCCCTGTATGATAACTATGCCGAAGAAATTGAGTCACCATTGGTTCGCCTGTACGCCGGTGCCGGAAAGCTGAACAAAGAAGCGGCTGTCCTGGCAGTAGAATGCCGTGCGAAGACGACTGGTAACAAAGGGTTCTCGAAGATGGCCAGTATCCTGTCCGCTACTAACCCGGATGAACTGACCGTTGAAGAAAACCGTGCCCTGGCCAGTGCCGTGCTCTACCTTGAAAAACAGTCTGGATACCTTGGCGACTTCTACCGTGATGCCTTCTGGTTCACCAAAGAAGCGATCGACCGCTCCATCACTGTGAATCTGGGCAGCAAGACTGTTCCCGCTATGTCCCTACAGGCCCTGCCCGCTGCGGCTATCCAGTCTGCAATCGGTGATGACGTGGCCCAATTGCTCTCCGGCGACCTGATGAATCTGAAGCGTGGTGTAGAAGCCCTGCCGCTTCCTGAGAAACAACTACTCGCGAGACTGTGCAAATGCTAAGCAAATTGAAGAACACGCTCGACGCCCGATACGGCAAAGACTGGCCAGAGATGGAGCTGGAGACCATTAGTTTGGATCTCGGCCACGTCCTGACGCCGGCCATGCTGTCTCAGCTGTCGGTGCTCAAGGGTCTGGCCCATAATCCACACCTATTTGAAACGGACGCCTCGTATTTCCTGCGTTTCGTCGAAGCGGCGAATGGCCACTACGTCGACCCGACGGTTGTCTACATGCCAAACTCTCTGGAGCTGGCGTGGGGTCTTTACGAGCTAAAAAGAATCGTCCCGGGGATTGAGTTCAGCCACGCTATCACGCGTATCTGCCACTACATCCTGAGCGATGAAGGTTACGGTTCCGCTCCACCTCCGTTCGATTTCATCACTGAGCCCTTCGAGAATCAGTGGGAAACACCGGAAGCGGCCCGTAACAAAGCCGAAGCAATCCGTCTGTACGGACTGGCCATGGAGCGACTATGACACTTGGTGAGATCCGTCGTGAACGGGGAAACACTAGGTTGAAGACCAAACGGTGGCACGAGCTCAATCAAATGGAGCGGGCTCGTGTCGCGGAACTTAATGGCGACCCGTCTAAACGTTACCACGATCTGGGATACCACAAGGCCCAGGTCTCTCTGTTATCCCTGCCTCGTACGGACTTGATGAGCTTCGTTCACCGAGCACGGGATAAGAAATTGCTTGAACACCACCAGAAAATGGTGGGTGTCTTCTCTAAGGAGAATTAATATGGATCCAACTTTAGCAGACATCATGACCAAACTGAACGCGATGCACACGGACATTCAAGCGGGGAACGCCGTTCTGGCAGAACTGCAGGCCGTCGGTACTGGTTCGTGGTCTTGGGATAAAAAAAGCGGCATTCTCAAAATGTTCAACGCCGAAGGAACTGAATTCGCAGTATTTAGCGTTTCAGATTCCCCCGACGTTGCCCAGCGAGAACGCCGCGTGGACTTAGAGTCCTAAGGCCTCAGCCAATTCAGGGGACATTCTTTCAAGTGTCCCCTTCTTCAGCCCTTCTTCTACTTTCGTTTTAACCACATCCCACAGTTGAGCCGTACTGGTCAGTGAAGTTACCGCACGTTTATCCACTGGGTACTTATCCAGGTCCTTCGCACGTTCACCGATTTTGTAACGCGTACCGTACAGCAGATCTTCAATCCACGAGCGAGCCAGACGAGTCTGGTCGTTGCCGTTATGGATATCGTAGAACCACGTTTCGACACCGATCGGCAGCATCATGTAGATGTTCTGGAAGATCGTGAACATGCCCGTAGCCATCTGAGCATTCACTGCACCGGTCTGTTCCAAGTCCGCACAGGATGCATCCGGATTGCCCTTGTACAGGGTGCCATCCAGATACTCCCCGATCGGACACGGGATGTAGGGTAGACGGATGTCGAGCTTCTCCGTCCCGCCGACCAGACGATCCAGGATAGCAGTGCTCTCAGTCCAATCTTCCGTTAAACGACTGTGGAAGACGCGAACCTGACCATAGGTGTTCTCGTTGCCTGCATCGATGATGGTATTCATGACGCCGGTCGCCCGGGTATCTTGAATGACACCAGAGATGATGTTGAAACGAGCGACCATGTTGTCCACACACAGGAAAATCGTGTACGGACGGTCCACTACCAGACGACGCATGTTTTCTGGCAGGCGACTGACTAACCAGGAACGCAGGTCACCACTGTTTTCATAGAAGTGTGGGATCGCGATGATAGGAATCTCGAAAGCATTCCCATAACGCTCAGCCAGAACTTCCGCCTTGTTACGACCGACATCTTCAGCAATGAAGTTTTGGCGATTGAGGTTCTTCACCTCGACTTCATCCCCGTCGATCAGGGTGATCGTAGGGAACAGATCCTGGTACGCACCGCGGCTCATCAACTGAGAGATCAGTGGGATTAAGCGACCCGCGGTACCACCACAACCTACGACGATCACGTTGTTCATGATCTGTTCAGTTCTGGTTGTAAACATCTTATTGTCCTATGGTGTAATCAGAGTTCAGACGAGCGATCGCCGCAGCGGCTTCCGCACGGTTAGTCACGACGAACACGCCGGCGTCATAGAGGGTTTCTGTTTCGACGACACGCTTGGCCAGTACTGCAGCCACTTCTGCGTTCAACTCATCGTCTTCTTCATTCCAGACTTTATCGGCCAGGTCTTCGGCTAAGTCGTCCAGCCCGAGCCCGGCCCCTGGAAAATCCCGGTTTTTATCATACCAAGAGCTTTCGTTACCAGAGAACAGATTGTCTTCAATAGATGATTGGTCGTCGATGCCCGCACGGTCCCTTGCAACCCCGAACACACGCGTTTCCGACTTTGGGTCAGCACCGCCCGGCTTGTACGAATAGCCATTGCCATAGGACGGAGCAACGTAGGCCGGTGGGATGGTAACCTTATCCATCCACTCCTGCATTTCCGGCATCGCAGATTTCTCTGGGGCGTCGAAGATGTCACCGTACTCCATTTTGACTTTCTGCTTGAAGGCATTGAAGCGCCAGATCAGCTTAGCGTCGGTGTTCAGACGGCCGGCCACACCGGAAATACCGATGTACGAGCGATCATCAGCTTCGTCAGTACCGGAGAAGAAAGCATCCATGGTGTTATGTGAGTGGATGTCGAAGATAACCGTTTCGTAATCTTCGTCAACGTGTTCCCAGGTGTACGTCACTGCCGCTTTGGACACTTTCTGTTTAGGGATAGCGATACGGTAGGACTTGGTACGAGTGTTCCACACGATGTGTGCCATCGCTTCGTATTCACCATGCTTACCAGACGAGCCGGTCATCTCCATGACTTCTTTGAAGAACGCCAGGATCTTGTCCAGCATAGCCGAAGGGATCTTGTTACCGAAGGCCAGTGGCTGCAGTTCTTCCTTCAGGATCGAAGGCTTACCGTTGCTCAGCGTGGTCTTGGTCGACGCCGTCAGCATGGAGCGGCCGAGGGAGAAGCGAGAGTACACGTACATTTGCCCGTCATTGCCCAGGACGTTAACGATCGGCGTCTGGAGCAGTTCAGGAGTGGCGGCCAGGAAAGCTTCTTCAGTAACCAGCACGCTCATGAATGGCATCAAATCAATCTTCATCTTCTTCCTCGTCTTCATCATCGATTGCAACAGTGGATTGGCCAACATAGCCGCTTAGGTATTTGAACGGGAATTCGTCCAGTCTTGACAGTTTCTCAAACCACTTATCCGGGTTGATATTCAAGTTGATACGAACGCCCAGGTCATCGTTGAACGCAGAATCGATCAACACGCCGTAGAACAGTTCGTTCATGCCACGCAGGTCGTTCGTGTAGAGCGACTTGTAGTTGTTCTGACCGACACACATGCGGCCATCGCCATACTGGTTCGGGAAAGGAAGTGGCCAGATACGGTTACGTGGAGTGAAGTCCAGACCGCGGATGCTCGGGACTTCATCGATGTTCATGTCCGTGCAGTACCAGCGTGGCTGCTGGAGAACCCAACGGCCGGCTGCGTCTGCCGTCATCGTAACGTGGATGAGCGTCGCCGGGAACGGGATCTCATAGGAATCCGCTTTGCGATTACCCCCTCGAATATGCTTCACGGTACGCTTGGCCGCCGGGAAGTACATCAACAAGCGGCACTGTGCCGGCGAGATTTCTGCCGTCAGTACTTCATTAGGGAAACGGAACGCCGTCCCGGCAGTCGCCCGGGCGGGTTCATTACTCTCCATACGCTTGACCTCTTCAATGAAGTCAGCACGGGAGATGTTCTTGAAAGATCCCGTACCGTTCGGCACACGGACGTGCGTGTCGAAGATCGTGATATTAAGACCGCTGCTCATATAAAAGTGCTCCCCGTTCTGAGGTTACGGTAAGAATGGAATTCAGGCATACGCTCACGGATGTTGTTACCACGTGCCTGGCGAGTGATCTGAACGCGAAGATTAGACAAAACCATCATCGACTCTAGAACGGTATCTGCTCGGAGTCTGGCGTGGATGAGGTCGAAGGCGATGGGTCCGCTTGCCGTGAGCTCGTTTGCGCTCTGAAGTCTTTGTAGAAGATCTTGCATGGAGAGAACGCTCCTAACGTTAACAGTGCTGCCGAAATCGAGGGCAGGTGGGCATTAAGAATGGGCACGTAAGACATGTTTGGGTCTTCGAGCATCACCTGTCCCGGCTGCTGAAGGAACTCGTAGCGGGACAGTGGTGCCCAACGAAGGTAGTCCCCGAGCAGGTAGACTGCCAACCCTCGAAGACGCTGAGGTTCCCCGAGAATTCGAGGTTGGCCGTTCGTCATCTGAACGGAGACCGTTGCCGCCCGTATCGCTGGATGTGTATCAAAGGACGTTGGCATCCACACCACATGCATACCGGTTTGGCGGGCCAGGTAGTTAAGATAACGAAGATAGCGGCGGATCACCGGTGTATCTTCGACGACAGTACCGGACGCTCGACGTGGGCCTACCGAATAGACTTCCCCGAGTGTCCCAATCGCTTCACTAAACGCAGGGTTAGTCGGAACACCCATCCCGAAGCCAATACTCGCATCGAAGATCGGCAGGTTACGAATTGGGTGCTTGATATCTTTGCGTAAAAACTTGATAATGAGATCCATGAACGGATCCATACGGTGGCCGGCAGTACCCTGTACGATACGCTGCAGAGCGGCTTCTACGGGGCGGGTCTGGGGAAGCACCGGTCGGGCCCACTGAGCGAAGACGGCTGCATTGATACGCATAGAGATATTGCGAAGGTTATCCACTCCCTGACGCATCGTAGAGAGTGTCCCGGAGTTATCCTGCCCGGCCATCTGGGAAACGACTTCAGGATGAGGTTCTTCGCCTGGCAGAGGGGTTACTTGGCGGTGACCCAGGACGTCGATATTAACGCCGTGCCGTTGGAACATTTCGGGAAGTCTCGTTAAGATCTCTTCGAGTTCCAGGCTGTAACTCTGACCGGCTAACGAGGAATAGCCTTGATACGAACTGATTGCTGACATGGTGTTCTCCAGCAACTAAAAAAGAAAAAGGAGCCCGAAGGCTCCTCTTTGGAAACTGACCCTAATGGATCAGCCTTTAGTACCAGTACGGCGGCTGAAGTAAATGTGACGTACGCCGTCAACGATATCTTCACGCTTGTCCATAGTGGAGGTCTGGAATGCTGCGTCGAACTGACGAGTTGCGTCTTCGAGTTTTACGTCCATACCGGTCAGAGTGGTTGCTTCACGGCCTGGGATGTGGATTACGGTAGAAGTTACTTGAGACATTGGATTTTCCTTTAGTTTAGGTTTTTTGTTTTTAGCGTAGTAATCTACACCAAAGTCATTATACCAAGGTATTCTAAAATATTGAATACCTAAATGGAGATTTTTTATGAAAGTTGCAACGTCTTCCCAGCTGGCTGCGGCCCTGCTGGAACTGAAGGGTAAACCGATCAATTTCTCGGATTACAAACCCTTCACCAAGATCTATGACATCGACCCGGACCTGATGGTCTTCAAGGCCGGACGTCAGATCGGTAAGTCCGTATCCCTAGGAGGCCGCTTGGTTTCTAAGAGTATCGGTAAGGGGTACTTCAACTCCCTTTACATCGCTCCTTTCCAGATCCAGGCGAAGCGTTTCTCGAATGCATACCTCGACTCCTTCTTGGAGTCGCCGTTGGTGAAGAAGTATTTCCGTAAAACCAGCGACACGAGCAACGTGTTCGAAAAGACCTTCTCGAACGGCTCTAAGATTTACCTGTCGTACGCTCAGACCGAAAGCGACGCTGACCGTATCCGTGGATTGATGGCGGACCTGCTGACCGTCGACGAAGTCCAGGATGTGTCCTATGACGCACTCCCGCCGATCTTCGAAATCCTGAACGCCTCCGAGTATGCTTTCAAGGTACTGGCTGGCACGTCCAAGTCTTCCGCTAACACCCTCGAGCAGTTGTGGCTGCGTACCAACCGATTAGAATGGGCGAGCAAGTGTCCGCACTGTAATCACTGGGTTATTCCTCGTGACTACGAAACGTGCATCAAGATCTGCCAACCGGCCGGCCCGTCCTGTGACAAGTGTGGTAAGGTCATCGACGTTGGAACCGGGCAGTGGGTCGCAACGAACCAGTCTATCCGTGACAAAGTCGGCTTCCACCTTCCGCAGCTCGTGATCGGTGACAACACCAAGCCCAAGAAGTGGGCCCGTATGATCGACAAAGTGAAGCAGGCTCAGGACGGCGGACTGTATACTCCGGCCACGCTGGCCAACGAAGTCTTCGGTCTGGCAACGGACCTCTCCGGACGCTCACTGTCAATGCGTGAAGCGATGGACTGCTGCGTACCGGCATGGAAGGGCTGGGCTGATCCTCAGGACTTCTCGAACCCTGTCTGGGCGGCGATCGCTCCGACCATCGTGAAGACGGTACTGGGCATCGACTGGTCAGTAACGGGTGGAGTCAAGTCCTACACCGTCGCCACGGCTCTCGGCTATGATGGCTACGGCAAGTGCTACCTCCTGGAGTCCCGTAAGATGCAGGGGATTCATATCCTCGAGCAGGTCGACAAGTGCTGCCAAATGGCCCGTAAGTGGAACGTATCTATCATCGGTTCTGACCGCGGTGTCGGTGTGCTTCAGGGTCAGTTGATGCAAAAGGAATTAGGCCATAACAAGGTCATCATGATAAACTACGTTGCAGCGAAGAAGCGTCTTCGTTGGGATGGCGAAGGTCAGTACCTGGCCGCCGACCGCTCCCAAGCGATTGATAACGTACTCATGAAGTGGCGTCTAGGTCAGAAGTCCTTCGTGTCCCCGTGCTGGGAACTGACCGAAGGGATGTGGACCGATGCCCTGAACATCTTCGAAGAAGAAACGACGGTAGGACGCCGAGTGTATCGTCACCACCCAGATGAGCCGGATGATTGGCTTCACTCCGTGGTTTTCGGCAACGTGGCCTATCAATACATCAGTGGCGACTTCAGCTACACTGAGTAATCTAAAATACCATCAAGAGGAAACAACATGACAAGCAAGAAGATTGGCGCCAAGAAAGAAATGAATGAATTGTTCGCAGATGACAGCTTCAGCATGAACGACGTGGCTTCCGCAGGGGAGCTCTTCCCTGAAGAAGTTAAGGACGCACCTGTCCCAGACCCTGAAGTTACAAAGAAAGTGGATCAGGAAGATAAGGAACCAGATCTGACGGAAGAGCGTAAAGCTTACTTCCTCAAGATTTTCGATGCGATCATGTTCGAAGGGTCTTACACCGAGGTGGTTCACCTGGGTACTCGCTACCGTGCTACCCTGCGTAGCCGTACAGCGAAAGAAGACAACGACATGACCACCAAGTTGGACGGCCGTACGTTCAATACGATGCTCAGCTATCAGAACCAAAGCAGCCTGTTGACCCTGGCGTACTCGCTGGTGGATTACAACGGCACAGATCTACGAGACATGAGCGTTTCTGACCGCTACACGTACGTCAGCAGCTTACCTTCGCCGGCAATCATTATCCTGGCAGGGGAACTCGGCAAGTTCGACCAGAATGTTCTCCAAGCCGTTGAATACGGCAAGGAAAATTTCTAAAACAGCCATGGGGTAAACTCCGCGTCGGTCTCTACATGAAAGGGATCGACCCGGATGTTCTGGGCTCCCCGAGGGATGTAATCTTTCGGAAATACGCCCTGAGTGAACTGTCTCAGGAGTCCAGAAAACTCATGGCTGTTGTAGCAGGCGGGCTAAACAACGCTACCTCTGCTAGGTCGATCCTTACCGAATACTCTAACGCGATATTTGATTCGGCTGACACCAAGAAAGCCCACTACAATGAGATGTTGGAATACTACGATAAGCACATCAAGCACCTGGTGCCAGAAGCCCAGATGGTTCGTGATGATCAAGGTAACACTAACCTCAAAGTGACGGGACTAGAGGAATTAACGAATGGCCGATAATATGTTCTCCCAGAGACCGATGTCCACGTACCAGGGCTTCGGGATCAACCCGGCGTATACGACTCCGGCGTACATGTCAAACTTCCGTCCGGCGTACTCGTCGGACACTGACCCCAACAACCCCTTCGCGGTCAATCGTGGGTACATGGACGCTATGCGTCAACAGTACATGTTCCAGAATACCTTCGGGAACTACGCGAGCGATCCGTCTCAGGAAGAACGTGCCAACAACTGGTCGTTGAACACTATGAACTCCGACGCTGCTATGGAAGGCGTCACCAAGATCGGCGTACCGTTAGCCGCTTGGTACGGGGCGAATAAGTTCTTCGGCCAGCGTGTCGCCGCTCGCTCTCCAGCATCCGGCCTGTTCGACCGTTCCGCAGCTTACGCCCGCTCGATTTACCGTGGAGAAGGGATGGCTTCGGCTGCCGCTGCATGGTCAAGTACCGCAGCGACCCAGTCTCTCGGTGGAGCAATGGGTTCTATGGCCGGCCGCGGTGCAGGCTCCCTCGTCGGTAGTATGATCGGTGCTGCCGGTCGTGCTTTCGGCCTGGGCGGAGCATTAGCCGGTACCGGAGGAGCTCTGGGAGCCGGCGGCGCTGTGATCGGTGGACTGGTCGGTGGTATCGCTGCACCACTGTTAGCCGGTGCGGCAGCTGCGAAAGCGGCAAACTACTACATCTCTGAGCCTTACATCGGGATTCGCCGTGGTGAAGACGCGATGCTGGCCGGGACGGCAAACCAATTCGTCGGTGGCATCTCGAGCCCTAACGTCGGCACCTTCGGGATGTCCGCACGTCACGCTAACTCACTGAGCCGTGCGTTTACCCAATCGAACACCCGTGACCTCGGGTTCGAGCAGGGTGACTACGCAGCGATGGCCGACTATGGCATGCAGGCAGGTATCTTCAACGATATCGGTAACATGAACGTCGACCAAATGAAGAAGCGTGTCGAAGGCATGGCTGATTCAGTGAAGATGATCATGGCCGTGGCCAACACCACGTCTGTGAAAGAAGCGATCCAATACATGGGTCGTCTGAAGGCGGCCGGTGTGTCCAACCCTGGGGCCGTAACGCGTGTCATGTCTGAAATGGGTATCGCTTCTGGGATTTCCGGGGCGTCGGCCGAACAGATCATGAACACCGTGGGTAACCAAGGGCAAATGGTCGCCCAGCAGCTCGGCATGCTCCCGATTATGGGACAGCGTCAGGCAGCTTCGATCTTCGCCGGATTCTCGAACGCGTACAAGACCGGTGCGATCCACTCTGCAGACATTGCCGCTCTCGGTGGTGTTGAAGGGGCTACGCAGAACCTCTTGGAAGGTTCCGGACAGATCATGAACTCTCCGTACTTCCGTGCGGCGATCAACTCCGGTGGCCAGTTGGGAACGGGTAATATGCTCAACGTGTCAGGCGCTTTCGGTGCCCACCGTGCGAACAACCCGCTGCGTTCCTTTGGCCTGGATCAGATTAACTTCGGGGCAAACGCTTCTGAGTATCTGAACAACCACTCGATGACCGATACCGTCATGAGCACGCTCTATGACCGTTCTCGTGGTACGCCGGCAGCGATGATGAAGGACGGTTCCGGTAAAGTGGACCTGGTATCCGCTCTGGGTCTGGCGATGGCTCAAGGCCAACTGACTCCGGAACAGGCCCGTGCCTTTGGTCTGGACATTCAGTCTAAACTGGACCCGCAATACCAATCACGTCTTCGTGAAGCGACGGCGGCGTCGGCAGACAAGCAGTATGCTCAGTACCGTAGCCAGATGGGTTATGATACACTGGGCGGCGTACCGGGAATCGGCGGAATGATTAACACCGGGCGCGAAATTAACCGTAACTTGATGTCGGGAAGCGGTGCCGTGGCCGGTGCGTTCACCCGTATCCGTGCTGGAATGGCTGACGACTGGGATTCTTTCAACGCCAGCATCCAGGGTCGTACCCGTGTGCAGGACCGTGCCGTCGAGAGCTACAAGAACATCAACGGCGTGCAGACGCTGCAGACCACCGAATTCTTCTCTCAGAACTCAGCGGGCTACCGCCTGTCTCAGTATGATGACGTGATGAAGCAAATCGGTCGTGACTCGGCTACCGTCGATCCTTCGTCTGAACTCGGTAAAGTTATCACCCAGCTGAAAGGCAACTTCGGCAAGTCTGATTCCGACAACCGTGCGTTGCTCGACCAGTACTACCGTCTGAAGAAAGGGGAAGTGGGCCGTGACATGTCGCGTGGTGACTACACTGAGTGGACCAACGAAGCAATTCGTACCGGCGTCTCGAAGGTGACAAACACGACAGCGGCTGACCTCAACCCTCGCGTGAGCGATGACTTCCTGTCTGGCTTTGCGTCTTCTAACCGTGGTCGTCTGCAGGGTTCCAAGACCTACAGCAAGTCTGCCGCGTACCAGAAGGACTCTTTCTCCGATAAATACTTCGGGGCGACGGGTCTGGAACGCTACGTGAAAGGCCAGTTCGGTCAGGGCGACGGGGCTCGTATCTTTAACGCTGCGATCCGTTCACAGACGGCGACCGGTCGTGCCGACCTCGGTGACCTGTTTGACGCCGGTGGCGATGGTAAGACGTCCTTCTATTCGAAGGAATTCGGTGAGTTGCTGGCACGTTACCAGAGCGATCCGTCTTCTCTGAGTGAAGAGGAACGTGGACGCGTACGTGACTACATGGCTATGCAGAAGATCTCCGGGCTCGACAAGGACAAACTCGGGGCGATCGATAAGGGTATTACTGCTCTGGGTCGTGGCGACATGGACGGTGCAGGACTGCTCTTCGGCAAGCAAGGGGATGAACTCCGTGATGCCACTGCGAAGAACGTCAACGCTGGCCTTCAGAAGATGGACGTGGCAACCTACCGTAAGGGTGTCAAGCAGGCTCAGACGGCTGCCGGGTATACCGGAACGGCGATCAACGCCCTGGACGGTATCACTGACACGGCGATCCGTAACATGACCGACGATCAGCGTGCTGACAGCCTGCGTAAAGGCGGGGACATCTCGAAGACCGCTCAGGACACGATCGACCAGGCCACCAAGGAAGCCGATCACCTGAACTCCATGTACGGTGGCGTTGATGCAATCAAGTCCATGGGTAAAGTGGCGGATAACATCGGGAAAGCGACGGACGGACTCACAGCTTCGTCGGACGCTCTAAATCGTGCGGCGGACGCCCTTGAGAAGATCACCGGAGCCGGTGACCCAGCTCTCGCGAAGTCCATCGATGCTTTAAACAAAACGTTGATTCCTTTGGTACGCGGATCCGGTCCTGCAGCTAATACCGCCGGTGCACCAAGAACAACACCACACTATGGGCCACGCTAATGTCTAATAACGTACAGCTTCGAAACATGTCAGCTACCGAGATGTTCCGCCAGACCGTCGCGGAGGTGATGGAAGGCATTCGCTTCCAGAACTCCGGTGGCACCGAAACGTATATCCCCCTGCAAATGGGGGGTATTTTCGCTCAACGAGATCTGCTCGAGGGCGGTAACGTCGTGCGTATCACCAGAATCGTAAAGGATCAATATGGCAACTGATAACACGTACGGGTTAGCCCGTATTAACCAAGAGGGGGAACGCCTATTCACCGTTCGTCCTCGCTACTACGCTACCGACGAGACTAACCCTCGTCGTGGTGAAGCTGCGACCATCCGTCTGATCCTGTCAGAGGGCGTGACTGCGGATGATATCACCGCCATGAGTGCCGGTATGCCTTACTACGAGGCGATCGCATTCAAGAAACTGATGAACCAGGACGACGCGACCGGAGGTTACAAAGACTTCTTGATGACCGACCTGGCCTACGAGATGACCGAGAAGTACCAGGTGTTCCACACCTTCGGCGGCCACGAGAGCGTCTACTTCTACGGACAGAATCCGCTGGCCCTTCGCATCTCGGGAATGCTGACGGATGACTTGGACAATGACCAATTCGCTCGCTTCGCTCAGCTCTACCTGAAACACCTTCGCGGTACTCAGGCGGCCCGCAACTATGCCCTGGTCGAGTTGGCCCTGCCGAATGCCACATTCTTCGGGTCAATCACGTCACTGGCCTTCCAGCAGAACGCCGCTCGTGACACTGACGTGTCCTTCTCGATGGGCTTCCTGGTCCGTGAAACGATCTTCCGCTCCACCGACGTGTATTTCGAGAACGATTCCGGGGAAGTAACGGACTATCAAGACCAAAACTTCCTGGGGACCCGTGATACCCCGACGTTGACGCAGCAAGAGATCATGGATAAGCGTGTCGACCAAATCGCGACGATCCGTGCTGATGGTTCTGCCGTCAGTAATTCTGACGCGACCTCGATTCTGGGTGGCAAGACTCTTTCCCTGGCGGGTATTTACACGTCGGCGATCGAATCTATTCCATCCATGAAGGATCTGCTGGGGATTTCTCCGGAAGATATCGCGTCTATCCTGACGGGTTGGAACAATACCCTTAATGATATCCTGTCGATCCCAAATGCTATCATCAATAAGGTGAACAGCTATGCGGATACCGCAGTCGCCTATTTGAAAACAGTAGAGGGTGGCCTTGACAAGATCATGGGGTCAATCACTGACACCATCGGTGGGGTGAAGGGTGCTATTCAGAAGGTGGAAGACACCATCGGCCGTATCATTAACTTCCCGGAATCGCTGGCCAACAAGATTGGTGCCTTCCTGGATAATGGCTTGATGACACCGAACGGAGCTAATGGTTCCTTCCTGCTCTCAACTGGTGGTGGCGGTAAGCACGGTGGGTCATCAGATTCGAATGCACTCATTGGGGGGTCCCGTATTGACGCAGACTCCGCCGGCGGGCTACTCTCTGCCGGTTCACGAGCGGACCCAGGACCGGCCCGTGGCGCTGAGATTGTCCTGACGCCAATCAATGTCGGTATCACGAAGAACACTGACGCAACAGCCACACTGCCAACAGGAGCATAACATGGCTAATTTAGGGGTTCGTTCGTACGCCAACTCGATGTTGATGGAGAACCTATTCAAGCAGAAATCAATGCCGGACTTCAATCCGGCCCTTAAGTCGTTCACCACGAAGCTGTTGATGCCGAGCGTCAAGATCGTGGAGGATAACTGCGGGACGCTGATCGGCCGTAACGTGTCTGCAGATGATGACTCGATGATCGGCTTGCTGGCACTGGATACTGATACGTTGATCGATGATGCATATCTGGTGGACAAGTACTCACAGGGTATTTACACGATCCGCGTGCGTGACACGTCGGCGTGTACCAGCCCGGGAGGGATCTGCCGCCGCTGTTTGCACGGGACGTACGTTCGTCTGGGCTTCGAAGATGAAGTCCCAGCGATTAACACGACAGTCCGCATGCCAACGGATCCAGACTCATACATCAACTACCTGGGGAATACCTATGGAGGAGCACTACTCGGTATCTCCCCGCTCCCGGCAGAACCGCTCCCGATTCGCCCCGACATGTTCGCTGCTCTGGTCACTTCGGACGAGATGGATACGATGGTCAGCAATCTCCAGGCTTTAAAAGTGCCGGACGATGAGATAGACTACCTGAATACCATTCACGATAAATTAGAGCGAGCATTCATGATCGTTGCATACTACGGAGTATACGGTAATGCGTTTAGAAAATAATCTCGGTGGCGACAACCTTTACACCAGCTTCAGAGTCTACGTGGAGGGGGTACAAATCCCCTTCTCATCCGGTAGCGTCCAGAACGTGTACCGCGGACTCCCGACGGCGACGATAACGGTCGCCCCGTGGCGTGGTTTCTCTGAGATCACCAAGGGATACTTCCCGAAAATCCAGATCTTCTACCGTGACTTCAACCAAGGGCTGGCACCGTACGACATCCAAAAGATGGTCGGTTCCGTTCCTGCGGCCACGACGGTGGACGAACAGGCTGTCCTGCAGAACGCCCAAGAGACCTTCAACCTGGTCGAACGTAACGCTTACAAAGTCATCTTCGACGGCGTAATCACCTCGATCACCGACAGTAAAAGCCTGTCGGGTGACGGCGGCTCGTCGTCTGTAACGCTGAACTGCGTGCACCCGTACTACATGCTGAACGAGATCCTCTTCCGCTTCACCGGAACGAGCAACAAGGTGGATACCGCACAAGATTCTGCCTTCGGGATCATGGCTGACGGTGATGTCGGTTCGATGTTTGCAATCGAGCAGGCACTGGCCGGCGTACACGAACCGCGTGACTCCGATGTTTCTCTGGAAGATGGCGGTGGCGATATCTCTGTGCTGTCTGACACCATGAGTGATAACTACTGGCGCCTGCAGGGCATGCCCGGGGTGATCGTGGCCATGTGGAACTCCCTGAAGCGTGCGTCGTACATGGACGCCCTGCAGACGGACAAGTCGATCATGACCAAGATGTACATCCCGTTGATGGAAACCGGTCTGTCTTACTTCTCGAAGATGACCGGCCACCCTATCATCGAGGGATCGATTCAGAAGGCCGCTACGCCTCCTGGCGTCGATAACGAGACGCCGGCTGCTCCTACTACCCCTTACGTTGAGAACCCGGCTAACGGCACTCCAGGGCCCTCTGCAGGCACTCCCCAGACTAACGCTCCGGTAGCTACTCCCGGTCCGAAGAAGATGTCGGACAAAGGGAAGAAGGACTTGGTGCAATTCTCAGAGGGTCGTCGCTATCGCCTGTATGATGATGCTACCGGAGTAGAGATTCAGTTCGCTGCTCAGTCTACTGGTACGCCAACGATCGGGGTGGGTCATGCTGTCTCCAAGACGAGCACTCAGTATGATCGCACGACGTTGACAGACGGACAGGTCGATGCTCTCCTGAACGGCGATCTGGCGTCAGCAGAGTCTTCTGTGAACGCCCTCGGTCTGACTCTGAGCCAGGGACAGTTCGATGCCCTGACCGATCTGACCTTCAACGTCGGTCCTGGTGGCCGCGGAGGGAAGGACGGGGCGCTCTGGCAGGCTTCCGGTGAACCTTCAACGATCGTTCGTTACATTACTGAGGGGAATACCCAGGCAGCAGCCGATGGATTTCTCTCTTGGGTGTACTCCGGTGGTCAGGTTTCTCAAGGTTTAGTGACCAGACGTTCCCGAGACCGATCTTTCTTCTTGGACGCCCCGCTCCCGAGTGCCCAACAGATCGCAGCGAACGCTAAGAACGCAAAAGGTTCCCAAGAAGAATTGTCCACAGCCAACGGTAAGTTGATCCCGGGGAATATTCAGGGCTCCTTCTCCAAGGCAGTGGCTGAACAGATTCTGCAGATCACTCAGAATGACCTGGCGAGCGGTGGGACCGGCGAGTCTATGTCCTTCGGCCAATTCATTGAGATGTTCACGAACCTGATCGAGTACGACCACTTGGTGATGAACTCACCGGCCGCGATCCGAGTCTCTGGGCGTCGTGAGATCATTGACCACGTGTATAAACCTCGGATGTTCTCCTACTACGCTCCGATCTGTAACGTGGTCCTGCCGAGCATGTATGAGAGCATGTCGGTGAACATCGGGACTGACCAAGTGCCATCCCGTGCCGTCTTCTCTGGCATGCCTTTCTCAGCGGACTCTGCAGCGAACCAGACCACAGAAGCTTACGGAATCAACTTCGTGGCCCCTCATTCTGTGCGTAAAGCCCTGTCCAACGGCGGAAATCTGCAGGATACCTTGCAATCTCAGCGTGCCGTTCCGGGGAAATACGAGTGGGGTACCGGTGTGCGTACTACCAGCGGGATTCTGCCATACTGGTATTCTGTGCTGTCAAACCAGGGGTCGGGCAACGTCGGGGATCTGAGTGACGCAGATACACTGAATGAACTGAAAGCGGCGTGGCTGAAACTGTACCCAGAAGACCCGACGCTCAACCCGTGGGATTCTTCAGCGAGCGGTCTGCAGGCGTACAACCGTCTGTTCGTGACTGGCGTAGACCAGGAGTATTCCAACATCTACGCTCAGTCTCGTCAGGGACAGGTCGATGGGGTCTTCAACCCATTCATCATCCCTGGATACCCAATGGACGTAGTCGACCCGTCTCCGCTGCGTGAGTCTTACCATGGATTCTGCACCAGCGTCAGTCATTACTTCGACGGTCAGGGTGCCAGTGGTACTTCCATCGGTATGTCCTCGTGCTATACCTTCTCGGAAATCGCCACATGTTACATTCCGGGAACAAGCCCTTGGTTACTCGCCCAGCTAAAAATGACAGACAACTTATCGATGTATGGCAACACCGCGGCGTTCCAGAGGGCCTGCCAGTATTACAACGACGTGCTAGGCGTGGGTGCTGCCGATCCGACCATTCTCGAGTCTTACTCTACCGGTAAACCCATTCCAGTGAAACGTAATCTGGGCGTGTGGGAAATCGGTCAGAGTGACGAAGGAACAACCCGTATCGCCAGCCTGTACGGCACGACCCTGGGTAACCTGAACTTGGTAGCCCGTAACATCGCCACGTTGATCGACGTCGAGCAGGAACACTGTGCTCTGGCAGAGACCTTCATCGATATCGACATGTGGAATCAGGGTGCAGTAACCGTTCAGCAGGTCCGTAAAGGTCCGTGGGTCAACGATCAGTCGGCTACCAAGTCATCCACACTGCGTGGCCGTGACATGGAGTCTTCTGCCTTCCTGACTTACGACGATGGGGAGACTGGAGATCCCGTCCTCAAACAACCGAAGGCCAAACAGAATCTGTATTCTCTACAGCCATCAGTGGGTAAATCCATCTCTCAAGAGGCTAACGAAGCTGCAGCGAAAGCTGTCTCTCTACCGACGATCATGCCTAAACTAGGGAAGCGCTGTTCCGTTGGCGTCCTGGATGCAAACTCTTCGGCGATTCTGGCGACCTGTGACCCTCGACTGATTCAAGTCGTGATGAAGGTCATCGAGACCCGCCCGGTCGTGGTGACCAGTGGTTATCGCTCATCGGCCAAGCAGGCCAGCCTTGAGAGTGATGGTAGCAGCTACGCCCAGGGTGCCAAAGAGGGTTCTCGCCACCGTAAGAACCCATCATGGGCGGTCGATATCGTACCGTGTAACGATCTCCATGCATCCTCTCGAGCGGTCATGGCGAACTTCGCACAGTTTGTTCTGCAGGTCGGGAACTCCATGGGGATCACTCTACGTTGGGGCGGTAACTTCTCCACGTATGACCCGGTCCACTTCGACTTAGGCTTAGGTTAAGGGTATAAGTAATATGGCAAACACAACCAGTACCATTATGTCATATCCCGAAGGACTGCCAGCGACTCTCCCGGAGTCGCAGGTGGTGCAACCGGACATGTCAGACTCGTCGGTGCAGAAGATTAACATCGTCCGACGTTTTAACAACATGATCCCATCGACTCTGGTCTCAGATCAGCGTCTGTCCACGACGTCCGCCGCCAAGGACTGTTTTGTTTATCGTCGAAACAGTCTGCTTATGCAGCAACTGATGGTGGATTTTGCGTATAACGTCGTGAAGGCGTTCAACCTGACTCAGGAGGTGTAATGAACAACGAATTAGGCGATAAGGACCTCGAACTTTTCCACGCGTGGAAGAACGACGGGGATAAGAAGGCTCTGAAGAACCTGGTGAATAACTTGAAACCAATCATCCAGAGCGAAACGACCAAACTGTCCGGCTCACTGCCGGCTTCTGCCCTCAAGGGTGAAGTCGTGTCCTGGGCCATCCGAGCCATCAAGGATTACGATCCGACCAAGGGCACCAAGCTGTCTACCCACGTGTACAACTGGACGCGTAAGGCCAAACGCCTCAACTACACGTACCAGAACATCGCGAACATGGGTGAGGACAAGCAGCTGCAGTACGGGAAGTACAATCTGGCGGCCACTAACCTCGAAGAAGAGCTCGGGCGTGAGCCAACGGATAAGGAGATTGGCCACCGTCTGGGCTGGTCTGAGAAGGAAGTCGGGAAGTATAAGAGCCTGCTGTTCCAAGATCACGTGGAATCTGGTAACCTATACGCTCCGGAACAGAGCAAGTTCAACTCCGATCCGCTGAAACTAAACTACATTAAGAGTAAGCTATCGGACGAAGAACTCAAGATTTTCAACGGCCGTGCCGACAAAGTCTCCGCCACGGAGATCGCGAATGGTCTCGGGATGAACATCAACCAGTACAACTACGCCTCCGGTAAGCTTAAAGATAAAGTTCAAAAGCTACTTGAGGATTATGGAACATGGGACAACTGATAGACGTACCGGCACTGGTTCGCGGGGCGTTCGCTAAAATGACAGGCTACTACAATGGCCTGTCAGGATTCTTCCAGGACCCGGCGACACCAATCGTGGACTTCGCGGACAGTGCCAAAGACATCGACCTGGGTGGGCTACGCCAAGCCATCCAGGCTCGTGTTAAAGGGCAGGCTTCTACGACGAATACTGCTCTGCTCTCCACCTACCGTGATCTCGACTCGATGCAAGCAGAACAAGCCATGCGGTCAATGACCCGAGCGGATTACTACCGTGAAGGCGCCGCGGAGGCTGGCGTGCAGGCTTCTTCCTGGCAGTCGGAGATGAATAACCGTCTGTACAACTTAACCGGGGTCCGTCAGACCCCCAAAGGATAACCGATGGCCCGCGTAGGCAATACACAGAACCTGAAGGACCAAGATCGCTACGATCTCCTTCTTTTAGATTTCCCCGACGGCTTCCCGAACTCACAGCTGACGTTCACCGTGGGGAATAACCCCCGCAAGATCACTGGCGTGCAGAAGGTCGTGCAGATCTTCGTGAAGTGCTTGATGACTGGCCAGGGGTCTGACCCCATCTATCCAAGCGCCGGGACGAAGTTCTCAGATTTCGTTATGTATTCAAACATCACGAGTGACTCAGCGGTGGCCAAGGCGACCATCACGGCAGCGATTAAAGCCGCCGGTGACCAAGCGATGGCAATCCTGAACTCCTACCTGTATTCTGCAGAATCCCAACTGGCCTCCGTGGAAGTACTCGATGCGATTCAGGGCTCTGAGAGCACGATCGTGAAGGTCCGAATCTTAACGAAAGCTGGCGTATCCGCACCGATCGCCTTACCGTTTAACAGCAACGGTTTAATCCTTAACGAGGTAACAAATGGCTGATATCTTTTCCGTAATGAGCTCGCTGGAACTTACAGCGACAGACGTCCAGGAAGCGGAAGTCTTCGCCCAACAGTTCCTCGAAGCCAAATTCCCGACGGTCGACTTCCGTCAGGGTACCGGTGTGCGTGACTTGGTAATCCGTCCCAACGCCGTTCTTTTAGCTACCGTGAAGAAATACATCGAGGTGTACTTCGACTCGGCCAGCCTGGGATCCGTCACTAATGACACCCCGGCAGAAGTCGTTGACGCGATTCTGTCTAACTTCTTCATCGAGCGCCAGACGGGCTCCCTGGCGGTGGTTCAGGCTCGCCTGTACTTCCTGTTCCAGAACGGCACGCCGACGAACGTGCAGATTCCGGTGAGTGCTTTCTTCTCAACGGATAACACCCGTTTGTTCTACCCTTCGGCTCCGGTCTTTGCACAGGTTCTGAAGGACGGTGACACGGCGATCGCGGGGAACACTTATCTGAACTACGACGAAAGCGAAGAGCTCTGGTACGTGGACATCCCGCTATCCTCAGCGACGGCCGATGAGACCTTCAACGACCAGACCACCGGTGACTTGTTGTATTTCTCGATTTTCAACCCGTATTTCGTGAAGGGCTCAATCCTGTACATGACTTCAACAGCTGTGGCAGAAGAGACCAACGTCGACCTGGTGAACCGTTCGTACTCGGCCATCTCTACCCGTAACCTGATCAATGACCCGTCGATCACTTCCCGTTTAACGGACGTGTTCAACTATATCAAACATCAGAGGGTAGTAGGTATGGGCGATCCGGACATGTGGCGTGATTTGGTTGACGTAAATGGTGTGAATGACACCATCACCGGCATCCCGGATCGCTTCAAGATTCACGTTGGGGGTTGTGTAGACATTTTCACGTCAACGGATTTCCGTACGAACGTCGTGCAGTACATCACCGACAAGAACGGGATGATTGAGCTGACCGGCCCGATCTTTGACATCTATCGTTCACCGGTATCCGGTGGTACAGCAGCCGATGACATCCCGGCCGGCGTGGGTTACGCTCAGTCCTATCCGACCAGCACGAACTACGTGAACCGCGTCCCCGTTGATCCTTCCAAGGACATCGGCCTGTCTGCCAATCAGGTAATCCGTCTGGAGTTCGGACTGACCTATCCGCTGAAGAAAGTCTCCTTCGTGGTGCGTAAGTTCCTCGGCCTGGAAGACATGCAGACCTTCATCAAGGACCCGCAGAACCGTGTGGTCTGTGCTGACGGCTTGGTCCGTGCCTTTGAACCGGTGTTGATCAGCATAGAAGCCCAGAGCTACACCGCCGTAGATGCGAATCTGGTGGCCAACGCCCGCACGGCGATCGAAGCGTACTTTGATCAGACGCCGGATAGTGGTACTATCTACGTGTCCGATCTGTACAAAATGATCGTGGCGACTGGGCTGAGCGAGATCAAATCACCGATCACCGTAACGGCAACCGCAGTGGCGAAAGACTTGGTGAAGACCGTGACTGACGTGACTGACAGCATCACAGCGACGTCCACACAGCGCTTCGTGCTCGACGTATTGACCGTGGAGAAAAATACATGAGTTTCATTTCCCCAGTGGATATGAACGGTCTGGAAAATCGTACAGAGGTCCGAGGATCTCTGTCGTACATCTATGGCCTGGCAGACTTCTGGACGACGATCTTCGCTGACAAGGACTTGGTAGACTCCCTTCTGGAAGTCTCCACGCTCCAACTCGGGGAAGCGTACGGCCAGTTCCTCCAGCGTGCCGGGAATATCTCCCTGAAGACAATTCAGGACACTTACAACACCCAGATCAAACTGATGCTCTTCGGTCAGGCGGACCTGGTTGATCAGCTGTCGGGCACCACGTACAAACTCCCGGAGAAAATCCAAGGGATCAAGTACATGATGAACCGTCCGATGCTCCCAACGCAGAGCCTGATCGAAGGGGTGCACTTCGAAATCAACGAAGACTTCGACGAGATCACCTTCTACAAACCCCTGTCCGCCCTGGGGTTCCCACGTCGCGTGACGTCAGACGGCGTCGAGCAGTACGCTCTGTGGGCCTCGAACGTGGAGATCGATGAAGGGATCATCTTCGCCCAGTACGGCCAATGTGTAGGGATGACCAAGGAGCGTGCGATCGGGAACTACAAGGACTTCGTTGACGGCCTGTACTTCCTGTACTCCCACGGACCGATCATCGACTACACCATTGCCGGCGTTAACCTGGCCCTGGGGATCCCGACCGCCCGCTCCACGGAGTCCGTGCTGTCTGTCCTGCAGAACCCAATCACCGGTCACTGGGAAGTCCTGACCGCTCAGAACTTCTATGACATTCCGTATGGTTTCCGTCCAGACATCGCCGTGGGGGATCAGCTGACGGAAGGCCAGCAGTTGACCTCGTGGGTTAACGTGAAGGACTATCAGAAGGACGGCAAGTGGTGGTACAACACCTTCATTCCTAAGGAATTGACTGGTGGTGTCCAGTACCCGGCGGTCACGCCGAACACCGACATGGACTGGCTGATGAGCACGTACCTGAAGTTCAACACCTTCATGGTGCTGTTCCAGGAAGCGGGGATCTCACTGGCCGGCTACTACACGGTGTCTGAAGTAATCTTCCGGGCCCGCCCGAGTCATACCTACCCGATCTTCGTGTGGGCAGCTCCGATGGGTGACGAAATCATCAACATCATCGATGATGACTTGACGATCGGGCAGCTGGTGGAGATCGAAGACACGATCTACGAAGGTCGCATCATCGATTTCGTCCGTGGAGACCGCTCGACGATCTTCGACCGTGGGACGAACTACTACAACCGCTACCAGACCCCGAAGCTGATGCAGCAGATGGTCGGCGACTTCCCGAAAGACGGTGAGTTCCGCGGCATTAACGCTGACGGACGCCCACTCTCCGGGATCGGTGGTTGGGTCGATGAAGCGAACGAGGGGATTCAGGAAGATATCTACCGCATGGATCCGTTGATGGCGTCCCGTGGCACCAACGTCGTCGTTCGTACTCGTTCAACCGGGATGCGTTCGTACCGTGGTTCTGAGCTGGCTACTTCTGAAGGTGGTACTCGCACGTACCTGAACCAGGACGGCCTGCCAATTACCCTGGATACCCGCAACATCGTGCCACTTTACCTGTGCCACGTAGATGAGCTGAAGGCCAAGTTGGTTAAAATCAATCGACAAGCCACTGCAGCGTTGCTGGTCAAAGGGACGCTCCCGATCTGGGTAGACAACTTGACCGCCGCAACAGTGTACTCGGACATTATCCTGCGAGATACCACGGACACGGCAGAGGATTACGACCCGAACCTCGAGAAGGTCTTCACCTTCAAGTACAGCGAGAACTACGTGCCGCCGATCCTGTCGCGTCACCAAGGGATGATGTACGTGCCGAAGCTGGCAGATCTCCCAGGAACCCTCAAGTTGCTGCTGTGTGAAATCTACATGGATTGCTGGTCAGTATCCCTGATTGTGGAAACGACGACTATCATGCCGACGTATTTCCCGGTTGATGACGGTGACCCGATCGAAATGACGATGGACTTCGAGGAACGCCCAGGCTCTTCCCCGATTACGCGTGAGACCTACCTGGCCAACCCAGCGATCGTCGATGCCCGCTCCGTGCAGGATGGACATTATCAAGACGGACGCGGCGGAACAATGCTGAACTTCAACCGTGGTGGTAACTTCGGCGGCGATTTGAAAGCCTACATTAGAAGAGATTAAGGAATACTGATGATTAAACTAAACGAACCAGTTCAGATCGCCCAAGGCTTCCTGACTATCGACAAGATCTACCTGGACGGTACGCGTGAAAGAGTTCTGGACAACGATCCGAACGCAATCATGCGTGCAGCCAAACGTGAGCACTTGACGTTCCTTTATGACGTCGACGCTCGACCGAACATCATCTCGTCTTTCAAGATCGGTTCTGGCGGGACCTACGACGCGGCCGGCCGTAAGCCGATCCGTGTTGATAACCTGCGTAATGACCTGTACAACCCGATCATGACGTACAACCGTAACCTGAACATCACGCCTAGTACTGCGGCCGATTCCCAGGACTTCCTGACGATCGACTTCGTGCTCGGACCGGATGAAGCCAACGACGAGTTTATCTCAGAAGTGGGCCTGTTCAAGGACTCCGGGGATATGTTCAACTTGAAAACCTTCCGTGCAGTACCGAAGGTTGACTCGTTCAGTCTGCAGTTCTGGTGGAGAATTCTGTATGCCTAATGGCCTGGTGATCGGCACACGCTTCAACCAGGGAAAGTTTGAGGTGAAAGCAGAAGTGAAGGCGGGGAGTGATCTCCCTGCCAACATCTTCATTTATGAGAAGGATTCTCAGGGTGGGTTGGCCGGTTATGTCGGGGTAGCTTTTCTCCCGGATCTCGGGAAGTTGAAGGTCTACAATCCCGACAAGAAGTCCAACTTCGGGTCTCGCTACTGTCTGTACCACGAAGCGGTTATCCTCTGTGATACCAGCGTGCTGCAGAACCAAGCAGTGACTCACATGAAAGATACCTTCACGCGGCTCGTCGATCAATACAAAGCGGGGGCTGCCGAAGTAACTGAGGTGTATGATGTCCTTTGATTGGCAGAGCTTAGTTCAACAAATCGCCCCGACTCTGGGGCGTACTCTACAGGGGCCGCTGGCCGGCGTAGGCGTCAAGTTTCTGAGCGATCAGTTGGGACTACCAACGACCGGGACTCTGGAAGATCAGACTACGGCACTGGAGGGGGCGATCGCCATTCAGACGCCGGACGTTCTGCAGAAGATCATTCATGCAGATGTGGCGTTTCAGAAGGCGATGTCGGATTTGGGCATCAAGACGGATTTACTCGACGTCGCAGATGCCCGGGCCCGTGAGAAGGCGCTGCATGATAAGACCCCGTCGGTCCTAGCCGGTGCTATCACCGTAGGACTCTTTGGGATTATCTGTGTGATGCTCTTCCATCCGATTCCGGTAGAGAGTATCAATATCGTCAACATCATGCTGGGTTCGCTCAGCACGGCGTGGATGTCAGTGGTCGGTTACTACTTCGGTTCTATCAAAGGACTGAGTACGCCGAACATCAGTAACAAGAAACCTTAATGGACTGGGAGATGCTTACGGGCATACTCCCAGATTCTTTCCTCGTACAACCCTATTGTATTTTCCCCAGTCAACCAAGCCAGATCTACCGGAGAGAAACTCACGGCCAATAGCGCCTGGGCGATCAACGTCTCATGCACTGCCACCACCAAATTCGATGGACGGTCCACTCGTTGGTCTTCAAACACGGGCTTTTTGTGGCTAAAAACAAGGGTGTCACCATCGCAGATTGCGTAGAAGGTCTTGCCGCACTGGATTTTACTGATCAGGATCTCGCCGATGCGATGGCATTCAAGGAGTTCGTAGGAGTTGTACACGTGGTCGAGGAGATTGGGGAAAGCTTCAGGTTCGTCGGAGTAATCGATCTCAAAGGCGATAGGCTCTTGGCCTCGCCAGTATACTCCCACGTCCTCGGGATATGTTTTACTATTGAAGAGATGAACCCCCGACAGGGGGCTCTTGGATTGTAGATTAAGCATGGTGGAGTCTCGGAATGATATCGGCATCAGTCCACTGGCGGATCTTCAGCTCGTACATCTGCAGCGTCGAATCGTTTTGGAACACGTCATCGAACTGCCTGTCAGGCTGAGGGATTTCACTCGGATGGGCCAGGGACTTACCGAAGAACACTTGGATACGTTGCCAGAGGTTCTTCGGGGTGGGGACAATCTGTCCCACGCGTGGGTTAGTCACTTTCACGAGTACCGTGTCACAATCGTGAGTCATCGGCATTTGGTCTCGTACGTGAATGAGTTCGTTAGAAAAACGCATGTCAGGAATCAAAATGACATCCGCTGAGGATTTGGCGATCTGACGATCTAAAAATTCAGTCCAGATTTCCGGCCAGAATACGTCACGGAAGGACTCGGTACCCACCAGCTGCATGATCTTGCGGGGGGTCATGCCGTGAGCGGCAGGGATTTCTTCTTTTTTACCGGCGCTGGTATTCAAATGGTCATCAGCCAGGTCAAAGACGTACTGGGAGATGTGCTTCAGGGCGATCGCGTAGGACAGAGTCTCCGTGGTAAACCCACGGTCATTCAAACGCTTCGCGATGGCGTTGGCCGTCGTGTCTTTGCCGTGCTGTGCTAAACCATTGATTCCGATAATAAGTTGTGGCATGAGATTTCTCCTATGGGATGATTATACTGGATAAAAACAGGAGGGGTCAATCCTCCTGTTTTCACTGCTATACTAACTGATTTTTATTCGGAATGCACCATCTCGTTGTTCTACAGCGGATTTACCGTCGAGTAACGTCTTCAGTTCATTCTGCTCTTTTTCACTCAAAGGGATGCCGGTTGAGCTACGGGCCAGCTCATTTCCCACATCTACCAACGAAACATCCCCTTCGAAATCTTTCTTGCGAGAGTCCAAACCCTCCGCAAATTCTTTCAGTACGTCGGCCAGATCTTTTCGCTTACACTGAAACTTCAGCGAGCCTTGCATCAGCGGGTGAGTCAGAGAGTGCTCCATGATCGCCTCTTCCCCATATCCTCGGATACGAACTGACGTCTCCTTGACCGTCAATTCCAGAACCACTTTTGTTGTCATCAATACTCCTCGTCATCTGTGTCTGCTAACAGAACTTTATGAATGTCATCATTGGACAGGGTCTTACGTTCCAAACTGCTACCGGAGAAGAGTCTGCTCGTTTGAAGTCCGGAGGATGTTTTTTCCTCTTTGTCTTCCGAGAAGGTCTTGCTCTTAGGGGCGATGTATCCGGAATACCCTGTTCGCTCATACCGAGGTCGGTACGGCTCCACCGAAGTTTTCTTCTCGTCTTTCTTCTCTTTCTCTCGACTCAGTCGCATAATCTGTTCGTCTTCGGCATCTCGCATAGACTCGCTGATCGCAATCAGCAGTTTCGGAGAGTAAGAGTCACGTACGGCTTCTTCGTCAGTTTGAGAAGGTTTACGACGGGATGACGGGAATAGTGCCCAAATCACCCCTGACACGGCAGAGACCACCAGAGTGAACTTCAGGATTTTGAGCATGTCTCGCTCGAGCCGAAGATCCTCCAGTGCTTTGTATGAGGCCAAACCAATGATCGGAGCTGTGCCGATTGCTGCCAAACAACCGTTTTGTATACGATTTTCTAGTACTTCTCTGTTAAACATAAGCTCCCCTGATTGTCTCTACCTGTTACTTATACCAGTAAAAGGCCCGTCCGTGGGCCCATGTCAGGTTAGAGAGATAGGTCGTCAAGCAGGCCTGTGCTGTCAGAGCTCAGGTCGGCAGTTCGGTAGGCAGAGATCTCCACTTCCTGCGGAGCAGGTTGGACGTTCTCCGAGTTGGTGTAAGTGGTCATCCACGGGTATGGATTACGCTTACGGCCGTACAGTGGAGCAATACCCATCTGATCCAGGAGGACGTCAGCCAGGTATTCCATGTAGTGGCCCATGCTCTCCAGGTTGATGCCCGGCATCGCCCCGTCTTTGAAGAGGTACTTCGCCCAGGATTTCTCCTGATCGACCACACTGCGGACCAGCTCGGGGAAACGCAGCTTAGTGCGACGCCCGATCTTAGCCCACTCCTGACCCTCAGAGCCATCCGATAGCTTGTTGATCAAGTAGGTCGTGCCGACTTTATGCAGGGATTCATCGCGACAGATGAACTTAATCACCTTGGCATTCCCTTCCATCAGCTCACGTTCCGCGAAGGCGAAGGAACACGCGAAGGACACGTAGAAGCGGAGAGCCTCCAGGCAGTTGATGTCACCCAGCAGGTAGAACGCGTCTTCCATCATCTGTGGCATGCTCACGTCGAATTTCTCAACGAGTTGCATCTGATCCGGACCACGCTGAATGTCTTCGAAGCCCTGTGGCAGAAGGATACCGCCCGGGGATTTCTTAGAGATTTCGAAGTGACCTTCACCGAACAGGGAGTGCAGATCGACCGACTTGATGAAGCGGTCGTAGTTCCCCGTCAGGTTAATGGCACGCCCGGTGATCTCCGGGTTCAACACGATATCATCGAAGATCTCGCCGGGGTTGGCCAAGAGGTTACGGATGATGTGCGTGTATGAACGCGAGTGGATCGTTTCAGAGAACGCCCAGGTCAGGAACCAGTTCTCCAGTTCCGGTATCGACACGATCTTCCCGAAGGCCTGTTCGATACCGCGGCCCTGACAGGAATCTAGCAGGGTCTGGTACTTCAGGTTACTGGTAAAGATGTGCTTTTCATGTTGTGGCAGACGTTCGTTGTAATCGATACGGTCCTTGGAGATGTCAATCTCCTCCGGACGCCAGAAGAACGCCAGCTGCTGGTCCGTCAGGTTGCTGTCAATGAACGGATACTTCAGTTCATCGAAGCGAGAGACGTTCAGCCCTTTACCGAAGAACATGCTCTGTTCCAGGTAGTCGGTTTGGTCTTGAGAGAAGATAGAGAAGCTCATGGTTAACCTACGAATACTGGAAGATAATCACCCTTGATCGGGGCCTTTTTGCTCTTTGCACGCTTGGCGTTCAGCTTGGAGTAGTCCGTGGTGTCCGGGACTAACTCGATGTCACCCTGCTGCAGACCGATGACGAACTTCAGCACGATCGTGGTCATGGCAGTCATGTGATCAACACCGATAGGGTCCAGGCCTTCGGCGCCGGCCAGTGGGTGTGTCTCACGGGCGGAAACCTGGATGTCTGCCAGCGGGGTCAGGTTAGAGATGACGAAGTGCTTATCATACGGCCACATCTTCTCTTCCGGGTTGTTGTTGGAGTAAGGGTAGCAGTGAATCTGCTCCTTCTCGTCCATTGGAACCACGAGGATACTGATGATGAAACGCGGGCCTTCATCGCTGACGCCATCGAGCTGCAGCACTACCGGGCCGAGCTCACGGAGTTTCACCATGTCCACGCCTTCGCTCTTCGGCTCGACACGAAGCAGACGGTCCACGAACGCTTTGCTCAGCGGTACCGGCTTAGACTTATCGATCGTCCCCAGGAGCAAGCCGGCACGGGTAACGTGGGCATCGTTCATGTACGGATAGCTGAACGCGTCGTCGACGATCTGGTGGTATTTATTAAAGGGCATTGTAGGTTCCTCGTTTGTAGTTCAATGCTAGTAGAGCCTGGTTGTGGAAAACATGGCTCAGTTGTTTGGTCTTCAGATTAATGAAGCGATATGATACACCATCTCCGGACTCCGTGACTACCACTCCGAGATGTCCATTAAGGCGTAGGGTGACCGAGTTATCATCCTGGGCCACGATGGCAGCCTCACGCTGGTTTATTCGACGAAGGACTTCGCCGCCTTTACGATATGACAGTCTATCGTGTTGGATACAATCTTCTACGTTCATAATTACAGGGCCCCGAAGGGCCCTCTCCATTAGATCTTGCAGCCATCCGAACAGTCGTCATCACCCGGTGTCGGGAGGACTACTTCAACTTTCTCTTCGAACGTCTTGTCGTCCGAACCGTCACGGGTGTTGTGGTAGTACAGAGTCTTCCAGCCAAACTTGTACGCGATGATCAGATCACGCAGCAAGACTTCGGTTGAGACTTTGCCACCGGGGAAGCGTGCCGGGTCATAGTTGGTGTTCGCAGAGATCGCCTGGTCGACGAACTTCTGCATAATCCCTACCAGCTGAATGTAACCGGAGTTGTTCGGCATGTCCCACTGCGTCTCGTAGGCATCCCGCAGGCGGGTCACTTCCGGAACGACCTGACGCATCACCCCGTCTTTCGACACCTTCACCGTCACCAAACCTTTCGCCGGCTCAATACCGTTGGTCGAGTTGGAGATCTGCGAAGAGGTCTCGGACGGCATCAGAGCCATCAGGGTAGAGTTACGCATGCCGTGAGCCTTGATGCGAGCACGAAGCGCTTCCCAGTCCAGGTGCAGTTTAGGTGACACGATCGTGTCCAGATCCTTCTTGTACGTGTCAATCGGGAGCAGACCGCGGGCGTAGGACGTGTCGTGGAACGCTGGGCAGGCGCCTTTCTCTTCGGCCAGGGTAACGGACGCTGAGATCAGGGCGTGTTGAAGACGTTCGAACAGACGGTGCGTCGCTTCATTCGCAGAACCATCGGAGTACTTCATGCCTTGATTGGCCAGCCAGTACGCATAGTTAATCACACCGATACCCAGCGTACGACGACGCATGGAGGCCTTCTTGGCCGCCGGTACCGGGTAATCCTGGTAATCCAGCAGTTCGTCCAGGCCGCGGACCAGCAGTTCTGCCATCTCAGGAATTTCGTCCGGAGTCATCACACCGAGGTTGAAGGCGGCCAGAGTACACAGAGCGATTTCCCCTTCCGGCGAGTCCACGTTACGCAACTCTTTGGTTGGCAGACAGATTTCCAGGCAAAGATTTGACTGGCTTATCGGTGCCAGATTCGGATCGAAAGCGGAGTGTGTGTTGCAGTGGTCCACGTTCTGGATGTAGATACGGCCGGTGCTCGCACGCTCGGCCACTAACCAACCGAAAGCTTCTATGGCGGAGTAGGTATTGCGGCGGATATTCGGGTCGGCTTCGTAGATTTCATACAGACGGGCGAACTCACCCTGGTCAGCATAGAACGCTTCGAGGAGCCCGGGGACCTGATCTGGGGAGAAACAGGAGATCTTACCCTTGGCGAGCAAGCGTTTGTAGAGGAACCCGTTGATCTGCACACCGTAATCCAGGTGACGAGCACGGGAAGATTCTGTACCACGGTTATTCTTCAGGACGACCAGGTCTTTGTACTCGTAGTGCCACATTGGGTAGAACACCGTTGCCGCACCCCCACGGACACCACCCTGGGAACAGGATTTCACCGCCGTCTGGAAGTGGCGGATGAAGGGGATAACACCGGTGTGTTCAGCTTCACCTCCACGGATCGGTGCACCGACGCCGCGAATATGAGAGACATCCAGGCCAATGCCGGCACGCTGAGAGACGTACTCAACGATCGCAGAAGACGCAGCGTTGATGCTCTTCAGGGAGTCCCCGGCTTTGATCACCACACAGGAGGAGAACTGACGGGTCGGAGTACGCATGCCGGACATGATCGGGGTCGGCAGAGAGATCTTGAAGGTGGACATCGCGTGGTAGAAACGCTTCACGTAGTCCAAGCGGATGTCTTTAGCGTAGCGGGAGAACATGCACGCTGAGATCATCATGTTGGCCATCTGCGGAGACTCGAAGATACGGTGAGTCGTGCGGTCCTGGACCAGATACTTGCCTTCCAACTGTTTGGTGGCCGCGTACGCGTACAGCATGTCGCGATCGTGGTCGATCTCTTCGTCGAGTTCTTCCAGCTCTTCGAAGGTGTAATCGTCGAGGATGGCTTTGTCGTATTTACCGCGTTCTACCATACTGGAAACAAACAGAGGGAACGGAGGGGGATTGAACTGGCCGAAGGCTTCTTTACGGATGCCGAAGATGGACAGGCGGGCTGCCATGTACTGGTAGTCTGGCTCGTCGGCGGAGATCAAGTCAGCCGCTGCTTTGATAACAGCACGGTGAATCTGGCGGGTAGGAATACCGTCTTCCATCTGGATGCGGACGCCCATCTCTACTTGAGAGGTGGATACGTTGAGGCACTCAGCAGCCCAGTTGATGACCTTGGCGATCTTGGCGAAATCAGAAAGTTCGCGACGGCCATTACGTTTAGTGACGTAGATATCTTGCATTTACTTCTCCGTTAGTTCGAGTAGTTCACGGGCGGTTAAAGGCCCGGTAAAGAAATCGCCTGCAGCAATGCGATTGTAAGCGTTCAAGAACGCCTGCTCGGCAGCCAGTGCCGGGAGACAGACGATACCTGGATGGTCCACCGCTTCGGCCCAACCCTGTCCACGGGAGTGGGTCAGGATGCGGGCTTCTACGTGGAGCATCATTGTATCAGCTGCTTTAACATGGTGGTAGACGCTATGTGCCCATTCTGGATCAAGACCAAAGGCCGCGTAGATACGGTCTTCCGTCTTCTTCTCGTAGAACTTGTAGTCCGGGAGAAGAGCCTTGAATGGGGAGGGAATGTCCTGGAGGTAAGCTTCAGAGCCATCGTGGATGAGACCCAGTAGTTGGTATTCGGGAGGTAAAAGAGCCGCTACGTGAACGCAGTGTTCTGCTACACTGTAGGACATGATCGTGTGGTGGTTGAAACGGTTTACCCCCGAAAGGGCCCGTGCGATGTCGAACAGGTGAATTCCTTCAGTAGAGTCGGAATCTAAAGCAAAATGCAGACCTGTGTAAGTTTCAATGTAGTTGTTCATGAGGAGCTCCTGTGGTTACAAGTTAGTTATACCTGCCTATCAGCCAAAATTGAGCCCTGTGACATTGTGACAGGAACTACGTCTCCAAACACACACCCCCTTTATCCCCTAGAGGGTAGTAGCATCCTATATATACCTTATTTAAGATCCATAGTAATGTATGTATAGGGGTAAGATGTCTCTAATAAGGGTGGGTTGGAGACGTTCCGATGTAACAATGTCACAGAATCGTCTAAGCCCTTGTCCTACCTGGGTTTTCTTTGGAACATTTTGGGAACAGGACCCTGACTTTCGATGTCACAGCGGCTAAAAAGGACCCCGGAGGGCCCTTTCGGTTACTGCCGGATGGGCTCAACCAACTGAGCAACCATCTCAACAGCTTCTTGATCCCAGCCTTTCTCGACCGCCAAATCCACGATAGTGGTACCAGTCAGATACTTGGCATTGTACGCACCCATGTTGTAGAGCCACAGGACGGTGTCCACGTAGTCGGATTGGCCATTGGCAATCTTCTTAACGTCGACCTTACCGTGAGCGTTAACGATCTCTTCCGCCCGGGCCGTGTCGTATTCCGCATCCCCTTCGATGGCACAGACGAGCATACCGAGGAAGTTGTGATCTCCACCGAAGATCAGGAAGTTGCTGATGTTAGCCAACTGGATGAACTCCAGGTCGATCTTCGTATCACGGACGGCTTCAATCAACGCGATACAGAAGCGGTGATTCGCCAGCAGGTTACGGGCGGCCAGCTCGAAAGACGGCTCATCGTTACGCAGGGCGGACTGCATCTGCAACTGCTGGATAGACTGCAGCTCGGACAGGGTGGATTTGATCACCGGTGCTGTAAGAGCCGGCAGGAGTTCCAGGTAGATCGCTTGGTAGTTCATTGACTGAATCATTGCTTGGTCGCTCCTTTCGCTTCTGCCATTGCCGCTTTGACTTCAGAGTCTTCTGAAAGGGTATCGAAGATCCCCATCAGCATTTTGGCCAACATCTCTTCGGCCCCGTCGTTGCAGGTAGAATACACCTGCGATTGAATAGCTGCGTAGATCTTGCCGGTCTCCCAGATGAGGGCCAGATTGTCGAGCTTACGGGCACCCGATTCGGTCTCACGGAATTTCGTCAACGCAGCAACACCTTCCACGCTGTTCTCAACGTCGACATCCAGACCGGCCAACAGCCACGGTAAGGACAGGTCACGTTTCATACCCGGGAGGGCCAAGAAGCAGTACGGAGAGGCACCGGAGATCGGGTCCATGTCTTCGAGGCCAGCTTGCTCCTCTTCGATCAGACCACTGGTTTTCAGAACGCGGGCCATGACCGTGGTCAGTGCCAGGTAGTCCGGGATCATAGACTGGATATCAACCATCGCTTTCTTGCCTTCGTGTAATTCACCGAAAGCACGAGTAGCGGCCTGGATTTCTTCGTTGCGGAAGAAGGTAATGATTTTGCTAACAGTTGACATTTTGTAACTCCTGACAGATTAAGGTTTTTGAGTATGTCCTCTAGAACGCTCTGAGACGCTCGCTACGGACTTTTGAGGTGAAGCAGGGTGATTGTATAGCTCTACCTGTTTGAAGCTCGCCAGGCCATTCCTGCGAACCAGGACAGACAGGATGCGTCTGCCTCGTGATCCGATTCGAACTCAACTTCCAGGAGAACCAAGGCGGCGAACATGGAGAACACTTTGTCCAGACGATCGGACGGATTCTCCTGACGGGTAGTCTTGTAGATGAACTTAGCTGCTCGGGTTTTCCAGTCGATCGCTTTGTACATGTCCAGTGGGATACCCAGCTGGCATGCTAGCGCTTGGAGGGCCCCGGTGACCAAGAGGATGTGCTCGGAGTCCGAGTTGTACTTACCCTTGTAGACCACGTAGCGCTCCATGGCCATGCCGGCGAGAAACGGTGCTTCTTCTTCGAGTTGCGACAGCAGGTACTGACCGATCGAACCCAGCGGGAGCGTGCTGGGGTCAACCGATCCTGACTTGATGTAACGGCCTTTCTCATCGGTCACTGACCATCCGAGATTCTTCCAACCGGGGTCAACGCCCAGAAATAGCTTTGTCATTCTTAGCGTCCTGTTACTAGTTTGAAGATCAGCGTGCAGACCAAAATAGTGGTCGTCCCGCCAATCCAGCAGAGAGCACCATCGGCGCCCTTAATAAACTTATACCCGAAAATGCCGAAGGAACCGAAAGGGATGATCCCCAACTGCCAGATGAAGAACGACATTAGACTCACAGTACCTCCACCACGAACACGTTGACGAGATAGGAGAGAACCAACCCGATGATGAAGGTGCCCAACCAAACGAGCCAACCCAGCAGGAGCGCCCAGTTACCTCTCTTCTTTATCGCCCTTTGGATGATTTCATCGGGGAAGTCCCAGAGCATCAATTGGGCGAAGATGAGTGCACAGACGATTATCATGCCAGGTGCCTCGTCAGGGTCTTCGAGTAGCTGATGACTTTGAGGTAATGCATGTCACGGATCTGGTGATTCTCTTCCCAGCAATGGCAGAAGAGAGTCTCGTTGAACGGCTGACCGCCCCTCACGAAGGGTGTGCACAGAATGGCCCCGTGAATGGGATTATTCTTGTTAAACGCCACGTCCACCAGGTACACGCCTTTTTGCCACCCGCCGTTTGGAGCCTCGATGCTTCTTTCCGACGGGGGCATGATGATTGATCTCATGCTGATATCCTCTTGAATAACCCTGGGAGTCGCTTCCGCGATCTCCCCACGTTGGGCAATGTTTATCGATGAACTCACGATGCTCTTTTTTATGCATCCACTCCGTTTTCTGACCGCAGCACTCACAGGTGTACTGAACATTGCAGCTTCGGACGGTGTGGGATGGGAAGTAGAAGTGGCCCAGGAAGAAGCACTTAATGCGGGCCCACATCACAATATCCAGTGGAAGAGAGCAAAGGTTTGCAGGAAGCCGATCCCGAAGAACGTGGCGGCAGAGAAAATAACCACTACTCCGGAAGACGAGTCTTCCATACCATCACATACCGCGGGGTACCAATCAGTCTGCAGGCAAGCCACGAACGCAGCGACACCTGTTAGGACAACGAATACCCAGAAGAGTGCCAGTGTCGGACCATCCAGCGTCGACAAATTCACTGCCCACCCTTCGATGAGTACCATCGCTCCGGTCGCCGAGACATACCCGACGCCCATACTGATCAAGACAACCAGGAGGGCTATTCCGGAAATGTCATCCATCCACTCCTTGATTTTCGGGGAGTTGAAGGCGTTGGCCAGGGAGATCGACGTGAAAACGATGCCGATCATGAAGTAGAGAATCGTGTGTGTTATTGCCATAGTGAGATTGTCGCCAGTTTGTTAGTGAGTTCGTTAGGAATTGCCTTGCGGAGGATACTGCCGGTCATAACCAGGGCCGCCTGCATCTCCGGGTATCCTTGAGCCAGATACTCGTAGACCGCTGCCTTGTTACCCCAGTAGCACTCTTTGCGAAGCTCTACCTTGACGTAAGGCTTGTGCTGTCCAGGCAGACGTTCTGCAAAGGAATGTACTGACAGATTAGCCTTACGCTGCATCCCGTACTGAACCCGGGAGAGTTGATACAGGCCATTCTTCGGGAATAATGCCACGTCACCGATCCATATGACCTCGAAGGCCTCAGTAGTGCTCCCGCGTACAACGCCGAGCGTCTCCAGGACCCCACCGTTAAGGAGCTGAACTCGGCGATCATCCGCGTCCAGCACTACCGGTAACAACCAGTCCAGATAGAACTCTGTATATTCTTCATCCGCATAGACACGCTCAGGGGTTAAGCGAAGGGCACAGGCGGCGAACCCTGGGAGCTTACTCGCCCAGACCTGAGGGCTCTTCTCTTCTTCCAGCCCCATAACGAAGGCGATGAAGTTGAGATCATACATCCCGTTTACCAAGGGGACTTCTTTACCGAGAACTTTCATAGTGATCCTTTAAAATACGATTGGAGGTGTCTATGATGACATTAAGTAGTAAGGGGCGTGCCGAGATGGCCCTCTTCGAAGGGTCTCGAGCACAGCTTTATGATGACAAAACCGGCAAGACGATTGCTCGTGCAGCCGACGCAGTAGGTTTCCCAACGATCGGGATCGGTCACTTGGTGAAGAAAACAGACACGCAGTACGATCGCGTGACACTGACGCAGGCTCAGATTGATGCACTCTTTGCCGCTGACGTGAAGTGGGCGGAGGACGTGATTAACAAACAGGTCATCGCCGGAACGCCGCCAGTCAAACTAAATCAGAATCAGTTTGATGCGTTAGTGTCCTTTGTGTACAATGTAGGTCCAGGCTCAAAAGGAGTTAAAGATGGACTTATTACCTTACGCAGTGGTGCTACTTCAAGTATTCTTCGAAACCTACGGGCGGGTGCCTTTACGGCAGCTGCTAATGGCTTGCTCCAGTGGACCAAATCCGGTGGCGTCGTCATGGGGGGTTTGGTTAAAAGACGCCAAGCCGAACGGTCACTATTTCTTAGTTAGTGCTAAGCTAAGAGCGTGACCCATAGTCAGGGTTCCCTGGACGAGATCTCGCACTAACGCGGGCATTTCTGCCAGGAACCCTTCTCTCACCAGTTCCAACTTCTCCTGATACCACAGAACGCCGAAGCCGGGATCATCGATCGCCATGCTCTTCGCGTTATCATAGATGTCAAAGCACTTGATCAACTTCACCTCCCACGGCGCCGCCATCAGTTTCTGACGCGTCTTATACTCCCGGTCCGCCCGGTTGACACCAACCATGATGTGCGTCAAGCCATCTACCCAGGTACGAACCCGCAGGCCGAACAGGCTCTGGACTTCATCCAGCGTAACGTCGCAGTCCTCGACCACGTCATGCAACAACGCCGCAATCATCATGTCCACGGAGTGCCGCTCGAAGGCGAAGGTCATTCCCTTCAAGGCCAGGTAGTTTGCCACCGACTGGGACACGCGATAGACGTGATTGAAGTACGGCTCTTCCGCTCCTTTACGCCACTGCCCTTCATGGGAATCCTGAGCCAGGCGGCGAGCATTGAACAGACGGCGGTGCGTACCGGCGATACCGAAGTCCTTCACCAGTTCGTCGTGGGTTACCCGCGGCCCATCCAGTTTGAGTTCACGCCACTTGCTGTCACAGTACTCACTGAAACCCTGCAGATACTCCGGCGTCCCGGTGACGGCCATTTCGGCTTTATTGATGATATCCCCAGCGATCAGGGGATCCACCTTATAGATAACATCCAGCAGAGCAACGCGTGCGTCAATTTGACCCTGATGATAGTTCATTCTTATTCTCCCAGATTATCCGGTTGTAGGCTTGTTGATCTGCCGTCACGAAGTCTTCGTGGCAGTTATCGCAGTGACAGTACTTAGTTTGGTCCGTATCGATTACTTCTTTGGCTGCACGGTTGCAGTAGACACATTGAGTCATGCATCCTCCTCAAAAAAACAGGCCGAAGCCTGTCAGTTACCGAAGATCCCTTCAACGACACGCTGTGCCCGCTCAGAATCCACTGCGATACCGTAGTTCGACTTCAGGTAGCGGAGGATCTGTTTAGGTTCGCGATGTTCGCAATCAAGGATACGACGGGTTAGTTCAGCATCGGACATGACATCCGACGCCAGGTAGTGACTATAAAGCTCAATGACCAACTTCGCAGTAGGGTCAGTGGGATTCATCGTCAGGGTAATGCCAGCGTGTTTCAGGTGACGCTTGATGATTTCATTTGCACCATCATCCAGCAGCATGTCGCCGGTCTTACCCAGACGACGTGCCGTGTTATCCATTTCACCCGCCAGAATGGCCAGCAGTTTGGAGCGCTCTAAATCACCGTATTGACGGTACTTGGTTAGATCAGACTGTATCTGTTGAATTATCATCTTTCACTTCCTTTTCGGTTATTACGATGGTACGAGTGGAGCCTGCATGGTAAGCACGACAGACCATAATGGCCAGCAGGATAGTGCCGACTTTCTTGTTGGAGAGGATACCGCGGGCACCGTTGAAGACGACGGCACCGAGTGAAGCGGCCAGGATGATGAAGCAGAGGAGCATGTTGTCTTTAAGGAAGCTGCCGAAAGCAGCACTGAAATCAAACTGATCGAGGTCTTCTGTGAATTTCTCGCGGGGATCTTTACCGAACATAATAGTTCTCCTGTGGTTGTTTACACCTTACTTATACCACGGAGATTGGCGATTATGGCTTACGTTTAGGGCAGTTAGGGTCGATGGCTCGGAGTTTGTCTTTCACAGTTTCGATATCCGCCTTTCGACGACAGTACAAACCACCACTGATAATACCCGTAATGTGATTTCCACCATTGTAATCGGAGTAATCTTGGTTGAAGCTTATGATCATGCGGCGAAGGCGACGTTTAAACCACCAGATTTTTAACTTGAGGAGCATACAATTTCCTTTGGTACAGGCGCCGGGATTCGAACCCGGTCTAAAGGCTTAGAAGACCACTGTGCATCCGTTACACTACGCCCGCTCGTAGAGTGTACCCGATATCGACGGGGGACGTCCACTGGTTTTAACTTCAGGGGTTCCATGTCGGACAGGCCACGGGCGGCGTGCATGACGATAATCTCTACCGCACCGGAACGTTTATACACAGTGGCGGTCCCTTTGCTGACGGAGCTCATTACGGACCGGACGAGGGTTATCCACGCCGGCCGAGAGAACCCTTCAACAGTCGTGTCACGGAGGATCCGCTCTATCCACTCCGGGCGAATGAAATCGTCTTCAAAGAGAATACCGGACAGAGTAGCGGGGGCTGAACCGGGAACGGTGACCTTCAGGTCGGAACGAACGACGATCATGACCTGCATTACCCGAGCACCTCAACGAAGTCACTCACGAGGGTGAAGTCGTGTTTGAACTTCTTGCGGTTGTAGCGTTCGGTGGCGGCCAGGACGACAGCTTGATACTCATCGTCGTCCCAGAACTTGATGAACGCCCGGATGTTCCCAGGCGTCACGGCAATGAGATTCCACCACCCGTCGTCGCTCTGGTGGTCAAAGCCCATGCTGTTTAACCAGTTGGCGTACTTACTGCCCCAGTCTTCGGTGCCCCCGAGCTGGTCATCCAGGAAGTTATTGAGGGTTAAGTGGGCGGTCAGGCAGTCGTTGTACGCCTGAGGCTTTAACAAGCGGGCACTGAAGGTGGCGATACCCAGGTCAACGGGCTCGGTCGAGAAGGACCATTCAGATAGGTTCTGGGGGTTAACAGCAATATCGGTGATTTCCATAAGGCCTCTAAAAGAACGCGAGTGAAGGATGGCCCGGCCGAAGCCGGGCACTTATTAGTTTGGAGCGAACAGACCACGACCACGGTTGAACGTGTTACGCATCATCAGGACGTCTCGATTGACGTTGCTCAGATAGTCGTCGAAGTATTTCGGCAGTTCATCGAGGATGGCTTCGTAGTTACGACCGTCGCCGATCTCTTTACGACGGAACAGACCGATCAAGTCACAGAAACAGTTCTGCAGAATGCTGATATAGATCGCTTCCATACCGGTCAGATAACGCTTACCGGCTTCCCCTGGCTTACGGATGGTCATCGCCTGAGTATCCAGTTCAGCCGCACCCATACAGGTCATGATGACTTCCAGAACCTGCTCTTCCAGTACGCCCGCAAACTCAATCACGCCACGCTCGAAGTCTTCACCACGTTTACCCTGAGAGTCAACGATGTTCTGCACCAGGCCATTGAACATGTTCTCATAACGCTTACGAGACGTTTCGAGGATGTCATAGTTCTTCTGGGCTTCCGCGTCAGCGAAGTTAGAACGCAGATTGATCGCAGCACCGTGGGTCCAATAATCATGCAGCACTAACTGACATTCATCCTGATAACGGATGATTTTCTGCTTGATGGTTTCCTCACGGATCCCGCCGCCGGACAGTTCTGTCTGAATCATCTTCTCCGGCAGGTTCTTACGGTTGATACTGAACAGGAATGCATTCAGTGCCGTGTAAGGAATCACCAGGGAATCGTAAGTCTTGCCATTTGGAGAGATCAGTGGAGCTTCAAATACGCCATAACGGTTATCTTCGTCATCCATCAATTTTGCATGCTGTGACGGCCACGCCAATCCCAACTGTTCAACTAAACGCTTTGCAGGAACACCTAGCACGTGCTCAGTCTTACCCGCAACTTTTACTTCACAATCGATTACGATAATGTCTTCACCGAAGAAATTCACTTTACTGACTTTGTTCATTAGAAACCTCTATAGCTACAGTGGGATTACACTGTTCTTATACCAGATGGGGTGGGAATTCAGGTATTGTCAAATGACAAGCCATTCAAGTGTAACGATATCGTCATACTTGAAGGGTTAGAGGGATCTCCATACCTGAATCTTTTTGGTTACAAGCAGTTAGGCCCGGTGAATCTTTCACGGATGTCTGCCAGTTTCTTGGCGGTATCTCGATCAAGGTTCTTTAAGTTGATGTCTTCAAGAAAATGCTTGAGGGTATCTACCGGAAGCATGACATAGCGATACTTCTTACCGCCCGGGCCGAGTGCACTCCCGAAGAAACTACGATAACGACCGTAGATATCCTCGGATAACTTAGTGCTCTGGCTTTGCCAGGCTATTCCCAAGACCTTACACAGGCTTTTAGCTTTGACGTAAGTCATTCCTGAGGTGTGGTCGGTGATGACTTCCAGATAGTCACCGAAGAAGGTACTCTCCCTGGACGATACTACGCTCATGCCAGAACGAACTGCATCGGGTTTAACTTGCGGAGCAGCGGTTCGAGACCTTCCAGAGTACTGCCGGCCTGAGTCGAGTAGTCCAACGCCTTCCAGATGTTGTAGTTGGTATCCCCGAGCATCGTCCCGACGTTCACGCGACTGACTTCCTCCACCGTTGCTCGCAGGCGAGAGGCAACACCCTCTGGAACGTCCTTAAGTGACAGGGATACTTCTGACGCCACCCGAAGGTCATGCATATCGCGGAAGCGTTCTACGGTGCCCTTGATGTCACGACGGCCGGCGAGCTGATCTTCGGCGAGCGTTCTGACCAGACAACCGTGGAACACTTCATAGAAATACAGGAAGCGGAGCTCGTCGGTCCATTCGACTTCATAGCGTTCCCAGGAAGTGATACCCTGGAAGAAGCCTGATTCCGTAATGGCCGGCAGATGCTCGGCTAAGGTCTTCTTCACGACGGCCGCGTTAGCGATACCGATCAGTTGACGAAGATCTTCCGGTGAGAGATTCGCCTCTTCCGCCAAGAGTGTGTCCTGCAGTACTTCGGTCTTTTCCAGGTAGTAATCGACCATGGTGGTCGGGAGGGTTGCAATCTTCAAGCTTAATTTCATGGTATTCTCCTAGTGGGTTACACCTTACTTATACCTGATTCTGACGCTCGATATTAAACCCGACGATACGATGGATGGTGTGGTTCTTGATACCCAGCATGGATAGACCCTCTGCCGCGGCAATGATACCTGCATCATCCCACTCTTTCTCTTCACGAATCCGCTTCAGGATGGACAGGTCGAAGAGAGCTGTGTTGTTCACCAACAGGCCGAATTCGTACAGAAGGCAGGAAAGAGCATACGCGTACTTATTACGGCCGGACATATTAACGTCGTAGCCAACGTACGGTGTCTTGTAGTTGTTACGCTGCTCCTCTAGAGGGGTCATGTGAAGGTGGCCCATAAACAGTGGGATCATCTCACGGACATTCGATGGGAAGCCATTAGGACGCAGTGCCCGCTCAATCGACGGCTGACCGATACCGTACTGCCACGAACCGTTCAGCGGACGGCTACTCGAAGGATCCCACCACTTGAAGTACGGATCTAATTTGCGTTCGGCATCCTGTACGCAGTCAATCTTCATACCGGAAGCTGAATCATGATCGACGGGACGCGGGATAAGAACTCTTGAGAGGGACGCCAGTGACGAGTAGTACCCGGCGACGTTGTTCGTAGTGGCAATCGAGCATGCGAAGGACAGCATGACTTCCCAGTAAGGGATTTCACGGTCCAGCACCGAGTTACCGGCCCGTGCTTCCGGGTGATGATTCCCCGTCGGCATCAGGTCATTATCCCGAAGGAACTGCACGACAAACGGGTTGTACGCGTTGCGGTACTCGTCCCGACGGTCATTCTTGACGACCATACGGGAACGCAGAACGGTAATCACGCTCTCCGGAATCACGTTGTGACCGAACATCAAGCGGCCCCACCAATATACCTGAGCGATTGACGACCAGTTCGGCGAATAGAAACCCATGTTGAAGTCGGTGTCGCTGACCACGTCCCAGTTGAGCAGGTAGTTAAACGTACGGCCGACCTTCTTGAATTCCACCAAGCGAGAACAGAAGCGGCGGTGCTCGTAGTTCTTCACGTAGTAGGACGACATCGTGGTCTCACGCTGACCGAGCAGGAAGCCCGGAGTAGCCCCGAGACCCATCTCACGGACCAGGTCGGTTTTCGTCGTCGCACGGACTTTGTAGTGGGACATGATGGCGGCCAGGATAGGGCGGGCCCCGTAGTGGGTCTCATCGTCGGCGCCGTTCCAGCCGCCCAGGAGGTTCAGGTAGTACTCAGGAATATTCATCACTTTCTCACGTATTTGACGAACTCATGATCGCCGCAGTCCTGACGGTCTACAGCACGGAAGTCCGGAAGGAACGTTGGGAAGAACGTATCCGGGATAACAGCAGTTTGCTCAAAGTGGGCCACGTAGAGCTCATCGATGAACGGGAGGCAGAACGCGTAGATCTGTCCGCCACCGATAATCCACGAGTCCCAGACCGGTGGATTCTGGCAGAAGTCTGACAGCTGCTTGGTGTTCCACCAGCCGAAACCTTCACGGTCATACGGTTGGTGCGAGACCACACAGTTCTCACGACCAGGAAGAGCTTTCGGTAGGCTCGACGCCGTCAAGCGGCCCATGATAATCGGGTGACCCCAAGTCATATCGCGGAACCTAGGAAGGTCGCCGTGCAGGTGTTTAAGCAGCCCACCCTCGAAGCCAATCCCTTGGTCCTGGTCCATCGCGACGATCATCTTCAGCATAGACGGAATCCTCGCGGTGGAAGAATGAGGGCTCTACTCGGGAAGATGAGGTTGGGGTCTTTGATGTTGTTAATCTTGACCACGTCACTCATGAGCACCCCTGCGTTCTCGCAGATGATTGGCAGGCATTCACCTTCCCGAACAACGTGGTGGTTCATTTCGCAGATCTCTACCTTGTGTTCAACGGATACGGCAAGAATCTCGGATCCTCCGAAAAGCTCACGAGTATGTGCGGGGTACTCTGGGAAGACTTGTGCATCCGCACGATTAGGTACGGTAAAAGCACATTCTCCTGCCATTTTGAGATAACCAGGATCTCTTTTGAAGAAAACAATCCATCCGAATTTCATAGTGACTCCTAAAAAAGCCCCGAAGGGCTTAGGCTTTAATAATCTGGAAGGATACGTCTTCCAGCTCTTCGATCGCTTCCACTGCTTTCTTCACGTGAGATTGACCTTCACGCAGAGTCAGCATCTTGGACTTGCCGATTTCTGAACCTCTTTCTTCTTCGACAACATACAGCGTCCCGGCGATGTTCTGCAGGGTGATGCGGTAACCGTCACGCAGACGATAGTCCATCAGGACGTTGTCTTCGACTTTCACCTTTTCTTTCAACATGTTCTTTGACTCCAGTAATTTCAGCAGGGCAGTAGGGTCCGTGCTGAACCAGCGGACGTACTGTGCCGCTTCTCGTTTTGGACAATACCCAGAGAAGAGACGCTTGAATTGATCAAGGTTATCAATGGATAGCTCTTCGGTAAGGAGTTGGTCAATGGCCAGAAGATCAGCCATCGGGATATAACGGAACATCCCTCTCTTAGCGGGACGGCGAGCAATGATAACGGTGACATCTTCAAGACGAATAACAGTACTCAGACCAGCATTAGTTAAGGTGAACATAGAGGTTTCTCCGGTTTATTCTCTACAATCCTTATACCAGAACGTAGAGATAAAACGGGATTTACGATTTGCCTTTACGGAAGGAAGTCTTCTTGTCAAACCCGTGGCCTTCCAAACGGTGCACGTCGGAGATTTCGACCGGTGGCCGGGTCTCGACGCCCATCACACCGGAGAGGTAAGAGTCCAGCTCCTGGTACGCCGTGAAGGGATCCTTGACCGACTGGAACCCCAGGCCTTTCAACTGAGGGTTGGCCTCGAAGACCCGGCGACCGTAGGAGTTACGTGAAGGTTCGTGACGCACGTGGATGATCGGAGCGTTCAGCTCCCGGTGGATGAAGCCGGAGTCCAGGGAGTTCAGACCTTCGAAGTATTTCTCCATCGAGTCACGGTCGGTCTTCACTTGGTCAAACCAATCCGCCTTGGAGCGGAAGGCCGGCCAACGCGGGGAGCCCTTGAAGCCAAGGTCTTCCCGCACCAACTTCTGGTACTTGTCGTAGGTCTCCATGTTGAAGATCGAGAACTCTCCACGGGTTACCGTGTAACGCTCCTGAAGGGTCTTCACCTGGATACACGGGAAGACCTGCCCGCAGAAGAGAATCACGGAGTAGTCAAACTCGCTGCCCAGTCGCATCCCGTTCCCCAGGAAGGGTTCATACTTGGCCCCGCTGATAGGATGGATGGACGGCGTGCGGAAGTAATACCCATCGCTCACCCCGTGGGCGGCGACAGTATCGTAGTAGTCATGGAACTTGCTGATGATCTTCATTTTTACCCTTAAAGTGATCTTGCAGCTTACGAATACGACGTTCCAGGTCGGCCTCGTCGATCGGCGGAGAGGTGACCGGGCAGCCACCCCCTTCACAGTGGTTCCTCTGGCAGGGTTCACACCACCACCAGCCACCGCTAATTTGAATGTTCAAGTTGATCCTTAAAGAGATAGTCTCTCTTCTTAGCCGGACCGATCCACCGCCAGCCACAACGGCTGCAGCGCTCACCGGCGTGCATTAAGTTGGCGTCGCAGTTGCCACACCAGGTTTTAGAACGGCCGGAGATCTGTCGGGATGTGATCCGGTTCCGCCCCTTTATTCGATACATACCAGACTTCCTCTTCGCTGAACATCATTTGAATACTGGCCACGAAGTACTGACCGGCCTGAGTCAATCGGCCATCGACCAAGGAGATTCCCTCTTGAGCGGTGTATTGACGCATGACCAGATTCGGGTCTTCCAGAAACTTAACGGCATCCCGGAAGGAGTGCGGAACGATCAGTGGGAACCAACGGATAACGCCTGCACGATTGGTCACCTGAGGGTCCTTCAGGCCTTCCACGTGCACCAAGTATGTATCCTTGGAACCATTAGCCAACATCTTATCGACAGCTTCCTGTACATTCTTTGGGATGACGCGAAAGCCTGCAGTAACTTTTTGAACGCGGACATCAATTTTCATTGCGAGTTCCTAAATACCAAACGAGGTCGGGGGAGAGCAGAATCTCAACGGGTGGATTCCACAGGTTTTCTTTCATGTACAGGTGGTGGTGCTCAACGTGCACTTCGAATTCACCCTTCCGCATACACAGCTTAGGGTTCTTACTGATGAGACCCAGAGCTTGATGGAAGGCCAACGGGAAGGCCTGAGGAAACCACTTACGGATCTCTCGGCGATTGCTGATGAAACCTTTACCGCCTTCGGGCAGGACGATAAAGTGGTCGGTCTTGCCGGCCAGATTCTCCAGGGCTTCTCGGAGATCGGGGAAGTCCTCAACGTTGATTTCGCTGATCGGGATGATCGTCATTTGTATCTCACTTTATAGTAAATCAGGCCGCCAACCAATATGCACAGGCCGCCGACGTCAATCGACAACGGGGTATCTCGGGTGAAGGCGTAGGTGATCATGGCGGGAACGCTGTACATCACCATCAAGAGCGGCAGAGGGTTATTTAAGCGACGGTCTTTCATGAGTGGTGTAGGCTCCTGAACGGATGTGATCCATCAATACCGGCTTCATGTCGGTGTAATCGACGTTCACGTTGATATAGTTAGGGTCGGCAATCGCAGCGTTGTGCATGTGACCATGGATGTTCTTCTTGCCGAAGAGCTCACAGGTGTGAATCGGAGCGTGGGAAATCCAGAAGCCGCCGGGATAGTTGATCAAGCCGGTGATCTTCTTGTACACCCCTGCCAAATCAACCGGTGTGATACCCCGTTGTGTGTCGTGGTTGCCGATCACGAGGATCTTCTCACCGGGGAGCTTAGCGATAATCTGCAGGGCGTCAAGGGTCATCGCCACGTCGCCGACCAAGATCGCGGTATCGTCGGGCTTGATGAACCGCTTCCAATTCTCCACGAGAATCTCTGTGTTCTCCTCAACGGTCTTAATCTTGGAGCGGAACTTCGGGATATTAGCGTGTCCCAGGTGTAAGTCTGACCAAATCCATACGCGATTCATACGATGCAATAATCCTCTGCTTCCAGATCTTCTCGGGTCGGCGTCCAGGGCGTCGTACCGGGGAACTGGCGGTGCCATTGAATGTGAACCACGCCGTCACGTAGCATGATTCGACTGTCGGGGTAAACCCGGCGAGTGACCGCCGAGGTGTACAGGTGGCTCATGGCCTGGGTGTAGTCCATCACACCTCCACGTAAGTGGCGCCGAGATCGGTGATGTCCACGACGTTGCCGGACTTCAACTTATCCCACAGCCGGGCAGCGACGTTGGTGTCGATCTCATCATGTGAGTGAGCTACACCGCTCGGGCCGACGAGAGTGATCGTCGTGATGTTCAGGTTAGACGGACGCGTGCCGATGTACCCCAACAGGTAATAGCCGGTCAGGCCGCTGATGTCATAGCCGTCAGCATTCTCGGTACGGAAGTAAATAGGGCCGTCTTCCTTTGGTTTGGACGCTTGGAAGGTCAGCGAGACGGTCATGGATAGGGCCGGAGAGGACGCCGAGCGTACCACATTGGTCTTGGTGTTAACCTGAGAAGCGAGTACGTGATTAGTGTTCATGGAGTCTCCAAAATAAAAAAGCCCCGGAGGGCTTAGGCATAGAAGATGTGCTTGCCGATACGGGCAACCACTTTCTTGTTCCACTGGACGGAGGTTCCCTCTTTACGGAAGTACAGCGCCCCACGCGTGAGGTCTTTCTTCCGGTAAAGCTTGTCGTCCTTTGACCAGTGGTGTACGTTTCGGGCGATCTCACGTGCCTTCGCCCATGCTTCGGGATCGTTAATCTTCCCTCGGCTGTTAGTCCATGAGAACTGTCCCTTTGAGAAGACAACAGATCGCATGGATTGGCCATAACTACCGTTTTTAAGCCTGTTCACCGAGACAAACGCGACTGCGTATTGACCCTTTTCTTTCTCACCTCGAGATTCGAAATACACGTTACATGCTAGTGGCTCTTTCTTACAGATGCTTGGTGCTGCCGCAGCGTTACCCGCGAACAGCCCGAGCAGGAGTGAAATAGTCAGAAGACATTTCATTAACACCTCTCCCGGAGAGCTTAATTGCTCTCCCTTTACTTATACCCTAATCGGAATGATTAGCGTATTCCTCCTCGAGAACCGAGGAGAGGATCCGTTCGTAATGACGAATGGTGTCGAGCGAGTATTTCAGCTCGTCATCCTCCATCACGAAGAACCCCGGAGATACCCCATCCCGTAGATACAGAGAGTAGCCACAGGGATGCAGAATCGTCCGATTCAGTAAGTATACCAATCCATTGGCCTCGAGTACATTCCAAGAGACCCTCGCACCCGAGCGATCCATACAGTTACGGCTGAAACCGTAACGATCCACTTCCACTTCACAGTTGAAGTTCGACAGTAAAGTGTTCATTTCAGGGATCAGTTCTTTGATGCTGTCTGTGTTCCACGTTATCTTCATAGTTCAATACCTCTAAAGGTATTTTACCACGGGTAGAAAGGTTCGTAGATCAAGTCAATCATCAAGGATTCGAGCGGGCCTTCAGCGACCAGGAGGTCCCAGAAAGTCTCGGCTTCGAGTAGGCTGGCAAAGTGATAAGTGTGGTTGTGATCATCGGCCCCGCTAACGTATACTTCATGCATGCCCTCATAACTGGCTCGGAGGCTGGCTCGCATGTAACGTTCGGGGAGAGTGGGGATAGAGTAGGGAGGGTACCAATCGTCGGTAACTTCAAAGTAGCCGGCACGAAGCTCCCAGTCACGGTGTTCGTGGTCAGAAAGGTAACGTTCCATGTCACCCTTTCCGATCTTGTGGCTCCGACGTTTCATGATCTCCCGGATCCTCACTTTATCGTGCTTCACCTGGAGCTTTATGAACTCACTCGGTTTCAGCATCCGGCACCCAATCAATAGATTCTTGGGTAACCGTGTCGGAGTTCAGCATGTGATCCCAAACGGCACGAGCACTGGCTTCATCCGGGAAGTCGCGGCTGAACTGATCTTGGTCCTGATCACCCAGATAGATTGACCACTGGCCATCCGTCTGACTGAACTGACCGCGAACGTAGGTTGGGCCTTCTCCGGCCAACTGCCAAGGGAAACCCCACTCATCATCGGTCATGAAGAATACACGCTCAATGTAAGTGATGTTATCAGGAACCGGTGCGTTCACCCAGTAATTGTCTTCAGTCCACTCATCGAACGGAATAGTGATACCCTGAGCAGTGTAGTCAGCGTGTGCAAAATCCGCGTACAGCATATGGTTAGTGTTCATTGTGACTCCTATGGTTGGATTCCTATTTTACTCGCCTAAAAAGAAAAGGCCCCGAAGGGCCTTTCGTTATCTCCGCGGGCTTTTCAAGACTTGCCACACCAAGAAGGCGGCAACACCAATGAAAAGTCCGTCAGAGACAACCGAGAGCATTTTACTCGTGAAGTCCACGAGGACAGCAGCGACTGCAAAGGCCGCCGCCAGGAGCAACTTGCCCTTATTCAGCATAGTCTTTCAGACGCAGGCCGAGAGCCAGAGAGATCTTCTCAGCACAGGCACGTTCAGTTGCGGAGAAGTCGCCGTCAGCGAAGGCAACGGTCAGAACGGCCACCAGCACTTCTTCAGCATTCTTCGGATCTTTCTTAACGTCTTTGATCTGATTCATGCACTTGGTGTCACCCATCAGCTTGCCCATTTTGTACAGGCTACAAGCTTTCTCGATCATGGCACCCAGTTCAGCCGGCGGGAAGCCGTTGAAGATTTCGTTGTTTTCCAGCTGCAGGCTGATGTTTGCCAGTTCGTCGTCACCCAGAGTGCCGTCGGCGTGTGCCATCATGATACAGCCGTAGACTACCGCTTCCACTACTTCCTTGTTCTCGCGACGTGCCAGTTTGGTTGACGCATCGTTAGCAGCACCTGAAACAGCTTTCTTGAACATTGACAACAGACCCATGGGATTTTCCTTTTAAAGTTAATGATAGCGATTGCTACAACTTAGTTATACCGGGATTCCGGTAGTTATTTGATAATGATCACGTCACAGATGCGATCATCGACGACAGTATACCGCCAGTTAACGCTGATGGCGCCTTCCTCCATGCTCGCCGTTCGCGAATCGAAGCGAGGGATGTCTTCGGTGATCTCTTTGAGCAACCCGTCAACATCCGAACGGTCAAGACTGAAGTGGACATACTCAACAGAAACCGCACCCATTACTGCGAGGGCAGTTTCCTGCAGCTTGTCTTTCGTCGGTGCTTCAATTTGAATCTTCAGTATGCTCTTGCGGATGTCCCGCTCGATCGTCTTGTAATGCCAGGTCACTTGGTCGAAACTGATGAAGGTCAATAGGCCTACGTGTCTCATCGTATTTCTCCGTGTTCAATCAATGAAGTGATCATCCACTCATACCCGAAGAACCCATCGGAACCTTCGGCGGTGTCGTTAAGGGAAACGGTGACCTGGGCCACCCAGCCATCCCCGAAGTCATGCAGGAAGGACCGGCCGATCAGGTCATCGTTCTGGACCGGGGCCTTTGCGACAAGGTTCTTACCCTCGCCGCTCCACTTTCCGTCCCAGGAGTTTACCTTGGGCATACTCAGTCTGAAGAATGCGTACATGATTACTCCAGGATAATGGTGGGATCGCCATGCAGGGATTTCATTCTCCAGCTGGCTCCCGCAACATTCTCATACGGATCATAGTCGAGAGAGAATCCAAAGTCCTCACCCTCGTCGAGTTTCTGAAGGACGGCGGCGGGGAGCTCGGAAAAGTCCCTTTGATAGGCCTCGGAAGTGTAGGGGTTAGCGACCCCTGTGATTTCCTTAAGGATTTCAATCGCTCTCGCTGTAACGACCTCTTCTGTTCCTCCATAGATGATGAAGACGAATTGGTCTTGGGTGACGGTGCCATGAGTGAAGCTCCCGGTCCCGTAGGACCCGATAACGAGTTTGCCGCGAATCAACGCAGTTTCTCCAGAACGGTCATACGTTCCAGAGCCTCTGAGTAAGATGAGCAGGTATGAAGCCAGTAAGTAACCGTTGAAGTGACACCACACAGGCGATACGTGTCGGCTTCTTCTGGTGCACAGGTCTGGCCACCAAACAGCGGGACCAACTCGAAGTCCTTCCACGTCTGCCCACCTGGCAGTCGACCGTCATCACGATTGTTCCACAGAAGGTCGGAAGCCTTGGATCCCAACTTGCTCTCCAGACGACGGGACAGCCAGCGGATACGCTCCTTAGCGGCCGTCAGGTAGGCGATCGGCATCCTAGCCTTGCCGGCAATAACGTCATTCATATTCGGCATAGTATCACCGTAGAGGAAAACGGCATTGGCCAACTCGTCGTCCGTCATATCCCCCAGAGCGAGACTGCTGCGCTCTTTGTTGTAGTGATTACCGTGAGGATCTTCTTTGCCTTCTTCTCGCCAATTCGCTGCGTGTGTCATTTCAATTCTCCTAATGCTGCTAATGCTTCTTTACGGGTACGCCCTTTGACAACTCGACGGACGTGACGGTGTTCTTTCTTGATATCCCGGGCACGGGCCCGCTTGGAGCGATTGCTCCGGTAGGTATCTCCAGGATACTTATCGTGGCCAGGACAGCACCACCCCGGTCGGCATATCTCAACGATTTCTCTTTTCATACTTTGTAGATCCTATCTGCAAGGACGTCAGGCATGGTGTACAGCTCCCAGGACGAACAGATATTGCCACCGGTGGCGACATCCCCATCCTTCCCCTGCTGATGAATCAGGCAGCGGATATCCCAGAGCATCTTCTTGGCCGCTTCCAGGTAGCCTGCTTGAACGTCTGGTTTAGCGGCAGGGTTGGGCACGACGGTGAATGAACGGAGGACGTCATTGACGCGGTAGAGCATCGCATCGAGATCGGCCCCGCGGAAGATGATCGTGAAGCGGGTCTGCTGGATACCTTCCAGTTCCCACTGCACGTCATCGTCTCCGTTTAACTTCAGCACGGCTTGATGGAGGTTCACGCGTCCTCCAGTGCATAGCCGCGGGTGGCCATTTGGAGGATGATCGCTGCAGCCATATTCTGGACCAAAGACCGGGACAGTCCAGGCTTCATGAGGACCATGGTGTATTTTCCAAACTCGATATCCTCGGGATCCAGATCCTCCGCGTGCTCCCCGAAAGGTACGCTGTAGATGCGGCGGAAGTTGATCAAGCGGATGACTTCCTGCGGGTCCAACCCGAGCTCTTTCTCGGAGGGAATCCAACCCATACCTTCAAAGAGAGTTCCCGTCGGTGAAGGAATATCGATCACCAATTGGTTTTCTACGCAGTAGCCACGAAGAATAAAGTTTTGGATAGATTCCTGAGAGTACCCGTAGAAGATACCGCGGGCAACGTAGTAGGTAACGTCAGTGATTTTCATAGTCGTGTCCACATGAAGGTTAACTTGCCGTAAATGGCGTGAGGTGATTCGGGATATCGATGGAGCCACGAGACCATAGCGGCCACCGCTAGAGGCTCCTCGAAATCCTGATCCAATAACTTAAGGGCTTCTTCAACTCCATTAGCAGTAAAGAGCACCGTCCTGGCGCTCTTTATGATTAATTTCACTTAATATACTGACAGATCAAGATGGGCCACTGCTCGGACGGCTGGCCGCCGAACTGGAAGGAGTACTCGTCGGCCTCTTCGACCTTCTCCAAGAACTCTTCTAACTGTGCATCAAACGCGGCGTAATCCTGGTCGCCGATCGTTTGGAGTGTCACACTGCCGAGGTCCTTGGTGACGTCGCGGAATTTACCACGAAGTACCACGTGGTCGAGGCTCTGGCCGAACAGGTTGAATTTGACTAACCCGTTGCCCTTCAGCTCGATGATGAAGTCCCCGCCAAGGACCTTCATTCGTCCACCACTAACAGTTCGATTTCCCATGGGCCGATTTCCGTGCGAACGTTCTCACCGTTATCGATCCCGTCGTTGAGCTCGTCGATCACATCCCCGAGTTCGTCAGGATCTTCTTCTATGGCAAGAGCCCCGATGATGTCGTTGACGATCTCCGTTATGCGGTTCGGGTGGTCGTCCAGGTCCAGACGCTGCCCTGAGACGAAGCCATGAGGGCCGGTAGTTTCCTCACCGTCCTCGTGATCTATCTGCAGTGTTACTAACATTTTGTGCCTCCAATTGTAGAATGCCATACTCGTGGTCGTTGAAAAGCTTACTCATGGCCATCCGCCCTTCACGGACCTTCTTGACGTCCTTCCAGTCAATGCCGCGGGCGATAGTCTTCATCGCTCCCTCCAGGTCTTGAACCGGGAAGAGTGGCCGCTCGCCGAATTCCAGACGGTCCTTCGTGCGTTCGATATACTTGGTTTCGTACAGGGTGATGTACTCCCCGTTGAGATCAATGGAGAGTTTGTTCTTCACTTTCGGAAGTTCTTCCAGGAACAAGGAGATCACCCGTCGGGTGTTGTCCAGTTCGGGGTACTTACGGGTCCAGGTGATAGTGCGAAGGTAACGGCCGAAGTCATCCAGATCGCCATAAATGGCGAAGTTCTGGTATTCTCCGAAAAGGCTATTAAAGGGGTTCTTGAAGCTGAGATATGCTGAAAACATGCTGCCTCCTGTGGTTTACACAGTACTTATACCCGTGGTGGGTAAAAATGAGGACAGGAAGTGGTGCATCGCGTAGGACTTGAACCTACAACCCCCAAGTTAAAAGCCTGGTATTCTACGCAATTGAATTAGCGATGCAGTGGTACTCTGTAGGAGAATTGAACTCCTCTTTTCGCTGTGAAAGAGCGATGTCCTAAACCGATAGACGAACAGAGCAGTGGTGGGAGAAGCTGGGCTCGAACCAGCGACCTTTCAGTTATCAGCCGAATGCTCTACCAACTGAGCTATTCCCCCGAGCCTTAGAGTATGCCAGGGCGAACCCTGGCTGTCAACTATTTTATAGAACGACTACATCATCTCCGTAACGGCGAGATCCGGGGTAAACGCAGTGGCGGTAACGGGAGTCTGTTGGGGGTAGTCGGTCTAACGTGACCATCTTTTTACCGATGGACGTCACGATACCGAAACCCAGGCTGATGGACCCTCCCGATCTGCCGGTCACGACAACGGAACCGACGTGGACTTCATTGCCATTAATGTCCTTCATTTCGGCACCTTCAGTAGCTCACGGTTATTCTTTTTGGTCTTGCGGTCTTTCTCCGTGTGGATAAAGGCGTAGTGACCATACTCGTCAAAACCGGTAATGTGGCCGAAGCCTAACTCCCCGTCATTTTTCGCGAAGACGACAGAGTCGGCCAACGACAGGGGATTTCCTCGAGCATCAAACATGGTGTTTCCTTATTGAGTAAAGGTTTAGGGTGTTTCTGCAGGCTAAGCCACAGCAAGAATGTACTCACATTGCCCTCATGATAATGAGGTTACCAGGGTCTTTCAGCTCGCCACGCTCATTGCCCCTCCAACGGGATTGAACTCTAACTTTCTGGGCGGTGAAGCCGATGACGGTGCAAAGGCGAATCCGGGAGTCGGTGCCATCTAGGCTGGCCACCACGGTATCACCGACGTGAATCTCCATTCCGGTTAAGTCTTTCAATTCAAATCCCTCCGGGGGAGGAAGAGATCATACCCGCAGTCATCTTCCGGGTGTTCGATGGTTTCATCGTAGGTGTCACCGAACTTGGTCCGCTTGTAAACAAACAGACGCCCGTTCCAGACGGCCTCACTGGCGTTCCGGCAGTCGCCCTTGTAGGACCGGCCTTTGACCAACTCGGATTTATCGAGGATGTCGACGCCGTTAAAGACCATTAGCGATTCCTGTGTAGTGGATGAGCGAGCCTGCCGACCGAAGGACTTCACGATGAGAAGTGGTCTTGATCTTCACTGACCCTCTCGCGAACTCGATGATCATGCCAACGCGGGCAGTCGGGGCATAGCCCGTTGAGAAGTAAACCACCGTGTCACCGACGGACAGAGTATTGCCGAATCTATCGATCAAGGGAAACGTCCTCACAGTGGCGGTTGAAGCGTTTACGGGAAGACTCGCGGTCACCACAGAAGATCGTCAGGGACTTGCCTTCGACTTTCTCAATGATGCCGCGGTAGAGGTACGCCGAGCGGTGACGAATCCCGCAGAAGACGACCATGTCGCCGAGTTTGAGCTCACGACCGAATTGATCTTTCATTTTGCCTCCAGTTTAACCATGGTGTAGCCGGCCTTCCACTTACTGCGAGAGACCGAGCCGTGATAAGTAACGTCGAGTTTGGCCCAGTTGCCCCGAATCTGCACGATGACCCCTTCGGCCAACTGGCCGTCGCACCAAAAAAGGGCTACCGTGTCCCCAACCGCCAGTTCCTGCTTACGGAAATCAAACATGCGGCACCTTCACGAGTTGACGAGGGGATTTAAGATCGGAAGTGAACTCAAGGTTCGGGTGGGCGGACAGACGGACTTTCTTAGGGGTGAAGCTGTGAACGTAGCGGACCTGTAATTCTTCGTAGCCACTGACAGTGGTCACGACGCGGTCGCCGATTTCGAGGGTATTACCGATAATATCTTTCATGGAAAAACTCCTGGTATGGACGGTATGTCTATTATACCAAGGAATTCGCAAAAGGGGAAGTGGTGGGTGCAGTAGGGTTCGAACCTACGACCTACGGATTAAGAGTCCGCCGCTCTGCCAACTGAGCTATGCACCCGGTGGTGATGTGGTCCGGTTTACGTGCCGGACATCCGCCATTGTCAAAGGGGGTAGTCCCCGATTCCGTAGCACTTTTACGTTAAGCTACACATCAGTGGTGCCCGAGGTCGGATTCGAACCGACGTATCAGAGTTTTAGAGGCTCCCGCTACAACCGCTCAGCTACTCAGGCATGTCTGTAAGATATCAGGTCGTCCTTGACCTGTCAATTACCGGAGCAAACTTTCTGCCCGGATCTGCAATCCTGACTTCTTGGTCAATCCTTCCTTCACGGACTGATAGACCTGGTGAGCACCGGTGGCAGCGACTCCCGCGAGAGCTATACCTCTGCCGATACGACCGTGATTCGTCTTATTGCGGTAGTATTTCGCCAACGTCTTCTTATTAACTACACCTTTGACCCCCTTATCCCCCGCCCCACCGATAATCTGATGTGAGGGAATCTTGTGGTGAGTCGTCGCTGCAGTGGCCTTGCCGCCACCCATGTGAGGGTCTTTCTGCATGGTTCGGTAATGTTGATCAGTAACGCGGGCTTTCAGAACCTTACCACCGGCCAAGTCACCGAGAGATTCGGGATTAGGATTACGCTTCTCCGTTATCCCGGCGAACATACGGGAGATCAAAGGGTTTTTCGTTACGTGAATCTTCCCTCGGGATTGTTCCTTAAACCTCTTCGCTCGGTCACCTGTCGCCGCGTGCTGTCCCGCCCCACCCTTGCCACCCATCTTAGGGTTAAACCCTTCCTTCTTGATCTTTGCGGCGTTCTCGTTGCTCGTGCCGTGGCGGACCACGTGATACCCCAGCAAGCGAGGTGCCACTCCGGAGGCTGCAGCAGTGCCCCCGACGGCTCCAATTACGCCTTTTTCAAAATTGTCTCTCTTTTCGACCATGATAATTCTCCTGTGAATACCAGGATTTTACCACAGCGCCCGCCCGGCACGCTCTAACTTCTTACGCTTAATCTTGAAGGACGTGGAGTCTTCTCCGCCGAACATGCTGGCATTTGACAGAATCTCCGCCCAGGCTGTGACGTAGAGGGTCGGGGCCAGCGGGTGTGCCCAGAAGGACCGGGCGTCCTCGGCGTTCGTCAAGTGGAACTGCATGTCCATCCGCATCAAGTCAGCGACGACCGGGTCTTCCGGGAAGAGTAGGGCCCACTGATTCGCTGAGTGCTCTGCGTGATCTGGGAAGTGTCCGTCCTGGGCACAGGCCGGTTTGCCACAGTCGTGATACACCTGATACCGCCAGATCAGATCGGGGTCCATCAGACGCTCTCTAACGCTCTCCCAGACCTTCTGGAGTGTCGGGTTGCCCTTGCCTTGGTTGAGCTCCCGAAGGAGCTCCTGGTACCGCTGGTGGACGCTGTGGCCGTGTTCCAGAACGGAGACGCCGGCGGTCTGCTCAGTGGCGGCCATCCGGGTCTGAAGGTCATCAAAATTGGTTGCGTACATGTGACCTCCGGAAGAGTTGATACTTACGGAATTCAGCACGCTCTTCTTCGGTCACTGGACGGGTGGTGAAGGCGGTCAGGCCGTACTCCCAGTCGGGCTCGTAGAAAGGGGTTGGGTCGAACGCAGCGAAGCGGGCCATGGCCTTTTCGAGGGCAGCACGGTTCTTCACGCCAATGACGATCAGCGAGTTAGGTTCAGCAGAGGTGTAGGGGTACTTCAGGGCGGCTTCGTGGGAAGCGTGGTTGGATTGAACGAGAATCTGCTCGAGCGGCAGATCAGTACGAACGAACGTGTAGGTCCAGTGTTTGGTCTATAACATGGTTATTTCCTCAGGTATTTCACTTTACCCACAGCTTGGCCTTGGCGTCTGCGAGCACTGGAGGTATGACTATCACCTCCCATTTTATCGGCCCACCGCATCATCTCACGGCAGATCCATCCGATATCACTACGGAGTTTACACGACATTTCATCGACCAGCAACCCGTTTAAGAACAGACGGGCATGCCAGTCCTTGATTCGGGTCACTTTGATTGTATATACGCTATCGATTATCGGCGTTTCGATTGTAGACACGATCGTATCTCCGGTAGAATTCTTCGGCGGTGACGCCAATAATGGCGCCGTCGTCCAGAACGATCCAGCAGCCCAACCCGAAGCGATCCCAGGAAGTGTGGTCCGGTCGCCAGAGTTCAAAGTAATCCCCGCAGAGCTGTACATCACCGCAGGCTATGGCATGGTGGATCCAGTCCGGCCAGTAGTCTTCGAAGATATTCAGGTGATTCTGTCCGTTGAACTGGACAGCATCCACTGCGTACGGCTTACGGGTATACTTCATTTCGAGTGCTTCAGAGCGAGTTTGCACAGGGCAAATCCTGCAGAGATCAGCCAGGACTGAACGCGGTACTTCGGTTCTTTCAGGCCGAGAATCCGTAGGCACAGGTTCTGGGAGATCACGCCACGGGTGTGCAGGCGGCGGGCGATCTGTTTAAATTTAACGAGGTCTTCGATGTTCATGCGGTTACCTTCTGAGAGTGCAGGTTGGAAAGAACACGACGGATTACGTCGAGCAGTTTCAGTGCCAGCAGAAGAAACAGGGAGCGATCCTTGACTGCAGCGTGCAGGTCAGCGTGGAACGCGTCGGTGATCAAGCCAGCGGTGTGGAGCAGATCAGCGTACTTAAGCATAAATCCTCCGGTATTCTACAGAAAGGCCGGCTGCAATGGCTGCTTGAATGCCATATTCCATCCCCTTCGAGACGCCGAAATCGACGTACACGACGGAACCGTTGGCGACCTGCTTCCAGGCTAAACCGGCTTCGATACCCCACGCACGCTCTTCAGGAATGAAGTCGTCGAGGATACCTTCTTGGGTGTACAGTAAGTGACTGGCGATTGGTGCCTCACCGAGGGACAGGGAGTGACGGACACAGGCACGTGCGTACGCGATGTTTTCGTCGAGGGTCTTCCCGTTCGTCGGGGCAAAGGGTGATTCTAAAATGACAAGTTTCATCGTATCTCCTGGCAGGGGCTGAAGGACTCGAACCTTCGTCGCATGGTTTTGGAGGCCAGCATCGTAGCCGCTAGAACAAGCCCCCGTTGAGGAGATAGTACGATAAATGTGCTGATGGGTCAAGCTTATTTGGAGACAGGCGAAGGATTCTAACCTTCGTAATCTGGATTTGCAATCCAGTGCATAGACACTCTGCCAGCCCGCCATGTTCGTGCTTCGCGTTTACCCTCTCTTCGAGCGAACGCTTTCGCTACGAGGATGACTTGGTCTTCCCGAACCCCGCGGGTACGACAACCGCGACAGGAGCAACCGGGAGAACCGCCGGGTTTAAGACCGTAAGGTTTCAAGGTAAGCCGCCTTACGAACTTCCATCTCGGCAACGATCTCATTGATACGTTCCGCGAGCTTCATCATTTTAGCAATACTCTCTGATCGCATAGTGCCTCCGGGGTTACTAAAAGAGGTGAAACCTTAAGAAAAGTATCACCTGGGATACTTGGGGTGGTCGACGAGGCGTGAACTCGCATAGGCCTCCTTCACAGGGAGGATCATTAGCATTATGATACGACCACACCAATGAGCCCTCGGAAGGATGCATTGGTGTGGCGAGTAGAAGGGGATTCGAACCCCGATCTCTCAGTCTATCAACCTTCCAGCCGGCCGGCCTACTCAGTCTCTAATCCTGAAAGTGTTTCCTGAACCTCCTAAGGAACCTACCGCCGTTTTGCTCCGGAACGCCACGGCCGCGGTGGAAACTTCTACCCGATTGGAAGCGGGGGATGGATTTGAACCACCGACCTCTAGGTTATGAGCCTAGCAAGCTACCTGACTGCTCTACCCCGCTATAGTTCGTCATTCTCGTGGTGCCTCACGGCGTGACGGAATGGCTTGTCAATTATGACCATCAAGATTTTGATCACCTCCGGGACTACCGACTGCATCAAAATGGTGGTAATGGGTGGGCACGATCCACCGGCCTACTCCTTATGAGGGAGCCGCTCTACCGACTGAGCTACACTACCGCTTCATATCCTTCCAGGTCTGTTTAACGAGAGCTAAAAAAGCTATGACGCATACTGCAAGAACCCCTACGAGTAGGACGGTTCCGATCACCGCGTAGACCATCGCTATGAATCCGGCCACGAACAGAGTGATCAAGACTAACTTACAAAACGAACGGATATTATCCATAAGTCCTCAATTGGAGCAACCCACCGGTCTCGAACCGGTCCCTACGACTTGGAAGGACGTCGTGCCACCATCAACACTTGGGATGCATTGGTGCCCTCACTAGGCTTCGAACCCAGGACCTACCGCTTACAAGGCGGTTGCTCTACCAACTGAGCTATAAAGGCGAAGAATTCATATGGCGCCACACCGACAGAGTAGACTCGACCTCTGGCGAGGTTCGGACGCAAAGGTATGTAGCCATATGAACTCTGGTGGGGCGGGAGAGACTCGAACTCTCACGGGTTTCCCCGTCGGAACCTAAATCCGGTGCGTCTACCAATTTCGCCACCGCCCCTACACAAAACTTCTCGTAAGATCGACACTGTTCTGATGTTAACATCGATCCTCCTAAATTGGCGGAACTGGGTGGATTCGAACCACCGACCCCTCGCTTAACAGGCGAGCGCTCTAACCGCTGAGCTACAGAACCATAAAGCCCCTCTTTCGACATCAGCGGGGCTACTGACGATATGGGAAAAATTAACCAAGGGAAAAGCAGAAAACCTCGATTACAAACCCTGTCTAGCAGCTTATCAGAGAAGGTCCACGTACTGGGCTCCTCAACATTTAGGCTCCCAGCTACCGGGGAGCGATGGGTTAACTTTAACTAACCCACTCAAAACTGTCAACAGGTTTTAATCAAAAAAGATGGAAAGGATATCCCCGATGATGAGAAAGACTTGTGGATAGCCGATTATGATGATCAAAATAATTATCAAGGCGATGATCGCCAGTGTCCAGGTAAGGGTCATGATAGCTCCAAAAAAGGCCCCGGAGGGCCTTAGCTAAACAGTATGATGAGGAATGCCCACCAAACGACTTCTTCTTTGATCGGAGTGCTGTCTCCGGTCTGGCGATACTTGATGTTGGCCTCCATCAGATCGCTGTAGATCATCATAAGGAGAATACCGACAGCGAGAATCAGGTTGCACACCATCCACCACTCCATTAGCAGAAGGTCGACGGTTGTGCGATACCGCGGATGACCATCGCCAGGCCTTTCTGAATGTCGCTCTTGCCCAGTGCGATGAAGCGTTGGTCGAAGCCGTCCAGTTCCTGCAGTGCTTCAATCAGGGCACCCAGTGCGTTACCGGCTGACTTGATCTGGTTCATCTGCTCGATGTCGTCCGCTGTGAGGTCGCGGTAGCCCTTAATCAGAGTGTGTTGGTCTTTCATAGGTTCTCCAGGTTGAGCCCTCAGTATGAACCAAGGGCTAACCTTTTACAAGATCAATCAGCTTTACGCTTACGGATATGATAACGAGCTTCGTTGATAAGGGTGGCTGCCCCTGCCATCGGGGCTATGTATTTCCCCATCATCTTGGCAGAACCTTTACCGTGACGGGCAATGGCCTTTATGCCCTCCCGGCTCGGTAGTTTCTTCAGACCCACATCATACGCTGCCACCTGAGTGCCAATTACTGCGGGGAGAATGCCCATAGTAGCGGCACTGCCGAGAATCTTACCCCGTCCTTTATCCCGCTGTTTTTTCAACTCCTCGATATTGGCGGCCTCTTTGAGGATACCTAGGGCAATATCGTATAGACTCACACTTTCTCCTTAGCCGCCTTCAGAGCGTGAGCGGCAGCGTAGAGACCGGAAGCTCCGGCACCTACCGCCTGAGCGACACCCTTGGCGAAGCGGGCTTTACCGCCGGCCTGACCGAGATAACGACGGATGTTGCCCTTGGTGGCGAACTGCTTGGTACCCTTATACTCCGGCCCTTCGATGAAACGCTGGTGGATAGAGTGCTTGTAGATACGCAGATTCTTCAGCTGATGTTTCCCAGAGGTCTTCTCCGCACCCTTCGCTTGGTCAACCAGGTCTGAGAAGACTTTATCCTTCGCCAGGCGGTGAGGAGCACGATAAGGAACACGGGCAGTGACCGTATCACCCATCTTGTGGCCCAGGAAGCCGGGCTGGTGGGCATCCGCCGTCGCCTTGATCTTGGCGGTATAGACTTTACCCTTCAGTTCTTCAATCTTGGCACGACCGATCGCTGCATCGTTAGCTGACACACCGGTACCCGACTTGCTCTTCTGCAGACCAGTCTTACGAATACTGGCCGCAGCTTCTGTACTGGTGCCGTGGTGAACCTTCTCGTAACCCAGGATATTCTTCGGTGCTTTATGTCCGAGGACCACTGCTGCGGCCCCGCCGGCTACTGCCTTATCACTGTCTTTCATTATGCCCCCTTAGGACCTTTATCAGACCCTTTCATTTGGGCCATCTTGCCTGATTTACCACCGGATTTAACAACCTTCTTCATCTCTTCGGTACCCTTGTCACCGACGGAGAGTTCCGCTTTCTTCTTCAGCTCTTGGAAACGAGTGTGGGATACAGAGGTTTCGCCTCGACGATCACGACCGATTCCACGGACCTTGGAGTAGATGTAACCCGTTGCAGCCCCAGCAGCAGTAGCCGCTCCGAGGTATTTCGCTATTGCTTTAGTAGGGACCTTAATCCCCGCTGTACGGTGTTGCTGCACAGTTTTAACCGCGTTAGGAACTGCAAGGGTGGCATTGATACCCCCCATTAAGGCCGTTGCAGAAGCATCGTTGCCCTTACGGTACTTTTTCCCGTCGCGAATTATCAACTCCGCCGCCTCCTTGGTCAGACGGTGTTTCAAACGGTCAAACTCGGCCGGAGCCATTGAGCGCTCACCCTTCTGAGCACGCAGGACACCGCGGGCCAGGCCGTACAGCGCCCCGGTAACGGCACCCTGAGCAGCTCCCGGGACGGCCATGGCGCCACCGGCAGGGCCCATACCTGCCATACCTACACCAGCACCGAGAGCTGCACCGCCGACTGCCATTTTCTTAGCGGCAGAACCGACGGTACCACGACGGTAAGTCACACCCTTGTGGGTCAACTTCTCCGCCGCCTTCTTGGTCAGCTGGGACATTTCCTTCTTATCCAGAGAGATCTCACCCTTACGGATACGGTTGGCCCCACGCAGAGTACCGTAGCCACCGCCGAGAACGGAACCACTCAGAGCACCCTTGGCAATCTGCTTGATACCCTTACCCTTTATGGCACCGAGAACGGCACCGGCAGTACCGACCTTATTCGCCGCAGATGCAACGGTACCTTTACGGTACTTCTTGCCATCTTTCATCACGAGTTCAGAAGCTTCCTTCTTCATGCTCTCGTTCTTCTTAGTGACAGCAACGCCACCGGCCAGGACAGCAGCAGGAACGACAGCTTTCTTCAGGGCCGCCTTCGCTTTACCCTTCACGTCAGCCATTTCGAAGACCGGTTTCATCTTAGTACGAGCCTTGAAGGCTTCTACCGCACGCCCGGCACGGTTAGCAGTGGATGCGATACTGGCTTCCTTCTTCATTCCTTTGATCGCAGCTCCGGCGGCGGCACCGATAGCGGCTGCCCCGGCAATCCCTGGGATGGAGCGTTTCAGCTTAGTCTTGGCCAGGCGGGCGATCGTCTTAGGATTCGCTACACCGCCACGGGCCGTTGCACCGCGTTCAAGAATGCGCTTGCCGTTGTAAATCTTGCCGGCCGTACTCGCCGCACCGATAGCGGCACCGGCTGCAGCACCCTTGGCCGCTTCATCTTTGGCCGCTTTGATCAGACCGCGAGCGGTATCAAGCAGGCTTGCTTCTTTGAAAAACTTAGATGCTCCAGGCACTGGCGTCTCTCCGTTGAGCCCTTTCGGGGCTTTTAGTTGTTTGATCTTTTCCGCTGCCTCAGCAACGTTCTTACCTTTAAGGTAATGGGATGGCGGTACGAAACGCACGCCGGCTTCTTTGATCACACCCTTGACACGCTTCGGGTTCTTGATCAGGCTCGACACACGTTGGTGAAGAGTCTTGGTGGTCTCAGTCATTAGTGGATCTCCATGTAGCGTTCTTCTGAGAAGTAATTATCGAGGTTGCCGCTCAGATACTGATGCAGCAGGAAGGCACTCCAGCGGACTCCGCTGTCGATGTGCATTCCGTATTCCTTGATGATTTTAATCACTTCGTCCTTCGCGTCGTCGTCAGAACGTCCATCTGAGCGTAATCCACCGAGTTTTCTCGTCTCCCGGTTGATGCTGATGAAGAAACCCTGGGTGAGGCTCACCCCCTCGTAATCCATGATGGAGCACATCAGGATATTGGGGTCGCCGGTAAAGGCGTAGCGAATGATGATTTCGTCCCAGGGATGGGCGTTTTCTAACTCTTTGTACAGCTCGATGTAGACAGACACGAAGTTGCCGGGCTTTTCAGCCAGGACAGCGAGTAGGGCATCGGTGCAGGCGGATGCTGAAGAGAAGTCAGTGATTTTGGTGACGGTTTCTGGATTGGCGACGTTAGAGCATTCGAATCCAGTGACGAGCATGTGTTGCAGCATAGGAGGCCTCCTGTTTTACTCGACTATACACTGACGGCAGGGTAAAATCAATTTGGAGGTACGCTATGATTAATCCCGCACGTTACACGCAGAATTACAATGTCGCTTCGAACTCGGTGATCCCGGGACCGAAGGCGATCCGCCAGGGCTCAGTGAGTCAGCTGGTTGAAAAGGTTAAGGCGACCGTAGGATTCAAGCCGCCGAAGATCACGAAGTTTATGGGTAAGCCTTTGCCGCTTTGACACGGCGATAGGACCCCTTCCCCTTCTTAGCCACCACAATTCGCTGTCTAAAAAGAGGGTCGAAGAGTAGCGCCTTTACGGCGCTCTCCTTGATGTCACCACGTTTATGTTCGTAGCTCATCGATTCCACCACCAGACGATGATGATGGCTACTGCGATAATCCCGATGCCTGTCATTTTACTCTCCCGACTGCTTTAGCCCCGGCCTTATGAGCCTGTGAGATTGCTTCACCAACGGCCCCGTTGACGCCATATTTGTAGCCCAACTCCTTCGCCTTATTCACCGCCTGGCCTGTCGCACCTTTCTTAAAGGCGTCGGTCAACGGTTTGTGCACGAAGTTGTGCTCGATGTATTTACCCACTCGGGTTTTCTGGAAGCCCTTGTGCTCCGTCGCAAACTTAGCGGCGTTTAACACCCCGATTCCCGGTTCTGCTACCGACGCTACGGCGTTCCCAGCGACGATTGCCTTGGTGCTGTGGGGCTTAAGGTTACCTGCAGGACGCTTCATAATCTCCTTAATGTGCCCGGCCTTCAACGTCTTCTTCGGAAGGTGATTACCCTTCAAGAGATCTCGAGCTCGGTCCGTGAGAGGTGTGCGGTGTTTCTCCGGAAGACGGCCTTCTGCTGCCATTCGCATTTTCGCGACGTCACGACGACCAAGATTCTCCAGGTTAACCCCGAGAGCTTTGGCTCGATGGTGTAATCCCTGTCCTGCAGCATACGCACGGTTGTGAGCCATTACCGCTTCCGGCACACCGACACTGGTCACTGCCGTCTTCAAGCCTTCCTTCAGAGTACCATTACGGCCATTACGCCCCAGTGCTCCAGCAGTCAAATGCTTGGCGGTATCCGTGATAAAGCTTTTTGATTTAACGAGTTTCGCCCCGGCGATGTTCTGCAGGGCGTGGCCACCGAGGGCGGTCATGATGAAGCCAGATTCTTTTTCCATGAAGTTCTCCTAATAGGGAGATTTTAAAGCTAAGACAGGGGGGACTCGAACCCCCAACACTAATCGGGTATGATTATGCTCTAACCAGTTGAGCTACTTGTCTTTCTCACATTACTTATACCATTACGAGATGGCGATATGGAACGGAGAATTAGCGATAGTCAGGTAGAGTAAACCGCACCCGATGGCGAATGGTACAAGGGCCCACCAGCCTTCTCCGGATTTACCACTGAAGGCAGCACCGATGACGCAGAAGAAAGGGAGGACGAGAGTGATGATCAAACTGAAGATAAAGCAGATGATGAAACCGACGATAGCCATAAGAACCTCACAGTATGTGGATAGGGCCTAACTGGTTGATGAGCATGAAAGTAATCGCCACAGAATACAGTACGATCTTGGTCGCAACATGAGCCTGCTGAGGAGTACATCCTTGGTGCTTCATACCAAAGTAAGTACCTGCAGAGATAGCCGCAAGTATAGCGATGAACGATAAAATGAAGATGGTTAGGGAGATTATCATAAATCCTCGTGGCAGGGGTTGAGGGGATCGAACCCCCGATACCGGGATCAAAGCCCGGTGTTTTACCAACTAAACTAAACCCCAATCGTTAGGTGAAGAAGATAGCAAGTAGGGACTCGAACCCAATGTCTGCTAATTTTCCGCCTGGTGCAACCAGTCCGACTATCTTCTTCAAAAGTGGTGCAGGAAGAGAGGACTCTAACCTCCCAATGCCAACCGGCAAGACATCCGACGATGCCTATGTCTACTTTCCATCATTCCTGCGATGGCTGGAGTGGGTGGGATCGAACCACCGCATACCGGCTTCAGAGACCAGTGCCTTTCCGCTTGGCTACACTCCAATGGTGGGGGATGATGGATTTGAACCACCGTGTGGGATACCTGATTTACAGTCAGGCGCATTCGACCGCTCTGCCAATCCCCCAGTGACTGAAGTTTAAGGGAATCAAAAAAGGAAGTCAAATTGTTTTATCACCGCCAGACGCTCCGGGACGGTCAACTCATCCAAGTCCCTTGAGGTGGCGCCGTACTTTAACGAGCGGGCAAGCTCCCGACCGGCTTTATCATCGTCGCCCAGACAGACGAACTGGTAGGGCAGGGTCATGAGCTGCTGGTAGAGAGGATCCGACAGGGCCGACGAACAGACCGCCCACGAGTCATACCCCAGGGCGTGCAGCGAAGCGGACTTGAAGATGGATTCCGTCAGGAAAACGACTCCGGTTTTCACCGGGAGTTCAGTACCCCAGAGGGGTTGATACCCTGCCGGTGCTCGAGGAAGATACCGCTTCAAGCGGGGATTCTCGTGCTCCTTCGGGGCATCTCGGGTGTAGGTCAGGCAGCCACGAAGCCGCCCGATGAAATCAAAGAGCGGAACGACGAGTTGGTTGTCGGTGATCCACTGCGTCGGGTAACGAGCGGGGTCATAGTGACGACTAAGCAGGTGTTCGAGCATACTACTTCTCCAGAGTGAGACACACCGCCCCGCAGTAGAACGACGTCGGATGTCTATCCCGGAAGGCCCGGAACAGGGAGTTGCCGGCGTCATGCATGCCATCGAAGAAGTCTACCGGGTCCTGCGTTGGGGCGGTCTCATCGAGAATCTGGTAGATACGGTCGTAGGCCAGCGATTCGTCTTCCGGCAGATAGAAAGAGTGGACGTTCTTACGGTGGAACAGGACGGTGAATTGGCGAAGGCCTTTTTGTTTCAGAGTGAGTTTCATGAAGATCTCCTGGTTGTGTACCTTACTTATACCAGGAGACACTCTTTTATTTCAAACTGAAGCCCCACTGGATGACGTCGCTGAGGTACTGGCCAGGCTTAAGCACAACGTGTTCTGCCTGTTCAGCGGCACAGCCATCCAGCCACGCGTCCCAGTTGGCGTCGATCAGATCGATGAAGGCCTGTGGGGAACCACGAAGACGGTAACGTTCCAGGTATTCCGCTTTGCATTCCTTGGCCGGGTACACCAGCATGAAAGGAAGGCCTGACGAAATGATCGACTTACGGACAGCTTCATGACTGGACACGAAGGTGCACAGACCGCGTTCGTAGCGATTCTGAATGTGGGTGAGATAGTTGCTTGGGAAGTAACGTTTGTCGAACTGGCTCGAATCTGAGTCGGCGACGTGAGGGAACTTCTCGTGGAAGTAGGATTTACCCGTTCCCGGGAATGCAGAAATGATTAACATGGTGATCTCCTGTGTGAATCAGGAGGATAACATGAAAAAGGCCCCGTGAGGAGCCTTTTCTTAACCGTGCTTCTTGATGAAAGCCACGATGTCGTCAAACGCAGGGACGGCATAACCGGCTACGTTCAGGAACACCTTGAGCTTGCCTTGCACGTCGCCACCGACTTTCTGGGCGATTGCCAGAGCGTCATCATAGGCTTCGTCGATACCGGCGTCGATCAGTACCAGGACTGACTTCACTTTATCGAAGTCCGTTACCGGTGCAGGTACGTCAGCCGGGGCTGAGTCAACGATCGGGGTCAGTTCACTTACAGGTTTTTCGTCCACAATTCCTCCTAAGAGTTTTATAAGCCATTCACGCATGGAAACCTCCATTACTTGAATGAATTTTACGAGGAAGGGGTATTTCAGAAAGTAACTTAGTGTGGAGGAAGATGTGGGATTCGAACCCACGGACCCCAGGGGATCTACAGATTAGCAATCTGCTGCTTTCGACCGGCTCAGCCAATCTTCCAGTGGTATACCCAGCAGGAGTCTAACCTGCATTTCCCTGAAGCACATGCGGCTACAGCAGCGTCCTAGTTAGACGATAGGTATGTTTGGCGGACTCTGAGGACTTTCACCTCACCTCCCAGATTTGGCGCCTGGGCGTTTCCCTTCGAGCTCTGGCTCGTTAAACTATCGGTCCATTGTATGGCGAGGCTACCGGGGATCGAACCCGGATCTCCCGCGTGACAGGCGGGTATTTTATCCGTTTGAAACTATAGCCCCAAAATTCTCCCGGTTTTAGAGAGCCAGGACTCTATCGAAGTGGTGGAGAAGTAGGGATTTGAACCCTCGTTTTCTGCGTGCAAGGCAGACGTTCTACCAATTAAACTACATCCCCGGCGGAAGAGCAGAGATTCGAACTCTGGGACCCCTTGCAGGGCCGCTGGTTTTCAAGACCAGTGCCTTAAACCACTCGGCCACTCTCCCAAATTTGGTCTCGACTGAAGGACTCGAACCTTCGACCCCATGCTCCCAAAGCAAGTGCTCTACCAGACTGAGCTAAACCGAGATTAAAACGTTGCCTGCAGTGGGATATCTGTTACGACCCACGGACCGCGGCTGCCATCTTTCCCGAACATCTTAAAGGGATCAGGATCTTTCTTGACTTCCGTCACGATACTCTTCACGAGCAACAGGAGGTCGTAATCCGCAGTACTCAGAGAGATATCCGTCAGAGCTTCAAAGGCTCTCAGGGCACGATCTCGGGTGTACTTAGACAGTCCCAGGAGCGTCTCAATCTGACTGCGGGTCAAATTCTTCTTTGCTCGGGCGTTATACTGGTTGGTAATCAACATAGTGTTTCTCCAGCTAAAAAGGTAAGAGTGATACTATCAGAGCCCCGAAGGGCTCGTCAAGTACTATTTATAGTTATAAGACAGTAAGCGAGCTTTCATTGCCTGACGAAGCCCTTCGTTCTCGCGTAGACTCTGAGATTCGTTGAGCAGCACGCGGAACTCTAAGTCGCTCAGTGAGGGCCGTGTCTTCCCGATGTCCTTACCCTGGATGAAGTAGTCTGAGAGCCACGGGTCGAGGTTACCGATGGTCAGCGGCCACTCGGCTTTCGGTTCGGTAGGCCGGCAGCCCACGGCCATATTAACGCACAGGGCTACATGTGATTTCTGCATTTCCACTCCTCGTAATCTTCTTGCATTGCCCGGAGGGTATTTGGTTTGGTACCAGAGAGGATATCCTTCATGAACGCAATACAACGTTCACGGGCGGAGCCCTGAGGATAATCGGGGTCAGTACCGTCATTGACCGGGTACACCATGTAGGGTGTAGCGACCATCTGCTCGAACCAATCCCAAGAGGGTGCAACGTTATCATCCAGGTCGTGTTCACAGAAGTTGATGAAATGCCCCATCAAACAGTTCTGCCCACCTCGCCGCACGACATCCTGCACCCAGTCTTCTTCCCGCGTTGCCTCCAAGTATGGAATGAACTCCACCAAGAAGGCCTCTGGGCTTTCGTACTGATGCAGATCCTTATGCATCATCCATTCCACCCCAAGAGACCCGGAGTACCGCCCCGTTGACGTCAGTAACAAAACCCTTTTCCTTCAGTACCTTAACGGCCTGCCGACAGACATTCGCAGGAACAGCAGCCATCTCCATGGCAATCCGGAAGGCGCCCTTAGTGGTGGCCTTGTCGATCTCTGTCATGACCTTGACCATGAGCTGGTCAGTCTCTCGTTGAACAACTGCTTGGCTACGCTCTTTAGCAATAGCGGCCGTAAGAATAGCGAATCCATCATGCACGGCTTGTTCCAGATCATTCTTCATTCTTCCTCCAGGAAATGTGTAAGGTTTTACCTTCATAACGCACGTCGAAGCCTTGATCCACCAGGCGCTTATTGAGGGCATCAAAGTAAGGACTCGTGCTCTCAATAAGATACTGGTGGTCATAATGGCCGTCGTGGGCCCGATCTTCTATGCTGCGGCAAATCTTACCCCAGGCTTTATACATCGGCAGGTGACAAGTCGAGTTGGCTATCGCACGGACTTTATCGGCAAGCTTCATACCACTCCTTAATCTTCATCCACCGGGTTTTCTCCGGATTGAACACCTTCGCTGAAGAACCTTCGGGAATTACTTGGAAACCCTTGGACTCCAAGTATCGGGTGGTCAGCTCCCGAAGCCCCTCCTTCATGTACGGCCAATCGCTGATTGGCAGGTACTTCTGAGGTTTCGGTTCACAATAGGCCAACCCGAAGCTGGCCAACTGGAACATCATGTGATCTTCTGCTGTTATTCCCATGACACGGAAATCTCCTGGAAGACATCGTCTACATCCACGGTGTAGCCATCATAGAGGAGCCCTTCCTTCGCCGCTTCAAGTTCCTCGAACTCCACTACGCTGAAGCTCATGGTTACCGATTTCTTCTCATAACGCGACGCTGCCAAGATACGCTCACGAACGCGATCCAGTAGGGTTACGGGTAGCAGGATACGCAGGACATCCCAAGAGATGGTCAGATCCCCATCTTCATCAATCACGACAGAGAACCCTTGTTCGGTAAGCCAGGATTTGACACCGTCCTTAATGTCCTTTTTAGTCTTGGCCGCGAAGGCGTACAGTGTTTCTTGTCCACCATTATGTGCATTATTGTACATACGAGTGGTGAGGGTCGTGCAGATCTTACGAACAACGCGGTCGGTCTCGTTCGCCATTAAGTTCAGTTCTTGTGCCAATTTCATTTTGTTCTCCTTAAGAAATGATAAAGGCCCACCGAAGTGAGCCTTTTGTTTACACATTGCTTATACCGTTATTGGTACACATCAATGACAATGTAGCCATCATCTTTGCTGCGAACGATCTCGGAGGAGAACGAACCGGAACGGATGTTGTTGTCGTTCAGACGCCAGGTCGTGAAGACCGTGTCGATCGTGCCCTTCATCAGGTTCTCGGTGTCAAACGGTGCGGTGTGACCGAACTTAATCGCCACGTGGCACGCTTTGCCTTTCTTCAGCCAGCGAGGCTTAGCGGGGACCAGGCTCGATACTACTTCAGCCCACTCGTTGTATTCCGGAGAACGACGCAGCTGCTTGCGAGCACCGAAGCTCGTCGGCACGTACATCGCGTTATGGGAAATCGCGTGGACCGGGATACGGAAGCGGAAGTGGTTCGGGAACGGGTTCGCTGGAGCGGCAGCCGCAGGCTCGGTCTTCAGAGCCCGCTTGTCGGCCGGCAGAGTGGCGATCAATGCCGCAGCATTCTGTTCAGCCAGAGCGTAATCCTGTTGGCCTCTCGGAGCACCCGATTTGGTGTACTCTACGATTGCAGTGCCCAGCAGGGGTTTTACCTGGCGGCGAATCCAATCTCGAAAGCGTCCTGGCAGATCATACTCTTCGAAGAGGGTGCGTAGATCCACGTAGTCGGCACGACGGTTAGGTAATTTAAAGGTTGACATAGACTTCTCCTGTTTAGTTAGGAGTAGCATATGCTTAAAGTCCCGTCATGTAAAGGGAAACGATGAAAATAATCGCGACGTAGGTCAGATTGTGGAACAATTGGTCCAGACCCAGGTACGTCCAGAACTTCGCAGAGGCAAACTCGGCCTTCGCTTTCTGGGCTTTCCAGTAGTCGATCCCGAAGTGTACGACGCCTTCCGCCAGAGCCAGAGGAATGGCCAGGGTCGGTGCGAAGAACAGCAGGAGTATAAAGGTGGCGGCACCGTGAGCGGCAGCATGGAGGAAGAGCGGGAAGAACCATCCAGTCGGCTGTGACTTACGGAGCATGTAAGGGGTTTGGAAAGGGAAATCTAAAAGAAAGTGTTTGATGAGCAGCAGGATCAGTAGCATGAGAGTCTCCAGTAAAAACTGACCGGCCCGAAGGCCGGTAGAACCCTCTCGGGTTTTTAACAAGGAGAACAACACTCATGATTGACTATTCTATTTTACATTGAGAATGAGAAAGACAGTCAACTTGCCATGAGAGCGTCCTGTCACACAGGTTACGCCCAAATGGCTGATCTGTCAAGCTTGTGACATTGTGACAGGAACTACGTCTCTAAACACACACCCCCTTTATCCCTATCGAGTAGGTAGTATCCTATATATACCTTATTTTGAATCCATAGTAATGTATGTATAGGGGTAAGATGTTCTTAAAAGGGGTGACTTTTCCATGTTCCGATGTCACAATGTCACAAAATCGCGTAAGTCACTGGTTTGCCTGCACTTATCTTGGAACATATCGCGATACGGCCCAAGTACCAAAGTTCCGAAACGTGTCACGTCGAGCTCTTCGGACAGGTGCAGCAGCTCTCGAAGCTTACCGCGGTGCAGATTCAGCATGCCGTCGATCTCTTCGGGTGGGACTAAACAGTCTTTCAGGGAGAGGAAGTCGATGTCGCCCGTCTCCCAGAACTGCAGGAGGGCTTCAGTCTTGCGGAGGATGTGGCGGGAGAGCAGGAGGGTCTGGCTCATGAGGCCGTGGTCGATGTGGTTGATCGACTCCTGGATCGTCTGGCGGGAGCTCATAAAGGTATCGCGGTGATCCTGGATGTTCTCCCAGTACTCGTTGAAGTGATCGGTCTTCATAAACAACTGCTGGGCGTAACCCTGAGTGCCACTGAGGCAATGCTGAATGAAAGCGGCGTAGCGAATCAACTTGATGTCCACCCCGTCCACCGTGAAGTGGGCCTTCGGCAGTCCGCCACCGTAGAGCACCTTCATTGGTGACTCCAGGTAGACGACGGAGTACTTCACTCGGCCGAACCCGAAGGACTCTCCGTAGCATTCGCCCAAGGGGATAACAACGATCGGTTCCACCCCAAGATCTTTCACTGCAGCATAAATTTTAGTAATTTCCATAAAATTCTCCAAAAAGGCTTGCGCCTGGCTTTATCTTGATATACTATCTGTTCAACCCAAACAAAGAGGAACCACCCATGAACAAATCTGAATTGATCGCACAAGTAGCTGAAACTCTGGAAGTACCAAAAACTCGCGTTGCTGCAGTACTGAATGCTGCACTGGATCTGGTAGTTGAAAAAGTCTCTGCAGGCGAAACTGTTGGTATTACTGGCTTCGGTACTTTCTCAAGCCGCGATCGTGCTGAGCGTAATGGTCGTAACCCACAGACCGGCGAAGCTCTGACCATCGAAGCTCGCAAAGCTCCACACTTCCGCTCTGGCCGTAGCTTCAAAGACGCTGTAAACGCGTAATTGATTCGGCTTTAAGAGGGCTCCTTCGGGAGCCCTCTTTGTTTTCAGTCGTTCCGATACCAGAACGACTGACCACGTGTACACATATGTGTACGAATGCTTACTTCAAACCACGTGTTCTGGTACCAGAACGCATCAAGCCGTTTCTTTCATGCCCAGCAACTCGAACAAAGACGTCTCAAACTTCTCAGAGAATGTCTCAGAGATGAACATCGCTTTACGCAGACGGCTTGTCACTTTACGGCCAACCTGCTGACCCATTTCCATGACACCTTCTGCATTAGCCGGCACGCCGTTCTTGGCGAAGTACAGGCCAATCTCTGATTCGACTGCTTGAACCACAGTGATTTCCACAGGACTCATGCAGACCCAACCCTGCTTGCGGTGCACGAAGTTACGCTCGATATCAACTTCTTCAACTTCGAGTGCTTCACTCAGAATACGCTCAATGACCTTCGCCATCGCGGAACGATGCTCTGGACCGTTGCACTCGGACTCCAGCATGCTGTCCAGGAACGCGTAGTGGGCCTTACCGGTACCGCTCAGATAGTCTTCCAGGGAGGATTCTACCGTCGGCCGAGGGTTAATCGCGTAGCCTTTTGCCCAGTACTGGTATAGCACGTCCACACACTCCAGACGATAGTGGGCCAGTTTCTCACGCAGGTCTTCACGGACTTTCTTCGGGTTAATCGAGAAGAGGAAAGCCGGCAGAGACTTCACAGGCATGACCATCATTTCATACTTCTTGTCGTCAGATCCAGTTGTGTACATATGTACACAAGCGTAGATAGGATCTTCCAGTTTCTTTAACTGACCAGACCATTCTAACCCCAGGTTCTCGACCAGACGACGAGCAGTAACACCGGGACCACCTTCCATTTCGACGACTTCAAGAGTATCGCCATAAAAATCAATCAGTTTCATACAACCTCAAATAGAGAAATTCAGTTAGGATAGGGACCCCGAAGGGTCCCGTTTTGTTACTTCGCTTCCAGCAGCTCGAATCCACGTTCAGTCAGTTTGGCCAGTTCCACGTCGATGTTTTCACCGAGGTAGTTGATGACATCACTGACCTGGTAACCTTCCTGGATAACCACATCGATCAACTTGACGGCCGTACGTTCCATCAGAGCCAGGAAGTAGGAGTCTGCACCGTGAGTATTGGTGTCGATCTCTTCATACTCGGACTTCATCGGGTTGCGGCCCAGACGATCCCAGCAGAAAGTGATCAAGTGGTGATACACGTCGTCCGGATCCAGTTCGACACCGGTAGTCGCTGCGTACGCCGTCAGACGCTTAACCGCTTCGACCAACGCTGGGCGGGACAGCTTACGAGCATCACGGAATTTGCTGCCTTCAGTGCTACCACGTTCTTCACGATCGTTAATCGCAATGCCTTTGTTCCAGTAATCGTTCAGAACGTCAACGCACTCGTCCTGGAACATTTCCAGTTTGGCACGGGCCACGCTGTCCAGAGCGTCCGGATTCATGGTGTACAGGAACGCATGCAGTTTGGTTAACGGCACGCAGACGATGTCCACTGGATCCGTTTCAGCACGCAGACGAATGCTATAGGCGCCCAGGCGGCGGTCGCTACGCAGACGAGCGAATTCATCACCGTATACCGTACCGATCGCGTCACAGAGTGAACGAATCGGCACCATTGGTTGACCTTTATCATCACCGAGGATTTCAATTACGGTGCCGAGGACGGTTACACGGTGGATCTCTTTTAACAGGAAATGGGTAGACATAATAACTCCTAAGAATAAGAGGGACGGAACTGTCCCTCAGGTCTCTTATACCGGTAATCCGCAGATTATCGAGTGGGGATGTTCCAGTTGTTTACCGCTTCGAGCAAGCCCGAGGCAATCGAGTGGAACGCGACGACCATGTCGGCATCCAACTGGGTGAAGCAATGCGTCGGTGAATCTTTGGTTACGATACAGTTATTCAGGTAGCGGGCGATGTAGTCTTCAGCCAGAGCCAGACGGTACAGGTCATACCCGTTGTTTGACAGTTCCGGTTCATCCACCAGCTGGGCCGGCAGAAATTCCTTCAGCAGGATGTTGATGCCACGCTGAACAGTCTTTTCGGGGAAGTCCTCACCGGTCGTTTCTGCGAACTCCGAGAAGCGAGCAATCACAGTGGTCAGGTTCATTCGGGCAGTACGCCAGAGCGAGCCGAGCGCCGCGAAGGGGGAGTTGGCATTAGGGTTAATCGCAATACCGTTGGTCCAGTAAGAGTGCAATGCCATCGAGCATTCGTCCTGATAGCGAATCAGGTTTTCACGCAGGTTGACGGTCTCTTCTTTCACTTCACCGGTCATCGCGTCGATCACTTCCTGTTTGAACCACAGGTCATCATCTTTGCGAATACGGATAGAGTACAGGTACGCGTTCAGTTTGTGCAACGGAATGACCACCAACTGCTGGCCAGGACCGTCTTCGATGTTGATTAACTGAGCCAGAAACTTCGTGTCATACAGAGCACGTTGCATCAACTCGTCCTTCCAATCCTGCAGACCGAGCTGAACGATGATGTCATCGATCACGACGGCCAGGTCGTTGGAATCAGGGTACTTCACGGTCGGTATCAAACGGCCATAGAACTCGACCATCTTTATATCATCAGGGCTGTAATTTTTCATGGGTATCCTCCAACTTACTTATACCCGCGTAACGGAGCGAGATTGATCATCGATAATGAGTAAGAGGACGGTATAGCCCCTGCCGATCTCAAAGAGTCCGGCGTGAGAGAAGCTCCGCTCATCCATCAATCGGTAGGTCTCCTCTATCGCCGCCTCGCTCCCCTTAGCATCAAGCAGAATGACGGCTTCTCGAGTATCGTTACGATTGCACAGCGACGCCACAAACATCGATGTCTTTAACTTCTGGGTACATTCTTTCATAGTTATCAATCGCGTCCCTCACATCGATCGCAAACTGCAGGGCATTACCATTCACATCTCGGAGGTTCTCCAGGGCGCCGGGTAGGGCCAGGGCGAGCTCCAGCTGACGGAGCCGAAGGTAGACCATGTAAGCCGGGCTCATTCCACCTTGACCTCAATATTGATTGCTGTCACGTTCGGCCAAAAGACCTGACACTCTGCGTATATACGCGGGGACATATCCTGAAGACGGACCACGTGGAAGTTCACCCCGCAGGCTGCAACTTTAAGCACCATATCCAAAGAATCCCGATCGAGAGTAAACAAGGAACCGAACGGTAGGCTACCAAGGGTGATAGTATCCTCGGGCTCCGTCAGCAGGATGTCCACTTCTGGATTCTGGGCAACGGGGGAGATAGGGATGCATGCCTGAATATCCACGATCTCCTGGGACGACTCATCGAAGCACTTGACGTAATCGTAATTGTCCGTATCACGGTCCAGTTTGCGATAGAAGAGGCCGTCCAGGATAAAACGTTGCCCGTCTTTCAGGCTGGATAATTTCATAGGTACTCCACTTCAATGCTGATGCGATGGATATCCACCGGGATAACGCGACGGCCGGGGTTTTCCTGGGAGATCGCCAGGTCATCCAGAGCGACGCAGAGGACATTCCCCATGCCATCATACACGTCACAACGCAGCAGGACGCCGTCCTCTTCGAAACGGAAGTAGCTGCCGGTTATGAGGTCCTCCAGGCGGAGGTCTCGGAGTTCAACACGGGTTTCCTTTAGGTTAATCATTTGTAAGTTACCTTAACGATGACTTTATCAACTTCAACGGGGTCAATAATGGACCCGCTATCGAGGTAGCATACGTCTAGCAGTTCCATATCCAGGCACTCTATCCCCGCTGTCGTAGACGATCCAGTATCGGTTATCCGGCGAAAGAGCGTACCCTCATGGAAGAAGAAGGCACATTGTTGGACACTATCCAGCTTAATCTGCAGCATGGCACGGTTAGTTTCGATGAAATCTACCGTCATAGTATCACCTTCGTTTCTACTGAACTAACAGAAACTGGGGTGACGCACTGAGTATCAGTAATGAAGCGGAGTTCAAGAGTCTCCATCAGCAGGGCGAGCAAGTCATCTTTCCGATGAGACAGGACTTTATACAGGTCGCCTTCTATACGGAAGAAACGTCCCTGGGGAATCGAGGAGGCTTTGACAGAGGTAGACCGCCAGTCCTCTTCGTAAGCGTATTTTGTCACAGGGTAATCTCCAGATTGATACCGTGGATGATAGTAGGGAGGACCAGGCCGGAAGACGCAAAGATGTGGAGCTCCAAGAACTCCATATGCAGTACGCTACAGTGCTCCTGCTTGGACAGAAGCTTGTAGAGCTGATTGTGGTGCATGAAGAACTCCCCTTTTGACAGGGAGGACAGCGGGACCATCAAGATGGTGTTCCCATTTAGCGAGTAATCTATGAGCATGCTGGCTCCTAAAAACCGGGAGAGGATCCTCCCGGGTGACCATTAGAAATTCCACGGTCGGATGTGTTCATCGAAGCCTTGCTGGATGGCGGACGAGGCATAACCGAAGTCATACCCGTTCTCCACACAGAAGACAATCACGTCGAGGGCCAGGCTGTACGCGAGATTTAGAAGATCCAGTTGTCGAGAATCCAGGTTGTCGATAGGGACCAACGCCCCGAAAGCCACCTGTCGAACACCTGCCTGGATAATGTCTACCGCTTCCCCGTCCAACGCACGGACAGCCTGGGTAAGTTGTTGACGCCCCTGGATGACGAGCAATCGTCGCCAGTCCAGTGCGTTTTCTGCTGCGTGTGTTTTCTCCAAGCGAGACCAGTGACGATCGGCTTCGATGGCGAAACGCACACGATAGTGCTGGAGGTTACCCTGCAGTGCACCATCCTGCTCCGGTATGGAGTACAGGTAATCGTTGATGTTATCGAGCGGAATGAAGAGGGAATTCTGTTTGAATCCCTCGTTATAGCTGTAATCTGAACAGAGCTGTAACTGAGTAACCAGCCGTGGGTCGCTCGTCAAGCGATCGCTTTCGGCCAAGAGTGGCAGGCCAATCTGTTCGATCAGCGAGCGGACGTCCACGAAGACGATATCCCCGGTCTCATCCAAGAAGGTTGAAACGCCGGGTCCTCCGTCGATACTGATGAACTCCGCTCGGCGGAAGGTCAGGGATTTCATTACGGTGCCTTAGGTAAGCAGAAGCTGACAAAATCCCTCCCGCCCAACATCTTGAACCGCTTAGTTGCCTGAGCAATATAAGCATCACAGGATGCGGAATCAGGGAGGGTACTGACCTCAGTCGGGTCCATGACGACGACTTTCGTGTCGAGCACCATGGACATTACCAAGGCCTGCCAATCGGTCGGCGCTTGGTAGACTGCTGGCGAAGGAGTAGGTTCCGGGCGGCATTCGAGCTCTACGGTGTATCGACCGGTCGTCGCGTAGCCGGCACGATGAGTGGCACTCACACACTGAGCCTGGTCAGGATACACGTAGCCGAATTTCGCGACGTCCTGGCCGCCCAGTACTACGGTAAGAATCAAAGTGGTTATCATGATAAGTCTCCAGTGGGTTACACCTTTCTTATACCACGATAATTCGATCCTCAAGAATCTCGATGTAGCGGTCGGCGAACTTCGAGCGGTCGATCTCTTCCGGATAACCGAAGGTGTTCGACACGACACGACAGATTCGACCGTTGATGTCCAACTCGTAGTTCGCCCGCTCGTGAATGTGGCCGTGGATCCACACGTCGGGCTGGATGTTATTCTCACAGAGCCAATCATACATGTTGTTCGCGTAGGCGCCGTTCAGCCTGGCGTAGCGGGGATCTTGGAATTTCCGGCCGACGGACAGTAGGGTTGGGGCATGATGGGTGACGACGACGAGTCGCCAGCCCGCCGGCAGGCCATCACTGGCTTCCTTCAGGGACGCCCGGGCCTTATAGAACATCGCTTCAGTATCCTCTGGACGCAGATAGATGTCACCACGAGGGCGATTCATCAGGATCTGACGGTAATCATTCATGTACATCCCTGCCGCCTCTCGGCAGTCTTCACTGTTCAGGAAGTTCGTCCAGAGCGTTGAACCCCAGATACGCAGACGCTGCTCGGGGAAATCCCGGCATTGATTTTCCAAGAAGGTGTAATCCCGATGGCGGTCATCCATATCCCAGAGATCTTCTAGCGTGAGGGCCAATTCGCCACGGTAGTAGGTGTGGTTGCCGGCAATCTCAATGACTGACTTTCCGGCTTCCCGCAGAGGATCCAGGACGGCCGGGCGGCAAGGGCCTTTACCCATCTTCCACTCACCGGTGTCGCCGGCCAGGATATAATTGTCGTACTTCGCCAAGTCAAGGAAGTCGGTGATCGTCTTGCCTTCCCAGAAGTCGCAGTGCAGATCTGAACCATACCATATTTTCATTTTTGTCTCCTAAAAGGGGAGGTCCCCTTAGTTATTGGTCACGTACGGGAGTACGTGTTGGCTATACGAAGTGAAGAGTGCATCACGGTCTTCGAGCTTGATCAACGGCAGGAACACGGTGGTGATCCACTGTGGGTCGTTTAACCAATGGATCAAATCAATCCCGACATGTCGGCGGTTATTGCAACGGGTAAGGACCTCCATGGTTATTTGAGCGTGCTCCAGGCCCTTAACCTCGAGACCTTTGATCTCCTCGAGAAACGAAGAGAGGTTCATTATGGCAATGGCGTAGTGGTCTTCCAAGAATTCAGAGTGTTTCTCCACCACGTCCATGCCAAGTTTCAGCTCTACGTCGTAGGAACTCCGAAGGACAACGGCCTCCAGCTGCCTTGCCCGGATATCAGCCATCATGGCGAACTGTTGAGACGGAGAGAGAAACTTCAAGGCTGCGGACAGTTCACCGCTAGACATGACGGCGGTAACACCTTCGTTGAGATCTTTGTAGAAGGACAGTGCTGTTTGGAAGTTCATGGGCGTTCCTGAAGTGAGTGTTCTTTAAGTCGATTCGCGTGGGTCTTGCGGAAACCCTTTGGATAAGCCTCGATCGGGGCGTACTCATAAACTCCCTCTTGAATAGGCGTCCATTGGGTAGGGACTTCATCGAGATTGTGCATCACGATTTTCTCGTGGTCTACGGAGATCCGGTTGAACTGCTGCGGGATCTTAGACCAATCAATCACCGGCCGGGCGACGGAGATGTCTACCATGAGGATACGGCGTCCCGACAGCGACACTCCGTTGTCCACGTAGAAGCCCTCCATCTCCGAGCCGTCCTTGACGGTGATCAAGCAGGCGTAGTAATTGCGGTCAATCCAGCGGGCCGTTCGCAGGACACGAACGCGAAAACCATCACTGGTGTACAGCGGTACTCGTTTTGGGTTATGAATGGCGGGGTCAAAGTTAATCAGTCTCATTGGCGCCTCGATATATCAATGTGAAGGGCATAGACGTCAATCGGATCGTCACCGAAGTGCGGGTGCGTGATCGTCTGTTCTTCATAGCCTAGGTAGGGAAGGTCCAGGCGACGAGACTGATCATCACGTTTGGGATAACCCTTGGTGATGATCAGTCGGTCGTACTCCCGGCCTTCGATGCGTTTCTTCCAGTACTCATTTCGATCGCGAAACTCAAAGACCTTCTCGCCGGCCACCATCGCGTCAAAATACTCTCCCTTCACCGACAGTTGCAGGTTCATGGACGCTCCGTGAGGGAGAACTTCCAGTTCACTGGGTCATACGGGGTTTTAAGGAGCTTGACGAGACCGGTGACCTCCCAGTTATCCTCGTCGGATAGCCAGTGATGACGACCCAATTCAGGTTCCTCCTTAAAGAGCACCAAATCACCATCCTGGTCCATTACCACATGCGTAATATCTTCATGGATCAGATCCCAATGGAGGTCCATGGCCATTTCCCGAAGTTCCAAGTCAGGGTGATCCTGTAGGGCAGACCCCACGTCATCCCACAACCCCGACACGTACTCCCCCTGGCCTACACGGTATATCCCGGCAATTAAAGTCCCATGCGAACCGTCGAAGATCTTTAGGACTTCGATCGGGTAGCCCTCGGTCGTCTCTACCGGATGCCCTTCTTTGATATCATCAAGCATTAAGTCTTATCCTTACCATTTCAGTGAGTTCATTAAACCGTTCGATGAGAGAATCCGGGATTCGCATCTTCACGGTCGAGTTGAGAGTTACTGCGAACAGATTCATCACCTGAGCCCCGGCGAGCGGGACTTTCTCCGGAGAGATTTCATCCATCAGGACCTTGACGACCCAAGATGGCGACATAACCAGAACACCGGCCACAGAGGCTACCTGATCGTTTTCCGTCGTTATCGGCATACCCAAGAGGAACTGGTATGCCGTGTCGATGACCTGAGTGTGATCGTTAAGATAGGACAGGTAAAACCCAGTAGCGACCGGTCCTTCCCGACGAATCCATTCCTTGTCTGCCAGGTTCAACCGAGCGTAGTGACCCTCGATTGTAGCCACCGCATTACGAAACCGCAGAGCTTCATTCGGACGCAGAGCATCCAGGAGGTACACGACGGCCTTCTCTTTGAAGAGACCGTTACGAACTAGACGACTGACGACCCGAACCGGTCGCCCCTTTTTGATACGGCGTTCGGCCCACTCAAGGACCTCCAAGACCGCCAGGGCTTGCAAGTAGATATCGTACATTAGTATTTCTCCGTAAATTCATTGAGGTTTTCTGTTAAGTTGTCAACTGCATACGACATTGAGAGTGCCACGCCACTGAAGACCGCGTGCAACTTCGACATCGTGACTGGGATTACTTCATCCAGCTCCATCTCCATGGGACCGTCGAGATAAGCCAGCATGATGCCTGCAAAGGCCATCTGTACTGTTGTCAATAGGCTGAGCTCCCACTGTGAGAGGTCATCCCATTCCACGTTGCGTTCCAAACCCATGATCTGCATGAAGTGTGTGTAAAGATAATCGACGGTAGTGGCATACTCCGTGCCCTTCCGCTGACGGTAAATTGACTCGAAGCGAGCCATTGCTGAATCAACGACTTTGGTTGACTCTCTGTTAGAACGCCTGGCAGGCCCCTCAGGCGTTTTGGAAGTGGAATCGAACCAATCATACCAGTCCCCTACGATCGTCTCGTAGAGGCCCGCACAGGCCGTTTCCAGGCCATGTCTGATGATGAACTCTGGAAGATCTTCAACCCGCAGAAGAGGTACCCCGCCGACCCAGTAGAACTTCGGATCGTCCGGGACTTGGAAGTGTTGAGCATAGACCCACTTCTCCCCGGTCGAATCAAGAAGGGAGTGTGGGAGTCGGATTATGGGTTTCATATCGCGGTGAAGTCAGAGGTCATGTCAAGAATAGCCCGGGAGATGTGCATGAGCCGTTCTTTGAGCGTGGCCGTGATGTAAGTCAGGATTGATGACGGTTCAGCACCCTGGCGGATGAAGTCGAAGATCACGTCTGCTGTCGTGGTCTCGAGCATCGTTAACATCCAGGCTTCCGCTGCTGTCATCGGTGATTTATCTACTCGCATCAGCAGAGGGTCATAGGAACCTACCTTCAGGAACTCTGCGTAGATCAGGTAGAGTGTTTCCTCGACCTCGCCGACCGGATACTCTTGATCGTACCCCGTTTCGGAGTAATACAGATCGAGGGCCGTCAGAGCATCTTGGATGTGCAGGTGAGCGTACGACATGAAGCCCGGCTCGCTGGCACGGGAGTGCAACAGCAGCAGGAGTTGACTACGGGCTTCTTCGGGAGCGTCACAGGCGTACAGGAAGTTATTCAGCTGGGAAAGAGGGACAGAAATCCCCACGGTACCAACGTCAACGTACTGAACACCACGCGGTAAATCCTTGAGTGCGATCTTAAGAGAGGAGGCCAGGGAGTCCACCGTGACGGCTTTCTCCCTGATCTGTGAGGTGTGATGGCGATACTCCACCACGTCGAACTTGCCTAAATAACATGAGATTTGCATAAGTGCTCCTATTCTACATGTTACTTATACCAATAAATCGCAAGTTATAAGGAGTCGATTGCGTCCCTTTTATCGATCAAAATCTCCACGTTACCCTTTCGAGCCTCCATGACGTACGACAACATGATTTCATCAGTCGGTGAGGCCACTCGTTTCGAGAAGGCTTCGAGTGCCTGGATGGATTCTTTAAAGCGTCGGTACAGACGGAACAGAACGACGAGCCAGAGAATGATCGCAGCGACCAAGAGTAGGGGGTAGTACCCGAAGTGGGCAAACGTAAAGACGTCAACGAGCATCACCGCAGAACCGGTGAGAAATGCCAAGAAGAGGTCAAACCATCGGACTCCATTGAAGGGGCCATTCAGGCTGAAGTTAAAGCGTTTTGCGAACTGCGGCTGGTTGAGCTTACACCAACGGACTCCGGTCATGGTCGTCACGAGGACGGTAGACGAGAAGTACGCCGCTGCGGGGAGAATCAGCATGCATGAACCGGTCAGAACCTGAAACAGGGAAAAACCGGGGACGAGAACCGTGACCATAATCAGCATAATCACTGACGTGGCTAAAAAGTAGAGCGAAAAGCGTTTTGACGTAAGCCCGAACGTTTCCAAGCGGCGTGCCGCCCTGGTAATGTTGCTAGCATACATGGCGTATCTCCTATAGTTTGAGGTATTATAGCAGGGCCACCCGAAGGTGGCACCTATTTAGTGATCCTTAATGCAGAAGTCCAAACGGATATCTCCGGTCGGTCGTCCGTTACTCAGTGCTAACTGAACCCCGAAGTCAAACGGCCGGGCGGCCACGTGGGCGATGTACCATTCCTGGTAACACGCAGTGATTTCCGCGAAGGAAATCCCCAGGTAGTTACTCAGAACGGCGTGATAGCCTTCGGTGGTCTGAAATCCACACAACTGAAGTTCCATTGTCACAGATGTCTTTAATGTTTTAGGTATTAAATACACCGCGGAAGCGTCAGATGATTCTGAAATCAAGGCCTTACTGATGGCACCGATCAGATCGTCTACGAAAATGTCATTAAAATCACTCATTCAAAGTTTACCTCATATTCTACGCCACTTGCGTCAAACCACGAAGCTGACCAGCAATTCTGAGTCTTCCAGATCATCTCCGGCAGTCCGGTCCAGTCGCTGATCGGCCATTTTAGGGAAGCGAACCCGAAAACCTCAGAATATTCTTCTGGGGTAAGGTCCACCATCTGGTCGATTGTTTCAGCGATCTCAAAAAGCCTTGCTGTTACCTCTGTTTCAAACTCCAAGACTTCAACCATCCCGATATGTACCCGAAGGACATAGCGAGAGGTGTAGCGGGCAGGATACTTCGGTGACCGCGATATCGTTGCCCGGCGAATCATCCTAGCAGCACCTCTTTGCGATTACCTACGTGATCACACCAGAAGAACTGCAGAGATTCCGGAGAGCAGGGAGTGGAACTTTCGTACTGATTCGGCCACAGGTCAGCCCAACGTTCCCACTCCTCCAACTTCAGGATATCGTCAGGCCCATCGGTATCCCCGGCCAGTTCCCAGAAGTTGGCGAAAGGAACGATATCTGCTTCGTCCCACGGGTACGTGTGCTTCTGCTCGTGGTCCCCGTCGTTCTCCGTCCAAGAGACGTCTGCGACGAAACAGTTGACGTGTTTCGGCTTAACGTACTCACCGACTACCGCTCTGGTGTAGGTCATTCGAAATCCACCCGGAACGGCATGCCATTCTCATCATAGTAACGGATATAGAACCCTTCGAACTGCTGACCGCGATCCACGAAGGAGATATACTTATCCCCGCCATCCAGAGTGCGGTAGAGGTTACAGGTAACCTGCGAACAAGCCAGGAAGTAATTGAAGGCGAGCAGCAGGTCCTCTTCCTGAATGAGGACTTCAGCCTTCCGGCCATTCTCGTAGAGCACGGTACCGATGAAGACTTCACGGTAGCCCAGTTTCAGTGCGGAGCGGTCAATGCTGAAGGTACTTACCGGGCAGACGCCGGCATTAGTGGGGTAGACTTTATTCATGATTTCCTCAAAAGTTCCAAAAGTTCAGAAGGCTTGATGACGACGTCAAGGGACAAGCTCTCCAAGTGATTTTCTGCTCCCTGCCAGTACCAAACGTTCCCATCTCGCACGTCCTCCAGACGCTCACGGGCTTCCTCGGAGTTCTTCAGTCGGGTCTCGAGAACACGGAGTTCATCCTCCAGATTACGACGAACCCGGGAAGAGTCCGCGGCGGCGGCCAGGATACCGAAGATAGTTCGTGGGTCACCCAACTCTCTCCAGTGACGCCTAACCTCGGCGAACTCCTCCCGAGTGGTCTCCGGCTTATCAGGGTCGATTGCATCGAGGATAGTCTGGCAGGGTTCGAGCCATTTTGCCAACAGTTCATCGATGAGCATTCTTATCCTCTACGTGTTTGTTGTACGCTTTGGACAGACGGCGGGTGAAGCGAGTCAGGTGGGCCAGTGCGATCGCCAGGATAACTCCCAGAGCCACACCGGCAGACAGCAGGTAAATACCGATTAGCAGCCCCAGCAGCGTACAAACACCGAAGTAACTGCCGATGAACTCCTCCTGATTCACCGTTCTCGAACCTTTCTTCCAGCGGCGTTCCTCGAAATAATCATCCCAGATGTACTTCCAGCCGCAAGCCGCTGCACACGCCCGGAGGAGAGGGCATTTGCAAGGCTCACTGTCGTCCATCCATGCCCAAAGACTTCTCAGGAGTAATGACACAAACAGGAGCAAAGCGGAACCGACGAAGAATGCGAAAGGGATAACGATGATGCAGATCAAAGCGTTACCGTAGGGATCTTGAACGATCATGCTCGCTCCCTCATTTTGTCACCCGGAGATTGACGCAGCATTTCAGGATGCTCCGCCGCGAAGGCTTGGACCTGCCAGAGTTGACCACAACCGCCGCCGATATCGTCCTGGCCGGCTGGGTTAAAGACGCGGGTGTTGTAACCCTTCGCCACTAACTTGCCGGAGAACTCGTTGATCAAGTCCAGGTTGTGCTTAACGGCTTCGGCCGACTCGTCCGGCGTACAGATGACCGAGAGAGTGGCTTCCCAAACATTCGGGTGGAAGAGCTCGAACAGACGCTCAACATCCTCGTCCGTGGCGTTCTCCGCGTGGACGCAGTAATTGAAGAACGGTTTACGACGGGTCGTCTGCATGAACTCCCAGCCGGTGAAGGCAATCTGCTGGAGGCACATCTTCGCCTTCATCGGGATCAAGCGGTCGCGGGCACCGTTCGTGCTCTCGTGGACGGAGAACTGCAGGCCGATCGTCGGGACCTCGCTGGCCAGCGTCATGAAATCTTCCCAGGCCTTGGTGTATGGGCCGGAGGAAGAGACCAGCAGAGCGGTCTTCGGAAAGTCACGATGGAAGATTCGGATTGCGATCTCCAGCTCGTAGAAATTCAGCAGCGGTTCACCCATTGACATGAACATGATCTGCGTCCGCTCGGAGGCATTCAGGTCCAGGCCGAAGTGATCGATCATGACGTCAACCTGCTCGACAATCTCTTCGTGGTGCAGGTTGCGACCGAAGAACTTACCGGTGCCACAGAAAGAACAGCCCATCGGGCAGCCGGTCTGTGTCGAGATGCACATCACTGTACGCTTCTCGAAGGTCGGGTATTTATAGAGTACCGTTTCGGCGATCGCGTCGTCATTCTTGAAGATGAACTTGAAGACGTCCGGGTTCTCCCCGGTAATCACTTCGTACTCTTTCCAGCGATTAAGTTGGACCATTACTCCTCCAGGAGATTCAAAGGGACAGAGGCGGCGACCTTAACCTCGCCGTTGTCTGAAATGCTGAGATCAAGGGTATATCCACGGGCTCTGGCGGTGGACGTGATAAGGTTAAGAGTCCGTTCCGCTTCCGCGAGTTGCCTTTTCATCGCGAAGACGGCTTCCGACTTCATCTTTGTATGAAACGTCATGTTTGACTCCGAGGTCGTTATACCAGTGAACGGTGATGTCCGAGAGATAGAGGAACGCCCGCTTGAAGTAAATCTGCGGGGCGTGGATGGCGATAGTACCCTTCATGAGAGGCTTCACCGCCTCCTTCATCGCGATGATACCGCGGGCTTCTTCCTCCGAGATCCTGATCGTGTCAAAGGAAGCGCCGGACAGGGTGTAGCAATCAGAGTACTTTGTTGGTATCGGTGTCTTGATCACGTTCGATCTCCACTTTGAAGGCTTGACCGAGCTCGTTATAGTAGACGAATTCCACGCTGGTCGGTGTAGCCCAACCTCCGGATTTCGGAGTAGTAGTGAACGGGAAGAGGTCTTCCAAATCACTCCAGTACCCCGTCTGGATCATATCCGTGCACTCTTTCAGGGAGAGGTACCCACCGACTGGTGCCGGCTTGTTTTCACAGGCATTCCAGAGTTTCATGAAGTCCAGGACGTCTGCCTCTGATTCTATCCTGATCGTGCGGTATTCAGGTAAAACATCCTGCCAGTGAAACTGACAAGATGCCACGAAGCAATCCTTATAGCGATCGCTGGTGATCGGATCCAGAATATTAACCTTCATAGTACTCCCGTGTTGAATAAGCTGACGATGTTGAAGTTCTGGAAGCGAGAAGTAGTCGAGATGATTTCCTTCGGCGTCATCCAGGCGGCAGGACCTTCCACTTCGAAGCCTTTGCTCGGCCCGACGGGAATTTCCTTTTCAGTCTCCCCAAAGAAGACGGAGATGATGCAGCCTTCGAAGTTGATATCTTGAACGAAGGTCAGACCGTTGAGCAGAGAGCCTTTACCAATCCCGGTCTCTTCTTCCAGTTCACGGTAGGCCGTTTCCAGCGAGTCTTCGCCGGCGTCGTGCTTACCACAGGGCAGTCCGAGTTGGCCATCTTTGGCACGGTGGGTGACCACCACGCGGCCGGTCGGACAGGTAATGACGGACAGAGACGCCCGCAGGCGTTCTGTTGCGGAACGGGTAGACAGGTCGGCTGCAGCAGCCAGGACATTCTTGTCGTCCGTTTCATGGAGGAGAATCATTTTACAGCCTCTTTTAAGTAATCAAGAACCCAGACCATCGGGAAGCAATACAGTTTGACGAGTTCGACGATCTGGAATGCCATGATGATGAAGATTACGACAGAGAAGAATATCATAACGAAGAGGACGAACCCGGGGGCTTCCTCATCATCCCGGGTTTTTACGCTTCGCTCAAATCTCTGAAGCACTCTGAACGACCAAACCGACAGGAACACAAACACCGAGAACAGTGCCAAGAGCAGGCCTGTGTAGATCCACTCCTTCACGATGTGGTAGCCGATCAGCTGGTTAACGAGCTCCGGCAGCTTACCCGAGAGATCCTCCAAACTGGTTGTGACCTTATTGAGCAGCTCTGTCAAGGCCTTCTGTAGCTGTTCGTTCATCGGAAACTCCTGACGTACTCGAGGATCCAGGCTTTAGGATAGAAAACCACGTGGATCCAATCTACTATCTGACCGACAATCGGGAGGGACAAGAGTATGGAAGCCGACATCAATACCCCGAAGACTATCCAAAGGCCGAGATCGTCAAACATATCGTTGTCCCTTTTTATAACGAACCGATACACCTTTTTGGAGAGTATGCTCAGAGTGATAGCGAGCAGTGTTAGCACCACCGCGTAGATCAGGGAGGCTGTGGCCACGTATGACATCGTATCCCGTAGGGCATCAGGGAGTTGGTCCACGGCGAAGTTAACTCCGTGGTTGGCTTTCTGGATAAATTCTAGCAATGCCTGTTGCAGTTGTTCATTCATGAGGTAAGCTCCGAGATGGCCCAGCCGAGTGGGTTATAGTGGATTTGAAAGAGGTTAAAGGCACTGATGCCGATGAGAAGTATACCGAGGCCAAGCCCTGCAAGGGCCAGCCCAATTGCCAACTCCGGCCAGTCCTTCTTGACGAAGAAGAATGGAACGACCATGAGAATACCCACGATGAGAGCGATGAAGTGCTCGGCCGTTTGTACCGACAGATATTGCTGAAGGGCCGGACCTGTGGGGTCCAGCAGTTCCTGTAGTGTCATGGGTTTAGGATATCCTCGAGAGGTTCTGCCCCGCACTGGCAGCAGCGGGTCCACGTGACGTCATTTGGTGATCGGCAGCGGGAGCAGTTAATTATACCGTCATCCCAGGCCATAAGCTGTTTGATTTTCATCCGCGTACCACGTAAGTGATTTCTGCACCGAGATCTAAGAGACGCTGGATCTTCTCTTTACGCTTCAGGCGGTCACCGTCGAGGAAGAATTCGTAATCGGTGAACGTCCACGAGTATTCATGGCCGTGATCGCTGTCAGACCCGTGGATCGTACGCTCGCCGGTTACGACAGCAGTATCTTCGACGCCGTCCAGAGTGATCATCAAGAGGGTTCCCATCACGGGAGTAGGGCTACGGCCGTGTGCCTTGATGAAATCGTTGTAGTACTGGCCGTTGTATTGGAAGCCACCGTTGTTCCAGCCGCCCACGTGTGTGATTTGAATTTTCATGTCTTCACCAAAAATAAAGCAGGGGGAAAGGGCCGCACCCGAAGGTACGGCCGGTAGGATTACTCGCCCAGTTCTTTCAGGCGGGCTTGGATCTCTTCAGTGGTCAATTCCTGCAGAGCTGCGTCTTTCTTATTGGCCAGCAGTTCACGCAGCTTACGGGCTTCTTCCGTACGATGTGCACGTTGAGTTGCCGCGGCAATCTCTTCCTGTTTCACCTGGATGATATACTTGACCAATTCCAGCTTGGCTTCCAGAATCGCCTGTTTAGGGTTCTGGTTGGTTTTCACGAAGCTGGTTTCGGTGATCGCCTTCAGCTCATCCGCAACGGCACGGGCCACGTTGTCCAGATCGAAGGAATTACGTTCGGTCAGCTTCAGTTCCCACAGCTGTTCTACGTTCAGTTCACCCTTTACAGAGGCGAAGCGGAATTTGTTGCGTGTTGCGATTTCGAATAAGTTCATGACAGTTCCTTAGAATTTAACGTTATAGGTTTTGTTGATTTTCTCACCGACGACACGGACGGTAAGGGTTTCGCGTTGGGTAGAACTGAAGCCCAGGCCAGACATCTGTTCTGCTGCCGGCTCGCACTTCGTTTTGTTACCCAGGAGTTCGAACACTTTGCCGTGCTTGGTCAGATCGCCACGCAGGAATTCGTTATAAATTCCACGGACGTTCTCTTCAGTGCGACAGCCTTCCAGGATGAAGAACCAGTGTTTGTTACCGATCGCTTTATCGTCCCAGAAGTTCGGCGATTGAATCACCGTTTCGACCGGCACGAAGGTCTCGGTCTTAACGCCGTAGACATCCTGCTGAGCCGAGCCGCATGGCAGTACGTGACGGATAGAGAACTCCGAGCCACGCTTGGTCACGACGGCAACGGTAACCCACTCGTGGTTCTTCAGAGGACGGGTGAGTTCGTACTCGAAGATCTGACCGGAGAACTCAATCTCGGCACGGAAGCCACCTTCGGTCGGTGAACGCAGGTTCCAGTTGTGGATCTTACAGGTGTAATCCCCGTCAGGCATACGGGACAGGCTTGGGAACGTGATGTTCTCAACTGGCACGTAACCCACTGGAGCCGCAGTAGTGTAATCGACGTCCTGCACACCACCGGTTGCACTGTCGGTGCGGTTATTCCAGCCCACACGGTTGCTATTACCGTAGGTGTTATGGATACCGTCTTCGTGGCCATTGTGGTTCGGGAAGAACACGTGCAGGTCCATCAATGACGCATTACGCTCTGCGTGGTTCCACTGGTGGGTGAAGCGGAAGACGCCGGTAACGGAACCACCACGTGCCTGAACGGCAGCACGCATTGATGAGTCAGCGATGTTACCGTTGTAGGACCACGCGAAGTTGTTGTCCCACTTGAACAGTGGAGCCACGTCATCATGGACCGGTGCGGTCAGGCTCATGAAGTTCTTCTGCAGAGCATTCTTCACTAAAGCCTCAATGGTGCGGGCTTTCGGCACGATCTGGGACATGAAGTCTTCGATCGAAATGTCTTCCGCTTTGTCAGTGCTCGGACGACGGGTCACTTCGGCAGCCAGTAAGCTTTCGATTCCGCCCTTCATCTTCGCCGCCGCTGCGTTATTGACCCACAGGACGTTATTGACCGACACGTCAGAGAACTTCGCGTGACGACGTTCCAGTGCCGGCTCGAGGCCCAGATCCTGGATAGTCTTCATGGCTTCCTTCACCATACCCTGCGTGATGACCGCGGTAGGACGCTTGTAGTTTTCCGGTGCCACTTTCTTCTCGAAAGCACGGACCGACGCGTCGAGGTCTTTACCCTCAGACAGGTCAACGGCCAGCGTACCGATTGCAGTGTTACGGAAACGAGCGAACGGTTCATTCACGTTATTCCACAGGTAAACGCTACGAGCCTGTTCATCCGGCAACTTGGCGAACGCTGCTTGAGCTTCCACGAAGGCGGCTACTGCTTTACGGTATTCCGCACCACGGTACAGGTTATCGTTGTCGATCAAGTCGAGCATCGTCACGATAGCGTCACGGGTAATGCTCTCCAGACCACGACGGAAGACCGCAACGGTCGTCGTCAGATCACCCACCACCTGGCCTTCACTCTTAGTAAAGTGACGATCGGCGATAACCGCATTGAAGTGGTTCCAGGTAATCGTAGAGCCATCAATCTTCGAGGTTTCTACCGTGGCCACGTAGCCCAGCTTCTTCTCGTCGATACGGAACGGTGAAACCACTACGCCGGCCTTAACGATTTCCGCCAGCTTGGCAGCGACTTCGTTGTACGGATAGTTCAGACTCTTCAGATCCCAGATGCTGGTCAACGAGCCGTCGGCATTGATACGCACAACGTTACCGACACGACGCACGAAGTTACGGTCATAGGAACCGTCATGCTCGGTACGGACGCGGAAGATCGGGTTGGTGCCTTCCGGGAAGGACGCCAGGTAGTGGTCCCAAAGCTCTTCGCCAGGAACGTTAACGCGATACAGCTCAGACGTTGACAGTGCAGCGAAATGTTCCGCCAATGCAGTAGCAAAAGGTTTAAAGTTCATTTTTTACCCTTACGATTTCTCCGGGCCTTCGCGACGCCGGTAGGTTTATTGGAATGGACGAGCCAGTGTGGTGTTTCTTTTGGAACGGTGAGTTTGACGCTCTCTGCAATAGGCCAGGATAAACCCCGAGCACTCGGTGTGCTCAAGGCTATTCTACGTGAAGGATTGAGGATCTCTTCGATGAAGAAATCTCTGTCTTCTTTCAGGACCTCCAGGTACTCATTCACGGGCAATCTGGATTGAGCTGATGAGAGGATCTAGCATGCCAGGTCCCGCGTTACGGTAGGAAGCAGAGATAATGACACGTTTACCCGGCTCCCACACTGCCAGAGCCTCATCAAACATCACCCCACCGGCAGCCCGCAGCGGTTTTTCCACGTGCATGTCGAGGAAGGTCGTCCTAGCAGGGTTCCGCAGGTCTTCGCAGGTCGCGTAGAAGTCCTCCCGGCGAGCCCGCAGGACCAGCTTAGTGACGTACTGATGGGATTCCCCGACGACGCTCATGGCCAGCGAGTGGTGGATTGCTGCAAGGAATTGTTCAGGTTTAGACATGTTTCGCCTCTATAACAGACAGGGTTTGAATACGATTCGTCGGGATGTCGAACATCGTCGATTGAACCGGCAGTAGGGTCACTTCGTAGACCGTGTCGACCGTCACGGAGTCCATCAACGCTTCGAAGGTCATCATGAACAACTCATTGTTCGGGAAGAACAACGCGGTGAGTATCTCGTCCAGCTCTACCCCCTGGTTCTCCAACTCTGCGATGGACTTCAAGAGTTCACGACGGATCTGATAACGACCCGGTCGGGTTATCGACACGGCAACCGCCACCGAGTTACATAGGGCGTACGCGAAGGCCATCATCTTGTCTTCGTTACGGTTGGCAGTTTCAGCCTGCCAGGCTTTGGTAAAGTTGAAGTCTTTCATGCGTCACGCTCGAAGGTTTGAGTTTGGTTGTCAGGAAGGGTTACGGTGATAGCCATGACCTCGGGGTACTGATACCACGGGCGTTGCTTCAAGTGGATATCCAGCTGATACGACTCTGAACTCCCTAAGAAGCTGATGGCGTTATGGAACATGATGTTGGCGGCAGGATGACGATCTTTCGGCTCAAACATGTCCAGGAAGATATTCACCTGGTCAAGTTCATTAGTACCTTCCTGATTGAGGGTATTAAGGCGTGCTTGCCGATGTTGGTTAAGAGTGTGGAAGTAAGCAAACCGTGCCGCGGGATCTTTGGTTTGCTGCTCGGTGATTCGGGCAATAAGGTTGATGAGTAAAGTTTTAGATATTTCGCGAAACATGGTGACTCCTAAATAGTGAAGAGGGCCGAAGCCCTCGGGTTTACACTATTCTTATACCAGTTAAGCGGCCATTTGTAGAGCCTCGGCCAGCTTCCCAGCATCACATTCTGCCAGGATAGCGATCGCTTCTGCCTGGGTGATGCCTTTCTTAACCGGCTCCACGTCGCCCCAGTTCCAACCGATTTCACCGTCAGAGCCGATTGGGAAGTTCAGCCAGTCAAACTGCTCCTGTGGCCAATCGTCCATTACGTAGAAGCCAGTGTTGATGGCCTCCGCCAGACGGGCGATCGGTACTTCGATCTCGATGGAGTCGTATACGGTACAGATGCACTGCCCACCCAGTTCCTTCATACGGCGGTTCATTTCGGTGAACACGATCAGACCGAGCGTTGACGCCGGCGACTGGATACTCACGTTCTGAGCATTTCGTTTGGCGGCATTGAACGCAGCGGAGCCTTTGAACATTGGCAGCGTGCCATATTCCATTTTGCGTTGACCGAACGGAGTGATGATGAACTGATTCGCTTCGGCCATCTTGTGGCAATCCGAGATGAACGCCTGCACCCGTGGGTAGAGTTTGAAGTACGCATCAACGATTTCTTGAGCCTCTCCAACGGTCACACCTAGGTCACGAGCGATCGAGTTGACCGTCGCACCGTAGAGCAGACCGAAAGTCACCGACTTAGCGCCCTGACGGTAATCCTTATAACGCTTATGATCGGGATGCTTGTGATCCTTGACGATCGCCACGAAGTCATCGTACTCGACGTGGTAAATCATCGAGGCGGTATAGGAGTGGAAGTCCTTACCGGAGACACAGGCCTCGATCATCGTCTCGTCGCCAGACAGGGCTGCCAAGATCTTCACTTCACAGGAGGAGAAGTCGAAGGTTAAAAACACCATCCCCTTACTCGACGTGTACAACCGACGGATATTATAGTTGTAGTAGCCGCGAGGCAGGTTCAGTAAGTTCGGATCCTGTGAGGAGATGCGGTGGGAACTGGTCCCGTGCAGGTTGTATTGGGGATGCACCCGGCCGTCGTGCTTAACCCAATCCGCCACGTACGTCTTGATGAACGAACCGTGCATCGACGTCACGTCGTTACGCTTCTTGATATCCTTGAGCCACTGCAGCTCGTGCTCTTTGTACAACGCCTCCAGAGCATCCCCAGAGGTAGAATCATCCCCGTGCTTGGTCTGAATTGGTGCAGTGAAGCCCTTCTCGCCGTAGAGAAATTCCTTGAGTACCGACGAGGAGGACAGGTCGATTCGCTTCCCGATCGCCGAGAAGATCTGATCCTCGGTGGCCGCGATATCCTCGATCATGCGGTTGTCCATCGCCCGGTTACCCTGAATGTCATAGGCCATCCCGGCAATCTCCATGTCGCAGATGAACTCTAACGCACGGGATTTCACCTCCAGCTGTTCCTGGAGTACTGACGGTGCCGGCGATACCGAACGGACGCCCTGATGATACCACGCAAAGGGGTTCTTGGCGGCCAGGGTTGGCATTAACGCCGCCATGAGCTCCGACGTCACAATACAGTCAACGCCGGCGTAAGCGTTGAGTGTTTGATAGTCATACCACTCATAGGTAAAATTTGAAGGCTTTCGTAACTTCGCCATTTAGTCTCCTAAAAAAGCCCCGAAGGGCTTTGTCTTATACCATCAGGTCGATGCCTGACAGTCTAACACCTTCATTCAAACAGAGCAGGAAGTCTGTCGGAGTAAAGGATTCTACGGAACTGTATTTCTCGATCACGTACTTCAGATTGTTGCCGGCAGCCGGAGACGGTGAGCGAGTCACCAATTCCAACTCCGCAGCACCCATATCGATATCTCCGAGACCGGCCTTTTCAGGGTCGATCAGAGATTTCCGATAGGAGATCATCGCTTCTGAGATATCCCGTATCATAGCACCTAACTCGGTGTCAGAACAGGTCAACGCCTGTGACGACATAGAGCGAAGTGCGTGGTGAATACCGGAGACCTTACAGAGCGCTTCTGCCACGTTGAGTGCCGGTACCGTTTCGTTTAGATACGTTTTCGTTTCGTACTCTTCCGGAGACATGCCGTCGCCGAAGAGAAGATGCATAATACGAGAACGGTTGTAGACCAGCTTCGAGAAGACCGTTACCGCATCCTTTCCCGCTTCGAGCCCGGTCAGGTTCTGATGGAGTTCTTGGAGCGGAGCCAGTTTACTGTTGATGTACTCGAGGTCTGGCTTACCGGTCAATGACATGTAAGTCAGGACGCCGTTCACGATACTCCGCTCCTTCGTCCCGTAGAAGATACGCTCGTTCACCACTTTCAAGAGTGACGTGTGCAGCTTCGGTGGAGTCTTCGCAACGGAATACTTAAAGCGATCGACTTCGTCTTTGGCCAGGATATTCTTGATGAACATATCCGGCGGGGCCTTATCCGCCAGATACACTTGGATCTGATGCAGATACCCAACGTTGAATTCAACCCAGCTGGAGTAAGCATCTTTGTCGGTCAGTTGGAGCAATTTAGTGATCATGGAAAAGTTCCTGTGGGTTGGTTACACCTTACTTATACCCCAGGAACTTAACTTTATCGAACCAGGGAGATCACTTCATCGGCCGTGTAGTCTTCCAGAAGAAGGCCATTACGGTAACGAACGGACATCAACTCGGCACAACCCACCACCGGTTGGCTGTAAACGAGTACTTCGCCGAACTCATTCAGGTACAACCAGCGAGGGCCGAACTTGCTGGTCTTCGTTGGGTCAGTAGCCGGCTTCTTGCCGATCGGACGCTTGCCGGTACCGGTGTCGATTTCACAGGCCTTCATCGCGTAACGCTCCCAGTCACGGGTAACCGCTTGAAGCAGCCCACCGCCCATCCCGAATGCCACGTTCTCCATGGAGAAGCCGGCGCCCTTGACGGCAGTGATGATACGCAGGATGCTCTCTTCGTCGATGCCGTCACCGTAGATCACACGGACCTTCGGATTCAGAACGCGTTTACCCTTGGAGTTCAGATCACCACTGAAGCGTTTCCAGAGCAATTCCAGAATCTTCACGATCTCTTCTTCCGGCACGCCGGAATCCGGACGGAGGACCAAGCGGGCCTTCATCGCCATGACGCGGTCAAGGTTAGCCGCACCCCAGTGATACTCCACGTTACGACCAGAGTCTACTGAGTCAATCACAGAAGCGAAGATCGGCAGGTCACCGAATTGCTCGATCATGTGGTTGTTGAAGGCGATTTCCTCTTCCGGTTCCAGACCGAAGGCCGTGGCCGTAGAGTGTTCAGACGCAGCGATGGTCCCGCCGCCAACACCAGGAGTGTTGTGGTAGTAGATGCTCAGGCCATGGACGGCTTCCGTGGTATCCGAACCTTTAAAGCCCACCAGAAGCGGAGCCATCCCGCCGAGTGTTGCACCTTCATGGCCCGTCGCACCGCGGGCACCGAAGTCATTCAACATGTAAGCCAGAACGGCTTCCAGCTCTTCACCTTCCAGATCGGACGTTTCGACCAGGGATTTCCGAAGGATGTCGTACATGTTGATCGCGATGGCACCGACGGACGCCATGTACCAGACCGCACGGAGCATGGCTGTTTCGAACGGAGAGACGAGCCACGCGAAGTCTGGGTGGGTTTCCTCAACGTAGAGCTGAGGCGTGCCAGCCTTCGTTACAAAGCCTTCTGGGAGGCATTTGATTTCGACCGGCCAGCGTCCACCGAACTCATCAACGACACGACGGTAGCCGGCTTCATTGAACATCGCTCCGTAGCGTTTCAGGAACGGGATCATGTAGTCGATGTGGGCGTGCGTCAACGGACGGGTTAGATACTCCTTCAGGAAAGGCTGCAGGAAGAAAGGAATCTTATTGTGCTTGGCACCGGTACGGGCCTCAACGTAGGACAGCAGGTGCTCCATCCCTTCTGGGTACTGTGGGAACTGCGAGTACTTGTAACCGTCCATCCAGACCAGAGGGTTGAAGTTATAGTCCCCGAAGATGCGGTGGGTGTGGTTCGGCTGGCCATTCGTCTCAACGCGGACGCGGGCGGAATTACGGACTTTCTGAACGTGACTGAATTGCATAATTTATCCTCAAAAGTGTCATCTCTGACACTTTCTATCGTTAAAAGACATTATCTAGACCTTTAGGGGCCCTTTTGACCCCTAAAGGTTCATATATGA
>Ga0302273_1000003_pt1 | contig 193902 bp, 172 predicted proteins | sample III_Bog_N1_3_FD_198774 | JGI IMG/M metagenome (GOLD analysis project Ga0302273, IMG submission 198774) | Peat permafrost microbial communities from Stordalen Mire near Abisko, Sweden - III_Bog_N1_3 | ecosystem: Environmental > Terrestrial > Soil > Wetlands > Peat | place: Sweden: Abisko... | reverse complement strand
AACCACTAGTTTTACTGGGGGGAAAGCCGATGATTCAACGGGTTTATGAACAAGTTACAACAATTCTAAATGACGCAGTGGTTGCCACAGATGATGAACAAATACTAAATACCGTAAAAAGTTTTGGTGGAAAAGCTGTCATGACATCATCGAATCACAAAAGTGGAACCGACAGATGTTTCGAAGCTTTGACAAAACTTGAAGACGACTATGATGTCGTGGTCAACATACAAGGTGACGAGCCATTCATACAGAAATCTCAGATAGAAACAGTATGTCAATGTTTTGATGATCCAAAAACAGAGATTGCTACTTTGGCAAGATACTTTCATCCTAAGGAAGGATTCGAGGCATTATCAAATCCCAATTCGCCCAAAATAGTTGTTGACAAAGATAACTACGCCATGTATTTCAGCAGAAGCATAATTCCCTTTATCAGAGGTTATGAAAAAGAAGAATGGTTAAACAGGCACGCTTTTCTGAAGCATATAGGACTATACGCCTATAGGGTAAATATTCTAAAAGAAATAACTCATATGCCGCCGTCATCTTTGGAAAAATCAGAATCATTAGAGCAACTGCGTTGGCTTCAAAACGGATACCGCATAAAAGTGGGTATAACCGACGTGGAAACAATCGGCATAGATACCCCTCTAGACATGAAAAATGCAGAGGATTTTCTTAAAAAGAATAAACTGTAAAAAATCCACATTATTTGCACAAATCCCATAAAAAGTAACAATACTCATTTTCATGTTTTTGTTCTAATTACATTGCCTACATATTACCGAATCACTCCACGTGATAACACAAATAATTAATTAAGAAAATGATCACATCACACAAAGACAGAGATGAATTTTCCAAAACAGATAGGGGAAATTATTGCTTGACATATCCAACGAGCAAGAATACTACGCCGTTCAGAATGAAGCCTGAATGAGACAAAGTCCAAGATAAAATAATATTAAAAATAAGTTCTGAAATATAAATGAATGTCTGAAAACCTCTTGAACAGAGGGTTTGTGACATGATGAGGTTAAATAATAAAACAAAAAAACAATTAACAAAATTCATTTCAGAAAGACAAAACGACCATGTTACAGAATAAATATTCAAGATAATTGCGCATTATACGCAAAAAGGAAATGATCGGAATGATAAAAAACAAAAGAGTTTTTAGAAATTTAATATTATGATGTGGTTTATGGAACTTTTTTCGTAATTTTGCACGTCGAAAAAACATGTATATAAACAAAGATATGGAAAAAAAACCAACCGCTATATTGCTTCTGCACTGTCCTGACCAACAGGGTATCATTACCGAAGTTACAAAGTTTATCACAGACAACAAGGGAAATATCGTCTATCTGGACCAGTACGTGGACCGTGTAGACGGAGTTTTTTTTATGCGCATCGAATGGGAACTTAATGACTTTCTTATTCCACGTGAAAAGATTAATGAATTCATAAACACGCTTTACGTGCAGAGATACAACATGACTTTTCATCTCTACTTTAATGATGTAAAACCACGTATGGCAATATTTGTAAGCAAAATGAGCCATTGTCTTTACGACCTGCTTGCACGATATAAAGCCGGAGAATGGGACGTTGACATACCATGTATAATAAGCAATCATGAAAATCTGAAATATATTGCTGAACAATTTGACATACCCTACTATATATGGTCGATAAAGAAAGACCATTCTAATAAAGCAGAAGTTGAACAGGCTGAAATGGATTTGTTGAAGAAAAACAATATCACATTCATAGTCTTAGCCAGATACATGCAGATCATCAGTGATGAAATGATTCAGGCATACCCGCATCATATCATCAATATACATCATTCATTCCTACCTGCCTTCATTGGTGCCAAACCTTATCATCAGGCTTTCGAACGCGGTGTGAAAATTATCGGTGCCACAAGTCACTATGTAACATCAGAACTGGATGCAGGGCCTATTATTGAACAAGATGTCGTTAGAATTACGCATAAGGATACCCCTGACAGCCTTGTTCTGAAAGGACGCGATCTGGAAAAAATTGTCTTAAGCCGTGCTGTGACAAAACATATTGAAAGGAAAATTCTGACTTATAATAATAAGACAATAATATTCAGTTAAATGAACGTCGTAATCGTAAAATATAATGCAGGCAACATTCGCTCGGTGGTAAATGGGCTAAAGAGGATCGGCATAGAGCCTACGCTGACTGATGATCCTGAAATTCTGTCAAAAGCAGACCGCGTGCTTTTTCCCGGACAGGGTGAGGCAGGAACTACGATGAGGTATCTACGCGAACGAGGTATTGACCATGTTATCCGTTCTCTCCGCCAACCTGTGTTGGGAATCTGCATAGGCCAGCAGCTATTATGCCGCCATTCAGAAGAAAGCGACACAGACTGTCTCGGAATATTTGACATCGACGTTAAGAAATTTCTACCCGCCAGCCACGACGAAAAGGTTCCGGCCATGGGGTGGAACAAAATAACGAATTTGAAAAGCGGACTTTTCAAAGGCTTTACACAAGATGAATATGTATACTTTGTACATAGCTTCTATGTACCTCTATGCAAGTTTACCATAGCAAGCACGGACTATATTCAACCATATAGTGCGGCCTTGCACAAAGATAATTTTTACGCTACACAATTTCATCCTGAGAAAAGCGGAACTGTGGGCGAAAGAATCTTAAAAAATTTCTTAGAAATAAAAAATAATGATTGAACTTATCCCTGCTATAGATATAATTGACGGCAAATGTGTCAGGCTTACTAAGGGCATATACGATTCGAAGAAGATTTATGACGACAACCCTGCCGCAATGGCAATGAAATTCGAGGATCTCGGATTCAAACGCCTCCATGTTGTCGATCTCGACGGAGCTCGTTCTAAACACGTGGTCAATGTGGATGTACTGAAAAAGATTACCGAAAACACAAATCTTGTGGTGGATTTCGGTGGCGGTATCAAGACTGAAGACGATATAAAAAAGGCTTTTGACAATGGGGCTTCAATGATTACCGTCGGGAGCATTGCCGTAACAAACCCTGAATTGTTTATAAAATGGCTAGACCGTTTCGGAGCAGAAAAAATAATTTTAGGTGCTGATGTAAAAAACGGATTAATATCTATCAACGGATGGAAAGAGGAAAGCTCACAGGAATTGTTGCCTTTCCTGAAACATTACATCGACTGTGGGGTGAAAAATGTGCTCTGCACAGAGATATCCAAAGACGGTACACTTGAAGGACCTGCTGTAGAATTATACAAACAGGTGATGAAGACCTACCCCACTCTACATCTGATTGCAAGCGGCGGTGTGTCATCAATGGAAGATATCAAGCAACTGAATAAATCTGGAATTCCTGCTGTAGTCTTTGGTAAAGCTATATATGAAGGTAAAATTAATCTTGAAGAGTTATGTCGCTGGCAAAAAGAATAATACCGTGCCTTGACGTCAAAGACGGTCAGACTGTTAAAGGAACTAACTTCGTTCATCTGAGACAGGCCGGAGATCCTGTGGAGCTTGGCAAAGCTTATAGTGATGCCGGCGCGGACGAACTGGTCTTTCTCGACATTACGGCAAGCTTCGAAGGACGAAAAACGTTCACAGATATGGTGACTCGCGTAGCTGCTGAGATTAACATCCCATTTACTGTAGGAGGAGGCATAAATGAATTGAAAGATGTGGATCGGCTGCTAAATGCCGGTGCTGATAAGGTGAGTGTCAATAGTGCAGCGATACGTCGACCGGAACTTATTGGAGAAATAGCCAACCACTTCGGCAGCCAGGTTTGTGTTTGCGCCATTGATGCGCGACTGGATAAGGACGGATGGTTCTGTTACCTGAACGGCGGAAGGGTAAGAACTGAACGCGGACTTCTGGAATGGGCAAAGGAAGCTTGTAACAGAGGAGCAGGAGAAATATTATTCACCAGTATGGATCATGACGGAGTAAAAACGGGATACGCCAACGAGGCGCTTGCCATGCTGAGCAACGAACTGACAATACCTATTATTGCAAGTGGAGGCGCAGGTAAGATGGAGCATTTCCGCGACACATTCATTGATGGAAAAGCTGATGCCGCCCTTGCTGCAAGTGTATTTCACTTCGGTGAAATAAAAATACCTGAACTTAAGAAGTATCTTAGAAGCGAAGGTATAAAAGTAAGAATATAAACAAACCAAAATAAAAATGGAAATAGATTTCGAAAAGATGGGCGGTCTTGTCCCAGCTATCATACAGGACGCTACGACTAAAAACGTGCTGATGCTGGGATTTATGAATATGGAGGCTTACGAAAAAACGTTGGAAACAAAAAAAGTCACATTCTACAGCCGTTCAAGAAAATGTCTATGGACAAAGGGTGAGACAAGTGGTAATTTCCTCAATCTGGTAAGTATTGAAAACGACTGCGACAATGATACCTTATTGATTAAGGTAAACCCAACAGGTCCTACATGCCACATGGGAACAGATACTTGCTGGGGGGAAGACAATGAGGCTAATCCACTATTATTCCTAACATTCTTACAGGATTTCATAGAGAAACGCCATAATGAAATGCCTGAGGGTTCTTATACGACGAGTCTTTTCAAAGACGGTCTCAACAGAATGGCACAAAAGGTTGGAGAAGAAGCACTTGAAGCCGTGATAGAAGCTTGTAACGGAACGAACAAGAGATTGGTTTACGAAAGTGCCGACATGATTTATCATCTCATTGTGCTTCTCACTAGTAAAGGATTGCGCATCGAAGACTTGGCAAAAGAGCTGCAGATTCGACATGATCCAAATTGGCATAAACACTGATAACCATGCTCATAGAATATAAGAAAGTCAATATATATCAGGCTGATAAGCTCATTCTTAAGGATGTAGACTTCCATGCAGATGAAGGCGAATTTATCTACATAATAGGAAAGGTAGGTTCTGGTAAGAGTTCGCTACTCAAAACCATATATTGCGAACTTGATGTCAGTGAGGCTGAGCAGGCCGAAGTGATGGGTAATGATATTATCTCTATCCGCCGCAAAGATGTGCCGGAGCTCAGACGCCAGATGGGGATTATTTTTCAGGACTTCCAGTTGCTGAATGACAGAAATATACACGAAAACCTTATATTTGTTCTCAGAGCAACAGGATGGAAAGATAAGAAAGAAATAGACGAACGCATTGACGAGGTGCTAGAGAATGTCGACATGAAGGATATGAAGTTGAAAATGCCGCACGAATTAAGTGGAGGAGAACAGCAACGTATCGCTATAGCAAGAGCAATACTCAACCGTCCTAGGCTTATTGTTGCAGATGAACCGACGGGTAATCTGGATACGGAGACAGGGACAAATATAGTTAAACTATTACGCCAAATCAGTCAGACTGGCACCGCAATTATCATGACAACGCATAATATAAGTATGCTAAGTCTGTTTCCAGGTATCGTATACCGCTGTCATGAAAATGAATTACAAGAGATTACCAACGAGTATAATAAAAAAAACATATCTGAAGAAGACGATTAATAATTAAAGCAAACAATATGAAAGTAGAAAAATTCGGAGGAACATCTGTCGGAACACCGCAAAGGATGAAAGAGGTGTCCGCATTAATTACTGCTGACGGCAATCCCGTATTCATTGTACTGTCGGCTATGTCGGGAACAACCAACTCACTTGTTGAGATATCCAATTACCTTTATAAGAAAAATCCAGAAGGTGCAAATGAAGTTATCAATAAGTTGGAATCCAAATATGTGAGTTATATCAAGGAACTCTATAAGACAGATGAATGGCGTGAGACTACTCGTCAATTCCTTGTTGAAGAGTTTAACTACCTTCGCTCTTTTACAAAAGAATTGTTTACTAGTTTTGAAGAAAAGAGTATTGTAGCTCAGGGCGAGGTAATAAGTACCAATATGGTGACAAACTATCTGAAAGAATGTGGTGTTAGGGCTGTTCTTCTTTCGGCATTAGATTTTATGCGTACTGACAAGAACTCGGAGCCGGATCCAACATATATCAAACAGAAACTGACAGCTGTTCTGGAAAAAAACCCCGGTCAGCAGATTTACATAACACAAGGATTCATCTGTCGTAATGCCTATGGAGAGATAGACAATCTGCAGCGCGGTGGTAGCGACTATACTGCATCACTCATTGGAGCTGCCATAAATGCAGAAGAGATTCAGATATGGACAGACATAGACGGCATGCACAATAACGACCCACGTGTGGTTGACAAGACTATACCTGTACGTCAGCTGAAATTTGAAGAAGCTGCAGAGTTAGCATACTTCGGTGCTAAAATTCTTCACCCTACATGCATTCAGCCTGCCAAATTTGCAGGAGTGCCAGTTCGTCTACTCAACACAATGGATCCGACAGCTCCGGGTACAATCATCAGCAACGAGACAGAGACAGGTAAGATCAAAGCTGTTGCGGCAAAAGATAATATCACAGCCATCAACATAAAGAGTAGTCGTATGCTCCTCGCCAATGGTTTCCTGCGTAAAGTATTTGAAATCTTTGAAAGTTTCTCAACCAGTATCGACATGGTCTGCACCAGTGAGGTGGGAGTGTCTATGAGTATTGACAACGCTACACATCTTGACGAGATAGTTGACGAACTGAAAAAATACGGAACCGTTGACATCGACAAGAATATGTGTATCATCTGTGTTGTTGGAGACCTGGATTGGAGCAATGTGGGATTTGAGACTTTAGCAACTGACGCGATGAAGAACATTCCTGTAAGAATGATTTCCTATGGAGGAAGTGCTCATAACATATCATTCCTCGTCAAAGGCGAAGACAAGAAACGTGCGCTTCAGAGTTTGAGCGACACGCTCTTTAATAATAAATAAAAGAATTATGAAAGGCATATTTCCAACAGATAAATTTCAAAGCATACAAACACCCTTCTACTATTATGACACAGAGCTTCTTCGGGAAACACTGCGAACGATAAAGAAAGAAGCCGGCAAGCATGAAGGATTTGTGGTACACTACGCTGTTAAGGCCAATGCCAACCCTAAAATGCTCAACATAATCAGAGAAACAGGACTAGGAGCAGACTGTGTCAGCGGTGGTGAGATTCAGGCATCTCTTAATGCCGGATTTCCATCTGAAAAGATAGTCTATGCCGGAGTTGGAAAAAGCGACTGGGAGATAAACCTTGGTCTTGATAAAGATATATTTTGCTTTAACGTAGAGAGTATTCCCGAACTGGAAGTTATTAACGAACTGGCTGAAAAGAAAGGTAAAATTGCAAATGTAGCGTTCCGTATCAATCCTGATGTGGGCGCTCATACACATGCCAATATCACTACCGGACTTGCAGAGAATAAATTTGGTATCGCCATGCATGACATGGAAGATATAATAGGTGAAGCTGAGAAGATGAAGAACGTAAAATTCATGGGATTACATTTCCATATAGGTTCTCAGATTCTCGACATGGGTGATTTTATCGCATTGTGCAATCGTATCAACGAATTGCAGACGCAACTGGAAAACCACCATATCTGTGTTGAAAACATAAATGTTGGAGGTGGCCTGGGTGTTGACTATCAGCACCCTAATAGGTTACCCATACCGGCATTTGCCGACTATTTCGGAACATACGCCAAACATCTGAAGCTACGACAGGGACAAAAGCTTCACTTCGAACTCGGACGTGCTGTAGTGGCTCAATGTGGTAGTCTTATCACGCGAACACTATATATCAAACAGGGTGCTTCAAAAAAATTCGCTATCGTCGATGCCGGAATGACCGACCTCATCAGACCTGCTTTGTATCAGGCTTATCACAAAATTGAAAACATAAGTAGTGAAGAGGCCATCAATACATACGATGTTGTGGGACCAATATGTGAGTCAAGCGACGTGTTCGCTAAAGCCATTGATTTAAACGGCAGCCACAGAGGCAACCTTATGGCCATACGTTCTGCAGGTGCCTACGGAGAAATAATGGCATCACAATATAACTGCCGCAAACTGCCTATCGGGTATATTACAGAAGATTTAAAATAAAGAAAATGATTTTTGACACTATGACAATAGCATGCTGCGCTATAGTACTGATTTTAGCTATCATCTCTATACACTGCAATGCTTTATTTAGAAAACTTCACGAAGCAGAAAGACAGGAAGAAAGTAAGATGCCTAAATTATCAGTCATCATCACTGCACATGATGCTGCAAGAGATTTAGAAGACAACCTTTCAGGTATCTTATCCCAGGTATATTCACCTGGATATGAAGTTATAGTGGTCAACGCAGCATCTACTGACGACACAGAAGGGGTGCTCAAACGTTTCAATTCTTTAAACAGTAACCTTTACACGACATTTACTCCCGACTCCTCAAGATACATGAGCAGGAAGAAACTTGCAGTTACTCTTGGAGTGAAAGCTGCAAAAAATGAATGGATCGTACTGATAGAACCATATTGTCGTCCAGACAGTGATCATTGGCTTGAGACTATCGGCAGATACTGTACCGAACACTATAACTTGGTTCTCGGCTATAGCAACTTTGAGAAAGACAAAAATGTTTTTCGAAAATCCATCTATACGAAAAACATGTTCCGACAGTACCAAATCATGCGTGAGGCGTCGAAAGGTACTGCCTATTGTGCCGGAACAAACAATATTGCATTCCGCCGCAGCGACTTCATGAGTCATAACGGATTCGCATCCAACCTAAGGTACCTCCGTGGTGAATATGACTTTATCGTTAACGACCTAGCCGAGACAGGACGTACTGCTGTGATTACAGAACCGGATGTGAAACTTACAGAACGAATTTCGTCACTCAAGAAATGGCGCAACAATCATCTGTACTACATGGAGACACGTAAACATCTACAGCGTAGTTTCAGGCATCGGCTCACGTATGACATAGATACCATTCTACAAACTACCAATTACTTAGTCGATATATGTTTTATCGTCACTTCTATATTATATGCACGATGGATCATCACGATCGCTGCTTGTTTTGCGTTGTTGTTAACAATAACTCTTCGAACCTATTATGGAATGAGAGTGGCGAAGAACTTTAACGAGCATGCTTCTGTTTTCAGTATTGTACCCATCGAGATATCGAGCATAATAAGTAATTTAGGCTATATGGTTAAATACATGATGGCTGACAAGATGAATTTTATTAGAAAATAAAGTGAAAATTCTGCATTTCGTACCATCAATTGATGCCGGTCTAGGCATCACCTCAAAGTACATTTCCGTACTTTGCTCAGAGACCGGTACGTCGGCAGAGGTACATATAGCATGCGGCAAATCTCTTCATCCCGTAAAGATTGATAACGCAACCGTGCATTATATTCCTTATGGCAAAAAGAACCTCTATTCCATGCGTGCATCGTGGTTAAAACTACTATATGAAATAATGCCCGATATTGTCCATATACACGGTTGTTGGTCGTACTCTGCAGCAAGAGCACTACGCCTTTCAAAAAACCGTGGATTCAGAACGTTATTGTCCTCTCACGGACAACTGGAACCATGGATTATGAAACAGCATCTTTTTAAAGAAAAGATACCCAAAATCCTCGCTTATCAGTGGAGGACTGTAAATTCAGCATTTGCAATACAGGTAATGGGTGACATCGAATATGAAAATATCAAATCATTAAAATGGAATAAGCGTATCGTCACAGTAAAAAATTCGCTTATAACCGGTGCTATTACAGACAAGAAAATGGCAGAAGAGATATTATTACTCTACCGTAAAATTATGGACACTGAAGTTTATTGTCTAATGAACGTACATACAAAGGAGTCTTTCTACAGATTATTACATGCGGGACTCACGGGAGAACGTATAAATGATTTTCCACAGATAGACTATAACGGCTGGCGACAAATGCTGATATTTGCAAATAATGAGGGAATTTCAGATATGTTTCAGAAAGGATGCGCTCTTCAATCGTATGCTTATCCAGAAATCGATGTGAACACAATATCTACCTTCTGCGATAAGAAAAATGACAGACAACAAAATATCAAAGATACTACATCTGTAGAAGAGCAAATATACAAAAGAATCAGATTACTATATAAAGGTATTTTTCGTAAACGCCTACCAACGAAACCTTTGTGTGAACTGGCATACATGATGAGGAACAATGATTACAACGAAGCAACACTTGCTAAGATGCTTCGCAAAGGCAAAATTACCAAATTCTCCGGACGCATTGAACAGATACTTAATGAGATTACCGGATTAGAGGAAGGCTTTATGCCTGTAAAATCTATCAATGATTTTCTTACTGATAGAATAAAGAAAATATATATTAACAATCTTACTATATGACAATAAAACCCGAATTTATTCAGAACGACATACGATATCTTCAACTTTTGTCCCACTCCTTCCCTACCGTCGCAGATGCCAGTACGGAGATTATTAATCTAGAGGCAATATTAAATCTGCCAAAAGGTACGGAACATTTCCTCGCTGACATACATGGTGAGTACGAGGCATTCCAGCATGTGCTGAAAAACGCTTCTGGCAACATCAAGAGGAAGGTTAATGATCTCTTTGGAAACGAATTACGTGAAATTGAGAAAAAAGAATTGTGTACGCTCATTTACTATCCGGATCAGAAACTTGAACAGATTAAGACTCAAGAAAAGGATATTAATGACTGGTATCACATAACCCTGTATCAACTTGTTCGAATATGCCGCGACGTTTCATCCAAATACACACGCTCAAAAGTGCGTAAATCGCTACCTGTGGACTTTAGTTATATCATTGAGGAACTCCTTCATGAGAGTACTGACGACATTGACAAACAAGGTTATGTAAATGTTATCATTGATACGATCATAAGTACGGGACGTTCAGATGATTTTATCATTGCACTCGCAAATGTAATACAACGCCTCGCCATTGACCAGCTTCATATCCTCGGAGATGTCTACGACCGAGGACCTGGAGCACATATCATTATGGATACACTTGCAAACTATCATAGTTGGGACATACAATGGGGCAATCACGATGACTTATGGATGGGAGCATGTGCCGGCAATGATGCTTGTATCTGCAATGTAATTAGGTTGTCATTACGTTACGCCAACCTACTGACATTGGAGGACGGATATGGAATAAACCTTCTTCCACTCGCAACCTTTGCCATGGAGATATACAAAGACGACCCTTGTGAAGAATTTAAACCTATCTTAACAAACAAAAGCCAACACACAGATGAGAAGTCAATGCGATTGACCGCAATGATGCATAAAGCAATAACGATCATTCAATTTAAGGTTGAAGCTGCTATCTACGAACGGCATCCTGAGTGGGAGATGAGCGATAGAGAAATGCTGAATTGCATTGACTTGGAAAATGGGACCTGCATGATTAATGGAAAGAAACACGTGATGAAAGACAAGCTATTCCCGACATTAGATTCCAACAACCCGAATGCACTTACTGAAGAGGAATCCGCTCTTATAAAGAAACTGCACCACTCATTTTCAGTCAGCGAGAAACTCCATAAACACATGCAAGTGATGCTAAGCCATGGTTGTATGTACGCAATATTCAACTCGAACCTACTCTTTCACGCATCTGTGCCGCTCAATGAAGACGGAACTCTGAAAAAAGTTGAAATATATGGAAAAGAATACAGTGGTAAGGAACTCCTTCATCATATCGGATTACTAATGCGCACAGCATTCAACGCTGACAGCGAAGATGATGAAAAAGCATACGCAATCGACTACTTCCTCTACCTGTGGTGCGGCAAAAATTCGCCATTATTCGATAAGTCGAAAATGGCAACCTTCGAACGCTATTTCCTTACAGAAAAGGAAACGTGCAAGGAGGAAAAGGGAAATTATTTCAAGCTAAGGGATAATGAAGATATTTGTGACCGTATACTAGATGCATTCGAAGTGGAGGGTAACAACCGCCATATCATAAACGGGCATGTCCCTGTACATGCAGCAAATGGTGAGAATCCTATCAAAGCCAATGGAAAACTTATGGTAATAGACGGAGGATTCTCACAAGCTTTCCATGAGGAAACCGGCATAGCCGGATATACACTGGTATATCATAGCCGCGGTTTCCAACTTGTCCAGCATGAACCTTTCACTAGTGCAACTGGTGCAATCAAACGAGGCTCTGACATTGTGAGCACCACGCAGATAGTAGAAATGAGCGCACAGAGGATGCTTGTAAATGATACCGACAAGGGTAAAGAGCTACGAACACAGATAGACGATTTAAAACAACTACTTTACGCCTATCGACACGGCTTCATCAAGGAGAAAAGAATCTAAAATAATAGGGGCCGGCTAATCCAGACCCTATTATTTAAGTGCAAATCACCTAAAATGGTAAATCGTCAGCGCTGTCTGGTGCTGGAGCTTCATTTGAGGGCGGAAAAGGATTAGAATTTACAGGAGCACCCGACATCTGAGGCATTTGCTCAGCAGACGGAACTGTTGCTTGCGCACTGACACGCTCAACTTTCCAAGCACGGATACTGTTAAACCAACGACCATTATACTCATGAGCATCAACATCAAATGATACTGTCAACTCCTCTCCGCTCTGAATATTAAACGATGCTATTTTATCAGCTCCGAAAACATCGAAACAGCACTTCTTAGGATACTGATCGTGTGTCTCAATTACATACTCCTGCGACTTCCATTCACTGCCTGTTCTGGCTGAAGTACCGCCCCTTGCAGGGAGAACGGCAATTATTTTACCTGTTATATCCATATTATTATTTAAAAACGAATGCGAAATTACGAAAATAGTTCTAATTAAAAAAAAATTCAAGCAATAATTTTGCTTTAAACAATGTATTTTTGTATTTTTGTAGCGAAATACATACAGAACAAAATTAAAAAAAACATAACAATGAGATTTAGCGTTTCAAGTACTGCCTTAAGCAGCCGTTTACAGGCACTTGCCCAAGTAATCAATAGTAAGAACTCATTAGCAATCCTTGACTGTTTCCTTTTCAAGATTCAACGAGATAAGCTTACCCTTACAGCATCTGACAGCGAGAATGTACTCACTACTACATTCGATGTCGCAGACAGCGAGGGTGAAGGTAGTTTCGCTATTGCCAACAAAACAATTCGTGATGCAGTCAAAGAACTGCCTGAGCAACCGTTAGATTTTGATATTGATCTGTCGTCACTGCAGATAAATATTAAATATCAGAATGGTTCATATAATTTTGTCGGACAGAACGCCGAAGAATATCCCATGGCACAAAGTGTAGACGAAAACATAACAAGCATAACTCTGGGTTCTGAAGTTCTAAGTTCCGGAATTACCCGCTCACTTTTTGCTACAGCACAAGATGAGCTTCGCCCAGTCATGAACGGAATCTATTTCGACTTGACCACAGAGTCACTCACTATCGTTGCAAGCGACGGTCACAAACTCGTACGCAATAAGAATTTTACTGTTAAAGGTGAAAACAGTGCATCTTTTATCCTTCCCAAGAAACCTTCTCAGATTCTTAAAGGTGAACTTGGTAAGAATGGTGGAGACGTAATGATAAAATTCAATGAACGAAATGCCGAAATCACTTTTGGTGATTTCAAGTTGTCATGCCGTTTAATTGAAGGTCGTTACCCTAATTACAACTCCGTTATCCCTAAAGATAATCCAAACTGTGTAACAATCGACCGTGCATCATTCTTAAGTGCTATGCGTCGCGTCATAGTATTTGCAAGTGCCTCAAGCATGCTCGTCAAGTACCACATAGAAAACGGGAGAATGACCATGTCAAGTCAGGACATTGACTTCTCAACAAGCGCAGAAGAGAATCTTGACTGTGAGTACAGCGGAACTCCTATGAGTATAGGATTTAAAGGAACGTCAATGATAGAGATTCTTACCAATATTACAAGCGCTGAAATTATTCTGGAACTGGCTGATCCAAGCCGAGCAGGCATTATAGTTCCGTCAGAGCAACCAGAGAATGAGGATGTGTTGATGTTAATTATGCCAATGCTCCTAAACGACTAACAAGTAATGAAATTAAATCTTAAGAATCCGCTGATATTTTTCGATCTGGAAACAACGGGTATTGATATTCTCCACGACAGAATTGTAGAGATATGTTACATGAAAATTATGCCTAACGGAGACGAAGTGGCTAAACACATGCGTGTAAACCCTGAAATGCATATACCCGAGAAATCAACTGAAATACATGGTATTACTGACGATGACGTGAAAGATTGCAAAATATTCAAACAGATTGCTGCAGATGTTGTAAAAGACTTCGAAGGATGCGACATTGCCGGATTCAACTCTAACCGTTTCGACATACCAGTGCTCGTGGAAGAGCTCGACAGAGCAGGCGTTGATAGTAATAATATCATCAAGCACAAATTTGTTGACGTTCAAAACATCTATCATAAATTAGAGCGACGCACTCTCTCTGCCGCATATAAATTCTATTGCGGAAAAGATCTGGAGGACGCCCATTCCGCTCTTGGCGACACACGGGCTACCTACGAAGTTCTCAAAGCACAACTTGACATGTATCCAGAACAGCTCCAGAATAATGTAGACTTCTTAGCCGAATATTCCTCAATGAATAGAAATGTGGATTTGGCTGGGCGAATCATTTTTGATGAGAGTGATGTTGAGGTGTTTAACTTCGGAAAATACAAAGGTAAATCCGTAGCCGACATTCTAAAAAAAGACCAAGGTTACTACAGTTGGATACTTCAGGGGGATTTTGCCGTTAACACGAAACAGGTCCTTACAAAAATCCGACTGAGGGAAATGAACAAATAATCAGAAAATGCTCAAAGGTAAAAAGATAGTCCTCGGTATCACTGGCAGTATTGCCGCATATAAGGCCTGTATAATCATACGAGGACTTATAAAACAAGGTGCGGAGGTGCAGGTCGTGATAACTGCTTCAGGTAAGGAGTTTATCACTCCTATCACACTTTCTGCACTCACTTCTAAACCGGTAATAAGTGATTTTTTCTCACAACGCGACGGTACATGGTATAGTCATGTTTCATTAGGACAATGGGCTGACGCCATGTTGATAGCACCATGTACTGCAAGCAGCATTGGAAAAATGGCAAACGGTATTGCTGACAACATGCTGATTACAACATACCTATCTATGAAAGCTCCTGTATTCATTGCCCCGGCAATGGACTTGGACATGTTTGCACATTCTTCAACGCAGCATAATCTCGAGGTTTTACGATCATACGGCAACTACATCATAGAACCGACAAGTGGCGAACTTGCTAGTCATCTTACCGGTAAAGGTCGGATGGAAGAGCCTGAACACATTATCGATGTTTTAGACCATTTTTTTGAAGATAACACAAACGATCTCGAGGGCAGGAACATCATGATTACAACCGGACCTACTTATGAGAAAATAGACCCGGTAAGATTTATTGGAAACTATTCCAGTGGCAAGATGGGATTTGCCATTGCCGAAGAATGTGCACGCCGTAAAGCGAATGTTACATTAATTTCAGGACCGGTAAGCCTTACTACCTCAAATCCTAGAATCAAACGCATTGACGTGGAAAGTTGCAGCGAAATGTATGAGGCCGCCATCAACTTCTATAAAGACTCTGATGCAGCAATACTCTGTGCTGCAGTAGCCGACTTTAAGCCTGAAACAGTTGCGGAGAAGAAAATCAAGCGCGAAAGAGACGACCTTGTAATACGGCTTAAACCAACAAATGATATAGCGGCATCACTTGGTAAGATAAAAAAAGGCAATCAGGTATTGGTTGGCTTTGCATTAGAAACCAACGATGAAGAAAGAAATGCTCAATTAAAACTTGAACGTAAGAAATTCGATTTCATTGTTCTTAATTCCCTCAGGAATGAAGGTACATGCTTTCGTTCTGACAATAATAAGATAGCAATAATAGACGTTAATGGAAAGCAGGACTTTCCACTGAAACAGAAAAAAGATGTTGCAAAAGATATAATCGACCGCTTATGTACAGAATTAAACAGATAATTGTTGGACTTCTATTTTTCATGGTAGCCATGCCTGGACTTTCACAAGAATTGCAGGCAAAGGTTACGATAAACCACAATCAGATACAAGGCACTGACGCTAGTGTCTTTGATAATCTACAAACCACCCTAGAGCAGTTTGTCAACGACCGTCAATGGACCTCGTTACAGTTTCAGAAAAACGAACGAATCCCGTGCAATTTTAATATTACGGTAACTAAATATGACAAAGACAACAATAAGTTTACATGCACTTTGCTTGTTCAAGCTAACAGACCGGTATATAACTCGGCATATACTACCACGCTATATAACAATAAAGATGCTAATTTCGACTTTGAGTTCGCTCAATTTGACCAACTGAATTATAACAACGAGACAGTAGATAACCAGTTGACAGCACTCTTTGCATACTATTCATATCTAATTATTGGTATGAACCTCGACTCGTTCTCACCTTTAGGTGGAACTGATGTACTCCAATTATGTCTAAACCTTGTCAACAATGCGCAAAATTTAGGTTTCACAGGATGGAAAGCTTTTGAAGACAGCAAAAATCGTTTTGCCATAATCAATGATTACCTCGATGAATCGATGAAGCCTTTCCGCCAACTCCAATACGACTATTATCATAAAGGACTAGACGAGATGGCAAATAATGCAGAAAGAGGACGTACCAATATATCCACAGCACTTGAACAAGACCTAAAAAAAGCTCACGAGAATAAGACTCTTAGTCTTCTTCCACAAATATGGACAGACTACAAAAAGGACGAACTTACAAACATATATAAAGGTAAAGGCACGCAGAAAGAGAAAGAGTCGGTCTATGATATTCTGTTTGGTATCAATGCTTCACAGAACAATTCGTGGAGCAAGATTAAGCAATAATACGCCAATATGTTAAAACAGTTATTAATTAAGAATTTTACATTAATTGACACGCTCAACATGAAGTTCGAGCGTGGTTTCTCCGTTATTACAGGTGAAACAGGTGCAGGTAAGAGTATCATACTCGGTGCCATTGGCTTGCTTCTAGGACAACGTGCAGATTCCAAGGCCATCAAATCCGGAGCATCACGCTGTATAATCGAAGCACACTTCGACCTATCCAGATATGACATAAAACAGATATTTACAGACAATGATATCGATTTTGATGCAGACGACTGCATCATACGCCGTGAACTCATGGACACAGGTAAAAGCCGTGCATTCGTCAATGACACACCTGTGGCTTTAAACGTACTAAAAGAGTTAGGAGAACACCTGATAGACATACATAGTCAACACCAGAACCTACTTATCAACAATGAAGATTTTCAGATTAACGTAGTCGACATTATTGCTAAAGATTCTAAAGCTCTTAATGACTACAGAAATGATTTCAATGATTACAAAAGAATCTGTTCTAAAATTGATTCAGTAAAAAACAACTTATCAAAAGCGAAAGAAGAAGAAAACTTCATGAGATTTCAGCTCACAGAAATAGATGAAGCTAAATTGAACGCAGATGAACAGGAACAACTCGAACAGGAAAGTGAAACGCTAAGTCATGCTGAGGAGATAAAGTCTGTGCTATACAATATCAGCAATACAATGAATGGTGAGGAACAGAGTATGGTGAACAACCTTAAAAATGCGCTCAATTCCCTCCATGCTATACTCAACGTATACCCTAAGGGGGAACAATTATCATCAAGAATAGAAAGTTGCTATATTGAATTAAAAGATATTTCACAGGAGATTGATGCAGACATTGACCATATCGACTTCAATCCTAACCGTCTTAATGAGATCAACAATAGACTTAACACGATATACACTTTACTGAAAAAGCATCATGTGGATGCTATCACAGAGATCCTGAACATTGCAGAAGATTACAGAAGCCGCCTACAGGATATTGACAATAGTGATGACTTATTAGCACAGTTGGAAGACGAAAAGAAAAAAACTCAGGAAAGGCTCAACATAAAGTCGAAATCATTGACATCACTCCGTGCTGAAGCAGCAAAGAAGGTTGAAAAAGAGATGAAAAGTAGTCTTATTAATTTAGGAATGCCCAACATCCGCTTTTCCGTAAAGATAGACAATAAACCTTTTGGAATTAACGGTTCCGATAAAGTAGCTTTTTTCTTTAGTGCTAATACTAACACTCCATTACTTCCACTCTCTGAAGTTGCGTCAGGAGGAGAGATTGCACGTGTTATGTTATCCCTTAAAGCGATGATAAGTGATACGGTAAAACTGCCTACAATTATCTTTGACGAGATAGATACCGGAGTAAGCGGAGCAATTGCCGAAAAGATGGCTCGCATCATGCAACGTATGGGAGAAAATGACCGTCAGGTGATAAGTATCACCCACCTACCCCAGATCGCAGCCTTAGGATCTTCACATTATAAAGTGTATAAGGAGGAAACAGAAGATGGAACAACAACACGTATGATACGTCTGGATCACGAACAACGTGTGAAAGAAATCGCACAGATGTTAAGCGGCAGTCAAATGACAGATGCTGCAATCAATAATGCAAAAGAATTACTTAATCAGATATGAAAAAGATTATTATAACATTATTACTGATTTCTGCAGGATTAACCAGCTCTGCAGAAAATCCAAAATGGGCTGCAAAAGTAGCAAAATCCATTTTTACATTAACTACATTCAATGCAGATGGACTGTTAATCGCATCCAGCAACGGTTTCTTCATTGGTGAGAACGGTGAGGCTATATCCAACTATGCCCCATTCCGTAATGCAGCAAAGGCTGTTGTCATCGATTCCCGCGGAAAAAAATACGATGTCATATCCATGCTTGGTGCAAACGACATCTATGATGTTGCAAAATTCCGTGTTAACACTAAGAAAAGTGTACCGCTTACCATTGCAACCCAATCATCAACAGAAGGTTCTGACGTATGGTTGATACCATATACGGTAAAAAAAGAAGCAAATTGTATTCAAGGAAAGGTTAAAAAGGCCGAAAAATTCAAAGACAGTTACACCTATTATACCTTCTCACTCATGGCACCTGAGAATACAGTAAGCTGCCCATTTATGAACGCGAATGGTGAAGTTATAGGTTTGATGCAGCAGCCGGCCAAAATTCGAGATTCACTTTCTTACGCTATATGCACACAATATGGTGCTGATATGAAAACAAGTGGTCTGTCAATAAATGATGCAGCACTCCGTGGCACAAACATAAAGACTGAAATACCTGATGATCCAGATCAAGCCTTAGTATATATCTATATGGCTGCTGGAAGTTCTGACTCATCAAAATTTGTCAATGTTATTAACGACTACATTGCAAAATATCCAGATTCACCCGATGGCTATGTGTATAAAGCTCAATATGAGACTAACAGCAACGATTTCGCCGCAGCAGAAAAAGACATGAACCAAGCATTAAAGGTTGCCAAGAAAAAAGATGATACACACTATAGCTATAGTAAACTTATTTTCCAGAAAGAAATAATAAAATCGAATATACCGTATGCAGGATGGAGCCTCGACAAAGCTGCTTCTGAGGTTTCAGAAGCATATAGCATTAATCCCTTACCTGTATACCGTAATCATTTAGCTCAGATCTATTTTGCACAAAAGAAATACCAAGAGGCATGTGATATATATATGGAACTTACAAAAACGAACTTACGTAGTGCTCAATTGTTCTATTCGGCAGCAAAATGTAAAGAACTGATGAAAGCAGACTCATCTGCTGTATACGCCCTACTTGATAGTGCAGTAAATTACTATACTAAGCCATACTTAAAAGAAGTATCCCCATACCTTCTTGCCCGTGCTCAATATCTTATGTCAATGAAAAAATACAGAGAAGCTGTAAATGACTATAATGAATATGAGAAAGTCATGATTGCAAATGTGAACGACAACTTCTATTACGTGCGTGAACAGGCAGAACTAAAAGGTCGTCTTTTCAAACAGGCTCTGGATGATATTGCAAAGGCTATATCGATGAAACCCGCAGCAGACTACTACGCAGAACAGAGTTCATTACAACTTCGTGTTAATATGGTTGACGAAGCTATCGCAAGTGCCAAAGAATGTATCCTCCTTGCACCTGATTATAGCGACGGATATCTTTTCCTTGGTCTTTCCCTAATAGAGAAAAAAGACAAAGAAGAAGGTATTAAGAACCTTAAAAAAGCAAAAGAATTAGGAGATACACAAGCAGATGCATTGATCGAGAAATATAGCAAATAAGCTTTTATATCTAAAAGAATATCCCCCTTTCTGCAAATTCAGAAAGGGGGATATTCTTTATAATGATTGATATTATTATTTCAAATTCTTTACCACGACCGCAGAGTCCACCTTTGTCTTCAAGACGTCTGCAAACTGCTGTGGTCTGATAGTCACAGGACCTTTCATAAATTCAGGTATATTGTAGCTCTTCATAAGCTGGTGATGATAATCTGGATCATCCTGTGGAAGTTCAAATGGTTTTCTAGCCACACCTTTCTTATCCACATAAGCAATGTATGGTCTTGTATATCCACCGTCATCACGTCGGGTACTGAAGATTATCCATCTTCCGTTGCTGGACCAGGAATGATAACTCTCCGTATTATTTGAATTCACTTCAACCATCGGACGTGATTTCATTGTTTTCAGATCCATTATCCAAAGGTCGGCATCACGATGCCAAATATGAAAACAACCCCATCCACCAAGTGTAAACATCAGGAATCGACCGTCTGGAGATATGCGCGGGAAGGTAGCGCTCTTACCCATACCGGCAGCATCAAAGACTATCTCACGGGGACCGAAAGAATATGTATTCTCATCAAAAGGAATTCTATATATGTTATATTTGAGTTCTTTATATCTCGACATAGCCTCAGCTTCATGACTGATGGTATCCTTATATTCAAAATGAGAAGAACAATAATACAAGTATTTTCCGTCAGGAGCCCAAAATGGGAAAACAGAAAACTCTGCAGGATCGGTCTCCAGAGGCATTATTTTATTCTTATCCAAGTCATAAACAATAAGATCACTTGCAGCATCTTCCACCTCGATCTTATTTAAATCACGAGTATGAAAGCTCTGTCCGGTCTTGTTAACTGAATAGGCAATAAGTTTTAACCAAGGATGCCATGACGGATAAACACCGGCGCTGAGAATCTTATTGTTTTTCATATTCACCTTTGTTATTTTTCCGTCGTATGTTACTATCGTACCTCCATTCGCCTGACGAGCATGAAACTGCATTCTCTGTGGGTTATAATTCTGATAGCTATGACAGTTAATACATTGTCCATTCTTCTCATCAGAGCACAACATATTATCATAAATAACACTTTCATCGTAATTCTCGAGACAACGCTGATTAATAGTAAGTTCCTCATAAGTGACATACGAAGGAGCTATCAATCTATAACTAATATAGGGATCTATCGGTTCAGCAGCAACATTTATACTAAATGGCTTATAACGAACCCACTTGCCATCATTTTCTATGAAAACTTCCACTTTGACATCCTTACCTTTAGAAACTTCAGTCATCTCTTTCCAGTCACTTTCACTAGGTTCCGACTTAACTCCGCCGTACACATATTCTTTATCACCTGCGGTATACCTACTGACCATATCGTCGGCATGACCTGTGAACTCAAAGTGTAACGGGGCAATATTCGAAGGTACTGTCACATTCGTGTAATCGGGAAATATATGAGGAAGTTGATTACTGTCACTATATTGACCCGGAACCTGAGAAGAACAACCTGTCATAACGGCAGAGATGACAAAGACTACTATATATATGTATCGTTTCATATCGGTTAATAAGTTTTTTGATTACGAACTAAAAAATAATTGTAGAAAAAAGTATTGCCAAACCTAGGGAAAAAGGCCTCTTTCATCTGATCTTCGTTCATACCCTGATATTGTTGAGCGAAAGCCATGAAGTCACGATAGCTCTGTATTACTTCTTGATCAAAAGGCATGTGGCTTATGTCAATTTTATGTTCCAAGTTTCCATAGAGGTATGCAGCCTCTTGATAATGACGTGGCATGTGTTGCTTTGGATGCAACTGTGCATACTTAGTGAATCTGGGCCAGAAAAGGGAAATGTCCTTCATTTGCAAAGCCGATATAAGAGTCTGTTCCTGTAAAATAGGGTCATTGCTGTCAGAATGAGCAAATGATTTCATCAGATACAATTCTACAAGCGTATTATCACTATCGAGGTTATCCTCATATTTGAGCATGTGAAAAATCGGTTTAAACTCTTCATCCTGTTTCATGAGAGACGGTTGTTTCAAATACGACTCATACTTTTCTGCCCAATCCTTATAAAATAGTGTATGTTTCAGTGCATCAACATATTTACGTGCAACTTTCATTTCATTGTTTAGCAGAGCACATTTCAACAGATAACGATAAAAATCCACTCTCCATCCGAACTCAACACCATCCTCGAGACACCAACGATAGCAGAAATTCAGTTTACCGTAATTAAGATATATGATTTTACCACCAACCTGCATCATGTGAACATCAAAAGGAGCATTTGATTTTTTTGCGCCATCAAGATAACTATACATCTCATCCCCACAACGTCCCAGTCTAAATAATGCCAAATTCTTATACATAACCATCAGACGCGTTGGCTCAGCGGTTTCATCACGTGCAATACGCAACACACCTTCCCAATCTAAGTTTTCTATGCAACGGTTCATAGACATTTCCTTACGGAAATTATCATCTTTATACCAGAAATGATAAGTACAACCAACAATGACAAGAATCTGTGCGAACTGACAAACAGCCCAAAGATGATGATTTTTAACATCTGCGTTACACTTTTTATTATACGTAACGGTAAGTATTGCCAGATATAGAGAAATAAGTATATAGGGAATATAGTATGTCACGTAATTCTCGTCAATACGGAATAAAGGCAAACCAGTCCAATATATATTTATAATGTTTGTCTGATAATACAAGAAACGATAATATATCAATGGGATGGCAACGACCGACACGATTGATATAACACTATTTATTATATTTTCTTTACGTGTAGAACTCTCAAAACGCCATGTCAGTATTCCCATTAATAATGAAGCCAACAATGAATAGAAGCCAATTAACGGATAAAGAACAAATAAAGACAAAGCAACCCATATTGTACGTGAATAATATCTCTCAGAAAATGCACGGAAAGCCCACACTGCAGCTACAGCTACAGTAAATCCTATAGTTGAAGAAAAAAAGTGTCCGCGCATCTTCAGATAAAATATCCAATAGCCTAGATCCACATCAGTAAGAAGAAGGAGTACCACCGGATAAATGAGGAGAAAAGCCGACTTATTACTTATACGAAAAGCATGCTTAATCATCCACATGAGCAGTGCCCACAATAGGCATAGCATTGTGACACCCATCCATGGATAATAGAAAAACTGAGTAAAAAAAGATCCTATATAAGAAAGCATTCCGCCGGATACAACAAGAAAACCTTTAAAAAATAAGGGTGTATACAAAAAAAGATTCAATTCCTGCACCCTATACAGATATTCGCTCTCATAAGCCAATAAAACCGAAGCTATTATGATGAGCGTGACAGCACCTGCGATTAAAGGAATAAGCCTTAATTTAGATGCAGAAATAGACACATTATTTGACGAAGAATCGCTCTGTTTCTTTTGTCGAGACTGAGCTGAATTTACCTTTTTCTTAGGTTTTTCGTTAGTTTTCATTTACAGATCTATAGATTATTTATTTGCTGCAAAGTTAATAGAAACAGAGCAAAGGACAAAAACAAATTGAATTATTTTTTAGTAAAAGATAAAAATACAAAAGATTTCTCTACCTTTGCAGTATAAAAAAGCAAGATGGATATTAAGAAATCAATTATTATAATGTTGTTTCCAATGTTTACTATTGGATGCAACAATCCGTCCCATAGTCAATCAGACAAAGTAGATAACGAAGTTAATGCTTTTGCTGAAGCATATTTCAATTATGACTTCAAGACTGCTGCAAGCCATTGCACACCAGAATCAGAGAAATGGCTTAAGTATGTAGCATCAAATATTAATCAATCCGATGTAGACATGCTTCGAAATGCCTCAGAAGGTGCTTCCATAGAAATAAACAATTACAACTATGATGATAACGACACTACAGGTGTTGCAATAATAACTGTTAATAATTTTATGCGTCTAGACACTATTGGTAAGGCTGGGCATATTATCGACAAAGCTATTTTCCGAATTCCGATTGTACTCAGAGAGGGAAAATGGACGATTAAAATGGTAAACCTACCGCGAAGTGAAAAGTTAAGTCGCGACTGAGTGAAGGATGGAATATGGGATAATGCCCTACATTATCATTGTAAGCAGGATTAATGGCCTTCATACCCAAGTCAAAACGTAAGATAAAATAGCCAAAGTTTAATCTTAGTCCCAATCCGTAACTGAACGCAATCTGTTTGATGAATGATTCGAATCGGAATTGTCCTCCAGGTTGATCTTCATAATTGCGTATAGTCCATATATTTCCTCCGTCAACAAACAGGGCACCATTCAGTTTCCAGAACATATAGGTACGGTATTCCAGATTTAAATCCAGTTTTATGTCACCAGTCTGATTAATAAAATCTATTGCACCATTACTACCGCTGTATGTTCCAGGTCCCAAACCTCTTACACTCCATCCTCGGACACTATTTGCTCCACCCGAGAAATAACGTTTTTCATAAGGCAGAATCACGCTGTTTCCGTACGGATAGGCAATGCCGAATCCTACGTGCATAGCAAGGGTATTTCGATCATCGATAGTAATATTCTTTGTAAAATCAAAATCACCTTTAGCATATTGTGCGTACGCTATATTAAATAAGGTGTATTGGTCATTATCATTTTTAGGACCGTTAAATAATGACGATATACCATGTAATAGATTACCGGCAGTCTCTACATTTACCTTTATAGAATAGTCTCCGTGATTATAGTTATAACCAAGTCCTATCTTCATGATAAACAGATTCTCATAATTATATCTTAATATAGCATTACGGTTACTTACACTATCCAGATACAGTTTACGGAATGTCTCAGATATCCAAGGCATAAAAACATAATTGAGATCAAGCAAATCAAATTTATACTGAGCCTTGCCGTTAAGACGACTCCAGCGATATCTCCATGTAGCAGAAAGGACTCGGCGATGAAACTCTGGACGATTCTGAAGATCATACATGACAGACAGCTCAGACGTCGTGTGAAGGGAGTGAAGCAGGTCGTGAGAGAGTATTGGAACGAGGAAACGAGGAAATGACAATTTTGTCTCCACACTATATTCTTCATAATTCTGATCGTTGTATCCCTGCAATCCCGTTATGGCTTCGAAAGCTCCGCGCAACTCAACACTCAGCAATTCTGATCCCCGAAATAGATTTCGATTCTGATATGTAAGCGAAACAGCAGCACCTAAATCCCCTGCCGTACTCGTCCCCTCAGGCTGAAATATCAGAGTGCTAGGTTTATTTGTACTTATCTGCAGGTCACAATCAAGCAATGCAGAATCAGGATGTTCCCTCCACTGAATATTAGTATATTTTACAGCCTGCAATCTACCAAAATTGTTATATGTCTTTTGTAAATCTGCAGCACTAAAAAGTTTCCCCGGTTTAATCTCTGTATTTTCATCCAGAACTTTTCTGCGGAGATGAATCTGATCTTGATCATTGATAAAGTTAACACTTCTTACGGTATAACAAGGATGCAACTGCTCCGGTGAATTATTATTTAGCTTATAAAGTGCCAGATGCAACGTCACATCTATTTTATCAGATCCGGCAATAGTATCCGCAGAAAAATTAATAAAATCCTTATGGAATTTATAATATCCCATGTTAAGCAACTCGTCAGTAACGCGTTTACGTTCCTTATCAAGTAAATCTACATTAAAAAGCATGCCACGCTTCAATAGACTTTTTGAGATATTTTTATTTAATATAATTTGGGCTAAGACCGAGTCTTGTATTTCGTATCTGATGGAATCGATATAAAATCTCTTACCTGGATGAAGTATATATGAAACCCTCATACGCTGCCCTCGGGGATGCGTAGAAACATCCACATTAGCATGAAGATAGCCCATATTCTGCAAAGCGATTTTTAAATCATTACGGGTTTTCTCTGTCAGAACAGAATCATAAACAACAGGTTTCTCACCCATTGACTGTATCGTTCTGTTGATCCATTTTGAGGTATCGCGCCCGGCAAGCGAATAGGTTGCAAGAGGTACCTTAAATAAAGTAAACCATCTGGAATTGGCTTTTTGATGTACATAAACCTTCAAAGGTTGCGGATTGACGCTATTAGTATCAGATGCCACGTAAACTCTATCGAGCAAAGTTTCCCCTTCGGGAACGAATTTCGTTGCCGAACATCCTGCAAGCATCATCACAATGAGCGTGGTTAAGGTTACTCTGAATATATATTTAACCAATTTCATTCAAATTTCTGCACAAAGGTAATGTAAACCGAGCAAAATATAAAATAAATCTTTATTTATTTTTAGTCCCGATGTGAAGCTAAACTTCGTTTTTTTCGTTATAAGGTAATAATTAATCAAAATATCTTTGTATCTTCGCACCAGAATTTAAAATAAAAAGAATATATTTGCGATGATAAGCAAAAATAAAATAAAATATCTGCGTTCATTGGAGCAGAAAAAGATCAGACGAGCAGAAGATGTTTTCGTTGCAGAAGGTCCAAAAGTGGTTAATGACTTACTGCGGCTTACAAATGCTGTTCAAATTATCGCAACAAAAGAATGGTTGACAAATAACAATGTGGATAAGGCTGAAATAACAGAAGTGACAGATGAAGAACTCTCGAAAGTGAGTTTCTTACAACATCCACAACATGTAATGGGCATATTCCCAATTCCACACCCATTATTACAAATACCAACACTTAATCAAAAATTATGCATAGCTCTGGATGGTGTTCAAGATCCCGGTAATATGGGGACAATCATACGCTTGGCCGACTGGTTTGGCATTACCGACATAATCTGTTCACCCGATACGGCCGATGCTTTCAACCCAAAGGTTGTTCAAGCCACGATGGGAAGCATTGCTCGCGTAAACATTTATTATGAGGATCTCATAAATGTTATAGACAACTTGCCAACAGACACCCCGGTATACGGTACGTTACTTGACGGCAAGAATATTTATGATGAACAATTATCTGATAACGGAATAATTATCATGGGAAATGAGGGCAACGGTATTTCTAAGGAAATAGAAAAAAAAGTCAATAAGAAACTTCTCATACCGAACTACCCGCCGAAACGAGACACTGCGGATAGCCTCAATGTGGCAATAGCAACTGCTGTTGTCTGTGCTGAGTTCAGAAGGAGGAGATAAGCTTATCTACATATAAAATATCATTAATTTTACACACATTATATCATATTAAAAGAATGAAAATAATATTAGACAACCTAAAGAAATATTTTGGTGACAAATGCGCCGTCAACATAGAGCACTACGAAATAAACCACGGCACAATGCTTGGCCTCGTCGGAAACAACGGTGCAGGAAAAACAACCCTGTTCAGACTTATACTTGACCTTCACAAAGCAGATGAAGGCACAGTTTCATTTATTCCGTCGTTAGATAAAGTAACAACAGAAACTTCAGGAAGTATAAATCCGGCACTGAGTGAAGAGTGGAAATCCATAACCGGTTCGTATATCGATGAAGGATTTCTTATCGACTATCTCACCCCAGAGGAATATTTTGACTTTATAGGTAAGATAAATGGGTTGACAAAAGAAGAAACTGATCAACAGATAAGTACCTTTGAAAAGTTTATGGGAGGTGAGATTATGGGACAAAAGAAACTGATCCGAAATATGTCGGCAGGAAACAAACAGAAAATAGGCATTATAGCAGGAATGCTCAACCGTCCACAGCTGCTTATACTCGACGAACCATTTAACTTTCTCGATCCAAGCAGCCAAAGTCAGATAAAACATCTCCTGAAAAAAATCAATCAGGAAACAGGTACCACAATTGTCATTAGCAGTCATAATCTTAATCACACAGTTGACATCTGTCCAAAAATTGCATTACTTGAGCATGGAATTATTATCAAAGATTTAGATAACGAAAATGGAAGTGCCGAAAAAGAATTAGAAGATTACTTCAATGTAGACTAATCATAAGTGGGTATTTTAATCAATACCCATATATTTTGTCGCCATTATATTGACATAGGCGGATATTTTTTTGTACTTTTGCCTAACATAAAATTATCAAAAATGAAATTATCCGAACTCAAGACAGGCGAAAAAGGTGTTGTCGTAAAGGTATTAGGTCACGGTGGTTTCCGTAAGCGTATAGTGGAGATGGGATTCATCAAAGGTAAAGTGGTGGAGGTTCTTCTTAACGCGCCATTACAAGACCCGGTGAAATACAAAATTATGGGATATGAAATATCTCTTCGCCATGAAGAAGCATCCATGATTGAAATCATAAGCATGGACGAGGCTAAAGAACTTGAAAAAGACGATAAAAGTATTGCTCCAGAATCAAACGGATCTGTCAATGAAGAAGAGTCCCTCACTGACGAACAATTACGCAAACTGGCGCTCTCGAAACGACGAACAATCAATGTAGCATTAGTCGGCAACCCAAATTGCGGAAAGACATCACTATTCAACTTTGCTTCTGGTTCTCATGAACGTGTTGGCAATTACAGCGGCGTAACTGTTGATGCTAAAGAAGGTCATTTCTCATTCGAAGGTTATGACTTCAATATTGTCGACCTGCCAGGTACTTATTCCCTCTCTGCGTATAGCCCTGAAGAACTTTATGTCAGGAAGCAGATCATCGAAAAGACACCAGATATTGTCATCAATGTTATTGATGTGTCAAATCTGGAACGCAATCTGTATCTCACGACTCAATTGATCGACATGAATCTGCGTATGGTTTGTGCACTCAATATGTACGACGAACTTGATAAGAGCGGAGATAAACTTGATTATCAATTGTTAGGTAAGCTCTTTGGCGTGCCTATGGTACCGACAGTATTCAAAAATGGCAGAGGGGTCGACCTGCTATTCCATATCATCATCAATCTATATGAAGGAGTAGACTTTATTGACAAAGACGGAAAGATAAACCCCGAAGTGGCAAAAGATCTTCAAGACTGGCATAGTCACTACGAATATAAGCATGGCGGTAATCATGAGGAAGACTTCGCACACGGGCCACGGCCAAACCGTAACGTATTCCGCCATATTCATCTGAACCATGGTCAATATGTAGAGCATGGCATAGAAGCAATAAAGGATGAACTGGAGAAAGACGAACATATCAGACACATATATTCATTACGGTATCTTTCAATAAAGCTACTTGAGATGGACAATAGTGCAGAAAAAGTAATAGAGTCGCTCCCAAATGCTAAGGATGTGATTGCGATACGGGACAGTGAAGCTGCATATATTAAAAAGAATTTCAAGGAAGATAGCGAGACTGCCATCATGAATGCGAAATACGGATTTATAAGCGGTGCTCTGCAAGAAGCCTTCACAAGTGCTCACAATAATGATGCCCGTCAGATAACAAAGGTATTAGATGCGATTGTTACAAACAAATACTTCGGATTTCCACTATTCTTCTTTTTTCTCTGGCTGATGTTCGAGATAACATTTTCTCTAGGTCAATATCCTATGGACTGGATTAATACCGGAGTTAGTGCACTGAGTAGCTATTTATCACAGGTGATGTCTGCAGGACCACTCAAAGCTATGATCATCAATGGTATTCTTGGAGGTGTCGGTGCCGTAATAGTTTTTCTACCGCAAATACTTATCCTCTATTTTTTCATTTCCATCATGGAAGACTCCGGTTACATGGCACGTGCCGCATTTATCATGGATAAGATCATGCACAAGATGGGACTTCACGGCAAGTCATTCATCCCGTTAATCATGGGATTCGGATGCAACGTACCGGCAGTGATGGCAACAAGAACGATCGAGAGTCGCAAGAGCCGACTTATAACAATGCTTATCCTGCCATTGATGAGTTGCAGTGCCCGCCTACCTATTTACATCATGATTACCGGTGTTTTCTTTGCCAAATATCAGAGTTTGATCCTTCTGATATTATACGCTACGGGTATATTGATGGCTGTTCTGATGAGCCGAATATTCAGTAAATTTGTGGTCAAAGGTGACAATACCCCATTTGTTATGGAACTCCCTCCTTACCGTTTTCCGACAGCAAAGGCCATCACCCGCCATACTTGGGAAAAGGGGAAACAATATTTGAAGAAGATGGGTGGCATCATTCTGTTTGCTTCTATCATAATATGGTTCCTCGGTTACTATCCCAACCACGATGCATATCCGACAGCAAAACAACAGCAGGAAAATTCATATATAGGTAAGATTGGCAAAACGATAGAGCCCGTGATGCGTCCGATGGGATTCGATTGGAAACTCGATGTCGGACTGATAAGCGGCATCGGCGCTAAAGAACTCGTAGCTTCAACTATGGGCGTTTTATATGCCGACAATGAAGAAGCTGGCAGCGCGAGTCTCTCAGAGCAGATGCGTGCAGACGGAATAACTCCTCTAACTGCATTCTGTTATATGCTATTCGTCCTAATATATTTCCCATGTATGCCCACTGTAGCAGCAATAAAGCAGGAGTCACACAGTTGGAAATGGGGATTATTTGCAGCAAGCTATACCACCGCCCTCGCATGGATCATATCTTGCCTGGTATATCAGATAGGGTCACTCTTTATTTAAACTGAAATCAAATGACACAGACAATAATAGTTACGATCATCGTAACTCTGGCTATATTCTACGTTGGATATAAGATATACATGAGGATTCATTCGTCCAATAATCCTTGCGCAGGGTGTTCCGGATGTGAAATTCACCGTCAACTCATGGAGAAGCGCAAAGAATGCAATAAAAATGAACGTTCTGGTTGCAAAAAATAGAAAAATGCTTGCAGAATTCAAATAAAGTCATTATCTTTGCACCCGCTAAACAGCAAATGGTACCTTGGCCGATCGGTTAGGTAACGGTCTGCAAAACCGTGCAGAGCAGTTCGACTCTGCTAGGTACCTCCAAAAAGAAACGCAATCCCTTTATTGAAGGTGGTTGCGTTTTCTTGTTTGTAGAGACATTTAAAATCGGTACATTTTCGGTTCACTTATATTAATGTCTGTTTCATACAAACTACAGCTTAGAAAAAGATTCATTATTGAAACAGATAATGATGAACTCAAGAATATGGTTCTTAGTCAATTTTGATGATAGCATAAAGTGCGATAGAGAGGTTGTACAAATCTACAATATCAGATATAAGATAGCATTACATCACCCAAATTGATTAAGAACACATTTCATTATTATTTTTTGACACCAATATCACCACTTTATGGTTATGTTACATGATATCTGATACTTAACTACCTAAAAACGAGTGATATTGCCCTTTTTAAATATCACTTTAAACATCACTTTCGGCTTATTCAGAACACTTTAACCGCTATTCTGCCGCATTTTGAAAGCTATCTTCTTGAAAAGCAAATCAACTTATTTCACTTAGTAAAACAACTTAATTTACTATTTAAAATAACTTATTTTACTAAGTGAAATAAGTTGATTTACTAATCTTCAAATAAGGTTTTACAATACAGCAGGTAATCTACTAATCTTTCAACTATATATTATCTCATTCACCTGTGGTACAACACTGTCGAAATGTGTCTGAAGAATGGGAAAAAGCGCGAAAGTGATGTTTAAAGTGATATTTAAAAAGGACAATATCACTATGATTTTATTAGATATATATCTGAATATATGTGCGTTAGACAAACAATAGTGATATTAAGATAAAAAAGGCAATATCAGGTGAGACCGTATGACATCACCAAAATTGACTAAGAACAGAGTCTGACTTCCATCCTACAGTTTAGAGTCAAGGCACATCCCTTCATAATTAGTATACTCTGATTGAATAAAGTCAGTGACATTTTATTTCCGTACAACTTTGTTTTTGCTAAAAAAGGCGAAGCCATACTAAACGAATCACTGTCTGCTAGATAGGGAGTACTACGCGGAGTTAATCTTTTTACTTAATTGCACTATTTCTAAAAAAACATCTTATAAGTAAAAATTAACAGAAAGAAATGATCGATTATTAAAAAATAAACTTACATTTGTATGTGTAATATTTTCTATTACCACACAAATAAGAGGAAAATCAATTTAAAAAACAATCTATCTATATGAAAGTATATTTAAAAAAAACGAAACTTGTTATCTTATTTCTACTTGGATGCGGCATCGCATCGGCACAAGTGATGCATTTCCGCTACCAACTCGTTAGGACAAATGCTTGAAAAAGCCGGCAAGCATGTTTTTGTGGATATGTGGATGGGAGGTGCCCGGACGGCCGTCTATGGCGGAGAGATTTCACCCGTAAGCGACATGATTAGCGGTGCGCTCTCATCGGTAGGAAACGGCTTTATCAATGAAAATATGGATGGTATAGTTCTGAAAACGGCATCCTCAGCCGTGCTGGGAGGAACCATTTCTGATACAAATAATTTTTTAAATAAGAATAGCAATCTAACAGTGTTTATTTCATCATCGTATCTAACTGATCCTGATAACACAGGGTTGTTATATGACGCTGTTGATCATGAGTTAGTTCACGTTGGAGATTATTCTAGTGGAAGAGCTATACAATATCGCCAAAATTATAAACTGGAACGTCAAGTCACTATTATGGAATATAAAGCATACAGTGAAAATTTATGGTATAACACACATGTCGATATTAACAGACCTTATCACAACCAATATGTTCAATCTTATTGGGTACGAGTAAAAACATATAAAGCCGGCTTACCTGAAGGCTGGAGGAGTATCAAATAAAAATTTATAGCTATGAAATGGATATTAATAAGTATTATTATTATTTCCGGGCAACTCAAAGCCCAAACTGTAATTCTTAAGATTATACCTCAAAGTATAATAGTTAAAGACGATACCTTATCTTTCAAATATAGAGTTTGTAATAAAACAAATCAAAGTCTACTATTCTATAATTTAAATAAGAATGTGGATTTTGATTTTTTGGAGGGTAGGAAAAATCGAGCTAATTTGAAAAATGTCTACCCCGGATTATATGTTTGTGTATTCGATAAAAATGGTCGTTTGCCTCAAACTTATAAATCAGAAACACTACCATTTGAACCACCACAGTTAATTCCAGGGCACAAACCAGAGCACAAAGAAGTAAATAATTTATTTGAGGAATTTAATATATGTATTTTGCCTAAAGCTTATAAAAGGCAAACAGAACCATTTGAAAATCCGTCAAAGATAAAGAACAAAGAAGTAAAGCATACATCAGACAAGTCTACAATATGGATTTTAGATCCTGATGATAGTATAGAAGTTGATTTAAAATTATCTATATATCCAATCTCTTTGAGAAAAAGACAGTATAAATTGTCTATTTACTATGCTTCAAATGATTATTATAATAAAGAATATTATAAAAGAAAGAAAGTTGATCCCGATTTTAAGAACACCCATCAATTTAAAGGAGTTCTTAATTCGAATGTTTGTAAATTTAATTTTAAAAGATAGCAAATGTAGTATAAACATTCATCGCATGTTAACTCATTAGTATAAATAATTGAATCAAAGATTCTACACGCTATGTGCAAGAGGTGTAATTATTTACATTTATCCAAAATAAATATGGCAAGACAAATAACATTATTTTTAGTATTGATTCTGCTTATATCATGCAGGCAAGAGAAACAAAGTGATATATATTTGGAATTAAACAACAAAACATTAGAATCTGAGATTCTAAAATACACAAAATTTACAGCGGAAAATAATAAAAATCAACCTTTTGTGATCCGCGTATTATGTCTTGAAATCAATGATTCTACAACTCGATATATAATAGGTTCAGAGGTAGAACCATCAGACTTCAAGTCAACCCCTTATCATTTTGTTTGCGAGGTTGGTGGGCAAGAAGTATTTTTCACGATGCTTGCCGGAATATCACTATGTAATTGGGAAAAAGGTAATTTTTTTAAGTTGAAAGAAAGTTCATATCTTAAATTCATGAAAAAACATTTTCCTGAAGATTATAAACTGTATGTCGAAAAAAAACAAAAAGGTTATTACATATTGAATGAACCGGAAATGTACTACTTGACGTTTATAAATGAGAAGTTAGTGGAAAAAAGAATTAGTATGGGTATGCATTATTGGTCTAAAAAGTTTTAATATCTTTGACATGATTAGCGGTGCATTATCCTTTGTGGAATATAAAATAAAATAATAGATTATGATAATATTAAAAAATGTAAAGAAAGGTACAACCTTATGATCGAAAGCAATATTCAAAGATTCTATATTCTTTACGCAAGAAGTAATTATTTAACTTATCCAAAATATGGCAAAAAAAATAACATTATTTTTAGTATTGATTCTGTTTATATCATGCAGGCAAGAGAAACAGAGTGATATATATCTGGAATTAAACAACAAGACATTAGAATCTGAGATTCTAAAATACACAAAAATTACAGCGAAAGATAACAAAAATCGACCTTTTGTGATCCGTGTATTTTGTCTTGAAATCAATGATTCTACAACTCGGTATGTAATAGGTTCAGATATAGAAGCATCAAGCTTCGAGTTCATGCCTTATCATTTTGTTTGCAAGGTTGGTGGGCAAGAAGTATTTTTCACGATGCTTGCCGGAATTTCAAAATATAAATGGAGGAAAGGTAATTTTTTTAAGTTGAAAGAAAGTTCATATCTTAAATTCATGAAAAAACATTTTCCTAAAGATTATAAACAATACATTGAAAAGCAACAAGAACATCTTGGTGTATTATATGAACCGGATATGTACTACTTGACGTTTGTAAATGGAAAGTTAGTGAAGAAAGAGATTAAAAGGGGCATGCCTTGGGATTAAAAGTTTTGATATCCTTGACACAATTAACGGTACATTATCCTTTGTGGAATATAGAAATAAAATAATTATGATAATATTTAAAAAAACATAGAAGAAATGCTGCCTTACAGCCGAGAGCAATATTTAAATTTTCTTGATGATGATGATTTAACACCATCCGTCAAGTGGTATGGGTTATCATTCCAAATAAATGGTAATGAAGAGCCTGTTAGCTTAATGGAATATATTAACAGTTACGATTTTTTTTTTAAAGAGTTAATTTTAAATCTAAAAAATAATTCGTACTGGATTGTTAATCTCGAAGATGAAAATTGTGATTGGTTCCCTAATAATGCAAATAATTTACCGTCTCTTCGTTCATTGTTTCGAGAAAGAAATATTTTAGGGACATATAGGGGTGCCTTACTCTTTACCGAGGAAGATCTATTAAAATATACCAAAGATTTAATTTTATATCCTTATGTTGTACTAAATAAAAAAGGTCTACTGTATAGGAATATAAATATTTCTCATGAGAAACTATCTCTTGTTATCAAAACGACAGGACATTGTGATATAGATGTATTAAGTACAGACGAAATGCTTTTAAAGGAGATTTTTGACCAATACTCTCAATATCCTTTTGTTATAAAAAGATATAGAGGCACTCTTTTGTAATTTGTAGGAGAATCATTATTTACAATGAAAAAATGAGTAAATACACATCGACCTTTAGCGCAAGACGTCTGCCTACAATTCTTTGTTCTAATTTACATTTAGACTCTGTCTGATATTGAGGATGTACAATAAGCAACTCTTTAAAAATTAGTTATTTATGAAATATCTTAAATTAATTGCAATGTCATTTATATTTATCTTTTCAGGGTGCTCGTTATTTTCTAATAACCCTAAAGAAAACTTTATTAATCTATGTATGATTAATAAAAACCAATTAAAACTAGTCTATCTAGATAGTTCGCATGGAATAAAACAAATTTATGCAATAAAAGAAAAAGACACGCTTAGAATAAAAATATCCGTCTCTTTTTTAGCCAAACAGAATGATTATCTTGTGCATATTCCTTCAGGAGTAAACTATATCTGTTATGGAAATAAGAAAGTTAGAATAGTCGATATTTCAGTATGCAAAAAGAGTAATTATAATATTAAAGAATTTAAAAAAGTAGATAGCAACAATGGCAAAAACAATTAAAATTATATTTTTTCTATTTCTTATCAATATCTTATTTCCATTGATCTCTTGCATGAGTTATTATGATAAAATAGAAATACCTACAGAAGACATTGATAAGATAGAACACTCAATGAGGTTTGTTCGGGATAATTTACGCAAATCAGTTTTTGATACGCTTGCCATCAAACAATTCAGAATCAAGTGTGAGATAGATGATCATGAGATTACTGTATATCCTACGAATGAGAAACCAAATTACGATTCGATTGAGAAAGATGTTCGGTCCAAATTTAATCTTGACGATTGGTTTCCTTTCAGAAGAAGTATATATCAAACAAATGAGGGGTGGATCATACTAAACGAAAGGCCGATAGGAAAAGATTTAGAAGAGTTTATGAAAAATGCCCTCAAATGCAAGGAAATTGGACATCTTTCAATAAAAGATAGAAAACATTTTGTGGATTGTTTTATTCTGTTACTTAAAAATAATATCTGGAGTTGTCTCGAAAGTGATTGTGAGAACTGGAAAAAAGATTACATTTTTGATTATTCAGAAGATCGCATAAATTACAATAGATGGGCTGATCGTTATTTATATTTAAAAGAGGATACACAAGGCAATCCCAATATTGCTAATTACATATTATTGGACCAAAGGGATCAATTGTTATTGTATAAAAACAAAAATGACTCGATATAACTCCATTACTTTGGATTAAATCATAAAAATATATTCTGATTTCTGTATTGACTTATTAAGCACAGACAAAATACTTCTAAAGGAAATTATAGACCAATGCTCTCAATCTCATTTTATTATAAAAAAATATAGAGGCACTTTTTTGTTAAATTCCTTACATGGCAGTACTCTATGGTGAGGAGATGCCCCCTGTGCGTAATGTGATTAGCGAATGCGTCATGTTGACACGGGCAGTGGTGATTGTTTACATAAGATGCCCCGTTTACAATATCTGTAAAGCAATTGCCGCACATGCCTCTGCATCAGCTAAAGCATGATGATGATGTTTCAGATCAAAACCACATATTGCCGAAATGTCATCAAGTTTATGACTGATTCCCGGCCATTTTCTACGGGAAGCAATACACGTACAGTAGAAATTGTAATCAGGGTAATCCATCTGATATACACGGAAGACAGCTTTAAGGCATGACTCATCAAAAGACTTATTATGGGCAACAAGAGGCAGGTCATTAATCAATGGCTCTATTTGTCGCCAAACCTCAGGAAACACCGGTGCATTCATCGTGTCCTCTTCTGTCAGTCCATGCACCTGAGTTGTAAACCATGTATAATATTCCGGTTCAGGTTTTATCAAACTATAAAAGGAATCCACTTGGACACCATCCTTATATACGACAATGCCAACAGAGCATACACTGCTACGTTCTCCATTGGCTGTTTCAAAATCTATTGCCACAAAATCTTTCATTCCGTTTTGATTATTAACACTTTAAACCAATCCTTTAACACCCCCCAATATTGATTTTGGGAATCACTGACTAATAATAATGTCTGATTTCCATCCTTCAGTTTGGGACCGAGACACATACCCTCATAATTAGCAATATGATGATTGAATAAAGACAATTTCGTCTTATTCTCGTACAACTTTGTTTTCGTTAAAAAGGGCGAAGCTATATTAAGCGAGTCAGTGTCTGAGATAGGAGTACCACTCTGTGGATTGACCACATAAAACTTACAATTCACATAAGCCCCTAATTTTAAAAAAGGAATAAAAAATTCCCTTTCAAGTACGACTAGCCTTCCGTCATCAAGAGCTGTCATTTCACTTACGCCCATCACATAATTAGATGCAGACGAACTGGCGGTAGGTGCATCCATCAAATAAGCATATTGATTTAAGGGCTTAAGATCTTCACCAAAACTCTGAAGACGCAACATATTCTGAACCCCATTTGTTGACGTTGCCTGCATGCCATCAACAGGTAAAGTACTCTCAGTCGTTGTCCAATACAAATGAGTATTTCTATGATAAGCAAGAGCCTCAAAACCATAATTGCCTGATAAACGTTTAAACTTTTCAGGTAATACTAGGGATCTACCTGTCAACGCTCCATCCATATTATATTCTAAGATTTGCATGTCAGCCTCACCGCTCACAAAAAGAGTATTGGTATTAGGCACATACACAATTCCCTCACTGTCACGATTGTGTCCGGTATTTCCATGAAATCCCTTCGACACAACACTCTTTATATTTCCGGACACAGAGTCAATATCAATATCAAAAAGATAAAAACCGTCAGTTGGCGATTTATCATCTACTACGGCGTACGTGCTGCCACCTATATAAGTTATTCCGCTATAATTTCCGGCTTTGACTGTTCTAGGAAATGATTTCTGAGAAAGAGCACTGACAAACGATATCGGTTTCTGCGGGAAAGCAGAAACAGAAACCAATATTAATAATATGATTGAATATCTAATTCTAGTCATTTTTTACGATTCGTTTCTTCGCGGAAGAAGATGAAGACGGATATCCATATACTTTAGTTGTTATTGGATACTTATACCAATCCTGATTCGTCGACTTGTCTGCAGCCCAACCGGCAAAAGAATGACCAGTAGTAGAATATGCACCGGTATCGGTAGCACTGCTATCTGAAATTTTCACGGTTATCGGTTGATATTCAACCGGATAATAGAATGGCTTCGGAACCATTACCGCCCAAGGATAAGTGCTGGAACTTGCCTCATTTCGATCAAATAACACTTTGCAGCCTTTAAACGGATAGGTATGAACTTCCCACTTAGCACTATTATAATCATAGATAATGAAGGCATCAAGACTATCGGCAACAAGCTTAGATGCCGTAGCCGCATCTTTAAAAGTTATTGAATAAGTAACCGTATCCGGAACAGCTGTTTTACCTCCAACAATAGTGTTATAGAAATAACGGATCATACTTCCACTTATGGCAGAATGTGAATCATTAAACACAGGAATGACAACATCACTGCCAACACTGGATCTTCCCGTTAATCGGTTATTTTGAACATCAGTTATATAAATGCTATTGATAAATGTAGTATTCAAACCAGTACTTTGTTCTTTCGTGCTCCCTGTCTTAGTAACAGAGGTTATATCAGATGTTTTTATCCCGGCAAGACGTATTGCACCAGCAGACTGTTTTGCAGCACCCACAGCGTCCAGTGTAACCTTTAATGTAACTTTGTTATTCTTTGTAGAAGGGAATACAGACATCACCACATCATTAAAATCGTAATCTCCAGGTGCTGGATAATTATCCTCGTAACAGAAGGTGTAGCCTAAAGTGGCATCTGTAACAGGCGTTGGGTTATCTTTAGATATACCATCGGAACATTCTGAAGAATCATACGTTTTATTAATTTGTGACCATAAGTAGCTTTCTACTGCTGAATTTGCATAGAAATTTCCCCAAAGGCTGCTAAAACTAATAGTATTCCAAGAAGTCCTTGTGGTACAGAAATCCAGATTATTATACAAGTAGTTAGCGCCCCAAAGATTAGAAAAATAGGCAAACTGAAATACAGCATCATCCCCACTTGCCGGGCCATAAATTGTACTACTCCCAATCGACAAATAATACGTATCTAGTATAGCATCATTGTTCAATACCACTTGAGAATTATTTAAATTAAGAGTATTCGAATAAACATAAGCAGAGTTTCCGATTCTTAAATCTGTGACGGTTATCGTACCGGAACACTTCACATAACAACCATTGTAAAGTGGAGAATTATAAGTAGCCATATCTCCATTTACGATTAATTTACCCCAATTAATAAAGGGAGATCCACTAGTCTGATTTTGGTAAGACGACGTCGTAATACTACCGACATTGTAAAAAGAACTGCCATGGACATTAAATGTTGAGATATTGATCATTCCGGCATTATAATCATAACCAGTCGTACCACTCCCATCAAAATAAAGAGTACCATCACCAGAAATCGTACCGCCACTCATAACATATATCTTACCTCCATTGCCTACATTTAAAGTGGAATTCTTAGGGATATTAATTGTTCCCCCATTAGCAACAACAATAACACCGTTATTACCTAAACTCTGATTTGTATTCTTCGGCAATGTCCATGTTCCGGTAATATATAATGTTCTCGAAGCGTCATCCCAGTTACCAAGATTACTTATCGCACTAGTCCAGTTACCTGTTAATTTTAATTTTTTAGTTGCTCCCCACGAACTGGCATTAGTAGAATTCAATTCTTCTGCACCATCTAAATATTGAGATACTGTTGGAGTTGTAAAGATAGGAATAGTATAAGCATCAGCTTTTTTCGGTGCATTGTTTCTTGTTTTTGCAGAAGTTGGAGATGATACTCCGAAGTAAGCAGTAAGCTTGCCATTTTCAAGTGAAGTTGGTTTCACTTGCATATAGCCATCCTTATCAAGGAGAGTCACATAAAACATATTCTGAACCAAGGGATAACTCATCGTTGTATTTAATGTTTCCCCACTCGTTACTGTTCCACTTGCAAGGAGGGTATCAACTTCGTATGCCAACGGATTCGATTTATATATCTTAACGGTATATTTTTCGCCATAGTCCAGATTAACATATACGCTCACATCTGCACTACCTACGGTTTTCCAGTCCTGATTAGGATCAATACTATCCACGGGAAAAGACTGCTTCAATATAGAGTTGTACACAGTCTGATCAAACAAATTAGTATCTTGACAAGATGACACAATGATAGTACTTAATATAATAAAGGCAAGTATAAAAAATTTCTTCATAATTTAATCGAACATTAAAATATTACATTCATAATCATCTATTTTACAAAGATAGATATAAGAACGAACATAATGTGTATATATTTTTTATTTAACATTATAAATGTTTAAAACCATAAAAACCACTAATGCATCATAAAAAATCTATATTATAAATTATAATTCATACACAATGCTACTAATTACAATTTTCTCAGTTCTGAAAATATCCGTTGAACAGGTAACCCCATAACATTGAAATAGCTACCTTCAAGTGCTGTTACCCCAATATATCCAATCCACTCTTGAATACCATAAGCACCGGCCTTATCCAATGGTTGGTACGTTTTAACATAGTATTTGATATCAGCATCCGCAAGTTGTGCGAAGGTTACTTTGCTAGTAACAGAGAATGTGCGGCGGAAAGCTGTTGTCAGAAGACATACACCTGTCGTTACTTCATGAGCTTTTCCACTTAGAAGTCGTAACATTCGACAGGCATCGTCATCATCTTTCGGTTTTCCCAATATCTGACCGTCTACAACGACAACGGTGTCTGCTGTAATCAGCAATTCATTGGAAGACAAAGTTTTCACATACGCATCTGCTTTCTCACCGGCTATATATTCAGGAACATCAGCAGATGCAAGTGAAGATGGATAATCTTCCTTGATGCCAGAAAGAATCCTAACCTCAAAGTCGATGTCGAGACCTTTAAGGAGTTCATTCCTGCGTGGTGAGTTACTCGCAAGAATAATATGATATTTCTTTAAATTGTCAAGCATATTACCAACCAAAAGCTTTTGCATCCTTCAGCCATTTGCCTTGGGCACGAAGGACTTGTTCAATAACATCACGACCACATCCGTAGCCACCGTTTTTATCACTGACATAAATGCTTATAGCCTTAATGTCAGAACAGGCATCAGCCGGACAGCAAGGACAGCCACAACGTTTCATCACTTCATAGTCCGGCACATCGTCACCCATAAAGATTACCTCGTCGTCAGTATAACCATACTTCGAAAGAAACTCTTGATATGTATTTATCTTAACCGAGACTTTCATATAGATGTCTTCCACCCCAAGATGTTCATACCTGAGTCGGACACTATGGGTATCCCCTCCCGTGATAATCGCAATATGAAGTCCCATTTTCACAGCCAACTGTATGGCATAACCATCTTTTATATTGACCGTACGCATTGGCTCTCCTCCTGGGTGGAGAGTTATCGTATCCACGCTAAGAACACCATCAACATCAAAAGCGATGGCTTTTATCTTCTTTAAATTGTAATTAATCATTTATTCTTTACAGCTAACTGATGTATGCAAAGACTCATACGTTCGTATAAATCTTTTACCAAAGGATTATCCTTTAGCATAGACGACTGATTACGTATCACGTTACGGTCATAACGCACAGCAGGACCAGTCTGGGCATCTATTGGACTCATCGCATGAGCCTTACCCGCAGTCTCGTCAATAAGCGGAAGCATTACATCAAAAGGTATATTATGTTTTGCTAGAATATTTGACGAAATATGATAGCAAAGATTCGTAAAATTGCATGCGAATACTGCTGCCAGATGTAGATAACTACGGCCCTCGGAATTCAATGTCATGACTTGATTACTGACACTTCTGGCTAGTGCATCTACATTCTGCATGGCACTCTCATCATTAGCTTCGATAAAACAAGGTATATTACTAAAATTCACCTCTTTATTTTTCGAGAATGTCTGCATCGGATATAATACCCCATAATGCAAGACCATGCCTTGAAATACATCCACAGGCATGCTGCCCGCCGTATGTAAAAAGAGTTTGCGCTCTCTGCCCTTACAGACTTTCGGAATGAGTTCCGCCAATGCACTGTCTGTTACTGAAATAATATACACATCAGCATTATAATTAATGCTGTCGATATCTGTAGTAGGTGCACCACCGACAAGTGTAGCCAGAGCTGAAGCAGATTCCATGGTACGGCTATAAACCTGAATAAAATCATGCCCTGCAGAAAAAAGAGCCTTACCCAAATTTGTGGCTAGATTACCAGCCCCAATTAAAACGATCTTCATCTAGAATTTATTAATATGAACCTGCTCCCAACGGAGTTTATCTTCATCCTGAGGTTTACGTTCATCGGCCTTATGACCAATGCCTATTACACAAAGTACCTCATGGGACTCAGGAATATCCAACATTCCACGAATGACTTCTGTGGCTGCCGTTCCGTCACTGAGGCCACGCCCACGCATCTGCGCCCAACAGGATCCGAGCTCTAAATCTTCAACCTGTAACTGGATCATCGTTGCAGCTATAGAACCGTCTTCTATCCAGCAATCATTCTCTTCAGGATTTCCGGTAATCACAATTGCAAGAGGAACACCGGCAAGAAATTCTGCACCATGGGTCTTTGAATCAGACAATTTCTTTATAGTCATTTTGTCATCAACTACGATAAAATGCCAACCGCGAATACCTTTTGCAGAAGGAGACATGAGTGCAGCTCGGAGGATAAGTTTCACATCCTCAGGACTTATTTCTTCATCTGTAAACTTACGGTGACTGCGACGCAGCTGAATCAATTCTTTAAATTCCTTCATTTTTCAATTAATTTTGATGTACTATATGCAAAGTTAGCGAAATATTTTCATTTAAATCTGACGTATATAGGTTTTTTAAAAAAGATTTATTATTTTTGCGGTATGAATAGTCTTAAAGTAAGTATTTACAACCACAGCACAGACTTGCCAGAGATGGAATACCGTGATTTTTTCCATAGTAGGTCACTTTTCGAGGTGTACGAACAAACGCCCGGGCATTTTCCTTTTATGGTGGTTGTTAGCGATAGCGCCGACAGAATATTATGCCACTTGCTGGCAATTATCCGACGCCGTGGTTCATGGATGCCACCTTACTTGTATAGCCAATGCAGAATCTACGGGGAAGGCGATTATACTGAGGGAGAATACAAACGTGAAGACTTGTTTGTTAAGATGCTCACGAGACTAACCAGCAAATTACAGTTGAGATGCCTATATATAGAATTTAGCGATCTCAGCAACAAAATGTTTGGCTATAAATATTTCCGTAAATGCAATTACTTCCCCATACATTGGATGGAGATACATAACTCACTACACAGCCATACGCCAGAAGAACGCCTTGATAAAAAAACTCTTAAAAGAATCAAAAATGCTTATGAAAGTGGCGTAACTACGACAGCAGTCGAATCAGATGAAGATCGAGAAGCCTGTATTCAACTTTTAAGACGATTTTACAAAATAAAAATACGACATTATTGCCCACCGGAGAAGTTTCTGTATCTGATAAGCAAGAATGACAATGGAAACATGTTCGTCACTAAATATAAAGGTAAAGTTATCGGTACAGCCATCTGCACTTATAGCAACGGAAATGCCTATCTTTGGTTTTTAGCGTACCGCAAGAAGAGCTATCCATATCTACACCCCGAGATTCTGTCATTGTGGGAATCCATAAAATATGCTTCTGATAAGGGATGCCCTCATATATATTTTCTTGACGTAGGTCTTCCATTCCGCAAAAACCATTATCGAGAATTCATACTCAAGTTCGGTGGAAAGCCTGTGAGTACAAATCGATGGTTCAGATTCAGTATTGGATGGATGAATAGCTTATTATCCTGGTTTTATAGATAAAAGCCAATTAAATCAATTGAGCCACAGATTTTATTATATTATTGACAGCCACATCTTTTCTCATGGCTTGGGTTAGAGGCATACCTTCCGGTGTAACAGCGACGATCTTAGCGTATCCTGCATTTAAGAGTTCATGAGTATTTTCTACTTTACCTGCAATAAGATATACAGGTTTATTCTGATGTTTTGCCGCCTGCAAAATGCCGAAAGGTAACTTCCCCATGAGCGTTTGACAATCAGCCATGCCCTCACCTGTGATTACGATATCTGAATCCGATAACAGATTATCGAAATCCGATAATTTTAGAAGGTACTCTGTTCCAGAACAAACTTTTGCATTCATAAAGCCAATGAGTGAAGCCCCCAAACCTCCCGCAGCCCCTGCCGAGACGATGTTAACATCCGTATGCAGAAACCTCTTAATGACATCGGAATAATTACGCAACCCATCTTCCAGAAGATCCACCATCTGTGCTGTAGCACCTTTTTGTGGAGCAAAGACCTTTGCGGCCCCCATTTCTCCACAAAGTGGATTAAAGACATCTGCAGCTATCGTAAATGTACACTCTGACAATAAAGGATTTATATGGGATATATCTAACTTTTTAATATCAGCCAATATCGCTCCACCATATATCAATTCATTATTGTCTGAATCAAAAAAACTCACACCGAGTGCCTGCATCATACCGGTTCCACCATCACAAGTAGCACTTCCACCTAAACCAATAATAAAATTACGACATCCATGAAGGATTGCGTCGGCAATTAATTCGCCTGTTCCATAAGATGTTGTAAGCATTGGATTCAATTCTGTTTTATCAAGAAGAGTCAGTCCGCTGGCTTTAGCCATCTCAATAATAGCCGTATTATTATCTGACGATATTCCATAAGAAGACGGTATCAATCGTATCAACGGATCATGAACATCTACCTTTTTTACCTTTCCATTTAAAGCATAACAGAAAGCTTCAAGCATTCCCTCGCCACCATCAGAAACAGGAATCTGCAATATTTCATACGACTTATGTTTCATACGAATAGCTCTGTCCACAGCCACTTCAACCTCTGATGAAGTCAAACAGCCTTTAAAAGAATCTATTGCCAATATGATTTTAGTCATTCTTATGATTTTGCAGCAAATGTAATTATAATATTATGTATAACCAAATTATTTACAACAATACCGGGTCACAAAACTATATAAAAAATGGGAAAGCAATAATCTTACAAAAAACTCGTTATATGTTAGTATGAAAAAAATTCGTATTTTCGCGATTATCGCCATGATTCTATGTTTCGGCTCTCAGGTATTTGCAGAATCATTTACCCTGCAAGGTACCGTCATTGACGATAAACAAGCCCCGATAGAACTTGCTTCCGTATACGTAGAGAGCCAGAAAGCCGGCACTATGACTAACCTCAAGGGACACTTTAGCATAACATTGAAATCAACAGACAGCGTAGTGGTTAGATTCTCCATGATTGGTTATCAAACGAGGAAACGAGTTTTGAAGAATCCGAAGGGTATTATAACACTGCAGATAATGCTACCGGACTACGAGTTAGGCGAAGTGGTGGTAACTGAAATAAAAAGACAGACAGATCAGACACAACATCTTGACGTCAAAGACACAAAGAACATGCCATCCGTTAACGGCAACGGAGTAGAAGAACTTATTGCTACTCAGGCTGGAGTTTCAACACATAACGAACTTTCTTCTCAATATAATGTGCGAGGAGGCAGTTTCGACGAAAACAGTGTTTATATTAATAATGTGGAAATATACCGTCCTCTACTCATCCGCAGCGGACAACAGGAAGGTTTAAGTATTATTAATCCCGACATGGTGGAGTCAATAGGATTTTCAGCAGGGGGATTCGAAGCAAAATACGGGGACAAGATGTCATCTGCACTAGATATAACCTACAAACGTCCAAAAAACTTTGAAGCGACTGTAGCAGGAAGTCTTTTAGGGGGGAGTGGGTACGTGGGATTCTCAAACAAAAATTTTTCGATGAGCAACGGCATAAGGTATAAAACCAACAAATATCTTTTGGGCTCCCTGGATACTAACGGCGAATATGATCCGTCATTTCTCGACTACCAAACATATATGAGTTGGACACCAAATAAATTGTGGACTGTGGATTTCATCGGAAATATATCCGAAAACCATTATAACTTTAAGCCGGTGGATCGTGAAACAAAATTTGGCACGCTCGAGAATGTCAAAGAATTCAAAGTATATTTTGACGGCCAGGAAAAGGATCTTTTCCGCACTTACTTCGGAACGCTTAACATTACTCGCCACCTAAATGATAATACATCTCTGTCGTTACTCACTTCTGCCTTCAACACAAAAGAACAAGAGACTTACGACATCCAAGGTGAATACTGGCTTAATCAGACAGAGACAAACGATAATCTAGGAGTAGGAACTTATATGGAACATGCGCGCAACTATCTCACGAGCAATGTCACAAATTTTAAACTAATGCTCGACCACAAAATGAAAGCGCACCATATTCAAGCCGCAATGACATATAAGTTTGAACATGTGGAGGAAAAAAGTAAAGAGTACGAAATGAGAGATTCCAGCGGATACTCACTTCCACATAGTTCTGATGCGTTGAATCTTATTTATACCATGTCATCAAATAACACACTCGACTCCAAACGATTTGAAAGCTATATTCAGGACACATATAAATTCAAAGGTGGTGAAACATTCTATACACTAAACTACGGTGTACGGTTTACCCACTGGGATTTCAATAAGGAGAGCCTATTCAGTCCTCGTATTTCTCTAGGTATAATACCGGCATTCAATCAGAACTTTACATTCAGATTTGCAACAGGCCTGTACTATCAGACACCTTTTTATAAAGAATTACGCGACACAACCACCATTAATGGCATTACCTATGTGACTCTGAACAAAAATATCAAAAGTCAACGCTCGATACATTTCTTAGCAGCGATGGATTACAAATTCAAGATGAACAACCGTCCTTATAAATTTACAGCCGAGGCTTATTATAAAGCACTATCAAACATTATTCCATATAATGTAAGCAATGTGAAGATTGTATATTATGGAAAGAATCTATCGGATGGCTATGCTGCAGGACTGGATATGAAATTATACGGTGAGTTTGTTCCCGGTACAGATTCTTGGATCAGCCTTTCGCTGATGAGAACTAAAGAGAAGCTCAACGGACAGTGGATACCTATGCCTACCGACCAACGTTATGCCATAAACCTGTTCTTAAGCGATTATTTTCCAGGAACAGACCGATGGACAATGAGCCTAAAACTAAGTTATGCCGACGGACTTCCATTCGGTCCACCTCATACAGGCATAGAATATCAAACATTCAGAGCACCGGCATACCGCCGTGCCGATATAGGAATGAGTTACCGACTCCTGAACAATGAAGACAGAAAGAAAAACACACCGTTCAAGAATATCTGGCTTGGAATGGACGTGCTCAATCTGTTCGGAATTGATAATGTAAACTCCTACTACTGGATTACCGATGTCAACAAGAATCAATATGCCGTACCTAATTATCTTACAGGCAGACAGATTAACGCGAGAGTAAGATTTGAATTCTAACACTAATTTACAAGATATTCGGTGTCACTGTTAAATATTTGTCCACGTTTGTCAATCGATGGACGAGAATAATCTGATTATAAGAGTAATTGACACAGAAGATAGTAAATAATCCCATCAACGCTCTCTATTTTATCTGCTTTTATTTCGTGAATCCAAAGAAAATAATTACCTTTGCAGACCTTTTAATATCACAAAGAAAAATGAAGATTTCACACATTGAACATTTGGGAATAGCAGTACCAAGTATTGAAGAAGCACTCCCTTACTTTGAAAACGTATTGGGACTGAAGTGTTACAACATTGAAGAAGTAGCCGATCAGAAGGTCAAGACAGCCTTTTTGAAATGTGGCGAAGTAAAATTTGAATTACTAGAGCCGACATCACCGGAAAGCACGATACAGAAGTGGCTTGACAAAGGTAACCATGGTGTTCATCACGTAGCATTCTGCATTGAAGACGGAGTTGCAAATGCACTTGTCGAATGCGACGAAAAAGGTGTACGTGTTATAGATAAAGCGCCAAGAAAAGGTGCTGAGAATCTAAACATAGCATTCTTGCATCCAAAATCGACTCAGGGTATACTTACAGAGCTCTGTGAACACTAAAACAATAACAGTAAGGAGGTGTCAAAGCCTCCTTATTTGCTGTAACGAAAGATAGATAGTCACATAATAAATAAAGATTATGAGTAAACAAATAGAAAAGATCAAAGAGCTTATCGCAAAACGCGAACAAGCCCGTTTAGGCGGTGGCGAAAAAGCCATTCAAAAACAGCACGAACGCGGAAAATACACAGCACGCGAACGTATCGACATGCTGCTCGACGAGGGTAGCTTTGAAGAGATGGATATGTTCAAACTTCACCGTTGTACAAACTTCGGTATGGAGAAGAAACAGTATCTCGGCGATGGCGTTGTAACCGGTAGCGGAACAATCGACGGGCGTCTTGTTTATGTTTTTGCACAGGATTTCACAGTAAACGGAGGGTCTCTATCAGAGACAATGGCTCAGAAGATATGTAAAGTAATGGATGAAGCAGTCAAGATGGGTGCTCCATGTATCGGAATCAATGATTCAGGTGGTGCACGTATTCAGGAAGGTATCTGCGCTCTTGCCGGCTTCGGTGAAATTTTCGAGCGTAACATCCTCGCAAGCGGTGTTATCCCTCAAATTTCAGGAATCTTCGGTCCATGTGCAGGTGGTGCTGTTTATTCACCAGCGCTAACCGATTTCACCCTCATGATGGAAAACACCAGTTACATGTTCCTTACAGGCCCTAAGGTGGTTAAGACCGTTACCGGTGAGGATATTGATCAAGAAAATCTTGGCGGTGCAAGTGTTCACGCTACAAAGAGCGGTGTTACTCATTTCACTGCATCAACAGAGGAAGAAGCTATGCAGATGATAAAAACACTGTTAAGCTATATTCCGTCAAACAACATGGAAGAAGCTCCACGTAAGGAATGTAACGACCCTATCGCTCGTATGGATGACTATCTTAACGAAATCATCCCAGAGGATCCTAACAAGGCTTATGACATGTATAACGTCATCAGTTCTATTGTTGACAACGGAGATTTCTTCGAGGTTCAGCCTAAGTTTGCAAAGAACATCATTATAGGTTTTGCACGTTTCAATGGTCAGAGCGTTGGTATAGTAGCCAACCAGCCTGCTTGCTATGCAGGTGTACTGGACTGCAACTCAAGCCGCAAAGGCGCACGATTTGTTCGTTTTTGTGATGCTTTTAATATTCCAATAGTTTCTCTTGTTGACGTTCCAGGATTCCTTCCAGGTACAGGCCAAGAATACAATGCCGTCATCCTACATGGAGCAAAACTTCTCTATGCTTATGGTGAGGCTACTGTTCCTAAAGTTACTATCACACTGCGTAAGAGTTACGGTGGTAGTCATATCGTTATGGGTTGCAAGCAGTTGCGTGCTGACCTTAATTATGCTTGGCCATCAGCGGAGATCGCAGTTATGGGGGCATCCGGTGCTGTCGCAGTGCTTAGTGCAAGAGAGGCTAAAACACAGGAAAATCCAAAAGAATTCCTTGCACAGAAAGAAGAGGAATACACTGAAATGTTTGCGAATCCTTATCAGGCAGCAAAATATGGCTATATAGACGATATCATCGAACCGCGAAATACACGTTTCCGTATTTGCCGTGCATTGGCACAACTAGCAACTAAGAAGCAGTCACTACCAGCAAAGAAACATGGAAATATTCCACTTTAATTATTAAATAATGAGTAAGGTAAATAACGAAGTATATGCAGCCATCGCAATGGCACTGCACGAATACAAGGGAAACAATGTCCACGACAAAGAATCGAATATAATTACAATCAAGCCGGTTCAGACTCAGTGGAACAGTCACATCCAGATGATGACAAAACGCCCGTAATGAGAATTTATCCAATAAAGACATTAAAATGAAAGATTACAAATATATCATTAATGGCAAAGAATACAAGGTTGCAATAGGTGACATTGAAAATGATATTGCCAACATCACTGTGAACGGTGAAGATTACAAGGTTGAGATGGAGAAAGAACCAGAACCTGAAAAAAAGAAGGTCGTTGTCCGTCCTGTAACAGTTGCACCAACTTCTGCTTCTGTATCATCACCATCTGCCACAAACAACGTGAATACCAATAATGCAATAAAAGCCCCACTACCGGGACTCCTCGTTAAGGTATGCGTTGCAGTAGGTCAGGCCGTAAAGAAAGGTGAGACTGTGGTTGTCTTAGAGGCCATGAAGATGGCTAACAACCTTACGGCCGAAAAAGACGGAACAGTAAGTGCAATCCTCGTAAAGGAAGGAGACAGTGTTATGGAAGGCACAGTTCTTGTTGCTTTTGAATAATAAAAAAGAGAACTGACAAAATAAAAATCCCCGGTTGATGATCCAACCGGGGATTTTTATTTTATTTAACTATTTTGTTGTTTTCAGGAAAGACGACTAAAGGTTTGTATTTCTTGGCCTCCTCAAAATCCATAAGAGCATAAGCTATAATAATTATCACATCATCAACTTGCACCTTACGCGCTGCTGCACCATTAAGGCATATACAGCCAGAACCGCTTTCACCTTTTATAATGTAAGTTTCGAAACGTTCGCCGTTGTTATTGTCTACAATTTGAACTTTCTCACCGGCAATCAAGTCGGCAGCATCCATTAAATCTTCGTCAATCGTAATACTGCCCATGTAATTAAGGTTGGCTTCCGTCACCCTAACACAATGCAGTTTAGACTTTAATACTTCTATCATCATAGAAATTATCTATTTTTATTCCGTATATTTAATGTTATCTATCAAACGAATAGGAGTCTTTCCACAGAAAACAGTTATACATCCAACTATATAGCCACTACTATCCCATTTTTCAACAGGTTGCAGTGAATTGCCGTCAACGATCTGATAATACTGTACCTCGAGTCCCTCTATAGCATTTATAGTTTCAACGACAAACTTCTGAGTAGTCTCCACTGAATTATTGGCTGCAAAGGTAAGACTTTTTTTCAAAATCTTCGATATATTTACAGCAATTTTCCTCTCTTCAACCGAAAGAAGTTGATTTCTTGAGCTAAGTGCGAGTCCATCTTCTTCTCTTATGATAGGACATTCTACAATCTGCACACCTACTCTCAAACTCTTTACCATAGCCTTGATAACGGCAATCTGCTGGAAATCTTTCTCTCCGAAATACGCACGTGTAGGACGTACAATATAAAACAGACGACTAACCACCTGGCAAACCCCGTTGAAATGTCCTGGACGATGGGCGCCCTCCATTACTGTATCCACTGGTGGAAATGAGAATTGACGATTATCCGGAGTTGGATAGACGTCTTCCACTGCAGGAGCAAAAACATAATCAGCCCCTGCGGACTCAAGTAATTTACAGTCGGCATTTAAATCACGAGGATAATTTTTTAAATCGTTTTTGTCGTTAAACTGAGTAGGATTAACAAAAACACTGACTACTGTCACGCTGTTATCCTTTACACTACGTCTTACAAGCGATACATGACCTGCATGCAAGGCTCCCATGGTTGGTACTAAACCAATCTCTTTACCTTCTTTGCGAACTGCAAAAAGTTCATTTTGCAACTCGACAATCTTATGAAATACTTTCATTATTGTTGATTGAACGTTTTTATACGTTTTCCTTTACGAGGTGCAAAATAACAACTAATTTCTTAAATATGGAAGAAATATGCTAAAAATATAACATTTAAGGTTGTTTTTTTGTGAAATAACCCAGAAACTGAGTTTATCAAGATTATTTTATGTACCTTTGCGTGATAATTAAAACAAATAAGATGAAGGTAACAAAAATATTATTTATAAACCAGGAGATTACACCTTACGTACCTGACAGTGAAATGTCGCTAATGGGACGTAACCTTCCTCAGGCCATACAAGAAAAAGGACGCGAAATACGAACTTTTATGCCCAAATGGGGTAATATTAATGAACGCCGAAATCAATTGCATGAGGTAATACGTCTTTCTGGCATTAACCTTATTATTGATGAAACAGACCATCCTCTTATTATTAAAGTTGCATCTATTCAGGCGGCCCGAATGCAGGTATATTTCATCGACAACGATGACTATTTTACGAAACGCCAGATGGCTGCTAATGAACTTGGAGAAGAATATCCAGATAATGGGGAACGCGCTATTTTCTTTGCACGCGGTGTTCTCGAAACAGTAAAAAAGCTACGTTGGGTACCAGACATTATCCACTGTCAAGGATGGATGGGTGCTGTCGTTCCTCTCTATATTAAAACAGCTTATCATGAAGAACCGTCCTTTGCCAATACAAAAGTAGTAACATCACTCTTCGAAAATGATTTGAAGGGAACTTTAGGAACCAATTTTAAGAAATGTGTGGAATTCAGAGATGCCAAAAAGGAACTACTTGAAAACTATAAGGAAGATTTCAACTTCATAGAACTTAGCAAACTTGCTATCGATTATTCTGACGGTGTAATAGAAGGCGGCAAAAATGTTAATTCGCAATTGCTGAGTTATGCAGCCGAGAAGAATGTCCCAACCCTCAAATTTCCTGGTGAAGAAGGTTATGCAGATGCTTATAACGCATTCTATGACCTCATATCAGGTGAAAGCGAGAAATAATAGTCACAAATCTTTTATATCATTAAGATAAGTACTTCAATGAAATCAAAATTTATATTGATTATTGCCATTGCAGCATTGGCAATCACTTCTTGTGATGACGACACTTCGTATTTAGGTTCAACACTGACTGCAAAAGTAGACAGCCTGAAAATTTCGGCAGATACTTTCAATGTGACCACGCGTTCAATAAAGGCAGACTCTGTACTATCTAGAAATAGTATAGGTTATCTCGGAAAGGTGAAAGATCCTGAGACAGGCGCATATATAACCGGTAACTTTATGACGCAGTTCCATACAATCGATAATTATGAATTGCCAGAATCTGACAGTATCATAAGTAAGATTGGCGGTAAAGTAGTTGCTGATTCTGCCGAAATCCGTCTTTATTATACCGACTATTATGGAGATTCGCTTAATGCCATGAAGATGACCGCTTATGAATTGGCATCTCCTGTAGAGGAAGGACATTGGTATTATTCGAACTACAGCCCTGAAGATAAAGGTCTTGTAAGAACAAATGGTATTAAAGATCAAAAAGCATACACAATCCACGACTTGAATGTTCGTGATAGTATTAGGTCGCTAAGTACATACAACAATAATATTCGTATTACATTGAATGATCCTTATACTGACAAAGACGGTGTGACATATAATAATTACGGTACTTATATTATGAGAAAATTTTATGAAAACAAAAATTACTTTAAGAATTCATATAATTTCGCCCATAACGTTTGTCCGGGATTCTATTTTAAAACGACAAATAGTCTAGGTTCAATGGCCTATATATATGTTTCACAACTGAATGTTTACTTTAGATACATCTCTACCGATTCTATCTATAACGGAACATCATCATTCTCAGGTACCGAAGAAGTTCTCCAAACAACAAATATAACCAACGACACAAAGACTATCAGTGATCTTGTCTCTGACAACACATGCTCATACCTTAAGAGTCCTGCTGGCATATTTACAGAGATGACTCTTCCTGTGGAAAATATTTTCAGCGGTCATAAGAACGACACGCTTAACACAGCAAAAGTCGTACTCACACGTGTTAACAATAAAGAGCAGAATCCCTATAACTTTGAGATCCCGGCATCACTATTGATGATACAAAAGGACAGTCTCTACTCATTCTTCGAGAACGCTAAAGTTGCAGACAGTAAAACGTCTTTTATTACGACCTATTCAGATACATACAACACTTATACATTTTCGAACATCTCAGGACTTATCACTTCACTAAATTATATAAAAACAAAAGGACTTGCCACCGATGCCAATTGGATGAGCAAACATCCTGATTGGAACAAGGTCGTAATTATTCCGGTAACGACTACATACAATTCTTCAAGTGAGTTGACAAAGGTAGTACACGACATGTCACTGACAAGTACCAAACTTATAGGAGGTACTAAAAATAGCCGTGATCCTATTAAAATATCAGTAATATACAGTAAATTCAATCTAAAATAGCTCCACATAACAAGATAGGGAATAGAGACGCTGACAATAAAATAAGTTAGCGTCTCTATTTTTTATAAGACTTATTAGGGAAATCACATGAACAAGGGATACCTATCTACTTATTTCTTATTTGAATTAATCAGCTTGTCTATTTCATCAAACTGTTTACCCATATTTAGATTTAAATAAATTCTGTATAATCCCGGGGTCCATTTGTCCGTGTCATTTGGAGCCAACTTAGAATACTTTTCCATATAAGGGCGGGCCTTGGAATAACATTCACGAATAAGAAATCTCTTTTCACGTGGACGCGAAGATTTTTCCATGTCATAAGCTTGATTGAGATAGGCAGTACCGGCATTGTAATAAGCATCAGCCAGACTATCATTTTTTGCAATAAGAGAATCTGACAATGCGATGCACTCGCTATACCGTCCTAAATTGAGCAATGCCGTACTCTTAGCAAAACGGAACAGTACTAAGGTGTCATTGACTGTCAAAGCACTATCGGCTGCAGCTAAAGCATCATTCATTCGATTGGTTAAGCTATAATAATCCATCAGACGAGCAAAGAAATACGGGAAAAGCGGGAAACGCTTAAAACCAGTTTTCAAAGTCGATACATAGTTGACTGTATCCTTGAGCAATTTATATGCCTCCGTCTGGTACTGTAACACATTGTCTGCCATCGCAGAATCCTTTAGAGCCAAGTCCACGAACTCGAGAGTTGAGTTTGCGTCATTCATCTTATATCCAGAATAGACTGCCCAATAAGCCACAGTAGGCATATTCTTATCGTGTGTCGAATAATTATAATCACTAAACAAAGGCTGAATTGCACTATTAATATAAGAACTGTAAAGTTGAAAAGCCGTCTTATAGTCATGGTTGCGCACGAAATAGTTACCACCGTAATACAAATTCATCCTGTAAGAGTCCAAAAATTCAGAATGTTTTTTTCTATACTTAGGTTTAATATTACCCTTAGTATCTGGAGCAGCATCAACACTATCAAAACGTTCAAGTACAGAGAACATGCGATAAGCAGCTTTAAACAATGTTACAGTGTCATACTTCTGCTTGAGGTACAGCTTTTCGTTCTGCTCGTCATATTGCTTACGCACAGCCTCAAAATCAAGCAGATACATTTTCTTGTTCTGTCGGTTCTCAGGTTTTTTCAGTTGTTCTTCCATCAACTGCTCCGCCTTGTCATAATTATTGCCTCCCTTAATATATGACCGTGCCTGAGCGATCTCCTTTTTTTGGGCGTTCAGGCACGGTATTATTAACATTAAGATTAGCGCAGCTAACGTTAATCGTCTCATTCAGTATTTATTTTATTTTTAGCAATTTCTCCATCTCAGCGGTCTTGGCTGTATTCTTAAGAGCATAATATACTGTGTAAAGAGGATAAGCCCAAAGATCCTTACGGTCAGGAGCTATCTGGCGTGCCTTCTCCAGATAGATGCAACTCTCCTTAACAATAGGAATGATTGAGTTATATTGGGCCATTGTCAGATTACCTCTCTTATCAGCCAGTTTATCACGCATCTCACTTGCCTTAGAATTAAGACAAACACCAGCATTGAAATTAGCTTCCATGTATTCAGGATCCAACTCAATAGCCTTTTTAAAGGATACCACTGCCTCATCCCACATTTTCTGATTCATTAATACAACACCATTCACATACAGAGCTGACTTATTATTTGGATCCTTTGCCATTTCTTCTGAAGCAAACTTCTTCGTTGCCTCCGGATTACCGGCTGAAAGATAATAGTTAACAAGCATATCGAAATATTTCGATTCTGTAGGATAAGATGCATGAGCCTCTTTAAGGGCATTGAGATAGTTTACACTGTCCTTCGTGTCTTTATAAATATAAACCTTCAATTCCATAGCATCCCTCTTGACTGAGGTATCAGCGAGTGCAATATCTATATATTTTTTTACTCCATCATAATTCTTATTTGAATAAGCCACAAGACTAGCATAATAAGCTACTGTCGAAAGATATTTATCTGGACCATCAGTCTTGATTGCAGAGAACAAGGGAGCCTTGGCACTCTCAATATAAAGTGAGAAGTTATCAAATGCCTTTGCATAATCTTTTTTATTGTATGCTGCAAGACCTGCATTAATCACTTGCGGGCGAACAAGGAATACCTTATTGCCATTTATCTCACGGAATCTGATTTTAACCTTCCCTTTCTCGTTAGGAGTAGCATCATATTTATCACATTCCATTGCAGCTTTCAGGGCACCAACAATGCCATTATAATATGCAACAGTATCATAAGGGATCTGGGTTTTGTTCTTCTTATTGTTTACCTCTATTGTATTCTCTCTCAAAAAGATAGCGTAATCAATATTAAACAAAGTATTCCACGCATCTGCCTTCTTAAGTGTCTGATCAGACGTAAGGCAAGGGGTAATAGTTGTTATTGCCTCTTCCAACTTGTTGGCATCGCACAACGACTGTGCCTTTTTCCACAGATTGTCCTGTGCATTGGCGCTGGAAGCAGCAGCAACCATAAGCGCCATCATCATAATTTTTTTCATTTACTTATAATTTATTTGGTTAAACTTTTATTCATTGGGAGCTTTTGGAGCGTCATCATCAGAGCTGAAATCCACCAATGGTATTGAGTCATTATCGTAGTTTTCATTCGATTGCGTTGGCGTCAGAGAAGCATTATTCTCTTCTGTTTCACGTTTATTCTCCTGTTCTACAACTTCTTCTTCCGAAGCACTCATCACCTTGCAAACACTTGCAATACTATCGTTTTTCTTCGTGAGATTTATCAGACGTACACCCTGAGTTGCACGACCCATAACGCGGGCTTCAGCCACCTTGAGACGAATAAGAATACCGCTTTTGTTGATAATCATAAGGTCATTCTCGTCTGTCACCACCTTGATAGCAACCAGTCGACCTGTTTTATCAGTGATATTCAGGGTTTTAACCCCCTTAACACCACGTGAAGTCTTGCGATAATCATCCACTTCACTGCGTTTTCCATATCCGTTTTCGCTGACCACCATGATCGTTTCAGTTTCGATATCATTGACACAAACCATTCCAACGACCTCATCATCATCACCGTCAAGTGTCATACCTCTTACACCTGTCGAAACGCGTCCCATGCAACGTACCTGATTCTCATCAAACCTTACGGCACGTCCGTTTCTGTTAGCAAGTAGTATCTCATTCTGACCATTTGTCAAACGGACAGCGATAACCTTATCTCCTTCAAGTATATTGATTGCAATAACACCATTAGTGCGTGGGCGACTATACTCCTCAAGACAAGTTTTCTTGATCACACCGTTCTTTGTACAGAACATGATATAATGACTCTTAAGAAATTCCAAATCATTGAATTTCTTAATTCTCAAGAATGCATTGACATTATCATCAGGATCAATATTGAGCATATTCTGAATGGCACGTCCTTTAGAATTCTTAGCACCTTCAGGTATTTCATAAACTTTCAGCCAATAGCAACGTCCCTTCTGTGTGAAGAATAGCATCGTATTGTGCATGGTTGCCGGATATATATATTCAGTGAAGTCCTGGTCACGAGTCTGAGCTCCCTTGCTACCAACGCCGCCTCTACTCTGCTCTTTAAATTCAGCCAAAGGAGTACGTTTGATATATCCCAAGTGACTAATAGTGATAACCACGGGGTCATTAGCATAAAAATCCTCAGGATTAAATTCTTCGCTGGAATATACAATTTCAGTACGACGAAAATCACCGTATTTATCTTTTACCTCAATGAGTTCATCTTTGATAACCTTCTTGCAAAGTTCAGGATCTGCAAGTATCTGTTCAAAATAAGCAATCAGACGTTCCAACTCTTCATATTCGGCATGCAATTGGTCTTGTAGCAGACCTGTGAGCTGACGAAGACGCATCTCAACGATAGCCTTTGCCTGAATATCATCAAAATCGAAACGCTTCATGAGGTTATCAATAGCTTCCTGCGGATTCTTAGCAGCACGAATGATATGTACTACTTCGTCAATATTGTCAGAAGCAACGATAAGAGCCTCCAATATGTGAGCACGCTCCTGAGCCTTGCGCAAATCATATTTTGTACGACGTGTAACAACATCATGACGATGTTCTACAAAATTTTTAATACAATCCCTCAGATTTAGCAATTTAGGTTTACCATGTACAAGGGCTATATTGTTTACAGAGAAAGAACTCTGCAGTGCCGTCATTTTAAAGAGTTTGTTAAGTACTACACTTGCATTAGCGTCTCGTCTAACATCAACAACAATTCGCATACCCTGACGATCGCTCTCATCGTTCACATTACTTATCCCTTCGATTTTCTTTTCACTTACAAGATCTGCAATATAGCTGATAAGTTCTGCCTTATTTACACCGTAGGGAATCTCCGTAACGACAATTTTATCATGTGTATCACTTGTTTCTATCTCAGCTTTCGAGCGTAAAACAATTCTTCCACGGCCTGTCTCATAAGCATCTTTTACCCCTTGCATACCATAAATGTATGCACCTGTTGGAAAATCAGGAGCTTTTACATACTGCATCAACCCCTCTATATTTATATCAGGATTGTCAATATAAGCTATGCAACCGTCAATGACCTCACTCAAGTTATGGGTAGGCATATTAGTAGCCATACCCACGGCAATACCACTACCACCATTAACCAACAGATTTGGTATACGTGTAGGCATTACTGTGGGTTCCTGTAATGTATCATCGAAGTTATTCATCATGTCGACCGTCTCTTTATCGAGGTCATCCATCATGTGTTCACCAATTTTAGAAAGTCGGCACTCTGTATAACGCATGGCAGCTGGAGAGTCACCATCCACGGAACCAAAGTTACCTTGTCCATCAACAATAGTATAACGCATATTCCAATTTTGTGCCATTCTGACAAGCGCTCCATATACGGAACTGTCACCGTGAGGGTGATACTTACCAAGCACTTCACCTACAATACGAGCTGATTTCTTATAAGGTTTATCACTGGTGTTACCCAATCCCATCATACCGAAGAGGATTCGGCGGTGTACCGGCTTAAAGCCATCTCTAACATCAGGGAGTGCACGTGCCACGATAACCGACATAGAATAATCTATGTACGAAGACTTCATTTCCTCCTCGATGTTAATCTTAATAATTCTGTCTTGATCTAACATTGATTGTTATTTTGTAATATTTATTTTAGCATTATGAGGTAACCCTCTAAAAGCATGCTAAATTACTACTTTTTCACGACATACGAAAGCAAAACATTAAAAAAGTAATGATTGCCATAAAAAAACAAGTTGGCACACCTTTTGTTTTGAAATAAACATGTATCTTTGCATACGACGATAAATTTAAATATAAAGAAAGGATAGTAATTATGACAAGTCAGTTTTCACCTAAAGTTTCAGAAATTCTCGCATTCAGTAGAGAAGAGGCGGCACGTCTGGCAAGTCGTTCAGTGGGTCCGGAGCACCTACTGTTAGGTATTTTAAGGGAGGAGTCAGGGCCAGTGTATGATTTATTTAATCGTTTAGATATTAATTTACAATCACTCAAGACATCTCTTGAACAGAAAGTGCGTGAATACGAACTAAGTCAACCCCTCTTGACTTCTGAGTTAGTCTTAAATGAAAACGCGAGCAATATCTTAAAACTCGCTGTTTTAGAGGCTCGTACAGAGCATACACAGATGGTGGACGTTCAACATCTGTTCTTAGCAATACTTCATGACCAGACAGATGATGGTGCACGTGAGATATTGGAGTTTAACAATATGAATTATGAAGATTCAAGACTTATTCTTCAGCAAAAAAATGGTGTTCGTGACGGTCTAGGATTTCCTGATGATGAAGAAGATGACGAGGACTTGTCAGGTCATGACAGTAGTAATGCAGACAACCGACAGGAGACTGCCACTAAGACACGCCCAACTGCCAAGACTCCAATTATTGACAACTTCGGTTCCGACCTTACTCTAGCTGCGATGGAAGGAAAACTTGACCCTGTAGTGGGACGTCAGCGCGAAATCGAACGCGTAACAGAAATTCTATGCCGGCGAAAGAAGAACAATCCTATATTAATCGGTGAACCTGGGGTTGGTAAAAGTGCCATCGTTGAGGGTCTTGCTCAATTAATTGCAAATCACCATACATCTCCATTGCTTTTCAACAAAAGAGTTGTGAGTCTTGACATGACGGCCGTTGTCGCTGGAACAAAATACAGAGGTCAGTTTGAAGAACGTATTCGCGGGCTGATAAAAGAAATTGAGCAGAATCCTGATGTAATTATCTTCATTGATGAAATACATACACTTATAGGAGCAGGTGCTACACCAGGTTCTATGGATGCCGCAAACATACTTAAACCCGCATTGGCAAGAGGAACCATTCAATGTATCGGTGCGACCACACTCGATGAGTATCGTAATAGTATAGAAAAAGATGGTGCTTTGGAACGTCGTTTTCAAAAGGTTTTGGTAGAACCGACGACTTCGGATGAGACATTTCAGATTCTTCAAAACATAAAAGACCGTTACGAGCATCATCACCATGTGACTTACACTGATGACGCCTTACACGCATGTGTCAAATTGACAGAAAGATATATTACCGACAGATTTTTCCCCGACAAGGCAATTGATGCACTCGATGAGGTGGGATCGCGCGTACACCTCTCGCATGTCTCCATTCCACCTGAAATAACAGAAAAAGAAAAGGAAATAGTCTTCATCAAAGAGAAAAAGCAGGCCGCTGTTAAAAATCAGAATTTTGAATTAGCTGCTAGCTACCGCGACAGACAGACGGAAATGGAGAATGAATTACAAGTTCTGAATGACACCTGGAGTAAAAATCTTAGCGATAACAGACAGACTGTCACTGACAAAGAGGTAGCAGACGTGGTCTCTATGATTAGCGGCGTACCCGTTCAACGTTTGGCTGAGGCAGAAGGTATCCGTCTAAAAGGGATGAAAGATGAACTAAAGGGTGCAGTTATCGCACAGGATAATGCAATCGACAAACTTGTAAAAGCTATACAGCGTAACCGTGTTGGTCTAAAAGAGCCCAATCATCCTATCGGTGCATTCATGTTCTTAGGCCCAACAGGTGTTGGTAAGACATACCTTGCAAAGAAACTTGCAGAATTCATGTTCAGTTCATCTGATGCTCTTATCCGTATCGATATGAGTGAATATACAGAGCAGTTCAACATATCACGTCTCGTTGGAGCTCCTCCTGGATACGTAGGTTATGAGGAAGGTGGGCAGCTCACAGAGAAAGTGCGCCGTCATCCGTACTCCATTGTACTTCTTGATGAGATAGAAAAAGCTAATGGCAACGTGTTCAATTTGTTATTGCAGGTACTTGATGAGGGTAGACTTACCGACGGAAACGGTCGTTTTGTAGACTTCCGCAACACCGTAATTATTATGACCAGCAATGCTGGTACACGCCAGCTCAAAGAGTTCGGTCGTGGAGTTGGTTTCAATGCTGGAACTATCGGTGCAGCCCTTGACGAAAAAGATAAGGAATATGCCCGTAGTGTCATACAGAAGTCACTCAATAAGCAATTCAGCCCTGAATTTATCAATCGTCTCGATGAGATAATAACTTTCGACCAGCTCGACATGGAGGCGATAAAGAAGATTGTCAATATCGAATTAAAGGGGCTCATTAGACGTGTAGAGGGTCTTGGATATAAACTGAGCATCACTGCCAAAGCGAAAGAGTTTGTTGCCACCAAAGGATATGATGTCCAGTTTGGTGCCCGCCCACTGAAGAGAGCTATACAGACATATATCGAGGATGGTCTCAGTGAACGAATTGTCAACGGTGATGTTAAGGAAGGTTCTACGATAAGTATCGGAAAGAACCCGAATAAAGAAGAATTGACTTTCAAATAAATATGAAGTAAGACTAAAACACCCGCTGAAGGAAATATGAAATATCCTTCAGCGGGTATTTTGTTTGTGGATTGTTAAGAAGAATTATCCCCCGACATCACGTCGGAGGATAATAACAACACAAACACAAAATAAAACACGGCACAAAGGCCGGTTTTAATATCTTTACTGAATGCCGGCGGCACGTAATTTCTTCTGCCAGTCCCAAGCACTCTTAAGAGTTTCCTCCAGACTTGTCTCGGCTGTCCATCCAAGCACATCATTTGCCTTCTTTGGATCAGCCCAAACCTTCTCTATATCACCGGCACGACGGCCGACAACTTTATAATTTAGCTTCACGCCCGTTGCCTTCTCAAAAGAATGAATAAGTTCAAGAGTGCTGACTCCATGGCCGGTACCTATATTAAATACCTCAACTTTATCCTCGCTTTTATTCTCGAGAATACGTTCCATGGCCTTAACATGAGCCTTGGCAAGGTCGCAGACATAGATATAATCACGAATACAACTTCCATCAGGAGTATTATAGTCATCACCGAATATACTCAATTGCTCGCGTATTCCCATTGCTGTCTGAGTTACATAAGGAATAAGATTCATCGGCACACCATTTGGCATCTCACCGATAATGGATGAAGGATGCGAGCCAATAGGATTGAAGTAACGCAGCAAAATAGCCTTGATAGGACTGCCACTCCTCACTGTATCTTGAATAATCTCTTCGTTAACCTGTTTTGTGTTACCATAAGGACTCTCAGCCTTCTTAATAGGAGCATCCTCTGTAACTGGAAGATTCTCCGGATCAGGCTGACCATATACGGTACAGCTAGATGAGAAGATGATACCTTTCACATGATGCTTGGGCATCAGTTCAAGCAGATTTATAAGTGAAACAATATTATTCCTATAATAAAGTAGTGGTTTCTCAACACTCTCGCCAACAGCCTTACTTGCCGCGAAATGAATAATACCGGAGATATCTGGATATTTACGAAACACATTGTCCATACCTTCCTTATCAAGACAGTCCACCTTCTCAAAAGCAGGACGAATGCCTGTAATCTTTTCAATACCATCCACCACCTCGGCACGTGAGTTTGAAAGATTGTCGACAATAACAACCTTATAACCGGCCTGCTGCAATTCTACTGTTGTGTGTGAACCGATAAATCCGGTTCCACCAGTTACCAATATTGTTTCTTTCATAATTGTATTTTGTAATAAATAAATAATTAAGTTAGTTTAAACCGAATAAGACCTTCAACCCACTGTCTACGCCGCTGAAGCCCATGAAAGCAAGCGACAGCAGTCCAGCGGTGACAAGGACAATACTCATTCCACGCATCCCTTTAGGTATGTTGACCAGAGCTAGTTGTTCGCGTATTCCGGCAAAAATCACCAGCGCCAAGGCAAAACCTATCGCCGTAGAAAAAGCATAAACCACACTGGTTAAAAGCGTAAAATCTTTCTGAATAACGAGAATGGCAACACCGAGTACACAGCAATTGGTAGTAATCAGTGGTAAGAATATTCCGAGAGCCTGATAAAGGGCCGGAGAAATCTTCTTTAGGATAATCTCTATCATCTGTACAAGTGCTGCTATGACCAAAATAAAAGCCAAAGTCTGAAGATACTGCAGGTTATTCGGGTCAAGCACAAGTTTCTGAATGAGATAAGTAACGACTGTCGACAATGTTAAGACGAAAGTTACAGCTGCACCCATTCCGATGGATGTGGAGATTTTCTTCGACACGCCGAGAAATGGGCAGATGCCAAGAAACTGTGACAACACGATATTGTTAACAAATATAGCTGTAATGAATATTAATATGTATGCCATATCTATGCCCTCTTTAATTTATTGACTATTGCGATAAGATACCCTAGAGTGATGAATGCACCCGGTGCAAGTATGAATATCAGCATACCGTAACTGTCAGGGAACAAAGTGCATCCGAACAGTCTTCCCGTTCCAAAAATCTCACGAACCCCACCAAGTATGGTAAGCGCCATCGTAAAGCCGAGACCGATGCCAATACCGTCGAACGTACTCTCTATAGGGCCGTTCTTGCAAGCGAAAGCTTCTGCACGACCAAGGATGATACAATTGACCACAATAAGGGGTATATAGATACCTAGCGTAGCATATATAACAGGAGTATAAGCCTGCATAAGCATCTGAAGTACTGTAACAAAAGACGCAATGACAACCACGAAAACAGGGATACGCACCATATCCGGGGTAATATTCTTAATACAGGAGATTACAAAGTTCGAACAGATAAGCACAAAACATGTGGCCAGACCCATAGATAGACCATTCATTGCCGACGATGTAGTAGCAAGCGTCGGACACATGCCAAGGAGAAGCACAAAGGTAGGATTCTCCTTAACAAGTCCGTTATTTAATATTTTGATATAATTCATAATGGATTTCTCCTTTCTTTGTTATTTGTGTTCCTGTTTTGAAGCGCCGCTCTCACCATCAACACTTTTGTTCGAGATAGCCATATACGCCTGATTTACAGCCTTAAGAAAAGCACGAGATGTTATCGTAGATGCTGTAATGGCATCCACATCGCCACCATCTTTGCTCACCTTTAGTCCACCGGCTTTCTTGCCAATGATATCACCTTTGTTCCCCTTTCGGAACCATTCAGCAGCCTTAACACCAAGTCCCGGGGTCTCCTGTGTCTGCAATATTGTGTAACCTTTAATATTACCGTTATTATCGAATCCGACTAACACCACTAACGAACCGCCAAAACCATCCGTTGTACTTTGAACGGCAGTACCCATCGATTTATTGTTTTTATTCGTGGTTTTATACACAACAAAAGTGAATTCTTTGCCCTCTATATTCTTTTTCACCGTATCGGGAGTCGATACCTTCAGATTTGAAGCACCGATCACCTTATTAATACCATCAGACAACTGTTTCGCCTGTATGTCCTGTATAGGCCTTACTGTAACATCGTTGACATAAGCAAGCAACGCACCTGTGACGACTGCTACTAACGTTAACACAATCGCCATGTTCTTAAATGATGATTCCAACTTTTTCATTTATTCACCTCCCCGAATCTTTTTGGTTTGCAATATGTATTGATAAGCGGTGTAAATGCATTCATGATAAGAATAGCAAATGACATACCCTCAGGATAAGAACCGAAAGCACGTATAACCACAGTAAGAAATCCAATAGAGACACCATAGATAATCTGTCCATTCGAGGTCATTGGAGATGTGACATAATCAGTTGCCATAAATATGGCACCGAGCATAAGACCGCCGCTAAGAAGTTCCTGTATCGGATCAGCATACACCGGACTAGCCAGATGCATAAGTCCGCTCAAAACAAACACGGTCACAAAGATACTTACAGGAATATGCCAAGTTATGATTTTACGTACCAACAAATAAATAAGTCCTACTATAAGAGCAAGTGCACAAACCTCGCCAAGTGACCCGGCACCGTGATTGAGTCCCGGATTACCTAGCAACATACTAATCGAGTCTGGCAATTTATCCAGCAATGAAGGATCATTGGAAGATATAGCATGCTTCATGATAGAAAGAGGTGTAGCTGCCGTTATAGCATCCGTGTATTTATACAACTGACCTATGACCGGCCAGCTGGTCATCTGTACAGGAAAAGAGATGAGAAGGAATACGCGTCCCACAAGAGCAGGGTTGAAAGGGTTGCAACCAAGTCCGCCAAATGTCATCTTAGCAACACCGATTGCCACAAGAGCACCAATAATGATTATCCATATCGGAAGATTCGACGGCAAGTTAAAACCAAGCAACAATCCTGTAAGAATTGACGATCCGTCGGTAATTGTATTATGTTTGCTTTTTAGAATAAATTTTGTTATAGCCCATTCAAAGAAGACACACGAAGCAACACTTGTAGCACAAACTATCACAGAACCTATACCAAAATAGATAAACGAAACGATAAGAGCCGGAATCAGTGCAATGATGACACCATACATATTGCGCTCCACACTGTCGGTGCCATGAGCATGCGGTGATAATGAAACTATTAATTTATTTGACATGACAGATGTTATTTCTTATTATTTGCATTACGGGTTTTGATAATACCCATTACGGTGCCCTTACCCATACGGATATGATCAAGCAACGGACGATGTGCAGGACAAGTGAACATACATGAACCGCATTCTATGCACGAAGTTATCTTTTCCTTCTCTACACTCTCCCACTCTTTCATTGAAGATAGAGTGGATAACAAAAACGGTTCCAAGCCCATCGGGCATGCATTCACGCACTTAGCACACCTGATACATGGTTGAGCCTCAGTCCTTTTAGCATCTTTTTCGCTGAGTATCGTCACACTATTTGTACCTTTACATATCGGGACTTCTGTCGTCGTGAGAGCTTTACCCATCATCGGTCCGCCCGCCAGAAGTTTATTGTCACCTTGAGGCATACCTCCACACGCGTCAATAAGCTGACTCATCGGCGTACCCATACGTACAAGAAAATTTGCAGGGTTCTGAAGTTTCTTTCCTGTCACACTCACATAACGTTCAAATAAAGGTTTATGCTTCATAACAGCCTGATAAACAGCAAATGCAGTGCCAACATTCTGCACGATAGCGCCAACATTTACAGGAATAGCCGGAGGAGCTGGCACTTGACGGTCCACGATAGCATCGATAAGCTGTTTCTCACCCCCCTGAGGGTATTTCTGTTTTAGCGTAACAATCACAATATTCTGATAATCTTTGGCCTTCTTCGTAAGCAGTGTGATAGCATCCGGTTTATTATCTTCTACACCGATAAAACCTTTATCCACCCTAGCAGCTTTCATCAGAAGAGCAACACCCACGAGAATTTCATCGGCATGCTCCATCATCAATCGGTAATCACTGGTGATATAAGGTTCACACTCAGCTCCATTAATAATAACAAATTCGGCCTTACTGTCCGGTGGAGGACAGAGTTTGACGTGAGTAGGAAATCCGGCACCGCCCATTCCTACAATACCGGCATCCTTGATGCGGCCGACAATATCCTCAGGAGAAAGCTCCTGATGGTCAGACAGCCGCTCAAGTTTATCCGAACGATCAATGCACTCCTCCCAATCATCACCTTCCACTTTAATAATAATGGAAGGTTTCCTATAACCTGTTGCATCAACTACACAGTCTATCTTAGCCACGACACCAGAGACAGACGAGAAAATAGGAGCCGATACGAAACCGCCGGCTTCTGCAATCAGTTGTCCCACCTTCACTTTGTCACCTTTTGTTACAACAGGTTTTGCCGGTGCACCAATATGCTGTGACAAAGGGAACACTGCCTGAGCAGGAAGTGCAGCCACTGTTGTTGCGACATCCGCTGACAGTTTATTCTCTGCAGGGTGAACGCCACCTAATCTGAATGTTTTCATCATATTATTATGCCTCCACCTTTTGTCCAACAATGGATATTTTTGATTTTGAATCCGCCATCTTAGGAATAGGGAAGTTGACTGCGATGATGGCATTTCTGGGACATTCCTTCTCGCATAAACGGCATAGACGGCATTTCTCATCATCAATATAAGCCAAATTATCGTCGATGGTGATTGCGTTAAATTGGCATATCTTTTGGCATTTTCCACAAGCAATACACGAAACCTTACACACCTTGATGGCAAAAGCTCCTTTGTCACGGTTTACACAACTTACATAAACACGTTTGTTTTTCTTACCCTTAAGTCGAATTTCAATAATATTGCGTGGACAAGCCTTAGCGCATGCGCCACATGCAGTACATTTATCCTCATCCACTTCCGGTATCATTGTATCCGGGTTAATGTATATCGCATCAAACTGGCATGCTGCAACACAGTCACCACATCCCAGACATCCGTCTCCGCAAGCCGTTTCACCAGTTCCACAACTATTGACAGCACTGCAAGTCATAAGTCCGTCATACTTAACAATACGAGGACGATTTTCACACGTTCCATTACATCTTACAACTGCCGCATTGGGAGCATCTTCAACAGCAATCATTCCCAATATAGAAGCTACCTTCTCCATGACAGGCAGACCACCTACAGGGCAATGTTTACCTTCGAGCGACCCACCATCGGCAGCCTTTACACAGGCAGCAGCAAATCCCGAGCAACCGGGGAAACCACATCCCCCACAGTTAGCCTGAGGCAATACAGCGGAGACTTCAGCTATTCTGAGATCTTCTTTTACCGCAAATTTTTTAGATGTCACATAAAGGATAACTGCTGAAATCAGTCCAATGGCACCTAAAACAATGACTGCTATTAAAACAAAACTCATAATTATTTATTTATATGATTATAATTTCTACTATTTCTCGATATGGAAAGCGAACTTATACCCTAGTTGTCTACGCCAGAAGTAGAGTGCAAAGTAATAAACCATCATTGCTCCGATGCCTACCAAAGCAGCAGTGAATTCATCATTCCATATTCGAAAGGAAACGTATAAAAAAACGATGAATATGATAAAAGGAACTCCGAAAGCTAACAATACAGCATTCATCCCCACCTCTCCGGATGTCCACACGGTCACTTCTTCACCGCTTTTATACGCAGACGAATCTTCGACATTATAAATATCAATTACTTTCTCTTTACTCTCAGCCGCATTACAATGACTGGCGACGGCGCATGTTGAGCAAGCCGATGTCTGTACAATCTTAACCTGTATATGATTTCCTTCTATAGATTTGATTGTTCCAATATGTTTTATTTTGTCATTCATGTTGTTGCACATTGTCCAAGCCGTAACCTGCAAAAAGCAAACTCAGCTTTACAAAAATGCAAAATTAATACTATATTTTGAATGAAAGAAATTTTTCCGCACTATTTTTTCGAGAAAGTAGAAAATTATAGGAAAATTATCAAATAAGCAAATTTTACTTTTGTGTGCGTACACGAAGACAAAATACGCAAGTCTCTGACTATACCAGTTCCGACAGCTCAAGCCATCTCATACTCTTTTCGTCGAGTTCTTCCTGTAATAAAGGTATACGTTTACTTTTATCAGTCAACTCCTCCACAGTTAATTTTCCGCTGCATAGTTGGTCTTCTATCTCCTTCCGTTCTGATTCCAAGACCGAGATCTCTTTTTCAAGCTGTTCAAATTCCCTTTTTTCCTTGAATGACAACTTATGGCGTTCTACGGAAGAATTATTATTCTGTAGTGGTTTAGCTTGTTTCTTTGTCTCAACATTCTCGTTCAATATATTACTCTGCATCGCTTTCCAGTCACGGTATTGCGTATAATTTCCGGGAAAGTCCTGCACTTCACCATCGCCATGAAACACCAGCAAATGATCCACCACCTTATCCATAAAATAACGATCGTGGCTGATAACGATCACACATCCGGCAAAGTCAGCCAGATACTCTTCAAGCAACTGAAGAGTAATAATATCCAAATCATTTGTAGGTTCGTCGAGCACCAAAAAATTAGGGTTTTTCATCAGTACGGAGCAAAGATACAACTTACGTTTCTCTCCACCACTGAGTTTATAAACATAATTATATTGTTGTTCAGGAGAAAAAAGAAAATATTGTAAGAACTGAGACGCCGTCATGTGTTTACCACTACCTAAATCAATATAATCTGCAATATCAGTAATGACATCAATAACCTTTTGCTGTTCAGTAAACTTCAGTCCCTCCTGAGAAAAATAACCGAAGTTGACCGTTTCTCCCACAACAATGCGTCCATCATCCGGTTTTTCAATGCCGAGCAGCATCTTTATAAAAGTGCTCTTGCCTGTGCCGTTGTTACCGACGATACCCATTTTCTCGAAACGCGCGAAGTTGTAATAGAAATTTCTGAGAATCACCTTATCCGGAGCCCATGCTTTCGATATATATTGACATTCAAATATTTTGCTGCCTATATAAATAGCCCGCGACTTCAGTCTTATCTGTCTCTCCTCAATACGTTGTTTAGCTACTTTCTCCAATTCATAAAAGGCCTCTTCGCGATATCGTGCCTTATGTCCACGGGCCTGAGGCATACGTCTCATCCAGTCAAGTTCCGTCCTGTACAAGTTGTTTGCTCTAGCCACCTCGGACATTGTTGCATCTATTCGTTCCTGACGCTTTTCCATATAATAACGATAATTACCCTTATAGGTATATACCGTCTGATTATCAAGCTCAATGATTGCCGAACACACCCGGTCAAGAAAGAAACGATCATGAGTAACCATCAGCAGCGACTTGTTACCCCTTGCCAGAAAACCTTCAAGCCATTCGATCATCTCCAAATCCAAATGATTGGTAGGCTCGTCTAATATAAGAAAATCAGGTTCTGTAATCAGCACATTCGCTAATGCCACACGTTTCTGTTGACCACCACTTAGATGTCCCATCTGTTCATTCAGATCACGAATCTTAAGTTGAGTAAGAATCTGCTTTGCCTTAAGCACCATCTCAGGTTCACCATGATGATTGAAACATGCGTCAAGCACACTCTCCTCAGGATCGAAAGCCGGCATCTGTTCGAGATAGCCGATTTTGAGATCACGTTTGAAAATAATATCACCGCTGTCCCTGCCCTCCTTCTCTGTAATTACAGAAAGTAAGGTTGACTTACCTGTACCGTTTTTTGCGATAAGTCCCACCCGTTGACCTTCAGCGATACTAAAAGAAATATGATCGAAAAGGACCAAGTCACCGAACGACTTCGTAAGATTCTGGACATCTAAATAAGGAACAGCCATATTATTTATTATCCCCTTCCTTCATTTCCTTATTGATACCGTCGATGTAATCGATCACCTCATCACGACCCATCTTCGACTCTGCGCTAGTGATAAAATAAGGAGGCAGATCCTCCCATGTTTCACGGAGTTTTGCCATATAAATACCGGCACTCTGCTTTGCCTTTACCGCACCCAGTTTGTCGGCCTTGGTAAATAATATGGCGAAAGGTATATTGCTTTCCCCCAACCAGTTAATAAATTCAATATCGATTTTCTGAGGATCATGTCTTATATCAATAAGCAGAAACAGGTTTACCATCTGTTTCCTTGTCAGGATATATTCGGTAATCATCCTTTCCAGTTTCTGCTGTTCTGTTTTCGAGTGTTTAGCGAAACCATATCCGGGCAAGTCCACCAAATACCATTGATTGTTAATGATAAAATGATTGATAAGCAGAGTTTTACCCGGCGTAGAAGATGTCTTAGCAAGATGTTTATTATTGGTAAGCATATTGATGAGACTAGACTTTCCAACATTAGAACGACCTATGAAGGCATATTCTGCCTTAGTATCATCTGGGCATTTCTGCACCACCGCATTGCTTATCACGAATTCTGCTTTCTTTATTTCCATATATAATAATGTATTTTGCTTGCAAAAGTACTCATTTTTATTGGATTAGGAAATCTTTTCTTTGTAATAATAAAAAGAAACGGCAAAGTGCATTCTTATTACTCCTCCACCTGATTCAAAGAATGAGCGATTCTCGAGATGGCAGTACTATGGACCTCACGCGGATAACATTTTACATATTTCGAACATCGCCTTAAATGAAAAAACACTGAATGTGTCTCTTTTCGAAGCGTTCCGGCATTTTCAATCGGTTGGAAATGAGAAATTCTGCTTCCATACATAATTTCTTTTAGCAAGGCCTTTGCAGCTACATCATTTTCATGATGGACAAAAGGAATTTCCTCCTTCTCAAAATCAAACAGTCTGATAAGCAAAATGCCAATCACCTGAGCCATCCTCACCATCTTCAGACTCTCGATCCACAACTGGAATTTCACAAAATCCACCTTGTCGCCCATTTTCCTCAGAAACAGCCCTAGATCGACGATCTGTTTCATATCCAGTCCATCATCAATCACAGTCCGTGAAATATTGATCAGCAGCAGCAGCAAGTTCATTGTCGGCGGCAACACCTCCACCCTCATCCCGTTGATATCAACATAAGAAGAGTCACAGCATCTTATCTCACCGTTCACAATACGTTGCAATTGTTTGTTCAACCTTCTATTCATCAGCACCTGCATATATCTGTGGTTTTCCGTTCTCACCCCCATCCAGTAATACCCGAGTTTTCTTTTATCACTGTCATCAATATTCTTCCCGTTTTCCTTAGCCCAGACGTCAGCTTTGTCGGCTTGCGGTTCATAATTAAAAAGAATATCTATCTTCCTGCATGTGCGATGTTCCGGTACAGGATAAAGCAGAGATAATTCCAACCCTTTCATTAAAATCGGTCTCAACTGCTGATGAGAAAATTCTTTAAAAATGGCAGCCAGAGCAACGTTCATTTCATGATTACTATTTTGAATAGCAGCCACACGGGAATTCCACTTTTCCAGAAGCTCCTTTTTCATACACAATGTTCCATTATTGATGAATGGTTTTATACCGTCCATTACAATGGCATCCACACCATGTTCGCCGGCCATTACAAGCAACTGATTCCATTTCCAGTTAGACATAGGTTCCACCTTCTCGTCGCCACCGAAAACACTATTTTTTATTATTCTAAAGAAGTTACGTCTTATTACGTCCATGAGCCATTGAAAAATTACCAGCCATAATCACTCCATCCTACAACCTTATACCAGCTGAATTTCTTGATAAGTTCATTATATTGAAAATCTCCGCTATAGTTCTGATAAGCAGTCAGAGGTATAAACATACTCATAGCACCACAATTGGAATCAGTAACGCTGAAATCAGTGAAGTCTATCGATAGATCAGTCTGCCAACTTTTCGAGATCACCTTACTGATCACAGCCTTATCATATTGAGCTTTCCACTCCATATAATCCATTGTAGACAAATACTTCTTCATAAAACCCTGCATATCATACATAAGAGTTATGATACCGTTTTTATAATAACACACCAGGCTGTCCGTAGACATTACCAGAGGATATCGCCCAACTACGGGCATAAATGTGGCCAGCTTTGCCGCCGTTATCGTCGCCAGACTTTCCAGTTCACTGCATTTCACCACCGAAAGCGGCACTCCCTTACCCGTCAGGGCCGTGTTAAAGACAGTAGACCTGGCATAATAATTATAATAATCGTTGATGATAGTTCTTCCGACAGTATCTGTTTCATTAAACAAATCTGGCACAATAATATCGTAAGGAGCACCTTCACCGGGAATCTCAGCAGGTGAAGCAATGAAGTAATTTGTAACATGACGGAATTCATAAGCATCCTCCACGCACTGCATGTTACAGCAATCCCATAAGATATATTCGAACTTAGGTAATCCCGACAATACCGAAACCATACTGGGTACATTTATCAAGTAACCCCCAGCCTGAGTGTTCTTTCCATTATCGCTTCCATAAGCCCTTTTGGCAGGAACTCTGGCAGGCGAAGCTGATGCCGCGGTACTTGTTTTGACCGTATCACTTGATACAAGCCAACCGTCCGCATGTCCCCAGAATACAAGTCCGTAAGAGTCAGCAGGATATTTGTCAATAATCCATTTCAGTATCTCTTTCATCTTTGCAGGATCAGTATTGATAAAATCACTGTCATACACTTTGACTGCAGTTGTATCACCATTTGCAACGCGATATATACACGGTTTCTTAGAGGAATTAGCATTATCAAACATCACAATTAGATTATCGTTACTGCCTATGCCTTTCGAACCTTTCATCATGTCGTATAAGTTGCTAATAGCTATTGCTGAAAGATTATTCTCTGCCGACATATAAACTATCACTGTGCGCTTTTTGGAAATCACACCACCGGTGTTATCATTATCTTTATCACACGATGTTAGCAACAAGATAGCTGCAATCAAGGTTAATAAATATTTCATTTTGCAATTTTTCCGACAAAGATACAAGTTTTTTTGTATATAGTTTGTATCTTTGCATTTAAAATTCAAAGTAAAGAATGAATAAATCTATATTTCTGCTGATAATTCTATTCATATTTTCATTGTACCGGGCGGACGCCGACACCATACAGTCGAGCAACATCCAGTGCGAAGATACATGCGACCATGTCCACGGCATTGACCTAAGCCACTATCAGGGGACTGTATTTTGGGATGCAATAGGAGAGAACAGCAAGATGGCATACGTATACCTGAAGGCAACGGAGGGAGGAAACAAGATAGACGAAAAATATGAAGAGAACATTGATATGGCACACCGTTATGGACTAAAAGTGGGAAGTTATCATTTTTTTCGTCCAAAATCCGACCTTCATCAGCAGCTTTATAACTTCATGTCACAGTGCCAGCCGGGCAATCAGGATCTCGTACCAATGATAGATATAGAAACCAAGTCCGACTTGCCCACTGAAGAATTTCAGGATTCCCTTCTCAAGTTTCTTGACATGGTTGAAAAAACCTATCGTCAGAAGCCGTTGCTTTATACTTTTGCTAATTTTTACGACCACTATCTCTCAGGCAAAATCGACGACTATAACTTGATGATAGCTCAGTATACCAAACGCGAACCGGTATTAGCTGATGGCAAGGATATATGTTTGTGGCAATACACCGGAAAGGGGCATATTAACGGAATCAACAATTACGTTGACAAGAGTCGGTTTATGGGCCGTCATGGAATGAAGGAGATACGATACCATCATTAAAGAACAAGATAATTAAAGAAACAACAAAAACAGATAAAAAACATGGCAATGATTAAATGTCCCGAGTGTGGTCACCAAGTAAGTGATGCCGCTCCCACCTGTCCGCAATGCGGAGTAAGAATTCAAGGAAGAATAATGCGCTGCCCTGATTGTGGAGATCTCATTTTCAACGATCAGGAATTATGCCCTAACTGTCATCACCCGATTACTTCAACTTCTGTAGGCAACAGAGCCGCTGCATCCGATCAGCAGTATGCTGATTCCACAGAAACAGTCAGTAAGCCAGTCGCACCCCAGTCAGCCAAGCCATCACAACCACAACGTCCGGTGAGTGCACAGTCGGCCGGTGTGCCGCCGACGGAAAGCAACAATAGAGGTACTGTTCCACCCGAAGACCCTCCAAAAAAGAATCACACAGTACTTATTGTATCTATCGTCATTGCACTAATCATCGTCTTTGTAGGAATGTACCTATATAAGAATAGCATTCAGAAAAACCAAGAGACAGACGCATACGAAAACGCAATGGAAAGCAGCGACGCCAAAGTTCTTCAAGACTACCTCGATCTCTATACCGGCAAAGCCCAAGAAGCCCACATCGATTCTATCCAGAGTCATCTGGATCGTCTTAAGACGGGTGATCAGGAATGGATGAATGCCTGCATGAGCGGTAGTAAATCAGCATTACAAGACTATATGAAAAAACACCCTGGCAGTCTTCACGAACAAGAGGCAAAAAACAGGATAGACTCACTCTCATGGACAGAGTCTACAACTGCAGGCACCCCCGAAGCATACCAGCGTTATATTGATGATATAGGCAGTAACGGCATGCATTACGATGAAGCCAAGCAGATGGTTGACAAGATGAATTCCATGAAAGTAAATGCAGATGACAAGCAGACGATTAGTTCCATCTTTAAACAGTACTTTACCGCACTTGGTCAAAAAGACGAACCGGGTGTCTGTGCGACCATCAGCACTGTACTGGACAATTTCCTCGGCAAGCATCAGGCCACTAAGAGTGACGTGATAAATTTCATGAATAAACTATTCAAAGCCGACATTACCGGTATGACATTCACCGTCAATAACGACTTCAAAATAGAAAAGGCAGAAGCCGGAGATGGAGTCTACACTTACACAGTCAATTTCTCCGTCGATCAGAACATTGACCGTAGCGATGCTTCCAAAGAGAAATTCTGCAGTTACAAGGTCAAAGCCAAAGTTAATGCTGACAGCAAAATTTCAGAAATTAACATGACGAAGATTATAGAATAAGACATCAAATAAATCAACCTTATTCATATAGGCACCCGAATATATCAAAGTCGGGTGCCTTTTTATTTTAAATTCGAGGAAGTACTTCACAGAAAACAAATAAAAATCTCATTTTTCTTGATGTTATCAAATAAAAATACTATCTTTGCACACGTTTTCAAGATTAAAGTTTCCGATCGCGAAACATAAATCCCAAAATTTAAACATTTATTTCTCGATTTATATGTATAATTTAGAAGAATTGCAAGGCAAGACTCTTCCCGAATTGGAAGATATTGCCAAAGAATTAGGAGTCAAAATAAAATCTAAAGATACGAAGCAAGATATCTCTTATAATATTCTCGACATCCAAGCCGAAGTGGAGAGTAGCCGCAATCCTATGAAAGATCCGGAACTACGGCCCCGCACTCGTACACGGATAGCTAAAAAAGACAACGACCGCGTATATACAGTCAAAGGTGACAAGGGTGAGAACTTCGACATGAAGAAAAAAGGCACATCTGCAACCCAAGCCTCACTCTTCAGCGATCCTGCCGATATACAGACGAAAGCGACGGATGACACCCCCGACGAGGCGGCATCTCCTGCTCTGAAAATAGCGGTTGTTAAAGAAAAGCAGGCGCCAAAGAAACGCGGCCGCAAGTCTGCCGCAGAAAAAGCATCTGCTGCCACCGCCTCAAAAACGAAAATTGCTAAAGAAGAAGAAGCTCCAAAAGTCGAAGTTCCAGAACAAATATTCGACGCTCCGGTCCCTGAAGAAAAAATATCAGAACCGATTAAAACTGAGACTGAAATACCATTCGTACCCGAAGCAGCATTCAGCATTCAGCCTGCTGAAACCGAAATAGAAGAATTACCCGAGAATGATCTTCTCTCCCGTCTTGCAGAGAAACTCAACACACATAACGAAGGTATCTGGGATGGTGATCCGGGTGATGGTACAGACTTCATACCTGTCATCGACCTTCCCATCGAAGATCAAGGAGTAATCCCTTCGAGGGATATATTTGATAATCCTATCAATCGTGTTTCTACCCCTATTATTTCACAACAAGAACCTATCATGCCGAGCATAATTGATACAAACAGAGAATTTTACGATTTTTCAGACGTATTAACCACTAACGGTGTACTGGAAATCATGCCTGACGGCTACGGATTCCTTCGTTCAAGCGACTATAATTACCTTTCATCGCCCGATGACGTATACCTGTCAATCAACCAGATAAAGCATTACGGCCTTAAAACTGGCGATGTCATCGAAGGCAATGTCCGTCCGCCTCATGACAACGAGAAATACTTTCCTCTTACGAGCGTAAAATTCATTAACGGTCGCAATCCCAATGAGATCCGGGATCGCGTACCATTTGAGCACCTCACTCCACTTTTCCCGGACGATAAATTCACCCTTTGTTCCGGCAATCACGACAGTCTCAGCATACGAGTTGTCGATCTCTTCTCACCTATCGGTAAAGGTCAGCGCGCACTCATTGTAGCACAGCCGAAGACAGGTAAGACCATTCTCATGAAGGATATTGCCAACGCCATAGCAGCCAATCATCCGGAAGCTTACCTGATGATGCTCCTCATTGATGAGCGTCCTGAGGAAGTCACCGACATGGCCCGCACAGTAAATGCCGAAGTCATCGCAAGTACTTTTGACGAACCTGCCGACCGCCACGTGAAGATTGCCGGTATCGTATTAGAGAAAGCTAAACGCATGGTGGAGTGCGGCCACGACGTCGTCATTTTCCTTGATAGTATTACCCGCCTCGCCCGTGCCTACAACACCGTAAGTCCGGCCAGTGGCAAAGTACTCACCGGTGGTGTCGATGCCAACGCCCTTCAGAAGCCGAAACGCTTCTTCGGAGCCGCTCGTAACATCGAAGGAGGAGGTTCACTCACGATCATCGCCACAGCTCTTATCGATACAGGTAGTAAGATGGACGAAGTCATCTTCGAAGAGTTTAAAGGAACAGGTAACATGGAATTACAGCTCGACCGCTCGCTCAGCAACAAACGTATCTTCCCGGCTGTCAATATTGTGGCCAGCAGCACCCGTCGCGACGACCTGCTTCAGAACAAGACCACTCTCGACCGTATGTGGATACTTCGCAAGAGCATTTCCGACATGAATTCTCTCGAAGCCATGAACACCGTCCGTGGTATCATGGAAAAGACCCGCAGCAACGAGGAATTCCTCATTGCAATGAACAGATAAAACAGGTAAAGTTCAAACGATATATTCAGTGCCCGTCTGCAAAATCAGACGGGCATTTTTATATGTAAATACTTCCTGGTTCATCGTCCATCATATCGATTTTTCACTATTTAACGTTAATTTCTTCGAAAATAGGAAAAAATAATCTATATTTGCATCCTAGTGCGATAATGCCTTACCATGCGATGATGAATATATTAAACTCTGAGCCCCCAAAAGACGATATACAAAAGACTGATGAACCGAAGATAACATGGTATGCTGTGCGTACATTTCATAACATGGAGTGTCTGTTAAGCGACTATCTTAAATCAAAAGGTGTCATCCATTTCATACCCATGACCACCGGGATCAAGACGAAGAAGGGTAAACCCCATCGCGTGCTAGTGCCTGTGGTTCATAATCTGTTATTTATACAGCGTACACTCACCGATAAAGAACTAGTCCAAGTCCTCAATGAAAGTGATATAGCATACAACATATACCGATATGCAGACTCTACCCGTTACAGCGAGATAACCGATCATGAAATGCGTGAGTTTCGCGCTTTCTGTGACCCGTCTCTCGAAGACACCCGTTATGTAAGTTGTGCAGAAGCCGATATGAAAGTAGGTCGTGAGGTTATGATCATCCATGGACCCTTCAAGGGCACCCGTGGAAAACTGGTTCGCTATGGCAATGACTATTTCATGGTCAAGACCCTCATTGGAGTCGGAGTAATGATCCACATCTCCCGATGGTACTGCAAACCCGTGAAGGACGACAAGGGGTAGTCCTGACAATATATAACAAACGTAAACCAATAGAATAATTACCATGCAGAGAAATGCCTATAATAAAATGCTACGATACATTGTGCTCATCGAGACTGTCGATCTCGTCACACTCAACCTATTATTAGGAGCATACCTGCTTTTCGAGCATTTCTTTTCACCGGGCAGCACTTATGAGACCCATTATATCCTATATGGCTTCGTCTTTAACATCACCTATTTAATTTCCATTAATGTCCTTTATGGACTGCTCCACAGCCGGCTGATACGAGCAGAAGTAGTCATCTCCCAAGTGAGCCGCACATTATTGCTCCAGATATTACTTTTCCTCAGCATCATGTCTTACCTGTCAGTTCCCACCCCGTCGCTACGCGCCGTAACCATTTATTTTATCGTCACCTTTGCCGCCGTCAGCACTGAACGCCTCCTCATCCGTTATGTCATCAAGCACTTCCATCATAGAGGTTGCGACAGCTTGAGAGTCATCTTCCTAGGCAGTGGCCCTGAGATGCAGCCCATTGCCGATATCATGAACGACCCGTGGACCGGTTATAGACTCATCGGCACCTTCACCGAAGCCCCCAACAACAATCTGAAGAATGTCAAGCGCCTCGGATCAGTCGCCGACGCCTGCAACTATGTCCATCAGAACGAAATCAAAGAAGTCTATTGCAGTCTCTCCGAAAGAGCAGCTCCCGAGCTCGAATCGTTATTCCGTCTCTGTAATAATCAGGTAGTGCGCATCTACCTCGTCCCCACCATCCACCATATCATGTCTCGCCGCACCTACATCAAGGATTTCGGCGATTGCAAGGTATTCACGCTCCATCGCGAGCCTTTGGAAGTCTATTACAACCGACTTCTGAAGCGCGGTTTCGATACTGTTTTCTCCGGGCTGTTCCTCATCACCTTCTATCCTTTCTTCTATCTTATCGTCGCTGCCATCACAAAGCTCACCAATCCCGGCCCCATCTATTTCCGTCAGGACCGTACAGGCTATAACGGCGAGACATTCAAGTGCCTCAAGTTCCGCAGCATGCGTGTCAATGATCAGGCCGACAAACTTCAGGCCACAGCCAATGACGACCGTATCACCTGTTTCGGACGTTTCCTCCGCAAGTCCAGCATCGACGAGTTTCCCCAGTTCATCAATGTCTTTCGAGGCGAGATGAGCGTCGTCGGCCCCCGTCCCCACATGCTGGCCCATACCGAGTATTACAGCAATTTGATAGGCGAATATATGGTACGTCATTACATCCGTCCCGGCGTCACAGGCTGGGCACAGATCAGCGGATGCCGGGGTGAGACCAGAACCACAGCTGAGATGGAACAACGGGTGAAGAAAGATATCTGGTACATCGAACACTGGTCCGTTTGGCTCGATATCATCATCATCCTCAAGACCATCTTCGGAGTATTCATCCCCGATAAGAAAGCAATATAACCGGATAAAACAGATATTTCACAAATAAAACAAATAAATAATGCCTTCAGTTACACAGAAAATAACACTTTTCGTCCCCGGCCGTCTATGTCTGTTCGGTGAACACAGCGACTGGGCCGGCAAGTATCGCACCATGAATGCCGATATCGTACCCGGCAAGGCCATCGTCACCGGAATCGAACAAGGTATTGAAGCCACCGCCGAACGTGCAGAACAATTTATCCTCACCAGTGACGCCCCCGAGATCAATCAACTATGGAAAGACTTCAGCTGCGCCATGGACAGCGTCCTGCTCAAGAGTGTCGCCCATTCCGGGTCATTCTTCTCCTACTGTGCAGGAGTAGCATCCTACATGCTCGAGTGGTACAGCGTCGGTGGTATCCATATCCACCTCACCAAGATGGCCCTCCCGATGAAGAGCGGCCTCTCGTCGAGTGCCGCCATTTGCGTACTCGTTGCCCGCGCCTTCAATCAGCTATATAACCTCAACCTCAACACCATGGGCGAGATGAATATCGCCTACGTCGGCGAGCTTCGCACCGCCTCTCGCTGCGGTCGTCTCGACCAAGCCTGCGCCTTCGGCGTGAAGCCCGTCCTGATGACCTTCGACGGCGAAGAGATCGAAGTCAACCCGCTCACCGTCCGCAAACCCCTTTATTGGGTCTTCGCCGACCTCTGTGCATCCAAAGATACCATCCGCATTCTGGCGGACCTCAACAAAGGATACCCCTTCGCCTCCAACGAACAAGAAGAGAAAGAACATCTGGCTCTCGGTCAGCAGAACGACGAAATCATCACCCTGGCCATCAAACTCATACAGGAAGGCAATGCCGAGGAACTCGGTCGTCTGATGACCAGTGCCCAACAGCTCTTCGACGAGAACATCGCCCCCCTTTGCCCCAGCCAGCTCCAGTCACCCAAGCTCCACAGCGTCCTTGCCGACGAATATATCCAAAGCCTCACCTACGGCGGCAAAGGTGTTGGCTCACAAGGCGACGGCAGCATCCAGTTCCTCGCCCGCGACGAAGAGAGCCAGCAGCAGCTCATCAAGTATCTTGAGAAGAACAAGATGAAAGCCTACGCCCTCACCATCCAGCCCCGTCATGTCATCCGCAAGGCCATCATCCCCGTCGCCGGCTTCGGCACCCGCCTCTACCCCGCCACCCGCATGCTCAAGAAAGACTTCTTTCCTATCGTCGATAGTGACGGCCTGGTTAAGCCGGTCATACTCATCCTTTTAGAAGAACTCGTTCGCAGTGGAATCGAAGAGATCTGCATCGTCATCGGCAACGACGACGAACGCCGGCAATACCGTGACTTCTTCGAGCGTAAGCTCACCGACGAGCACCTCTCCAAGCTCAATAACCAGTGTCAGGACTACGAAAATCGTATCATCGCCATGGGCAAACGCCTTCATTTCGTCTATCAGCACGAGAAGCGCGGCTTCGGCCATGCCGTCTATCAGTGTTCACTCTTTGCAGGCAATGAGCCGGTACTCCTCCTCCTCGGTGACACCATCTATAAGTCACACTCCAACAAGCCCTGCTGTCTCCAGTTTATCGAACAGTATGAACGATTCAACAAGCCGATGATTGCCATCCATCCCATCCCCCTCAACACCGTATCCCACTACGGCATCATCACTGGAGTCTGGGAGAATAAAGAAGAGACAGTCATGAGTATGACCGCCCTCTGTGAGAAACCCACCGAAGACTATGCCGAGACCAACCTGAAGACCCGTACCAAGCACAGCGATGCCAATTACTACAGCGTCTTCGGTCAGTACATCCTCACCCCCGAAGTCTTCCGTCAACTCCAGCGCGACATCGACACTTCCACTGACAGCGCCCAAGAGATTGAGCTCACCTCCGCTCTCGAGAAGGTACGCAAGCAATATGGCATGATGGGCGTCATCCTTGACGGAGAAATGTTCGATATGGGCAATCCCGCAGCACTTAAAAACCTCATCCAGAACTATTAATCCGCTCCGCGATGATAACCATCCTACAACATTCTGCAAGAGCATCTACGGCATATCTGGGAAAAAAATTTCAGAAATATTTGCAAAATCCCGTCAAAATCGGTATCTTTGCGCCCTAGATATTACTCACTTACAGCTAAAAGAATAAAACACAAGAATTTATGTCAAAAAATCCATATAATAAATCATTCCGTCTGATAGCCGCCTTACAGGCAGTTGATATACTCACCATCAACCTCCTCATGGTCTTTTATTATTACATTGAACAACTCATACATCACTATCCCGTATTCCTTGACCACAAACTTTCCTATTGGCTTGTTATCAACGTCAGTTACCTCATTAGCATCAATACCTTTTACGTCATAGCCCATAAACACCTCGTACGTCCCGAACTCATCATCTCCCGGGTAGCCCGTACCATATTTCTCCATACCATTCTGTCCCTCGCTTTCATCAGCATCTTCCGTATACCCGACCCTGCATTCCACACCATCATCGTCTATTATATCGCCACATTCATCAGCATCACCGTCGAGCGCCTTCTCATCCGCAAGTGTCTCAAGCAGTTCCGGTTTATAGGTCATAACCAGACCCACGTCATCCTCATCGGACACAACGACATCATGGCCCCGCTTTGGAAAGTCATCAGCGACCCATGGAACGGGTACCACCTGTCTGCCAATCTTGACACCCCTCAGGAGACCCTTGAGTACCTCAGAAACCATCACGTAGACGAAGTCTATTGTGGAGTCCACAAGGACGAATTTCCCGCCTTCAAGGAAGTGCTCAAATACTGCGAGATGAATGTCATCCATTTCTATATAGTCCCCGACATCCAGACCTTCCTTAAGCGCCGCACCTCACTCTTCACCTTAGGAGATGCCTCACTGATCACCTTCCATCTCGAGCCATTGAAAAATCCATACAAAAGATTCATCAAGCGAGCCATGGACATTACCATCTCCGGTCTCTTCGTCTGCACCATCTATCCGTTCATTTATCTGATAGTAGCTTTCATCACCAAGCTCACCGGTCCCGGCCCCGTCTACTTCCGCCAGAAACGCACCGGTATCAATGGCGAGGAGTTCTACTGTCTCAAGTTCCGCAGTATGAAAGTCAATGGCAACAGCGACAAACTGCAGGCCACCAAGGAAGACCCCCGCGTCACCTCCTTCGGTCGCATCCTCCGCAAAACCAATATCGACGAACTACCCCAGTTTGTCAATGTCCTCAAGGGCGACATGAGCATCGTCGGTCCCCGTCCCCACATGCTCGCCCATACCGAATTCTACAGCTCTCAGATTGAAGAGTACATGGTACGTCATTACATCCGTCCCGGCATCACCGGCTGGGCCCAGGTCAACGGCAGCCGCGGAGAGACCCAAACCGTCGACGACATGCAACGCCGTGTCGACCTCGACATCTGGTACCTAGAGAACTGGACCCCCTGGCTCGATATCGTCATCATCTTCAGAACCATCCTCAACACCATCCATGGCGACCAAAAAGCCTACTAATCCTCACCCCCACCATCCTCACCAAGTCATATTTGAAAATAATGCGCAGTCCAAATGAGGCGCAGCTGCAAACAATAGCGGAAGAAGCGTTAAGCGTAGCGACCGAGAGAAGCGTTAAGGAAAAAAGGCGTTCAAGTGCAGCGAAGCGGAAGGCGTTCTTTTTTCTAGCTTCACGACCGAGCGGAGTAGCTTCTTCGCGTGTTTGCGTTTTTCTTTGTTACTCTTCTTTGTACACACAAAGAAAGTAAGCTCGCTTGCACATGGTCCAAACGATAGGAAAAGAATCGCTAACTCGGCTAGCAAACTATTTATTTTTTATTATAGAGAAATAATCCTTTCTTGTTAATCCTAAGTTACGGAGAGTGTTCTAACCCTTCTTTTTCCCATTTTTCATGGCCACCGGCAGCTTCTTTCTTTTCACAACCATATTTTATTAGAAAACACCGAAAAGACTCCAAACTGATATTACTTAGTTTTTCCGTATTCATGCTAGTTCCGGTTGATAAGTCTCGGAATACTTAGTGTAATCAACTTTGTCTAGCAATTCTCTAAAAGCACTATTTTTGCGCATTAGTGTTGAGACCTTAGGCATTTGCATCTTTTCTCCAATCTTCCAACCGTGATGAATAAGATCAGATTCTAATGTTCCTTTTTCAGAACAAGTTTTGATGTATTCATTTATTACAATATCAAAAGATTCTTTAGCCTTATCTATATCTTCACCGTATCCCGATAAGTCTAAAGAAGGACAATAAGCTATGAATATATTATTATCTTTAAATATATACACACCAACGTTTATTTTAATCTTATTGCACATACATCAATGATTTATTCTTGCAAAATTAATCAATTATTCAATTATAACCAAATTTATCCCTTTAAATTTCAATAAATACCTATTTATCTTTTCCCCATCAATAACATACCCGAACATCCACCAAGTCATATAAAATAAGGTGTAACGCCAATAAGGCGCAGCGAAAATGAGGCGCCAGCTGCAAACAATAGCGAAAGAAGCGTTCGGCGCAGCGACCGAGAGAAGCGTTAAGGAAAAAAGGCGTTCAAGTGCAGCGAAGCGGAAGGCGTTCTTTTTTCTAGCTTCACGACCGAGCGGAGTAGCTTCTGAGCGTGTTTGCGTTTTTCTTTGTTACTTTATTTGTACTCACAAAGCAAAGTAAAGTCAATCTTAGCTTGTTTGCGTTTTTCTTTGTTACTCTTCTTTGTACACACAAAGAAAGTAAATGGATATTCACATAGAAAGTAAGTTCTCTTCTTACAAAGAAACAGAAACCAGAAGTCCTTATTAATACAAGGTAATTTGAATAATAAAGTGCAACATTAATAAGGTGCAACACTAATGAGGCGCAGCGAAAATGAGGCGCCAGCTGCAAACAATAGCGGAAGAAGCGTCAGGCGAGCGACCGAGAGAAGCGTTAAGGAAAAAAGGCGTTCAAGTGAAGCGAAGCGGAAGGCGTTCTTTTTTTTAGCTTCTCGACAGAGCGGAGTAGCTTCTGAGCGTGTTTGCGTTTTTCTTTGTTACTCTTCTTTGTACACACAAAGAAAGTAAATGGATACTCACAGAGAAAGAATACTATGCGATAACTCAGAAGACAAAAAATCCCGTATATAAACATGCTCAACCCCATCATACGTATTCTCAAACGTCCGTTCCCCCGACACCACAATCTTCGGATAATTATCCTTAATAGCCAACAAATTACCAAATTCCCTCTCTATAGTATCAAGTTTTGACAGCTCAGCAGCAACTTGCACATACAGAATCTCACCCTTCCGGCGACAAACAAAATCAATCTCCTGTGACCCCATACATCCCACTTTAACATCATAGCCGCAATATATCAGATGATTATAAACCAAGTTTTCCATTCTCATCCCCCGATCCTGAGGCTTATACCCGGCAATAGCATTACGAATACCAAGATTCTCAAAATAATATTTATCACCCCTTTCAAATATCTTCTTACCCACAATATCATACCTCCCCACTTGATGCACAATATAAGCATCAGACAGAGCCCGAGCATAATCACTCACCACCATGGAAGACACCTCAATATGTTGGCTTTTAAGGAAATCACTGATACTCTTGGCTGAGAAAATATTACCAATGTTACCGGCAAGAAAAGCCACAAGCTGCTCCAGCAAAACAGTATTACGTATTTTCTTCCTGTTAATCACATCCTTAAGAATAACCGTAGAATAAATACTACTATTATACTCCATGACGATATCCTCCTCTAAAGGCAAGTGAATGATATAAGGCAGTCCGCCTAGATGAACATATTTCTCAAGCCCCTCATCACTGTTTGGCAAACCCATAAAATCCAGAAACTCCAGATATGACAAACTGTATATAATAAACTCCATATATCTCCCACCAAGTATATTTGCCAGATCGGTAGAAAACACCTCAGAGTTACTACCCGTTATATATATATCATTATTTTCATCGAGTGCAAGAGAGCGTATTGCCAGTCTGAAATCAGAAATTTCCTGTATCTCATCAACAAAAATATAGTTCATCCTATCCGCTACACTCTTTGATAAGATAAAATCATTCAAGTCCTTTGCCGTTTTTATGTCATCAAAAGAGATATCCTCCTTATTAATATATATGATATTAGCTTCAGGCTCATCATTACATATTAATTCCATGAGTTGAAACAGAATATAACTTTTCCCCACACGGCGATGTCCGGTTAACACTTTGACCAGATTCATACGCATAAACGGTTGAATACGTTTAATATAACTATTACGTTGTTTTACTATTTTCGGATATTTAATATTCATAATACTTAATTTATTATTTAAATATATGCAAATATAAGCATTTATTTCAACTATAGTTGAAACACATCACAAAAATTACAGATATTTAAATCATAGTTAAATTACAACAGAGAATCCACAAAAAAATAATGCGCAACGCCAATGAGATTTAATGTGAATACTATGCAATGCCAATAAGTAGCAACCCCAATGAGGCGCCAGCTGCAAACAATAGCGGAAGAAGCGTTAAACGTAGTGACCGAGAGAAGCGTTAAGGAAAAAAGGCGTTCAAGTGCAGCGAAGCGGAAGGCGTTCTTTTTTCTAGCTTCTCGACCGAGCGGAGTAGCTTCTTCGCGTGTTTGCGTTTTTCTTTGTTACATTTCTTTGTACTCACAAAGAAAGTATAATAAGGCACAGCGACAATGAGGCGCCAGCTGCAAACAATAGCGGAAGAAGCGTCCGGCGTAGCGACAGAGAGAAGCGTTAAGGAAAAAAGGCGTTCAAGTGCAGCGAAGCGGAAGGCGTTCTTTTTTCTAGCTTCACGACCGAGCGGAGTAGCTTCTTCGCGTGTTTGCGTTTTTCTTTGTTACTTTATTTGTACTCACAAAGTAAAGTAAGACTTTTGCTTTTTTCTTTGTAACTTTGTACACGCAAGAATGTAAAACAAGGATTCTTGATAATAAAGATAATTTGGCGTTAAAACAAGCAAAAAACTTGTCTATTAATAAAATAAGCTATATCTTTGCAGAAAATGAGGAGAATAATATGTGTATTCAATTAAAAATAATAGACGCTATTAAATCAATGAAAGGTGTTTTTCTTCCATTGACACCTAATGATGATATTAATAAATCACTTCGTGATATCAATAATATCAGATATTATTCATCCAAAGAAGATAAAAAAAATAGAAGGGAAGATGTCGCTGCCCTTTACAATGACTTCAACAAATCTCTTTCTTGGGTTGTCAACATATCTGCTACTAAACGATTATGAAGTCATCGGAACTATATTTTGTGGTGCGACCTTAGCGATGATTGTTTCATATTTTCTACAAGCAAAGTCGAGAAAATAAAGAAAACAACCCAAACGACAGCAACTACATTTTTTCAAAACATATCCGTCTAGCCTTTGATGGCGTGAGACGACACTGGCGAGGTACGAGTAAATACAAATGAGGCGAAGCGACAATGAGGCGCCAGCTGCAAACAATAGCGGAAGAAGCGTTCGGCGCAGCGACCGAGAAAAGCGTTAAATGACGAAGCCTGTCTGAGGCGCGAGTTACTACGAGCCCGAGTTCTTCGTCATAGCTTTTCGACAGAGCGGAGTAGCTTCTGAGCGTGTTTGCGTTTTTCTTTGTTACTTTACTTTGTACACTCAAAGAAAGTAAGTATAGACATCTCCCCTTCTATTTCCCTATAAACATACAACCTTCTCCCATAAAATATAGACAAAATGACTTTTCCTCAAAAATAATCAATCTTATACTTGTAAGATTGGTTAAAATTCACTATCTTTGCCCCTGTTATAGCACTCTACTCCAAATTCTGTGAGCTACGGCTCTTGATCAGTTATGGATTATATAGGCTATATCCTCATGGATTATTTTCCCCTCTAGCGTAGCCTATCCTCCGCAAGAGGAAAAGAAGAATTTACACTATAGATAGGTCAATAATTTTACAAAGAGACCAAAATTCATAAAAAAACTACCCTACATAATGTACAACGGAAGAACAGCTTGTTCTTCTGCAGTACAAAACTTTGGGGTTCTAAACAAATTTTACACATTAAAACCTATTAAGATTAATAAATTATGAGCATTTTAAGATGCTTATAAACAATAAGGTTTTATCAACTATTGAAAGTTTATTATGCTTCAACCCTTAGACGATAAAGAACTATGGAGCGAAATCTAGAATGTTTATCCTATTTCTGCCATCTCAGTAACGACACAAAGATTATATAATTCATTACTTCATTTATTTCTATCAGCCAAACTTTTATTTCAACAAAAAATGAACATTGCAATAGTAGGAACAGGATATGTAGGACTAGTAAGCGGAACATGTTTCGCTGAGATGGGAGTCTACGTGACCTGTGTGGACATTGACGAACAAAAAATTAAGAGGCTAAAAGATGGTGACATACCCATTTATGAGCCCGGCCTAGAAGAGATGGTGCTTCGCAATGTAAGAGAACGCAGACTGAACTTCACGACAGATTTGACCACCGTAATCAATGATGTGGATATTGTATTCTCAGCCGTGGGTACTCCTCCGGATGAAGACGGAAGTGCCGATTTGAGATATGTGCTAGAAGTAGCACACACAGTAGGTAGGAATATGACCAAGTATCTGGTACTTGTCACAAAATCAACAGTACCGGTAGGAACAGCAAAAAAAGTAAAGTCGGCAATACAGGAAGAACTAGACAATCGTAGCGTGAATATCCCTTTTGACGTGGCAAGCAATCCTGAATTTCTGAAAGAGGGAGCCGCCATCAAAGACTTCATGAGTCCCGACCGTGTGGTCATCGGTGTGGAGAGTGAAAAGGCAAAGGAACTGATGTCAAAACTTTATCGTCCGTTCCTGCTCAACAATTTCAGAGTCATCTTCACAGATATACCATCCGCAGAGATGATCAAGTATGCCGCCAATTCAATGCTGGCTACACGTATCAGTTTTATGAATGATATTGCCAATCTGTGTGAATTGGTAGGTGCCGACGTGAATATGGTGCGTAAAGGCATTGGAACTGATGGGCGTATAGGCAGCAAGTTCTTGTATGCCGGATGTGGCTATGGAGGTTCCTGCTTCCCCAAGGATGTGAAGGCGTTGGTTAAGACAGCCGAAAAGAACGGTTACACAATGGAAGTGCTCCAGGCCGTAGAGAAAGTGAACGAACTGCAAAAAAAAATATTATTCAATAAACTCAACAGATATTATAAAGGAGAACTGAAAGGAAAACGTATTGCAATCTGGGGATTGGCATTCAAGGCTGAAACCGATGATATGCGAGAGGCGACCTCACTTGTAACCATACAGTATTTACTGGATGCAGGCTGCAAGGTTGTGGTCTATGATCCAATAGCAATGGACGAATGCAAACGCAATATAGATGACACAGTAGAATATGCGAGAGATATGTACGATGCTGTACTGAATGCAGATGCGTTGATAGTACATACGGAGTGGAAGCAGTTTCGTCTGCCCAGTTGGGGCGTGATTAAAAAATCAATGAAGGAACCACTTGTGATAGACGGCAGAAACATCTATGACTATGAAGAGTTAAAAGCACAGGGTTTCGAATATTTTTGTATAGGCAAATAATATAGGAGGAGAATAACAATGAAGATATTAGTAACAGGAGCAGCAGGTTTCATCGGCTCAAAGACAGCATATATGCTGGCATCCCGAGGAGACGAGGTGATAGGCATAGACAACATCAATGAATATTACGACGTGCGCTTGAAATATGGTCGTCTGAAAGAATGTGGCATAGAAGCGGGCGTATTTGACATGCCTTTCAATGTCTATTTTCACAGCAGTATATTCCCCAATTATAAATTCATGCGCATGGCGATAGACAACCGTGCGGCAATGGAAAACCTATTCAACGAAGAGAAATTTAACAAAGTAATAAATCTTGCCGCTCAAGCCGGCGTAAGATATTCAATACAGAATCCCTACAGTTATATGAACAGCAATATAGTAGGATTCATGAATGTACTGGAATGTTGCAGAAATTACAACGTGGGCAGTTTGGTCTTCGCATCATCTAGTTCTGTATACGGAATGAACAACAAAGTTCCGTTCTGTGAAACAGACAGCGTAGGCTCCCCTGTCAGTATGTATGCAGCTAGCAAACGCGCCAACGAGTTGATGGCTCATGCCTACTGTAAACTATACGGGCTGAAAGCCTCAGGACTGAGATTCTTTACAGTATACGGTCCTTGGGGTAGACCCGATATGGCACCATTCCTCTTCACTAAATTGATATCCAACGGTGAGCCCATCAAGGTATTCAATAATGGTATTTTGAGTAGAGACTTCACCTATATAGATGATATCGTAAAAGGCACCATCCAAGTATTGGATAAAGATATAGTGGCAGACGAATGTACAAATAATGTACCATTCAAGATATACAATATAGGTTGTTCACATCCAGTAAAACTGATGGACTTCATCAATGAGATAGAAACCGCTGTAGGAAGAAAGGCTGAAAAGCAGTTTCTACCAATGCAGCCCGGAGATGTCTATCAGACCTATGCAGATACGACCTTGTTGGAGAAGGAAGTTGGTTACAAACCAATAACCTCCCTTCATGACGGCATTACAACCTTCATTCAATGGTACAAAAGCGACAAGAATCCACTCAGGTAAATAGACATCATGCAATACCATATATTTTCTCCTTATCGTGTGTGTCCTGTAGGTGCTCATGTAGACCATCAACATGGACTTGTCACAGGTTTTGCTCTTGATAAAGGTGTAGATTTCTGGTTTGATATGACCGATGATGGCAGCGTGGAACTTAAAAGCAAGACGTTTCCGGGTTTCATATCGTTTAATATCACAGATGGAACCTTGGTTAAACAAGGCAACTGGGGCGATTACGCTCGTGGTGCCAAATATGCACTTCGCAAACGGTTTGAACTTAGAAGAGGAATAAAAGGAATATTGCAAGGTTCTCTTCCTGTCGGCGGACTCTCATCCTCAGCGGCAGTACTCATCGCTTATATCATGGCATTTGCCAAAGCCAACGAGATCACACTCACCCCATTCGAGGTGGCACTTACCGCTTCGGAGGCAGAGCGCGAATATATAGGACTCAACAATGGACTATTGGATCAGGCATGTATCGCTCTGGGTAAGAAAGACCAGTTGCTAATGCTCGACTGCGATACTAACGAACATCGAATGATACCCCGCAATCCAGAGATGCCCGACTTCAAGCTGGGTATCTTCTTCAGCGGACTGACCCGTTCACTTGTCAACAGCGATTATAACCTCCGTGTACAGGAATGCAAGACAGCAGTATGGAATATCCTCGCTTATGAAGAGGCACCACTGAAACCATTCGACAAGACATTCCTTCGCGATATCCATAAGACCAAATTCGAGCAATATCGTGATAGAATGCCAGCCCGCTTTGCTCGCAGGGCAGAACACTTCTATAGCGAGTACAGACGAGTACGGGAAGCTGCCACAGCATGGGAGACAGGTGATTTGGAATGGTTCGGTCGCTTGTCGTTCGAAAGTTGTGAGTCTTCGATAAATAATTACGAATGTGGTAGTCCCGAACTTATATCCATATACAAAGCTATGCGTTCCACGGACGGCATCTATGGCGGACGGTTCTCTGGCGCAGGATTTAAGGGAGCCTGCATCGCCATCATCGATCCGACCAAAGAAGACGAAATTATCAAATCAGTAACAGAGAAATATCTTGAAGAGTTCCCCCAATACAAGAACTCATTCAAGGCATATATATGCACCAGCGAGGACGGAGCAAGATTTGTGGAATAGTCCAATTTATTAGGAATAGAACTTCAATGAAGAATATTATTTTAGCTGCAGGATATGCAACACGTCTCTATCCACTCACCGAGAATTTCCCCAAACCTCTGTTGGAGATAGGTGGAAGCACCATTCTCGGCAGAATCCTCAGCGATGTGGATACATTCCCGGAGATTGACGAACATATCATCGTGACCAACCATAAGTTTGCTGACATCTTTGATAACTGGGCTACAAAGCAGATTCTTACAAAAAAAATAACCATCATCGACGACGATACATCCACCAACGATACCCGACTGGGTGCAGTACGCGACTTACTGCTTGCAATAAACAAATGCAATATCGACGATGACATCATGGTATTAGCAGCTGACAATATCTTAAATTTCTCATTCCGCGGTTTCGTTGACGCCTTCAAGCAAAACGGTACAAGCATGATTATGTGTCATAACGAGCCAGAACTGAAGAAACTTCAGCGCACAGGCGTAATATTAGTGGATAAAAACATGAAAGTGTTAGAGATGCAGGAGAAGCCCGAGAAACCTGCAAGTAACTGGGCAGTTCCTCCATTCTATATCTACCGCAGAGAGGATATGCCGCTGATAAAGGACTGTATGAACCATGGATGTAAATTTGATGCCCCTGGCAATCTTGCCCATTACCTCTGTGAAATTGTAGAAATGCATGCATGGCAGATGTCAGGCAATAGATTTGACATCGGCAGTCTTGATTTTTATGAAGAAGCAAAAAGAATATACAACGAAAAATAAAAAAAAGAAAACCTATTCATGTCCACTGTGTATTCTATAACTGGAACGGATCAGCCGAAACTTCGGAAAGCGTCAGACCCTGTGATAAAATATAATAGAGAGGTTGTGGTATGAAGATATATAATAATGATGATAAGCAGTCAATTTTCACCGTATAGGATGTAATGCTTGAAATATGTAATTTTGCGCTCAATGTAAAAATTGAGGGTTATGAATACAAAAAAAGAAGGAGCGTACTACTCCCAAATGGTACGCCGATACAAGAATGAATATGGAGGAAAGACCCTTCAAGGGTTTTGTATCAAAGAAAAAGTGAGTTACACAAAGATGCTTCATTGTTTACGAACCGAATCCTACCGGAAACCAATGGAAGAGTGTCCATCACAGACAGTCCGGCCTCATGGCTTATATCCCCTGATCATAGACAGCCCAAAGAATGACAGTCATTCTGATCAAGATATATCGGCCCCGGTATCTACACAACCTGCAAAACTTGAAGATGTCAATCTGACAATCACATCAAAGATAGAGCTCCATCTAAGGAACTGTGACATAAAGACGTTGATTGTTTTGATAAAAGAAGTGGAGGCAGCCTTATGTTAAGCTTGGGAAGCGGTTTCAATTATTATTTCTGCAGTGAGCCGGTAACATTGCGTTGGCGTCATAAAGGCATACGTAATTATATCAAGAGTCAGCTGCATCGTGATCCGACAAACGGTGATGTTTACATATTCCTGTCGAAGCATTTCAATCGTATCCGTCTGTATTACTATCATCACCAGGGCGAAATACTGAGTGAAAAAATCTTAAATGCCAGTCATTACATAGAACCTACTTTTGACCGGAAGAAGGGTGTTTACCATATATCATGGGAGAACTTCGTTTACATGGTCGAAGGAGTGGTCCCCCGCGACAGGAGAGTGCCCTTTGAGGAGATCAAAGAAGATGATGATACATCAACCGCCCGAGAAACAGAAATCGGCGACGAGACTCAAAATCGACAGTTTTGAATTTCAGAAAGTGCAGAAATAAGGCTATTAAATAATCTAAAATACTGTCAATCAAGTGTTTGAATTATTTTGTAGTATTGAATATTTTTATTAATTTCGCAGTATGAAGTCAGACGAAAAGTCTATACAAGCGATAAGTGCCCAAGCACATAACGCAGAAGCCGACAACAGGGTTTTGCGCAATAAGTTGCGTAAGGCTGAGAGCGACGTCGAAAGATTACGTGCCCAAGTGGCCGGTCTGACTCAAAAGCTGAGTGAAAAGATGGATTAGGTTTCCGATTCCGTCAAACAGATGGTATCCTTTATGATGGGTAAGGGTGATGTCAATCTGTCAAATTCCATACGTGAATCTGTAGTAGGTCCAATTCGAGAAGAAATCCGCAAGGAATTTGAAGCTTTGATAAAAGAAAAAGATGTCAGGATAGCATCTCTTCTTTCAGAGTTGGATAAGCTAAAAGGCAACGATGAAGGGTGCCGTTAAATCATCAGAAGAAAGAAGGGCGTGAAAGTACCGCAGAGAATGCAGCCATTATTGGAAAATGCTATAGAAAAGGTACTGGAGCATTTGACCCAGTACTACTTCCATAAGCGTGGCAGCCGTTCAAGAGAAGCCGTTGTGGAATATAACAAGGGTGTAAACAAGAGGACTTTTCTTCATTCGGATGGCGCTCCCATCTATAAGATTGATATAGGAGAATTGATTCTACGGGTTGCATGTGGCGTACATGTCCGGCGGGCATTCTATAAACTAAAGGATGGATCTGATGAAGCAATGGAAATCGTCATTCACTTTAATGACATTTTTAAGTTGGAGAGACTATGGAATGAAGAGAGTATGGATGCAGAAGAACGACTACGAAGGCGCGGACTTTACATCGCCCCTGTTTTAAAGACAATAAAAGATAAACGTGACGTACTATCAAAAGTTCTTGATAAGGAGACTGATCCGGACTTCCTCAAGGCTGTCAACTATGCATTGAAAGAGTTCCCGTGCCGGCTCAGGTGTCTTGATAATGGGAATTTGGTTTTTAGCAATAATGTCTGTGAACAGCAGATGCGCCGCATTGCAATTTATCGGAACAACAGTTTCTTTGTAGGAAGTATAGAGTCTGCTAAACTTTTTGCAAGACTAAGTTCTCATGTACAGAGCTCTGTGCTGTGCAAGAAAAATACAATGAGATATATCCAAGATATACTTAACAAAGTCGGCAATACCGGTAAAGATCGGTATGCCACCTTATTGGTAAATCGTTGGGAAGATCCTCTTGTCATACCTTTGGTTTATTAAGGTATACGTATCTAAAAATTTAATTTCTCTTAAAAAATCGGCATTACGCCGGTTGGTAATGCAACTAGTGAAAATTGACAGCTTACAATTGAGTGCTTACACAAAATAGACCGTTTACGTAAATAACAAACAAAATAATACATGCACGGACATAATAAAAGTAAAATTATCAATGAAGTTGGTTATTCTGTTTTTCTATGGAGAAAAATTATTATCTACAATTTTCTTTTTAAAAAGATCTTTTTAAAAAGAAAATTTAGTCTTTTATTTACAAAGAATACACATCTCTATTTTGGCATGAATTCGAAAATGGAAATTAATGGTTCTATTTTTATTGGTAAACAGGAATGTAAAGGAACTATATTTCCAACAAGAATTAACATTGGAGATAATTCAACTTTAGTTATTAACAACCATTTCATTTGTTTTTCAAACACATATATTAACATAAAAAAAGGTGGACGACTAATAATAAATGGAGGATTTATTAATGAAGGAACAAGAATAGAAGTTGTCTCTAATGTCTATATAGGTCATGATTGTGCTATCGGATGTAATGTCTTTATTAGTGACAACAATTTTCATTATATAATGGAAAAAGGATATAAGGTTACTAAGCCCGTCTATATTGGGAATCATGTATGGATAGGGCATGGCGCAAAGGTATTACCAGGTGTAACCATCGGAGATGGTACAATAATTGCAGCAGGGGCCGTTGTTACGAAAGATGTGCCCGGAAGTTGCTTAGTGACAGGAGTTCCTGCAAAGGTTACAAAAACCCATATTTCTTGGAAAATATAATTGGTATTGAATGTCTAATCAGAAACAAATAGTTAAAAATACTATTTTCTTATATTTAAGAATGATATTAAGTATGGGGGTTTCCCTATATACTTCGAGAGTAATTCTCAACATTTTAGGTATTGCAGATTATGGAATTTACAATGTTGTTGGTGGTATTATTGTTATGTTCTCGTTTATAAATAATGCAATGTCTGGCACATCATCAAGATTTATTACTTACGAATTAGGATTAGAAAAGGGAAATGTGCAAAGAATTTTTTCTGCAACGTTAACAATTCATTTAGCTATAGCAATATTCATTCTACTTTTAGGGGAAACTATAGGAGTATGGTTTTTGAATAATAAATTAGTAATACCTGAAAATAGGATGACTGATGCAATGTGGCTTTATCAATTCACTGTCATATCTTCATTCTTTACCATTACACAAGTTCCTTATAACTCATCTATTATTGCGCATGAGAGGATGAATGTATACGCCTATGTCGAGATTGTTAACGTATGTTTGAAATTATGTATTGTACTATCTTTAAAACTATTTGTAAAAAATAGATTGATTATTTATGGGTTCATGATCATGTTAGCAAGTATTCTTATTATGTCAATATACAGATGGTACTGTATGAAAGAATTCAAGCATTGTAAGTTTTCTCTTTGCTTTAATAAATCTGTTATCTTACCTATTTTGAAATTTTCAGGATGGGATTCATATGCAATGGTAGGAATTATAGGAAGGACACAGGGTATTGGTTTGATTCTTAATATTTTTTTCACAGCAACAATAAACGCAGCAACAGGAATCGCATTACAAGTTCAAACTGCGGTTATGTCTTTAACAAATAATATAACTACAGCATTCAGACCACAAATAATTAAACAATATGCTTCATCTAATCCATTTGAATCTTGTAAATTAATTATAATATCTGCATTCTTTACATCTTTAATTTTATTAATGATTAGCATGCCACTTATCATATTTATGCCCGTCGTACTGAAAATCTGGTTAAATTTAGTACCCAATTATGCTGTTGAGTTTTGTCGATTGGTTTTAATATTCTGTTTTATAAATAATCTAGTTAATGTTGTTATGATTGGAGTTCATACCTACGGTAAAAATAAATTTACAAGTATAATTATAGGTACTATAGATATTTTTATTCTTCCTGCAACTTATATTCTATTTAAGTTTAAATTAAATCCATTAATACCATATATGTTAGTCATTATTACTGAATTTATTATTCTTATTTCATGTGTTTTAATATTGAACCACTACATTAAAGAATTCAGCATTGGTATTTTTTTAAAAAAAGTTATACTAAGACTTCTAATCATAGTTTCTTGTACTGGTATTCCAATCTTATATATTTCTTCATATTTAACACATAATCTTTGGGGACTACTTGAATTAGTAGCACTAGTTATTTTTACCTTATGTGCGTCAACATACTTATTGCTATCACAGAATGAAAGAAATAAAATAAATTACATTCTTAAAAATATCAAGAAAAAAGCATGAAATCACCCATTTTAATGATAGTTTTCTGTAGACCAGAAACAACAGAAAAAGTATTTGAATCTGTTCGTTTAGCTCAACCTCCACGTTTATATGTGGCAAGTGATGCTCCCAGAGCCAACAAAAATGGTGAGTTAGATAAATGTGAACAGGTGCTTGAGATCTTTAAAAAAGTTGATTGGCCATGTGATGTCAAATTTTTCAAACAATTAAAGAATGCTGGATGTAGCAAAGGACCTTTTGATGCAATAACATGGTTTTTTGAAAATGAGACAGAAGGTATTATTCTAGAGGATGATATTGTCCCAATATTAGATTTTTATAGATTTTGTGATGAGATGCTACAACGATATAGAGATGACAATAGAATTCAATCTATATCAGGATGGAGCTATTTTTATAATGGATTTCCTAAAAAGTATAGTGACTCATATTATTTTTCAAAAATAACGTCTTCATGGGGATGGGCAACTTGGCGCAGAGTATGGGGCGATACTGATTTAAAGTTAGAAAATGTATCGAGGCAAACAATTAAAGAACGACTCAAATCATACAATTATCCAACAAAAACAATTGATTTCTACTTACAAAAATTCAAAAAGATAAAGAAAAAATACGATTCTCTCTCATCATGGGATTATCAATTTCTTTTTTCGATGTGGAATAAAGATGGTTTTGCTATTCAACCAATGTATTCACTAACTAGAAATATTGGTATTGGTGATGATGCCACTCATAATTTTAACTCGGAATTGCCAAATTATCCGACCAAGCCAATATATCCAATAAAATATCCAAAGTTTTTTTTACAAAATCTGGAATTGGAATTACTGCGGATTAAAAGTGAGAAATTAGAAAATGATGGTCTTTTAAAAAGGAGTTGGTTATTGTTGAAAAAAATTATTAAGAAATATTTAATTATAATCAATGTATGCAGATAAAATTAGTATTTATTTATTACATTTTGTTAAATTTGATGTCATCTTTTTCCTCTTTGTCATTTTTACCTTTATCTGAGACATTAAGAGGTCAATCATTAGTCTTTGCTACTATCTTTCTATTTATTTGCAGTTTTACTGAAATAAGCAGAAATAAATATTTTATTAAGTTGCTACTTTATTTTATTGTAGTATTCATTTCTGTTGTCTACATCCAGAAGAGACCTCTATCAACTGTATGTTCTTGGTGTGCCCCATTGACAATATATTTTTCACTAAGTGATAGAGAATATAAATATATTAAACCAATATATTGGTTCTTTATTATATTTTTCATTGCAAATACGGGAATTAGCATCTTTGAAAGAATAACAGGAGAGCGTCTTTTAGAGGTAGACTACAATAATGAGATTTTAGTACAACAAATGAATATATCTGAAGAAGAAGGAGATACTTCCTTTCGTTCTTTCTCTCTATTAGGGCATCCACTGACAAATGCAAATATTATGGCATTTATGGCATTTATAATATTTTACACTAAAAGCAGCATCTCAAAATATAAATTACCACTTTTAATTCTAGGTACAATATCCCTATTCTGTTTTAATGCTAGAGCTGCAATTGTTATTACAATTATTCTATTAATACCGACGATAAAAAAGACAATTGAAGATAATAGAAAGCACAAATTATTTTCAATAATTATAATAATAATATTGTTTACTACTGCAATAATTCATTTTTCATCTTTTGAAGGGAGATTAGGTGAAGGGTTTGCTGATGAGAGCTCATTAGTTCGTCTTACTGCAATACAATATTTTTTCTCTATACCTTTATATAATTTGATAATAGGAGGTAATAAAATAGTTGCAGGAGAAAATGGAATTTTAATGATTCTAGAACAATTTGGATTAATTTTAGGTGGTTTAAAGATTTATCTTGAAGTATTGTTTGCATATACATTTCTAAAAGATAATTTAAAAAATGGGAAATGGACAATTATTCTTTCCCTTTTCCTAATTGGTACTTGTAATAATAATCTATATTACCCTCTAGTATATCCTTTTTTCATATTAAGCTTAGTATTTATTGTTAAATATTCCAATATTATTTATAAAAATGAAGATATTATATGATTTTCAGGCGTTTTCATATCAAAATTATGGAGGTGTATCAAATTGCTTTGTTCAATTAATCAAAAATCTACCAAACGATGTAAGATATTCTATTTCGATTAAAGAAAGTAATAATATTCATTTATTAGAAAGTAATTTAGTAAATATAGAGGAAGAATTTTTTAATCTAGATAATTTTTTCCCTTATCTAAAATTTAACCAAAAAGTGCATCTATACTATATACTTCAGAAAAGACTATATAAATTATTCCCCACTGCCTATAATATAAATATGATTTATTCTCTAAAACAAGTCGAAAATAATGATTTTGATATTTTTCATCCAACATTTTTTGACTCATATTTCTTGCCATATTTAAAAAAACCTTTTGTCATGACCATTCATGATATGGCACCTGAGATATTTAATTTTTCTAAGGAGCAAATTCGAGGGAAGATTAAACAAGCCACTAGAGCAAGTCGGATTATTGCAGTAAGTGAAAATACAAAAAAGGATATAATTCGTTATTTGAATGTTCCGGAAGAAAAAATTGAAGTTATTTATCATGGATATGTACCATCAGAAGTTGACAATCACACAAAATCTATAATAGAAGGGCCTTACATATTATATGTTGGAGACAGATCTATTGCATATAAGAATTTTAGCTATTTTACAAGACAAATAGCAATATTTCTAGGAAGTCACAAAGAATTCAAAATGGTATGTACAGGCAAAGAATTTTCCAAAGAAGAATTACTCATGTTTAATAATCTAGGAATTGAAAAAAAAATTATTCATTTATTTTGTAACACATCTGAATTAAATAATTTATACGTACATGCATTTTCATTTGTATACCCTAGTATATATGAAGGTTTCGGAATACCTATATTAGAGGCATTTAATGCGAATTGCTTAGTTATATTAAACAAGAAGAGCTGCTTTCCAGAAATTGCAAAAGATGGTGCTTTATATTTTGATTCAGACAATGAAGATAAAAAATTATCTACAGTATTAGAAGATGTGTTCAGCATGAGTAATAGTGATAGGCAGAATCTAATAATAAAAGGAAAAAATCGGTTAAAAAAATTTTCATGGGTCAAATCTGCAGAAAAATTGTCCAATATTTATAGAGATATTTCAGAAGGAGTACAATGAAAGACATAAAGGTAACAGTAATAACGGTATGTTACAATTCCGCTTATTGTATAGAAAAGACTATAAAGTCGGTAATATCACAAACATATCCTAATATAGAATATATAATAATTGATGGAGGGAGTAAAGACAACACCTTAGAAATAATTGAGAAATATAAAAATAATATTTCATATTATTTTTCCGAGCCAGACAATGGAATCTACGATGCTATGAACAAAGGTATCTTGAAAGCTAGTGGAGTGTTATTAAACTTTATGAATTCAGGAGATACCTTTACTAATTCTTCTATTATTGAAGAGGTTCTAGACCACTATAGTGGAGAAGCCATTATTCATGGAAACATTATAAGATGTTTTAATCACTATAAAGAGCGCGTAAAAGCTTGTACGTCGAACAATCCTAATATTATGGATTTTATTTTTAAATCATTTCCTCATCAAGCTTCTTTCATTAAATTAAATTTATTTAAAAAATATGGTCTTTATTCTACAGAGTACAAATTAATATCTGATTGGAAGTTTTTTTTCGATTGTGTTATACTTAATCATGTTTCAAGTAAATATATAAATACAGATATAGCCTATTTTCAAATGGATGGTGCAAGTTCTAAATACACGGACTATTATTTAGAAGAAAGAAAATCGTATTTAAAAATAATTTATGGTAACGAAATATACACATATTTAGAGGAACTTGATAGCTATAGATCTACAAGATTAATAAAAAATATTTACGAATTTAAATTAACTATAAAGCGAGCTATTGGTTTAAAGAGATTAATTAAAATAAAAAGTTTTTTCCACTTATTAATTAAGTAATCTAAGAATATTAATTACAAAAATAAAATATAGAAATAATGAATTTATTATTTGACATAGAATGTTCACAACCTAATGCTTCTGGAAAAAGACATGGGGGAGCACGATACTGTGAGATTATTTTTTTCAGAATGATTGATTTAGGCATTGGATTTTCTTGTTTTTACGATTCAAGGAAATGGTTAAATCCAAAAGTTTCTGAAAAATTTAATATATGTAATATTCCATTATACGACGTAGCTGAAATATCAATACAAGAAATTGTAAACAAATACAAAGTCAATAGGATATATTCAGCTCTTCCTCATTCCATTGTTAACATAAATGGTTGTGACGTTTTTGGAACTATTCATGGGTTAAGAGCTTTTGAAACATATTATGATTGGTTTTTCTTTATGTATAGATCAAGCTTCAAGGAAAAAATAACATTTTTACTAAAGAAAGTATTTCGAAATAGATATTTGAATAAACAGCATGAACACTATGATAAAAACTATTTAACAAATAGCATTAAACTAATCACAGTATCAGAACATTCTTATTTTGCAATTAAGTCTTATTTTCCAACAACAAAGAAAGATATAAAAATCTTTTTTAGTCCAAATACATCATCAAATAAAGAAATTAGAATAAATGAGCAAATTCAGAAATATTTTTTATTGGTAAGTGGAAATAGATGGGAAAAAAACAACTTGCGTGGAATTATTGCATTTGATCGTCTTGTGTCCGCAGGATTATTGAAAAATGTCAGATTAAAAATTACAGGTTGTTGTGCAGAAAATTTTCACTATAAAATCCAAAATCCATCATATATTGATTTTATGGATTATGTTGACGATTATGAATTAGAAGAACTTTATGCAAATGCTTTTCTTCTGGTTTATCCATCTTTAAACGAAGGTTTCGGCTATCCCCCATTAGAAGCACTTCAATATAAGACACCTGTTATAGCTTCGCCCTTTTCATCCATATCAGAATTATTTGAAGGTGGTGTTTTATATTTCAATCCACTTTCTATAGAGGAAATTATGAATAGAATGTTAATAATGATGCAAGAAGAAAGACATGATGAATATGCGCAAAGAGGTTATGAACAATATTTAAAGATAAGGAAAAGACAAATAACCGATTTAGATCTTCTTATAGAATATATAACAAAAGAGTAATAATATATTTATAAATACAACTCACCCACTCTATTATTGTAAATGGGATGCTCTAATATGAAAATAATTAACAATATAGATTATGAAGAAAGAAAAATTGAAAGCTCAAATTCTTGAGTTAACTCGTGAATACTACAAAGAGGTTCATGACATAAAGCAAAATTTCATACCTGGTATAACAAAAGTGAACTATGGTGGTCGTTACTTCGATGCAGAGGAGATGGTGAATCTTGTGGACTCTTCTTTGGACTTTTGGCTGACAGCCGGTCCATGGGCACATAAATTTGAGACTCGATTTGCTAAATGGCTTGGTATGAAGTATTGCTCATTGTGTAACTCTGGTTCATCTGCAAATCTACTCGCATTCAGTGCTCTTACTTCTCAAGAACTGGGCGAACGTGCTATTAAACGTGGAGATGAAGTAATTACAGTAGCTGCAGGTTTTCCAACAACGGTTTCTGCCATACTACAGTATAATGCTGTGCCTGTATTTGTGGATATGAATGTTGAGGAATCAAATATAGATATAACTCAGTTGGAAGCTGCATATAGTTCAAAGACAAAAGCAGTAATGATTGCTCATACCTTGGGTAATCCATTCAATATTCAAGCTGTGGTTAATTTCTGCAAAAAATATAATATATGGCTGGTAGAGGATAACTGTGATGCTTTGGGGGCTGAATATCTCATAGATGGTGAGTGGAAAAAAACAGGGACTATTGGCGATATTGGTACGTCATCTTTCTATCCACCACACCACATGACGATGGGAGAAGGTGGAGCTGTATATACTAATAATTCTGAACTAGATAAATACATAAAGAGCTTTCGTGACTGGGGACGTGACTGCTGGTGTTTAGGTGGTGTTGACAACACATGTGGATGCCGTTTTACAAAACAGTTCGGACAATTGCCAATTGGTTATGACCATAAGTATGTTTACAGCCATATGGGATATAACCTTAAGGCAACAGATCTTCAAGCTGCAATAGGATGTGCACAACTTGATAAATTGGATGATATAGTAGCAAGACGCAGACAAAATTTTGATATACTTCATAAAGGCTTGGAAGGAATAAAAGGATTGCTACTCCCTGAACCACAGAAGAACAGCAAACCAAGTTGGTTTGGTTTCTTTATTACAGTAAAGAAAAGTGCTGGATACACACGTAACGAACTTACACAATATCTAGAAGATCATAAAGTACAGACTCGTAATCTATTTGCAGGTAATCTCATTAAGCATCCTGCTTTCGAACAGTATGAGTTAAACAAGGATTACCGTATCATTGGCAACGAGCTACCAGTTACAGACAGTATAATGACTGATAGTTTTTGGATAGGTGTATATCCAGGAATGACAAAAGAGAAGTTGCAATATATGATTACAACAATCAAAGAATTCGTAGCATCCAAATAACTCCTAATTATTAATTGTTAATGAAAGTAGTATTGTTAGCAGGTGGATTTGGTACTCGCATTAGCGAGGAAAGCCAGTTTAAACCAAAGCCAATGATAGAGATTGGGGGATATCCCATCCTATGGCATATTATGAAATGGTATTCGCATTTCGGTCATAATGAATTTATTATATGTGGAGGATACAAACAACAAGTAATAAAAGAATTCTTTGCTAATTACTATATATACAATAGTGATGTGACATTTGATTTTGCAAATAATGGTAATATTACTGTCCATCGTAACCATGCTGAAAATTGGAAAGTAACAGTTGTAGATACTGGATTAAAAACTCTTACTGGCGGACGAATTAAAAAAATAAAGAAATTTCTTAATCCTGATGAACTATTCCTCATGACTTACGGAGATGGAGTATCTGATGTAGATATAAATGCATCAATAGAATTTCACAAGAAAACAGGAACACTAGCAACTCTTACTGGTGTATTACCAGAAGGACGTTTCGGAGTGATGGACATGAAAGGTAATAAGATTAGCTCATTCAGAGAAAAGAGTAAAGACGACATAGGCTGGATAAATGGTGGCTTTATGGTTCTTGAACCAAAAGTAATTGACTATATTAAAGAAGATGTAATGTTTGAGCATGCTCCCTTAGAAGCTCTTGCAAATGAAGGCAATCTTTCTTGCTATAAACATTACGGATTCTGGCAATGTATGGATACTATGCGAGATAAAGAAAAACTAGAAATATTATTGGCTGAAAATAAAGCACCTTGGAAGGTTTGGTAATTATGGTAGACATATTTAATAATTTCTATAAAGAAAAGCGAGTATTAGTTACAGGTCATACAGGTTTTAAAGGTTCCTGGCTTGCTATATGGCTCAATGAACTTGGTGCGGAAGTAATAGGAGTTGCTAATGATCCATATTCTGATAAAGATAATTATGTACTATCTGGTATAGGAAGTAAGATAAAGGCAAACATACGTGCAGACATACGCAATGGTTTACGCATGAAAGAATTATTCAATGAATATCAACCTGAAATTGTATTCCATCTTGCAGCTCAACCACTTGTACGTCTTAGTTATGAGATACCTGTTGAGACATACGAAACAAATGTAATGGGAACCATCAACATTATGGAATCTATTCGTTCAACAAACAGTGTAAAAGTTGGAGTAATGATAACTACAGACAAATGCTATGAGAACAAAGAACAAATGTGGGGATATCGCGAAAATGAACCTATGGGTGGTTTTGATCCATATTCAAGTAGTAAAGGTGCAGCTGAAATAGCAATACAGAGTTGGAGAAGAAGCTTTTTCAATCCCGATGAGTATTCAAAGCATGGCAAGAGTATTGCCAGTGTAAGAGCAGGTAATGTGATAGGCGGTGGTGATTGGGCTTTAGATAGAATAATTCCAGACTGTATAAGGGCAATAGAAGCAAATAAAACAATTGAAATTCGTTCCCCAAAAGCAATCCGCCCATGGCAACATGTATTAGAACCTCTAAGTGGATATATGCATTTAGCATCAATGATGTGGAATGAACCAACAAAATATTGTGAAAGCTGGAACTTCGGACCACGAGCTGAATCAATATCAAATGTTTGGGATGTTGCCACAAAACTAATATCTAACTATGGCAAAGGTGAACTGAAAGATATATCAGATTCGAATGCATTACACGAAGCAAAACTCTTGATGCTTGATATAAGCAAGGCTAAGTTCAAATTAGGATGGGAGCCAAGGATGAATCTAGATCAGTGTATTGCAATGGTTACCGATTGGTATAAGAGATATAATAATGAAGAAGTATATAATCTTTGTGTTGAACAAATTCAAACATATGTATCGAGATGAAAATAATTAAGACACCATTTGATGGATTATTAATAGTTGAAACGGATAATTTTGAAGACAATCGAGGTTGTTTCCAAAAATTATTTAATTATGATTTCTTCAAGCAAAATAACCTCGAAACAGATTTTAAGGAGTTTTACTATTCAATCAATAAAAAGGGAGTGCGAAGAGGAATGCATTTCCAGATTCCACCAGCAGATCATGTTAAGTTAGTTTATTGCAGTTTAGGAAGGATTTTAGATGTTGTCGTCGATATCAGAAAAAAAAAATCAACATATGGAAAGTGCTTTTCAATAGAACTTGAACAAAGTAAGGCCCAATATCTATATATTCCCAAGGGATTTGCCCATGGATTCTTAACATTAGAAGATAATAGTATTGTAAACTATAGTCAAACATCATGTTATGACAAAGAAAATGACTATGGAATTGCTCAAGATTCTATTGATTTTGATTGGGGCATAATTAATCCAATAGTATCAGGCAGAGATCTTACATTTCCGAATTTATCCGAATTTAAATCACCTTTTTTAATATGAATATACTAATCACAGGAGCTACGGGCTTTGTTGGAAAAAACTTAATTAAAATGTTATCATATAGTAATATAATACATGTTTTAATAAGACCAACTACAAAAATTGAAAAACATAATGTAAAAGATGTTTTTGTATTTAATGATAATATTGAGGAACTATCAAATTACTTAATAGAAAACCGTATTGAAGGACTAATTCATCTTGCTTCACTCTACATAGCACAGCATCAGAGTCAGCAAACAAAGGATTTAGTATTATCAAATATTTATTTAGGGACTGCTTTATTAGAAGCATCTGTAAAAGCCAAAGTAAAATGGTTTTTGAATACAGGAACAATTTGGCAGAATTATAATGTTCCAGACAAATCAGATGAATATAACCCTGTTAATCTTTATGCAGCAACAAAACAGGCGTTCATGGATTTGGCAAAATTTTATATAGAAACATCTAAATTAAAATTTTGCACATTAAAACTCTGTGATACTTATGGTCCAAATGATACTCGAAATAAAATATTCGCTTTATTAAAAAAAAATGCAGAAACAAGGGTCTCACTAGATATGTCTTTAGGTGAGCAAAAACTAGATATTCTTTACATAGATGATGTAATATCTGGATTTACGTGTTTAATAGAAAGATTGCATTGTAATAATAGAAATACAGCTTCTGAATATGTTCTATCTTCAGGAAAACAATATACACTTAAACAACTATCAAAAATATTTGAAGATGTTACTCACCAAAAATTAGATATTAATTGGGGGGGGCGTGCATATCGAGAAAGGGAAGTTATGAAACCATATATAGGAAATATTTTACCTAAATGGAGTCCAAAAGTAACTCTAGAAAAAGGTATCATAGAATTTATGGGATTATAATTATGATAAAAAAGGAAAACATTTTAAGCATGGATTCTGTTGTTAAAGACAACAAGAATATTTTTTCGATAACTTTATCTGCAAATACCGGTTTGAATTGGAAAGCAGAAGGATTACCTAGCCATAATCCTCATCGATCACATATCAATGAACTGATACGATATGTTAAATATATTAAAGTAGGTTTCAATTTATTCAAACGTAGAAAAGTAATTTCAAATATTGTTGCATGGCAACAATTTCATGGAATTTTTTTTGCTTTCTTTTGTCACTTATTTTTTGTCAAAAAAACATCAAATCTAATAATTCTCACCTTTATTTATAAAAGAAAAAAGGGCTTTATTGGATCCATATATGAGAAATTTATGCGTTTTGCGATGTATGACAAATATATAGATGCAGTAATCTGCTTTTCGGAACAAGAAATTAAACAATATCAAGGTATTTTTGGAATAAAGAAAGATAAATATCACTTTATGAAAGTGGCAGCAGACAAAATAACAGAAATAGATTTTTCACCTGAGCCCTCAAAATATATATTTTCTGCTGGTTATAGTCATAGAGATTTTAATTTTTTAATTAATTCGATTAAGAGTACAAGTTACCATCTAGTTATTGCTGATGATATGGTTTCAGATCCAAATGAGGATAATATTACCATTGTAAGAAAATGTTATGGTGATGAAATGCGAAAGTTGCTAGGTAAATCCTATGTGTTTATCATACCGTTAAAGGATAAAACAATCTCAGCAGGGCATCTTATGTCTATTGCTGCTATGAATCTTCACAAGCCAATTATTTGTACAAAATCAGCAGGAATGAGGCCTTATGTAGTAGAAGGAAGAACAGGCTATTTTATTGAGAATACCAAAGAAGATTTATTAAGCAAACTCGACCTTCTTTATAAAAATACCGATTTATATAAATCGATGAGTGAAGAGTCCTATCATTATGGAGAAAAACAATTCTCTTGGACTAGATTAGCAAAAGATATAGCGTATTTGGGTAAAAAAGGAAAGCTGTTCCTATAATAAAATGAAAATTTGTTTAGTAAACTATCGGTATTTCTTCTCTGGTGGACCAGAAAGATATATGTTCAATATTAAAGAAATATTAGAAAATAATGGTCATGAGGTCATTCCTTATAGTATACAACATAAACTGAACACTAATACTCCTTATGAAAAGGAATTTTTATCGCCAATTGGGAAAGGGGATGAAGTATATTTCAGTGACATAAAAAAAAGTTCATTATCTACTATATATAAAGGGTTTACACGTATGATTTATTCACCTGAGGCAAAAAAATCGTTCAAGATATTTCTTACTAAATACAAACCAGATATTGTATATATTTTATATTTTCAAAACAAAATGTCTTGTAGTATAGTAGATGCAGCATATGAAGTTGGAATACCTATTGTACATAGAATATCAGACTACTCCCTTGTTGTACCATGCAGTATGATGTATAACCAAAAAAAAAGATGTTTGTGTGATAAGTGTTTATATGAATCAAAATACAAAGCATTAAAAGAAAGATGTATATACAATTCGATTATATATTCTTGTATCAAAACATTTGCTTTAACTATACAAAAATGGCGTAAAACAGAGAAGAAGACAGCTGCTTATGTTTTTCCATCAGCATTTACAATGTCTAAATTTATAGATGCTGGCTATAAAAAAGATAAGTTGCATTTTGTTCCTACATTATTTAATAAGTCAAATTTAAAAAACGATATTAATATTGAATGGGGAGATTATGCTGTATATGTAGGTAGGGTAGATCCCGACAAAGGTATCATGACATTATTAAAAGGCTTTATTAACTCACCTTATAAACTAAAAATTATAGGTTATACTAGTAAAGATTATCTTACAGAATTAAAGTTATTTTTAAAAGATAAACAGCATAATATTGAGTTTCTGGGTAAGATGGACTTTAATAACATTCAGAATTATCTATCTAAATGTTTATTTACAATTATACCTTCAGAATGGTATGATAATCTGCCTAATACTTTAATTGAAAGTTTTGCTATGAATAAATGCATTATTGCATCTAATATTGGAAGTCTAGCGGAAAATATAGAAGATAATAAGACAGGACTTCTATTTGAGTGTAAAAATGCAGGAGATTTAAAATCAAAAATAGAATATTTATTTAAAAATCCAAATGAAGCTAGGCGAATGGGAAAGAATGCGGCAACACTTGTTGACAGCAAATTTTCTATAGAGACTCACTATAAGGAATTGATAAAGGTGTTTGACTGCGTGCTAGAAAATAAAGATATATGAAAATAGCATTTATTAGCGTTCGGGGTATTCCAAATAATTATGGAGGCTTTGAACAATTTACAGAATATATTTCTATAGGATTGGTAAAACGGGGTCATGAAGTAACCGTGTATAGTCCTCATTATCATCCATATCAGAATAAAGAATATAAGGGCGTTAAGATAAAACACATTTATAGTCCAGAAGCTTGGATGGGGGGTTCTATAGGTTCCTTCTTCTATGATTTCATGTCTTTGAAGGATGCATTAAAACGAGAGGATTTTGATATTATATATGAAGCTGGATATACGAGTATAATACCTGCTTTTATATGGTTTGATATAAAAAAAGTGAAAGGACCTATTGTAGTTACAAACATGGACGGTTTGGAATATAAGCGCACGAAATTTAATAAATGGATTCGTAAATTCGTTTTTTGGGAAGAGCGTATGGCCGTAAAACATAGTCATCATCTAATTGCCGATAATATGGGTATACATGATTATTATAAAGAAAAGTATAATAAGGAGAGTAAATTTCTTACTTATGGCGCTGACATTCATAATAATTATGATGTCGAAATTTTGAAAGAATATAATTTAAAACCAGAGAATTACTATTTACTTGTGGCACGTCTTGAACCTGAAAATAATATAGCAATGGCTATAGATGGCTATATTGCCTCAAAAGAAAATGGACGGAAACCTTTAATTATTGTAGGTAAAACGAATACCCCCCATGGTAAAGAGCTAATTGCTAAATATGGTAATAAAAAGTCGATTAGATTTGTAGGTGGTATTTACGACTTCGATAAGTTAAATTCTATAAGATATTTTTCTTATGCTTATTTTCATGGACATAGTGTAGGAGGAACTAATCCTTCTTTATTAGAAGCTATGGCTTCTGATTGTTTTATTCTCGCTCATGATAATATATTTAACAGGGCTGTGTTGAAAGAAAATGCGATTTATTATCCATCTACAATTAATGTAACTGAGATCTTGAATAATATAAATAATATAGCTATTCTAAATAAAAAAAAATTTACGACTAACAATTTAAATGAAATACGTAATGAGTATTCATGGGAAAAGCTTGTAGATGAACATGAAAAATTTTTCAAGTCATTATTGGAAAACAAATAAAATTGGTAAGTATTACAAAAAGTTAACTATCTCAATACTGTATCATAATTTTTCTATACTATAAAATACATAATTAATAGCCATGGTTTATGATATTAAAATATATAACATATAAAAAAATCAGCATTATACTGATATTTACTTTTTTATTGATTAGGATATCAAATGCGCAGTCGCAATCAAAAGAACCTTTTAATTATTCGGTTGTAACTAATTCGTTTTGGAGTAATTGGTATGTGCAGGTGGGACTGGATATGTCATTGCAGAATCCTTATGGACATAATTTCAGCGATGTGTTTCCAAACGGAAAAACATTTGGAGTGGATGCAGCTGTAGGACGCTGGTTTACTTCGGGATTGGGACTGCGAGCAAAGGTGAACTGGGAGAATGGTATCAGACTCTTTGAAAATGACCACGCAGCCTGGTTGGCTCCTTTCTATCAAAGTGGGGTAAACATGGACAGGGGGGGGTATCTATCTGTAGTAGGTGATATACAGTTTGATATACACAATCTGTTCTACGGATACAACGAAACACGATTGTGGAATTTTCAGGTTTATCCCCGTGCTGGTATAGTATACAATTTTGGAGTGTCCAAAGGTTCTCCACTAGTAGGGCTCGGCATAGGTAATACTTTCCAACTGAACAAACATTTGAAAATATATTTGGATGTGGCTTATAACATGGTGTCAAGTGGATTTACAGGAGATAAAAGCACCGGATTAGGTAAGAATAGCAATGGCTATTTTGATATCAACGTTGGGCTACAGGTGAACTTAGGGAAAAGTACATTTAAGAGAGTGGTAACAGAGAATACTACCAAAGCGGAGTAATGATTCATATAATACATTATTATGAAAAAGATATTGCTAGTATTGTTTTTAATGTTATGGGGTGTTGTGGAATCTTATGCACAAACGTCCACAGAACAGAATAAAGAAAATGGAGTTATCACCAACTCTTTTTGGAGCAACTGGTATGTACAGGTGGGACTAGATATGTCCTTGCAGAATCCTTATAAGTATGATTTCTCGAAGGTATTTCCAAAAGGAAAGACTTTTGGACTGGATGTCGCAGCAGGAAAGTGGTTCTCACCAGAGATTGGTCTTCGCATGAGGGTGAACTGGGAGAATGGATTTCCTCTTTTCAAGAACAATGATCTAGAATGGGTTGCTCCATTTGGACGAAACAACACCAATATGGATGAAGGAGGATACATTGCTGTATATGGTGATGTGCAGTTGAGTCTTAGTAATATCATATCTGGTTACGACGAATCACGTAAGTGGAACATCGTTGTATTCCCACGTGCAGGAATTATTTCTAACTTAGCTATTGGGAACAACTCACCAATGGTAGGTGCCGGTTTTGGATGTACATATCGACTAAAAGAGAAGCTGAGTATCTATGGTGATATGGCATATCAAGTAACGACAAGTGATTTTACGGGTGGTGGTTCTGGTACAGGTATGAGCGTAAGTACGGGATGTAATGGATTTTTTGATTTCCATGTTGGTGTACAGTTTGACTTGGGGAAAGAAGGGGCTAATAAATTCGAGAGAGCCTCCTCTTATTAAATGTGAAGCTCTTTCTTTTAGGGGATTAGTTTTACTTTTCTTTGTGAGGTACTTTTTACTTTGCTTTGTGAGAATATAACTTACTTTCTTTGTGAGTACAAAGAATAGTAACAAAGAAAAACGCAAACACGCTCAGAAGCTACTCCGCTCGGTCGTGACTCTAGAAAAAAGAACGCCTTACGCTTCGCTGCACTTGAACGCCTTTTTTCCTTAACGATTCACTCGGTCGCTCGCCAAACGCTTCTTCCGCTATCGTTTGCAGTTGCACCTCATTGTCGCTAGCGCCTCATTGGGTTGCACCTTATTATTCTAAATACATCGTTGTGATTTCTTTTGCATTTCTTTGTGAGTACAAAGAAAGTAACAAAGAAAAACGCAAACACACTCAGAAGCTACTCCGTTCGGTCGTGACTCTAGAAAAAAGAACGCCTTACGCTGCGCTTCACTTGAACGCCTTTTTTCCTTAACGATTCACTCGGTCGCTCGCCAAACGCTTCTTCCGCTATTGTTTGCAGTTGCACCTCATTGTCGCTAGCGCCTCATTGGGTTGCACCTTATTATTCTAAATACATCGTTGTGATTTCTTTTGCATTTCTTTGTGAGTACAAAGAAAAGTAACAAAGAAAAACGCAAACACGCTCAGAAGCTACTCCGCTCGGTCGTGACTCTAGAAAAAAGAACGCCTTCCGCTATGCTACACTTGAACGCCTTTTTTCCTTAACGATTCACTCGGTCGCTCGCCAAACGCTTCTTCCGCTATTGTTTGCAGCTGGCGCCTCATTGGGGGCTGCGCATTATTTTCGCTTAGCCTCATTTTCGCTTCGCATTATTTGGGTTGTACCTTGATTGGTTGCGCCTTATTTTTATTTTACTTAATGGATATAGGGTGTATTACATTAAGTATTATTGTATTATCATTTTTAAGGCTCAGTTGAGCCAAAAGGATATTTTAGGGGCGTTTAAAATATCCGTTCTTCCACCTCCAAAAATATTGCCAGATTCTAAAAAACACATTCCAAATGGATTCACTCGGATAATAGGTTATGAAACGGGCATTACGTTTTAATGCGAACCAGAGTTTCTTAAGCTTATTTCGGTAATTGATGACTGGGGCAAGAATACCAAAATTCCCTGATCTCATGATTTCATTCAATAGGAATGTACCATCTTTTTCGTTTGGTTCTGTGAGCAAATATTTATCCTCAAGGCCAAAGATCTCCTTCATGATGAACATTACCCCTCTGGTAAATCTCATCATTCCCAAAGACTTTAGTCGTTTGACCACTCTCTCCCTCTCTCCTTTATCTTCACACTGTCTGAGAACGTAATAGTAATCCACAAGTTGTCTCATGCCAATACCCTCTGAGAATAGATGTCTATAGATATGTGATAGAATAAACAGCATGTTAAACTCTCTTGTTGGTACAGACACTTTTTTATCTGTGTAAGGAAGTAGAACGAGGTTGGTAAACTGTTGAGCTTTCATATCTGCAAAGATATGTTGCAGTCTCCGATTGTGCCAGTAGGAACACATCCACGAAGGGGTGAAATGTAGTTCTACTTCCACATCATCAAATATCGGATATTCTGCATGGTGATAAACGATATCTTCGTTCGGGAACTTTTCCCGAACTAACTGTACTATCGTCCTTCTGTCGGAGTCTACCCAAGCATCAATATCTCCAGGACATCGTACCATCGGATCCGGGTAATACAAACCAATGCCTTGCCCTTTTAGAATACACGACCTCATGCCCCTTTTGGCTAGCATCTCTGTCAGTTCTACGGCTTTACTATTGAGATAGGTATTACTTTTTTTGATTCTTTCGACAGTAAGAATCCATTCTATCTTAAGTTCATAAAAGGGTTTTTGGTCAGATTCGAGTTTGTTGACTCCTTCCAATAAGACACCTGTTAGGCTTTGGTTTTGAGCCATTGTATAAGCGTCCCTCCATTCTTCATTAGAGTAAACTCTAGAGAGTCTGTTGGTATCAGTTAATGACACCTTCAGGAGTTCAAAAAACAGTCTATTCTTTATTTTACTATCATTCAACTTAACCTCCAATCTGTTTATTTTTTAATGATTCCATTGTTTGGAATATTAATGAATGCAAAAGTAATAGTTTTGGGGGAAATAAAGTTAAATTTCATTTACTTTATTTTTGAATTCAATTTATTTTCTTGTAAAGGGGATATTTACTTTCTATGTGAGTATAGCTTACTTTCTTTGTGAGTATAGCTTACTTTCTTTGTGAGTACAAAGTAAAGTAACAAAGAAAAACGCAAACACGCTCAGAAGCTACTCCGCTTGGTCGAGAAGCTAGAAAAAAGAACGCCTTCCGCTTCGCTACACTTGAACGCCTTTTTTCCTTAACGCTTCTCTCGGTCGCTGCGCCTAACGCTTCTTCTGCTATTGTTTGCAGCCTGCGCCTCATTGTCCCTGCGAGGTATTTACTTTGCTTTGTGAGTACAAATAAAGTAACAAAGAAAAACGCAAACACGCTCAGAAGCTACTCCGCTCGGTCGTGACTCTAGAAAAAAGAACGCCTTACGCTACGCTTCACTTGAACGCCTTTTTTCCTTAACGATTCACTCGGTCGCTCGCCAAACGCTTCTTCCGCTATTGTTTGCAGCCTGCGGAGTGTTATCGCTGCGCCTCATTTGAGTTGCGTATTATCGGCGTTACACCTAGTTTTATATAACCTAATGTGTAATTAGTAATTTTGAATTGCTATTGTCTGCTGGTTACGAGGCGTTTTCATTATGACTTACGTTATTTTATATAAATTATCGTTGTAGAATTTGGTCGTTTATGGATTTATACTTATATTTGGAAATAAATAATTTGGAAAATGGCTCAACTTGTAGTAACGATAGATGATTCTAGATTGCTTCCTGACTTAAAGAAAGCAATCAAGATGTTAAAAGGTGTGACACACATATCTGTAAATAAGAATGTGTCTGAAGCTAATGAAAAGACATTAGAAGCTATTCGTGATGCAAAAAATGGTAATACTATAAAGTGTGATAGCTTTGAGGATTATCTCAGAAAAGTTAAGTAGTGATGTTTTCTATTGAATTTACCAAGCAATTTCTGATTTATTTTAATATCTGTTTTTTTATATTGGGAAAGTATTCTTACTTTCTTCGTGAGAAATAGCTTACTTTCTTTGCGAGTACAAAGTAAAGTAACAAAGAAAAACGCAAACACGCGAAGAAGCTACTACGCTCGGTCGAGAAGCTAAAAAAAAGAACGCCTTCCGCTGCGCTTCACTTGAACGCCTTTTTTCCTTAACGCTTCTCTCGGTCGCTGCGCTTAACGCTTCTTTTGCTATTGTTTGCAGCTGCGCCTCATTATCGCTGCGCATTATTACTTTTGGCTCATACCAAACGTATTTCGCTAGTGCAGTATTTTTCCATCTGAGGCTAGACGGATATGACTTGGTGGAAGTTGGGCGATGCCATTAGGCTTCTTCCGCTATCGTTTACAGCCTGCGGAATGTTATCGCTGCACCTTATGACTATATTAAATTTGTCGTTAAATACAAAGACAATAAAGTCTGATAAAAGAGAGTATTGCTTATTATACAACTGCTTAGATATAGATATTTTTAATCTCCTGCAGACGCAAATAAGCGATGTGGAGGATTTTGTCATATAAAAAATACGGTCAACAAAGACATATTGATTTTTTACATCGAAAAATAAATATTTATAATGAACTTTTTGATTATAATTGTTTTTTTGATTACATTTGTAATCGGAAAGTGAAAAAATGATTTTTTACAATAGATAGAATTATATATTATGAAGATAAAAGAACTGACAATAAAAGGACTTTTCGATGAATATAATTTTCATTGGGAACTAAATGCTAATACTGATCATGATGTGAATATATTGGCTGGACAAAATGGTTCTTTTAAATCTACAATACTGGATACTATATATACTTATATAAAAGATTTCCAATCAAGAGACATTGATAAGTATCTGTTAAATCTGAGTATCAGTTTTACTGATGGCTATGAATATACATACGAAAGTCATGAAGGAGAAATAAAAATGGCCAATAATAATTTTCAAAAAAAAGAGGGCAACACTATTTCCGTAATTGTACATGAATACAATTCAACACAGAACGGAATAGATATAAATAAAGATGATTTCAAAGATTTAGTACTTATTGACAGGATTACGACATTCGACAGAATGTCAAATGGGAACTTGCTAGACTTGCAGATAGAAAAGCTAGTAAGCGGATATGGACATTATCTTTATAATCTCTCAATAGAAATAGCAGAAACTATACAGCAAAAGAATAAAATTGATAATAAAAGACTGAATGAAATAAATCAGAATAAGGATCTTTTTGTTAAAATAATCAACGATGCTTTCTCGCACTCAGGGAAAAAGATAAACGAGAAATCTAATGAACTGGAATTCATTACAAGTAAAGGGAAAAGCGTGGGAGTAAAGAAATTGTCGTCGGGTGAAAAGCAATATCTTATTATAATGCTTACAGTACTTTTGGAAAATAGAAAAGAATATATTTTATTAATGGATGAGCCTGAAATTTCTCTAAACATAGAATGGCAAGAGACGTTGTTGGAAAACATTGAGAAGCTTAATCCAAGCTGTCAGATAATCATGACTACTCATTCTCCTGGTATATTGCTTAACGGATGGGGGCAAATGGTGACAGAAATGGATAAAATAACAACGGTAGAGGCATAAAATCTGATGGAATTAAGTAAATATATAAATAAAGACTATATTTCTAATACGCAATTTTTCAGAAGAAAAAACACGCTAATACCCGTAAAGGTGTTGGTGGAAGGTAATGATGATATAGAGTTCTGGAAAAATGTATGTTCGAAATATGATAAATATAATGTCAGTGTCGCAACTAATAAAGTAGCTAATCGTAATGAACTGATAGAGCATAACGGAAAAGATGCTCTGATGAAGTGGGCTCCACAATTATGTGATAATTTCATAATATGTGTTGATGCTGATTATGATCTGATAATAGATAATTATCATTCGTATACGATGGAGTTACGTACGAACAAATACATTATAAATACGGTGTATTATTCTATAGAAAATATATTATGTAATGCTTCTAACCTTACAAAAATAGAAAAGGATGTAACTATGATTGAATCGTCGTTCGACTATAAGGATTTCCTAGAGTGCTTCTCGGTTACAATATCTGATTTATTACTTTTGTTGATTGCGTCAAAAACTTCCTCTATAGAAAACAATGCATCATGTGATTTCTTGGTTAAAGATTTTAAGAAAGTAGTAAATGGACTTAAATTTCATAATAGTACGTACAAGCAGGATTTTGAATCGTTTTCTCATAAATACCTTAATGATTATAAGCTGAAAGTTCTTTTCAATAAATATGAAAAGGAAATGAATACGACGAATGAATTGTTAAGAGGCTATAATTATACAGATAGGGATGCTTACAAATTGATACAAGGTCATTTCTTATTTGATAAAATAGTAGAATATACCTTGTATTCTATTTGCTCGCCAACTATCAAAGAAAGTAAATCAAAGATTGAGAAGTTATTATATAATTGTAAAACCGTTGATGAAGTAATGATTCCTGAACAACTGAGAAAACAATTAAATGCTATATTCTGATTTGGAATGTAGTGCGATATTCCATATAATGGAATTATTAATCATTGAATAAAATAGATAGGAGGTTGTTGGGGCGATGCGCCTAACGCTTCTTCTGCTATTGTTTGCAGCCTGCGAGAGGACTTACTTTCTTTGAGTGTACAAAGTAAAGTAACAAAGAAAAACGCAAACACGCTCAGAAGCTACTACGCTCGGTCGTGAAGCTAGAAAAAAGAACGCCTTCCGCTCCGCTTCACTTGAACGCCTTTTTTCCTTAACGCTTCTCTCGGTCGCTCGCCTAACGCTTCTTCTGCTATTGTTTGCAGCTGCGCCTCATTATCGCTGCGCCTTATTGTTATTATGGATGGATGCATGGATGGAAAAGTAGCAAGAGGGGTTGCAAAATGAATAAAAAAGGGGAACTGATTTGTCTTTTGGAATATTATTTGTATCTTTGCCCAAATCATATAAGAAGATCATTATGAAATACCCTATTGGAATACAAAATTTTGAGAGTCTTATCGGTGACGGATATGTTTATGTTGACAAAACTGCCCTGATATATGAAATGGCTGATACTGGCCGTTACTATTTTCTGAGCCGGCCCAGACGCTTCGGAAAGAGCCTGCTTATTTCTACAATGGAGGCATATTTCAGCGGCAAGCGCGAGTTATTCAAAGGGCTGGCGATTGAGAAACTGGAGAAGAACTGGACGAAATATCCTATATTGCATTTGGACCTGAATACGGCAAAATATGAAGAAGCAGATAGTCTTGACAAAGTGTTGGATGATGCTATTAAGAAATGGGAGGTTATATATGGGACATTTCCCAGTGAAACGACATTAGCCTTGCGCTTTAAAGGAATCGTACAACGGGCTGCAGAAAAGACGGGACAACGTGTGGTGATCCTGGTGGATGAGTATGACAAACCGCTGTTGCAGGCTATCGGTAATGAGAAACTGCAAAATGAATATAGAAGTACGCTGAAAGCGTTCTATTCAGTATTGAAAACACAGGATAGGTATATCAAACTGGGATTCCTTACAGGAGTGACCAAATTCGGGAAAGTAAGTGTGTTCAGTGACTTGAATAACCTTATAGACTTGTCAATGGACAGAAAATACCAGACGATCTGTGGTATTACCGAAGAGGAAATACATATTTATTTCGAAGAATCAATCAAGGAACTTGCCGCCAATTACGGAATATCATACGAAGAGGTTTGCTCGAAACTAAAAGAACGTTATGACGGCTATCATTTCCGCCAAAATGGAATCGGATTATATAACCCATTCAGTCTTCTTAATACATTTAATTCGACGGAGTTTGGCAGCTACTGGTTTGAGACGGGCACTCCGTCATTCCTTGTGGAGATGCTTAAGAAGGCGCATTACGACTTACCCAATCTTACCGAGGAACAGGTTTCGGCGGATGTATTAAATAGTATCGATTCGATGTCGGCTAATCCCATCCCTGTGATTTACCAGAGTGGATATCTGACAATCAAAGGATATGACGAGGAATTTGGTATTTATAAACTGGGGTTTCCTAATAAGGAAGTGGAAGACGGTTTCATTCAATATCTGATGCCGTTTTATGTTCCCGTAAAGAAAGAAGAGTCTGCATTTTTTGTCGCAAATTTCGTACAGGATGTACGTAAAGGGAATCCTGAAGAGTTTATGAAACGTATGGAGACGATGTTTGCGGACAATGACTATCAAATAGCAGGTAAGGCTGAACTTTATTTCCAGAATGCGTTCTATGTCATCATGAAGATGATGGGATTCTATACGGAAGTGGAACGGACGACCGGTCACGGCCGTATCGACATGACCATTAAGACGAAGGACTACATTTATGTCATAGAGTTCAAGCTTGACGGCACTCCCGATGAGGCGTTGAAGCAGATTGAAGCGAAAGAATATACTAAACCTTTCGCTATGGACGGTCGAAAACTGTACCGTATCGGTGTGAATTTCTCTTCGGAGAAACGATGTATTGAGGGGTGGAAAATAGTATAGAGTTTACTTTCTTTATAAAGAATATTTACTTTCTATGTAAGAAATGATTTACTTTCTTTGCGTGTGCAAAGAAATGTAACAAAGAAAAACGCAAACACGCTCAGAAGCTACTCCGCTCGGTCGAGAAGCTAAAAAAAAGAACGCCTTACGCTTCGCTTCACTTGAACGCCTTTTTTTCTTAACGCTTCTCTCTGTCGCTGCGCCTAACGCTTCTTCTGCTATTGTTTGCAGCTGCGCCTCATTGGGGGCTGCGCCTCATTATCGTTGCACCTCATTGTCGTTGCACCTCATTATCGTTGCACCTCATTGGCGTTACACCTCATTGGCGTTGCACTTCATTGGCGTTGCACCTCATTGGCGTTGCACCTCATTGGGATTACACACTGGTGACGTTGGTTTATATCCATCATTGATTGAAGTTCAGAATTATAGGGAAACAATAAAAATAAAGTTCATTTTCATTGTTTATGAACATGAAAAATAGTAATTTTGAACTTCAAATGAATACAATATGATAATTGATAGCCTGCGGGGTGTTATCGCTGCGCCGCATTTGTTATTATGGATGGATGCATGCATGCATGGATGGATGGAAAAGTAGCAAGAAGGGTTGCAAAATGAATAAAAAGGGGGAACTGATTTGGCTTTTGGAATATTATTTGTATCTTTGCCCACATCATGTTAATAATATCGTTATGAAATACCCTATCGGAATACAGGATTTTGAAAAGATGCGCAATGACGGTTATGTCTATATTGATAAAACCGCATTGATATACGAAATGGCTGATACTGGCAGCTACTATTTTCTAAGCCGTCCCAGACGCTTCGGAAAGAGCCTGCTTATTTCTACGATGGAGGCATATTTCAGAGGCAAGTGCGAGCTATTCAAAGGGTTGGCGATTGAGAAACTGGAGAAGAACTGGACAAAGTACCCAATATTGCATTTGGACCTGAACACGGCAAAGTATGAAGAAGCGGATAGCCTTGACAAAGTGTTGAATGATACTCTTAATTTATGGGAGTCTGAGTACGGAACGTCTCCGACTGAAGTAACTCCGGAATTAAGATTCAAAGGAATTGTCAGACGGGCTGCAGAAAAGACTGGACAACGTGTGGTGATTCTGGTGGATGAGTATGACAAACCGCTGTTGCAGGCTATCGGTAATGAGACGCTGCAAAATGAATATAGAAGTACGTTGAAGGCGTTCTATTCGGTATTGAAAACACAGGACAGGTATATCAAACTGGGATTCCTTACAGGAGTGACCAAATTCGGGAAAGTAAGTGTGTTCAGTGATTTGAATAACCTCAAGGACATATCAATGGACAGAAGGTATCAGACGATCTGCGGTATTACTGAAGAGGAAATACATACTTATTTTGAGAGTCAGTTGGATGAACTGGCAAAGACTTATTCCATTTCGTATGAGAAAGTGTGTGCCACTCTCAAAGAGCGCTATGACGGTTATCATTTCAAAGAAGACGGTATCGGGATGTATAACCCTTTTAGCTTGCTTAACACGTTAGACCAAAACAAATTCGGCAGCTACTGGTTTGAGACAGGCACTCCGTCATTCCTTGTGGAACTACTTAAGAAGGCTCATTACGACTTACCCAATCTTACCGAGGAACAGGTTTCGGCGGATGTATTAAATAGTATTGATTCGATGTCGGCTAATCCCATCCCGGTGATTTACCAGAGCGGCTATCTGACGATCAAGGGATATGACGAACGATTCGGCATTTACAGACTGGGATTCCCGAATAAGGAGGTTGAAGAAGGTTTCATTCAATATCTGATGCCGTTTTATGTTCCTGTTAAAAAAGAAGAGTCTGCATTTTTCGTCGCATATTTTGTGGAAGACGTGGAAAAAGGCAGGCCGGAAGAATTTATGAAACGTATGGAGACGATGTTTGCGGACAATGACTATCAAATAGCAGGTAAGGCCGAACTTTATTTCCAGAATGCGTTCTATGTCATCATGAAGATGATGGGGTTCTATACGGAAGTGGAACGGACGACTAGTCACGGCCGTATTGACATGACCATTAAGACAAAAGACTATATTTATGTCATTGAGTTCAAGCTTGACGGCACTCCCGATGAGGCATTGAAGCAGATTGAAGAGAAAGGGTATACGAAGCCTTTCGCTATGGACAGTCGAAAACTGTACCGTATCGGTGTGAATTTCTCTTCGGAGAAACGGTGTATTGAGGGGTGGAAAATAGAATGAAATTTACTTTATGGGTAAATTTCATTTTATTTCTATGTAAAAAATGATTTACTTTCTTTGTGAGTACAAAGTAAAGTAACAAAGAAAAACGCAAACACGCTCAGAAGCTACTCCGCTCGGTCGAGAAGCTAAAAAAAAGAACGCCTTACGCTTCGCTTCACTTGAACGCCTTTTTTTCTTAACGCTTCTCTCGGTCGCTGCGCCTAACGCTTCTTCTGCTATTGTTTGCAGCTGCGCCTCATTGGGGGCTGCGCCTCATTGTCGTTGCACCTCATTGTCGTTGCACCTCATTATCGTTGCACCTCATTATCGTTGCACCTCATTGGCGTTGCGCCTCATTGGCGTTGCACCTCATTGTCGTTGCACCTCATTAGGATTACACACTGGTGACGTTGGTTTATATCCATCATTGATTGAAGTTCAGAATTATAGGGAAACAATAAAAATAAAGTTCATTTTTCTTGTTTATGAACATAAATAACAGTAATTTTGAACTTCAAATGAATACAATATGATGTTTACAGATGCGTATCATTGTCGCTATGCTTAACGCTTCTTCTGCTATCGTTTGCAGCTGCGCCTCATTTGGGCTGGGCGTTACTTTTTAAATATGAGTTGGAGGTTATTGGGGAGCATTTAGGTGAAAGGTAATGTAATAATTGTTAAGTTTCGGTAATAATTGAAAATATAATCAAAATTTAATTAGTATTTAGATTGCATTCTGTTTTATTTAGATAAATTTGTGGGCGAAAAACGGTCCTTTAATACAAACACGTTAAATAACAAATTACTAATTCATCATGACAACAGATACTGACAAGACAACAAAACAAAAGAGTCACCATCATGACCCTTGGAAGGATAATAGTAAATGGACAAAGATGTTCTTTTACTTTCTCGTACTTATTGCAGTAATTCTTGCAGCAATAGCTGTCTTTCTAGTTGTTTCCGGAAACTAAATTTACATTTATAAATATATGCAGGGTAGAACCGACAGTAATTTGAGTTGCTGCCGGCTCTTTTATTTTTAGGAGTATTCATGATCATTGCATGGATGCCCTATTAGGAGATGCTATCACAGGTAAACTCCTTCGCTATTTCAGAAAAATGTGTGTTTTTGAGCAAACAACACATTATATATATTAAGTAGCTGTATTTAAACATGTTAAGTCATGTGCGATTAATGTGCGATTACGTTTTGAAATCGCACATAATAAGGAGATATATAGTGATACGCTTGTCAATTATTTGCATACGTTGACATTTATTATTAACTTTGTAGCAATAATAAATATCATGAAGATAACAATAGCAAAAAAGAAAGGCAACCAACATACGCTCAGATGTATCGATACCGGTGATCTGGCCGAAATGATACGGGAGGCTAAATACGAGAAAGAGGTGGTCAGACTGCGTTCTGACTATGTGATACTGAATCATATCAGAAAGACAAACGAGGGAATCAAGCTGCCTCCTCCGGAAGATGTGGTCAATATTCCATCACTATTTTTCTCGGCTGAATATAAAAATCTGGAGGGAAACGTAGTGACGGAGAGCTATAACCCGCTTTTCCTGATTGAAATCAACGACCTCACCGGGTATCAGGAGGTGGAGGAACTCAGGGCGATGGCGGCAGAATTGCCTCAGACGATGATAGCGTTCATGGGTGCAAGCGGCAGATCGTTGAAGATCGTATGTAGCGCACGTTGCGCAAAGGACTATGACGAGATGTCTGCCGACGAGATGCTACTGCTGATTCAGGCGGCTTATGATAAGGCATCGAAATACTACGCGGCTCAGTTGGATATTCCCATCGACATCAAAATTCCGTCGTTCTCATCGGGATGCAAGATGAGTGTTGACCGCGATATCTACTACAACCCTGACAGCGAGGCGTTCTTCGTGAGGGATTTCTCTAAAAACAACGCTCCTACAAAACGTTATCAGGAGAAGGAGGACGTTGAACTGATGCCGGGATATGACCTGAGACAGACGCAGAGGGCACAGTTTGAAAATTACCTGGGGCAGATCATTGAGGAGAATATTATTCTCGACGGTGAGGATCTGGTGGAGGCGGTACTTCCAAAACTGGCCAAATATTGTTACGAGGACAGACTGCCGAAGGAGATGTGCATCACACGGACACTGTCGCACTCGGACTTCGGAAGGGATGAACATTATGTGAGGACGGTATTCAACAACGAATATAAGAAAGAACTGATTGCCGGTTCAACGCTGAGGCATGTCACGCCGGAGATTCTGCTATCGCTGAAGATGCAGCGGTTTATGCAGGACAGGTTCGAGATGAGACGGAACGTACTGTCGGGCGTGGTGGAATACAGGAAACGCGACGGTAAGGTAAGGGAATTCGAGAACCTGACGGACTATGCGATCAACTCCATGACGCAGGATGCGCTGGAGGAGGGACTGAAGTCGTGGGACAAGGACGTGCGACGGTATGTGAATTCGGATAAGATTGAGAAGTTCGATCCGGTGAATCACTATCTCGACAACTTGCCTGACTGGGACGGAATCGATTATATCAGTGAGCTGGCGGCAAGGGTACCTAACGATAATCCTGACTGGGTGAAGAACTTTCACATCTGGATGTTGTCGATGGTGGCTCACTGGAAGGAGGAGGACAAGACACACGGGAATGCTTACAGTCCCTTACTCATCGGTCCGCAGGGATGTGGGAAGTCGTCGTTCTGCAAGAAGATTTTACCACCGGAGCTGATGAGTTACTATTATGACCGGATAGATTTCAAGAATGAACAGTCGGCCGACCTTGCTCTCACACGCTTTGCACTGATTAACATTGACGAGTTCGACCAGCTGAGTCCGAACCGACAGGCTATCCTGAAGTATCTGCTGCAGAAATCGGAGGTGAAGACACGCCGCCCTTACGGAACGGCCATCGAGGAGATGCAGAGGTATGCCAGTTTCATTGCAACGACGAATAATATCTCACCCCTCTCCGACCCTACCGGCAGCCGACGGTTTATCTGTATCATGGTGAGCGGGGATATCGATTACAACACGCCGATCAACTATGAACAGTTGTACGCTCAGGCACTGGCTGAAATTAGGAAGAAAGAGAAATTCTGGTTTAATGATGACGAGACGGCGGAGATCATGAAACAAAACGAGGATTTCAGGATTGAGGATGGCCTGACGGTGATGATCAACACGTTCTTCCGACCTGCCAAGAAGATGGAAGAGGGTGAATGGCTGTCGCTGGCGGAGATTCTCGCCACCCTGAGGACGCATTTCAAAAATCTGAAGGATGACATCGGCACGCTGCAGAAACTGGGAACGAGGATGAAGGCGCATTTTGAGCAGAAGAGACCGGGCGGACGTATCAGGTATCATGTGATCAACATGAGGAAGACGACATCAACAGGTTGTGAAAAGCAATGAGTTGGATTAGCTTTTCGGGCCGAAAAGTAGGTAAAAACGGACTGATTTATCGTGCAAATCAGGCCGATTTATAGAATCAAACGGATTGATTTTACGGTTGAAAGGCATGTGTTACGATGTGTGGTTTGTCCATGAAACAACACATAATCACACATCTAATCGCACATATCCCAAATGCCCTGTACATAAGGGTTTCAGAGAAAAATGTGCGATGTGCGATTGAGATTAACAAAAAAAACTATAGGGACAAAAAAAAATTAAAGAAACGAGATATGGCAGTACTATACAGACTGGCGAAAAGCAGTATCAAAAAGAACGGGAAAGAGATGTATTTTGCAAAGGCAGTGTCTAACGGCGAATGTCACACGGATGCTATCGCGAAAGAGATGAGCCGCTCGGGATCAATCACCGAGGGTGAAGCCATTGGATATATCAGAGATCTGATGCTTCTGATGAAAGAGAAATTGGGAAGCGGACAGACGGTGGTGCTCGACGGATTCGGGAGATTCAAACTGGCGATAGAGAGCGAGCTGGTGGAGAATCCGAAGGATTTTAATGCAGATAAAAATATCAAAGGGGTGAAATGCAAGTTTATCGCCGAAGGACGAAAGGAAATCGGGAATCAGAAACTGGTGAAGACGTTCAGCGAAGGGGTAAAATGTGCAGAAGCTCCGTTATATGAAAAAACAGATGACCGCGTCAACGGTTGATAACCATTGACGCGGTCATTTGATCACGAAAGGTTTTTATTAATTGTTCTTCGTTACGCGGAACCAGTCAGCATCGATCCAGGCACGGTTACCTTGATTGTCGGGTTCTTCGCAGACGAAGCCCATCTTGGCTCCTATCCACTTGCCTTCGCGCATCTGAAACTCATCGCCGCAGGACTTGAAGAACTTACCGTCCCGGCTGTAGGCAAAGGTCAATTTGCCACCGGCCTTGACGGTCATCCGCATGTAGATGGATTCGTAAATGGCGGGGGAATATTGGATATTGTCTTTCTCGGTGGGTTTGAAGGTCTCGATGACTTTCACGGTTTCGGGTTTGCCCTTGTCGGCATCCTTGCAGGTGACCTGCTGAAGCTGGAACTCATCCCCTACCCGCCTGACAATTAGTTCTGAGTAGTCTAGCCCCATCATGATGATACCTCCAAACTGCCCCTCTTCCTTGGAAGCGAACTTGATCTTGGCTGTGGCAGTGAACTCGTCGGCAGGAGTTTTCTGAAGCATGAGATTGGGAGCTTCCCAGAGGTTGACAAAGTTCTTACTCAGTTTATTACTATAGAGACGGAAGAACCCATAAGGTGTGGGCATGCCAAAGGTCTGTTGATAATTGGCGGGCCACTCCCACTGCTTGCCGAGGGTGACGGTATTGAACTCGTCGCTCTCGACGGGATTCTGGATGGCATAAGTCTTGCCTACATTGGGTTTCTTGTAGGTGATGACAGGTTCGCCACAACCGTCGCCGTCTTTGTCGACACCCATCACAGGCCAGTCATTCAACCAATGCACGGGTTCGAGATGTACCACACGACCGTAACAGCCTTTGTCCTGAAAGTGCATAAACCAGTCTTCACCCTGCTCGGTATGCACCCATCCGCCCTGATGAGGGCCGTTGACATTTGTCTTACCCTGAGCGAGAACAGTCTTCACCTCGTAAGGGCCGTATGGGCTCTTGCTGCGCATGGCAAGCTGCCATCCCTGAGGAACGCCGCCGGCAGGACATAAAATATAATAATAGGTGCCGCGCTTATAAAACTTCGGTCCCTCGACAGTGTGATTTTCGTTATTGCCATCGAAGACGATGACGGGGTTACTGATGGCACGGGTTCCGTCGGGTGACAGTTCACGGACGGTGAGTACGGAGTTGATGTGCGCACGACTGCCTGCCCATCCATTGACGAGGTAGCAACGGCCATCCTCATCCCATAACGGGGTGGCATCGATCATACCCCTGCCGGGGATGACGAGTAACGGTTCGCTCCACTTGCCCGCAGGATTATTCGTCTTGATCATATAGATACCATAGTCGGGGTCTCCCCAATAGATAAAGAACATGCCACCATCACTTCTAATGCTGGGCGCCCACACGCCCTTACCGTGCTGTGGCTGGTCGAATACGTCGGTGGGTTTCAATTCCGGGAGTGCATAGTTGATGATCTCCCAGTTGACGAGGTCTTTGGAATGAAGTATCGGGAGTCCGGGGATGCAGTTGAAACTGCTGGCAGTGAGATAGAAGTCGCTGCCTGCCACACAGACATCAGGGTCGCTATAGTCCGCATTGATCACGGGATTGGTAAAGGTGCCGTTGCCGTTGTCGGGGCACCACACCTCGGAGCGGTACTGTGCCGTCATGGCGATGGGGAGCATCGACAACAGGATCAATAAGGTTTTTTTCATCATTTTGTCAGTCTCACTTGATAGTTATTATTCGTATTGGTTATTCTCATCAGATATTTCGTGTCGTCACCGTCGGGCGTGAGCGAGAGAGCCACATGTCCCATCGTACGGCGGAGGTTGATTTCGACACATGGATGAACCGTAAATCCGCGGCCTTCGCCGGCTGCCACAATCATCATATCGACACCGAAAGGACCGCAGTAACGACCGTTGAACGAGTCACCGAGAATCAGTTGAAGTTCATCTCTAATACGTTTCAATAAAGAGACTGATATATATTTACTGATCATTTCATATTTAACACGTTCGGTAGCGACGATATTACCCGTATAGGTGCCATTTTCGGTCTTGAAAAGCGACAGTCCGAAGTAGGTGATCTTTCCATTTCCATCGGACTCGAATTCCATTCCGAAATCCCTGACTTTATGATAGTACGGTTCAACACAGATCATCTCTTGTTTTTTTAATATATTTTTACACCATCCCAAAAGCGGCTCTTCTACAGAGCCCTCGGCAAAACGGATTCCACGGCCACTGCTGCTCCAGGGTGCCTTCATCACGACGTGAGTCCATCTGGCTGTGTACTCATGAATTTCATCGATCGTGTGGCAGACGGCACTCTCACCGCAGAGGCCTTCGATACGGCTGCACATCTCACCGAGGACAGTCATGGCAAAACTGCGGCTGGAGAGTCGGCGGATTGTCTGAAGAGCCGCAGCCGACGGCAGTATCGCCGCATCGATATTGCTGCCGCGTAATTCACGAAGGAGGGACTTGTCCCATCCCCAAACGCTGACACCGTCAATACGAAGACTACTCAACTGTGCAACGGTAGCGAACGTAACACGAGGCAGTTGACGATGAAGAGTGCGTACGGCACGGGTGGCTGTGTCAATATCGTCGACAAGAATGATATCACCTTCGTTTGCCCATAAGACAGGGATGAAGGAGAGGTCGGAACGCATCTGCCGCGCCACATGCGGAGCCACGAAATGATTGTCATTATTGGCTAATGCCAGATCGTGCTCGAGATTGAAAATATGCAAGACGTTTGAACTCATTGAATATTATTTCTATAAAAATCTGTTTGCGTGCAAAATTAATAAAAAAATACGAGATTTTGCAATCTTGAGTTGGCAAATTAAGAATAATATATTATCTTTGCATCGAGAAATGCAATCATCTTAACATTTGATTGCCCAAAAATTAGAATTAATACGCAATATGGAAGCTTTCTTTAGGACACATACTTATCTAATCGAACATTCTAATGCTCTTGTACGTCGATCCTTAATGGATGAGATCAACTGGAACGACCGCCTGATCGGAATCAAAGGTACAAGAGGTGTAGGAAAAACCACGTTCCTAATACAGTATGCCAAGGAGAATTTCAATGTGTACGACCGCCAGTGTCTGTACGTCAACATGAACAACTTCTACTTCCAGGGTAGGGGTATTGCAGATTTCGCCAACGAATTCTATCGCAACGGGGGCAAAGTGTTGCTCATCGATCAGGTGTTCAAAGACCCGGACTGGAGCCGCGAACTGAGGAAATGCTATGACAACTGCCCTACACTGAAGATCGTCTTCACCGGGTCAAGCGTGATGAGACTGAAGGAGGAAAACCCTGAGCTCAACGGTATCGTGAAGAGTTATAACCTGAGGGGATTCTCGTTCCGCGAGTTCCTCAACCTGCAAAGCGGCAATGAGTTCAGAGCCTATACACTTGACGAGATACTCAACGACCACGAACATATGATCAAGACGATCCTGCCGAAGGTGAGTCCGCTGAAATATTTTCAGGATTATATACACCACGGTTTCTACCCCTTCTTCCTCGAACACCGCAACTTCTCGGAGAACCTGCTGAAGACGATGAACATGATGACGGAGGTGGATATCCTGCTGATCAAACAGATTGAACTGAAGTATCTTACGAAAATCAAGAAGCTGTTTTATCTGCTGGCTGTGGACGGACCACAGCCTCTCAACGTGAGCCAGCTGGCTCATGACATTGAGACAAGCCGTGCTACGGTGATGAACTATGTGAAGTATCTGGCAGACGCACGACTGATTAACATCATCTATCCCGTGGGCGAAGAGTTTCCCAAGAAACCCACGAAGGTGATGATGCATAACACGAACCTGATGTACACCATCTACCCTATCAAGGTGGAAAAACAGGATGTGATGGAGACATTCTTCGTCAATTCAATGTGGAAGGATCATCATGTGAACCAGGCGGCTCACGAGAGTGACTTCACCATCGACGAAAGACTGAAATTCAAAATATGCGACGCAGAGATGTCGGGAAAGATGAAAATCAATCCGGACACGATCTACGCCCGATACAACACGGAGGTCGGAAAGGCAAACCAGATTCCTCTCTGGCTCTTCGGTTTCCTATATTAAAATAAGTTAGAGTTATTCATTAATATTTATCAAAATGAAAGAAAAAAAGTTTATCACTTGTGATGGTAACGAGGCTGCTGCTCATATCAGCTATATGTTTAGCGAAGTAGCTGCTATCTACCCTATCACTCCGTCTTCACCAATGGCGGAACATGTTGATGAGTGGGCCGCACGCGGCCGTAAAAACCTTTGGGGACAGACTGTTTCCGTACAGGAGATGCAGTCGGAAGCAGGTGCTGCCGCTGCACTCCACGGTTCTCTACAGGCCGGTGCCCTGACTACTACATTCACAGCATCTCAAGGATTGCTGTTGATGATTCCTAATATGTATAAGATTGCAGGTGAACTGCTACCATGTGTATTCGATGTTTCTGCCCGTACGCTGGCGTCTCACGCTCTTTGTATTTTCGGTGACCACCAGGATGTTATGGCTTGCCGCCAGACTGGTTTCGCTATGCTCTGCGAGGGTTCCGTACAGGAAGTGATGGATCTGACTGCCGTCGCTCACCTTGTTACACTTAAGACTTGCGTGCCTTTTATCAACTTCTTCGACGGTTTCCGTACCTCTCATGAATATCAAAAGATTGAAAGTCTCGACAACGAGGATATCAGACCTTTAGTGGACGAAGCTGACATTAAGAAATTCCGTGACCGTGCGCTCACTCCTGAACGCCCGATGACTCGCGGTACGGCTGAGAACCCTGAGACTTTCTTCACACACCGTGAGGCTTGCAACAAATATTATGACGTTGTGCCTGAGGTTGTTGAGAAATATCTCGGCGAAATCAGCAAGATCACCGGCCGTGAATATCACCTCTTCTCTTATTATGGTGCAGAGGATGCTGACCGTATGATCATCCTCATGGGCTCGGCTACTGAGGCTGCCCGCGAGGCCATCGATCATCTGAACGCTAACGGCGAGAAGGTGGGTATGATCTCTGTTCGCCTCTATCGTCCATTCTCTATCAAACACTTGCTCGCTTCTGTTCCTGACAGCGTGAAACGTATCGCTGTGCTCGACCGCACGAAGGAGCCGGGAGCTGAGGGTGAACCGTTGTATCTCGACGTGAAGAGTGCTTTCTATGATACGGAGAACAAACCTCTCATCGTGGGCGGACGCTATGGACTGGGGTCTCATGATACAACTCCTGCTCAGATTATCTCTGTGTTCAACAACCTGAATCTGGCTATGCCAAAGAACCACTTTACTGTGGGTATCGTGGATGATGTGACCTTCACTTCTCTACCTATCGTTGAAGAGATGGCTCTCGGTGGCGAAGGCATGTTCGAGGCTAAATTCTACGGACTCGGTGCTGACGGTACTGTGGGTGCCAATAAGAACTCTGTCAAGATTATCGGTGACAACACCAATAAACACTGCCAGGCTTACTTCTCTTACGACTCTAAGAAGTCGGGTGGTTTCACCTGCTCTCACCTGCGTTTCGGTGATAAACCGATCCGCTCTACATACTTGGTCAATACGCCTAACTTCGTGGCTTGCCACGTGCAGGCTTACCTCCACATGTATGACGTGACACGCGGTCTGCAGAAAAACGGTACGTTCCTGCTCAACACGATCTTTGATGGTGAGGAGCTGATTAAGTTTATTCCAAATAAAGTGAAACGTTACTTCGCTAAGAATAACATCACGGTCTACTCTATCAACGCGACAAAGATCGCTCAGGAGATTGGTCTGGGCAACCGTACCAATACGATCCTGCAGAGCGCTTTCTTCCGTATCACGGGCGTTATCCCTGTGGAACTGGCTGTGGAACAGATGAAGAAGTTCATCGTGAAGAGCTATGGAAACAAGGGTCAGGATGTGATTGACAAGAACTACGCTGCCGTTGACCGCGGTGGTGAATACAAACAGTTCGCTGTTGACGCTGCATGGGCAAATCTCGCTGACGAGGCTGCAACTGAAGATGACGCTCCTGCATTCATTCAAGAGATGGTTCGCCCTATCAACGCTCAGGCCGGTGACCTATTGAAGGTTTCCGACTTCGTTAACCACGGTACTACGGACGGCTCGTGGGAGAATGGTACTTCTGCTTACGAGAAACGTGGTGTTGAGGCTTTCGTTCCTGTATGGAACAAAGAGAACTGTATACAGTGTAACCAATGTGCTTACGTTTGCCCTCACGCTGTCATCCGTCCTTTCGTTCTGGACGATGAGGAGATCAAGGGTTACGACGGCGATTCTATCGAGATGAAGGCTCCTGCTGCAATGAAGGGCATGCACTTCGTGATCAAACCGAGCGTTTTGGACTGCCTCGGATGCGGCAACTGTGCTGACATCTGCCCGGGTAATCCTAAGACGGGCAAGGCTCTCACCATGGTGCCATTCACAGGCAACGACGTGGAAGCTGCACGCTGGACTTACCTCACGAAGAACGTGAAGAGCAAACAGCATCTCGTAAATGTAAAACAGAGCGTGAAGAACTCTCAGTTCGCTCAGCCTCTGTTCGAATTCTCGGGCGCTTGCTCAGGTTGCGGTGAGACTGCTTACGTAAAACTTGTCAGCCAGCTGTTCGGCGACCGCGAAGCTATCGCTAACGCTACCGGATGTTCTTCTATCTATTCTGCTTCTATACCTTCTACTCCTTACACTACGAACGAAAAGGGCCAGGGTCCTGCATTCAACAACTCTCTGTTCGAGGATTTCTGCGAGTTCGGTATGGGTATGGCCCTCGGTAACAAGAAGATGAAGGAACGCGTGGAGATTCTTCTGAACGAAGCTATCGCTAAAGAGGATACTCCGGAAGAATTCAAGGTTGCCGCTCAGGAATGGATTTCCGGCAAGGACGACGCTGACGCAAGTAAGGCTGCTGCTGAGAAACTGAAACCAATGATCGCTGACGGTAAGGCTCACGGATGTGCAATCTGCACAGAATTGTCTACTCTCGACCACTATCTCGTAAAACGCAGCCAGTGGATCATCGGTGGTGACGGTGCTTCTTATGATATCGGTTACGGTGGTCTCGACCACGTGATCGCCAGTGGTGAGGACGTCAATATCCTCGTACTGGATACTGAGGTCTACTCTAATACCGGCGGTCAGTCTTCTAAGGCTACTCCTCTGGGCGCTATCGCTCAGTTTGCTGCTCAGGGTAAACGTGTTCGTAAGAAAGATTTAGGCCTGATGGCAACAACTTATGGTTATGTATACGCAGCGCAGATTGCCATGGGTGCTGACCAGAGCCAGTGTCTGAAGGCGATCCGCGAGGCTGAGGCTTATCACGGACCTTCTATCATCATCGCTTACTCTCCTTGTATCAACCACGGTCTGAAAGCTAAAGGTGGTATGGGTAAGAGCCAGGCTGAGGAGGCTAGAGCTGTTGAGTGTGGTTACTGGCACTTGTGGCGTTTCAACCCGGAGCTGGCTGAGAAGGGCGAGAACCCATTCCTTCTGGACTCTAAAGCACCGGATTGGAGCAAGTTCCAAGACTTCCTGATGGGTGAGGTTCGTTATCTCTCTGTGAAGAAGGCTTATCCGAAGGAGGCTGATGAGCTCTTTGCTGAGGCTGAGAAGATGGCCAAGAAACGTTACAACAGCTATGTTCGTCAGACGAAGATGGACTGGACAGAAGATGCTTAATCAGTTATTCTATATAACTACAAGATAAGGGGCTGCACAGACAAATCTGTGCAGCCCTTTTTATTCGGATAAAATTTGTATAATAACAGTTAGCTTTCTTATACGAAACAGATATTTTTCAGAAAAAAATAAATAAAAATTTGTATATTAGAAATATTCTCATTACATTTGCAACAATTAACACTAATAGTAATAAAAACAAAAGCCTATAGAAGAGCATTACTTCATATAAAAAATTAAATTTAAGAGTAATGGGAAATATCACTAATAAGACCGATGAGGAATTGGCTTATATGTACATCGATGGAAATAATAGAGCTTTTGATGAACTATTGAAACGCAATCAAAGCAAGTTATTCAGCTACATACAATTTGTTGTCAGAGACAACGACATTGCAGACGACCTGTTTCAGGACACGTTTGTGAAGATTATCATGAAATTGCAATGCGGTAAATATACCGACTCGGGAAAGTTCTCATCATGGATACTCCGTATTGCACACAATGTGATCATGGACTACTACCGCCAGCAGAAAAACCTGAAGACATCCAATCAGGACGATAACGACATGAGCAAGATCGGTAACGAAGAGGTCATGGACAGCTTTATCGAGAATGATATTATCAACGATCAGACAATGAACGACATCCGCAAGATGATGAACCTCCTGCCTCTACCGCAACGCGAAGTGGTATACATGAGATTCTACCAGAATCTGAGTTTTAAGGAGATTGCCGACATGACAAATGTCAGCATTAACACTTCGCTGGGCAGAATGCGTTACGCAATCCTCAACATGCGACGTATGGCTCGTGAAAACAATATTATTCTTTCAATTCTTTGATTGCAGCCAATGGGTCTGATGACTTAAACACGAAGCTTCCGCTTACGAGTACATCCGCTCCCGCGGCTTTCAGACGTGGGGCTGTCTCATGCTGAACACCACCGTCAACTTCGATAAGGGCATGACTACCTGTGGATGCAATCAACGACTTCAACTTACCTATCTTCTCGAGGGTGTGCTCTATAAATGCCTGTCCGCCGAAACCGGGATTGACACTCATCAGTAACACCATATCCACATCCTGAATAATATCGTCGAGAACATTGACGGGTGTGGACGGGTTGAGAGCGACTCCGGCTTTCATTCCGGCGTTATGAATCTCCTGAATGGTACGGTGAAGATGGACACAGGCTTCATAGTGCACAGTCATCATCATCGCGCCAAGGGCTTTGACTTCATGGATGAATTTCTCGGGATTGACAATCATAAGATGCACATCAAGAGGCTTATTGCAGAGCTTCGCCACAGCCTCCATCACCGGGAATCCAAACGATATATTGGGTACAAATACTCCGTCCATCACATCCAGATGCAACCAGTCGGCATCACTACGGTTTATCATATCCATCTCACTTCTAAGGTCGGCGAAATCTGCTGCCAGAAGGGATGGAGCTACCAATACTTTCATCTTTTACTTTTGGTTTAAATCAATTTAAACAATAATTTACTACTTTCCCACGTAATTTAATCGTACGACATGTGTAGGCTATTTGTCTAATGATGTTGAGTGTTTTCTCACTCGGCTGTAATTTTTCTGATGTAAAATCGCTCATAGGCTCCTCCTTGTTATTTTAATAAATAAACGAAGGCATTGCCTGTTTATTATATCATCAAGGATATATTTTAGCAATTTTATTCTACATGACAGGACTCTATGTCATGTACGCCGCAAAGGAATGCGGTGACAGACATTCGTTTCTTTCCTGCCAACTGTATATCCGTGAGATACAACTGACCGTCAGTGGTGACTATCGACATTTTTTCCCTGCCATCACTGATAATCGTGCCAACGGGCATGCCGTCAGTACTTTCTTCTGAATACTCGGAAGCGTATATCTTGAGTTGTTCCTCCTTACCGTCGATTCCCTTGAGCATGGTCCACGCTGCAGGATAGGGCGAAAGACCGCGAATGAAATCGTACACCTGTTTGGCCGTTTTCTCCGTCCACACAATGCGGCAGGTCTCCTTGAATATCTTTGGGGCAGGTTTGAGTTCGGTATCCTGACCGATGAGTTCTTCCTGCGGAATGGGCTTGACAGTGCCGGCGATGATAGCATCGACGGTCTCACGACAGAGACGTGCTCCGAGGTGCATGAGTTTGTCATGCACATCCTCAGCATTATCAGTGGACAATATCGGCACACGCTCCTGCTGAATGATCTTACCGGTATCAATATCGTGGGTGAGAAAGAATGTGGTGATGCCTGTCTCGGTCTCTCCGTTGATGACGGCCCAGTTGATGGGTGCAGCACCGCGATACTGAGGAAGGAGGGCTGCATGCACATTAAACGTGCCAAAACGTGGCATGTTCCATACCACTTCGGGGAGCATACGGAAGGCGACAACCACCTGAAGGTCGGCTTGATAGGTACGCAACTCTTCGACAAAGGCAGGGTCCTTCAATTTCTCAGGTTGTAATACAGGAATATTTCTGCTTACAGCATACTGTTTGACAGGACTGGCCTGGACCACACTGCCATGACGGCCGACGGACTTGTCGGGCATCGTTATCACAGCAACAATATGATATCCGCCCTCAACGAGCGTCCGGAGGGTCTCCACGGCAAAGTCGGGAGTTCCCATATAGATGATTCTCAAATCTTGCTTTGTCATATTCGTCATATATATCGGTTATTCTTCACTAAGGTCGGCCACCATCTTACGGTACATGCCATACATGCGCTGACGGGTGATATAGCCCACGAGGCGATTTTCACTGTCGAGTACCGGCAGACTGTCGGCACTGGTAGAGTCAAACTTACGCATCACATCTTCCATCGGGTCATTGACTCCCAATGTGGCTGAGGGCGGGGTCATCAGTTGATCAACCGTAAAACGTCGGTAAAGTTCGTTACGGAAGATGATATTACGGATATCGGAGATGACGATCTCGCCAAGAAGACATCCGCCGGCATCGACAACCGGCAACTTCGTACGTTTACTGCGTGCGATGGCTGTGACTACCTGACCGAGATACATGTCTGGAGTAATCTTATCAAAGGTCTTGTCGATGACAGAATCGAGACTCATCAGCGTAAGGACGGCACGGTCGGTGTGATGGGTGACCAACTGACCTTTCTTGGCCAGACGCATGGCATAGATACTGTGGGGCTCGAATGTTATAATAGTAAGGTAGGCACAGACGCTGACAATCATGATCGGCATAAACAACTCATAGCCTCCCGTGAGTTCGGCAATGAGGAAAATGCCGGTAAGCGGCGCGTGCATCACACCGCTCATCAGTCCCGCCATACCCAGAAGGGCATAGTTCTTCTCTGGCACATATCCTCCTATCTGATAGATATTCCACACACGCGCAAAGACGAATCCGCTGATGCTTCCTAAGAAAAGACTTGGGGCGAAGATTCCTCCGCAGCCTCCTCCTCCATTGGTGGCAGAAGAGGCAAAGACCTTGAGCAAAAGGACAAGCGACAGATAGACTAACAAAAGATGGGAACGTCCCGAGAAAAGTGAATTATTCATGATCTGCGACCATTCGGCCTGCGTGGATCCGTTAAGCAATAGATTGATTTCCTTATATCCCTCACCATAGAGTGAAGGAAAGAGGAAAATAAGGGCACTCAACACGGAACCGCCGATGATGAGTTTGATATATGGATGGTCCTTAAAGCGACCGAAGACATTCTCACAGCTGTTCATCATTCTTGTGAAGTAGAGACTAATGAGTCCGCAGAAGATACCAAGCAGAATACAGGAAGGGATGCGTTCGACAATAAATGCATTATCGATATGAAAAGTGAAAAGAGCTTTCGTGCCGGTAAAGATGTAGGTGAAACCGGTGGCGGTAACACAGGATATCAGAAGTGGGAGAAGTGATGCCATGGTCAAATCGATCATCAGCACCTCAAGCGTGAAGACGAGTCCTGCAATAGGTGCCTTGAAGATGCCGGCAACTGCTCCTGCGGCTCCACAGCCTACAAGAAGCATCATTGTCTTATGATCCATACGAAAGAGACGACCGAGGTTACTGCCGATGGCCGAACCTGTGAGGACGATCGGTGCCTCGGCTCCGACTGATCCACCGAAGCCGATGGTGATGGCACTGGCAATAATAGAACTCCAGCAGTTGTGGGCTTTCAGCCTGCTCTGGCGACGGCTGATGGAATAGAGAATGCGCGTCACACCATGACTGATGTCGTCTTTGACAATATAACGGATGAAGAGTGAAGTGATATAAATTCCTATGACAGGATAGACAAGATAAAGCCAGTTGGACTCGTGTTGATTGAACGACGAAGTGAGCAACAACTCTATCTCATTGATGATGGCATGGAGGGAGATAGCAGCAATGGCAGCGAGGATGCCCACGACAAAACTGAGTATAAGTACAAACTTATGCTCACTGACATGGTGTTCGCGCCATCTGACAAAACGCTCAAACCAACTATCTTCTCGACTCTCTGCAAATACTGTATTCAAGATTACTCTCTGATAATTTTTACTTCACCATTTTGGGATAATTTGATTATACTCGAAGGCTGATGGGGTTGGTGCTCCTGACGGCGGCTCATGCAGACATAATCGACGGCATTGAGTATATCCTCGGAGATATCACAGTAGTTGGCTGCCGCAGGTTCGCCGCTGATATTGGCACTTGTCGACACGATAGCTTTCTGAAAACGATAACAGAGTTCGTGCGAAAACTCCTCTGATGTCACTCGCATGGCGATGCTGCCGTCGCCGGCAATGAGATTGGGAGCAAGACTGGATGCCCCATCGAGAATCACCGTCGTCGGCTTGGTTGCCAATTCGATGACTTGCCATGCCACATTGGGTATATTGCGTACATACCTCTGAAGACGGACAGTGCTGTCGACAAGGCAGATGAGTGCCTTGGAGTCGTCACGGTGTTTGATCTCATACACTTTTTTCACTGCTGCCGCATTCGTGGCGTCGCAGCCGATACCCCATACTGTGTCGGTCGGATACAATATAGTTCCGCCTTTACGCATCACTTCAATAGCATTTTTGATATCTTCTTCCTGTTTCATGTCTTTATTTAATGTTTAAAATTCACTGGTGAAATGGAACTTGATATGTTTGAAGTCCTGTTGTGCCATCTGGAGCACATAACCGCTGTCGGCAAGGAACACATCCCGCCCGTCACGGTCTTTCGCCATGTACTGATATTTTCGTTTTTTGAAACTGTCGAGTTCTTCGGCACTATCGCTCTCCACCCAACAGGCTTTATAGAGATGGACGGGCTCCCAGCGGCACTTGGCATTGTACTCGTTTTCGAGACGATACTGGATGACTTCAAACTGGAGCTGTCCCACGGTGCCGATAATCTTACGGTTGTTAAACTGGTTGACAAACAACTGAGCCACACCCTCATCCATCAGTTGTTCAACACCTTTGTTGAGTTGTTTGGTCTTCATAGGATCGTCATTTTCGATGTATTTGAACATCTCCGGTGAGAATGAAGGCAGTCCACGGAAGTGAAGACTCTCTCCGTCGGTGAGCGTGTCGCCGATCTTGAATGTTCCATTATCGGGGAGACCGACGATATCACCGGGATAGGCTTCATCGATGGTACTCTTACGCTGTGCCATAAACTGGGTGGGTGAAGAGAAACGTATCGTCTTGCCGAGACGTATATGGAGGTAAGGGGCATTGCGCACGAACTTGCCGCTGCACACCTTGCAGAAAGCGATACAAGAACGGTGATTCGGGTCGATATTGGCAGTTATCTTAAAGATAAAACCGGTGAACTTATCCTCTTCAGGTTCCACTATACGTTCCTCTGCCTTTGTGGGACGGGGGCTGGGGGCTATCTTAACAAAACAGTTGAGAAGCTCCTGAACACCGAAGTTGTTGAGCGCACTTCCGAAGAACACAGGAGCGATATCGGCATTGAGATAATCTGAGGCTTCAAAATCCGGATAGACACCATCAACGAGTTCCAGATCTTCACGCAGTTTCTCTGCATCCTGCCCACCGACATTGGCTTCCAAATCCTCACTGTTGATGTCCACCTCTATCTTCTCTGTCACTTTCTGCTTGTCGGGGGTGAAGAGGTCAAGCTTCTGTTCATAGATATTATAGACACCTTTGAACTTAGCCCCTTGGTTGATAGGCCAGCTGAGCGGACGTACATTGATCTCAAGCTCCTGTTCGAGTTCATCAAGAAGGTCGAAAGGATCACGTCCCTCGCGATCCATCTTATTGATAAAGATGATGACGGGGGTTTTGCGCATGCGGCAGACCGTCATTAGCTTACGTGTCTGGGCCTCAACACCTTTCGCACCGTCAACAACGATGATGACGGAATCGACGGCTGTAAGCGTACGGAACGTATCTTCGGCAAAGTCCTGGTGACCCGGGGTATCGAGGATGTTCACCTTGTACCCTTCGTAGTCGAACTCCATCACTGAGGTGGAAACGGATATACCACGTTGTTTCTCTATATCCATCCAGTCGCTAGTAGCAGTCTTGCGAATCTTGTTGGACTTGACGGCACCGGCCACATGTATCTGACCTCCGAAAAGCAGAAGCTTCTCAGTCAGAGTGGTCTTACCGGCATCCGGGTGGGATATAATTGCAAATGTTCTGCGACGTTGTATTTCGTTCATTCCTCTTTATTGTTGTTTCATTAATATCTCTATACACTCTTTCAGGCTCTCTTCCCAATAGGGGATATCGATACCGTAAGTGGTTTTAATCTTGGTTTTGTCGAGCACTGAATAGGCAGGACGTGGGGCTGCCGAAGGATATTCCGACGTATGGAGAGGTAGCACCTTACAGGTGGTAATACCGGCAATGCGATGGATGGCTATGGTGAAGTCGTACCAGCTGATGACTCCTTCATTTGAGAAATGATAGACTCCGGGAGTGATTCCCTTGTTGACTGCTGTCATGATGGCAACAGCAAGGTCACGGGCATTGGTAGGTGTTCCAATTTGGTCGAAGACCACTCCCATCTGCGGACGTTCTTTGCCTAAGCGGATCATCGTCTTCACGAAATTATTGCCAAATGTGCTGTATAACCATGCCGTACGGATAATCATTGTACGCTTGCAAAACTTACTCGCAGCAAGTTCGCCGGCGAGTTTGGTATTTCCGTAGATACTGTTGGGACTGGGAGTGTCGGTCTCCACATAAGGGGTATGGTTTGTTCCGTTGAAGACATAGTCGGTGGATATCTGTATCATCCATCCGCCCCTGCTCTCAATAGATGCTGCGAGATAGGCCGGTGCTTCTGAATTAAGAAGGGTACACAACTGCTGGTTGCTCTCTGCCTTGTCCACTGCGGTGTATGCCGCACAGTTGACGATACCGTCAATGGCATGATCGTTGACAAAAGCATTGATGGCCGCTCTGTCGGTGATGTCCAAATCAGCAACATCGGTATTAAAAAACTTGTGTTGAGGGTTCTCTTTCTCGAGCAACTGCATTTCGTTGCCCAACTGCCCGTTACATCCGGTTATTAATATATTCATCTTTTTATTTTTTATCTATCGCAGATTCATTTCCTGTTGATTCGTATTTTCTTTTGTCGTAAACTAAAACTCCAGTGGTTCCTGTTTATCTTTAAGATAATAATCGTTTAGCATACCAATGAATGTGGTTATCTCCTTAACGGCATGGTCGGTATCCGGTGATATTTCCTTATTCTGCAACCGGAGCATCATCATTCCGTAGAGGGCATTGAAGCATGTTTCTATCTCGGGCTCCTCCATGTCGGCACCACGACGGCGGAGCTCAACAATAAACGGAAGTACCTTGTAATATTCGGCAGTATAAAATGGATATTGGGTCGACCTGAGCAGTTCGGCATTAAGCTCGCTCAGCTGCTGCATCGTCACTTGATTAATCTGAAGGTGACCTTTCTCACGGGTGCCTTCCTGATTCATCATACGGATGAGATTGGTAAACCACAATTCCTCCTCCTCCATCTGCTCTTCGTTATAATTGAATTTACTGAGGTAGTTACGACGAAGCTGCCCCATGTCACATCCGTAAACGCGGATGATATCCTCAATCTGCCACATATATAACAAATACTCTGCGATATTGGTCTTTCTTAATTCTTGTGCTACGTACATAATTATTTATCAATCATTCTAATAATCAAGTGAATAGATATTGGTGACAGTGCCTATCAACACCACTACCGATGCCAGTATCACGACGATACCTATTATACGGTTAATCAGCAACAATCCCCGACTATCAAAACGATTGCGAACCTTATTAATCAGATAAGTCAATCCAAACCACCACAACAAGGCTCCAACCAAGATACTCAGATAACCTACACATTGCTCGAAAGGATGGTTGGGAACCACAAATGCAAACTGGGCAAAGAGCGCCATGAAAAGAAAGATGATGAGCGGGTTGGAAAATGTAACAAGAAAGGCTGTCACTCCATTGTGGACTAACGTACCGTTGCTACGACCTACCGGACGCATATTCTTGCTTGGGTTACTACGATAGGAATAGATGCCAAAAAGAAATAGCATCCCACTTCCTACTAACTTAAGATAGAAAAGATTTCGCTCATTGGTAATGATATCCATCACAAAACTCATGCCGAAGCCTGTTATCATCGCATATATAATATCACTGACAGCCGCTCCTATGCCTGTAGCAAAACCATACCAGCGACCTTTCTTCAATGTGCGCTGAATACAGAGCACGCCTACAGGCCCCATAAGACCTGATGCAATAACGCCTACAAGTATTCCTTTGAGAGCTAAATCCAGTACATTTACTGATTGAAACCACATAATGGGTGCAAAATTGCTAAAATTTTATGAAAGTAACAAATTTTAGATAGTAAATATTTAGTAAGTTAAGCTTTTTTCTGAACTTCACTTGATATATCGCAAGCAACTACTCCATGAAGAAAATAATAGAGGTTTTATTTTGCAATTTTCTCGTTTTATATTATCTTTGCTGCTGATTGGTCTGATAATAGAGTTTATCACACCTTTTAAAATGAGATTTTTATTAATAATTTAATATCAAAAATAAATGAATGTAGAAGCAACAAAGCCTTATGTCATAGGACTCGACTTAGGTGGGACGAACTCAGTGTTCGGAATCGTTGACAGCCGCGGTGAGATTAGAGCCACGACAGCTATCAAAACTCAGAGTTATGAGAAAGTGGATGATTACATAGCAGCTTCAGTTGAAGCCTTATCTATTATTATCGACCAGGTGGGTGGTATTCATAAAATAAAAGCTATGGGCATCGGTGCTCCTAACGGTAATTTCTATAAGGGTACTATCGAGTATGCACCCAACCTCAGATGGAAGGGTATCGTGCCTCTGGCAGACTTGTTCAGTAAGGCTCTCAACCTTCCTGTGATTCTCACCAACGACGCTAATGCTGCAGCTATCGGAGAGATGGCTTACGGCGTGGCACGAGGAATGAAAGACTTTATCGTCATCACGCTAGGTACAGGTGTTGGCTCGGGTATCGTCATCAACGGTCAGCTGGTGTACGGTACTGATGGTTTCGCAGGTGAACTGGGGCACGTCATTATGCGCCGTGAAAATGGACGTAAATGCGGATGTGGACGTAACGGATGTCTGGAGACTTACTGCTCTGCAACAGGTGTGGCACGCACCGCACGCGAGATGTTAGGCGCTACAGACACGCCTTCACTGCTGCGCGACATGAAGGCTGAGGATATCACGTCTCTCGATGTGAGCATCGCTGCCTCAAAAGATGACCAAGTGGCTAAAGATATTTATGAGTTTACAGGAAAGATGCTCGGAGAGGCCTGCGCCGACTTCGCAGCATTTAGCAGTCCGGAAGCTTTCATCTTCTTCGGAGGACTAACAAAAGCAGGTGACCTCATCATGAACCCGATTAAAAAGGCTTATGAGGAAAATGTTCTGCCGATTTTCAAAGGCAAAGCCCAGTTCCTCATCAGCGGCCTGGAAGGCAGCTCGGCTGCTGTCCTCGGTGCCAGCGGTTTGGGTTGGGAAGCTAAATAAAAAATCAAATAGATGTAGGTATAAAATAAAAAATGTCGCTCTAATGAGCGACATTTTTTATGATATAATCGTTTGAAATTAAAATTCAGGTTGATTATTTGGATTTGTACCAAAACGGTTTTCACCTAACTCACTGTCTGTGATATATAGGATCAAAGCCCATATCCACCCAATGATAGGTATAAACGCAATAAAAAACCAACCGCCTCCTTTACCTATATCATGAAGACGACGAACGGCGACACCAAGACTGGGGAGTAATACGGCTAATGAATACATGTAACCGATGATTGTAAACAGCATCAACAGACCGACTTTGTCTTCGCAGGCATAGATAGCTCCCTCGAAAACAAGAGCAATGATAAAATTAAAGAGGGTGAAAAACCAAAACTCACTTCTGCTGGCACGTCCTGAGAAAACACAGTACTTTTTAAGTACATCCAAATAATAATGCATAATAGTATATTTTTAAAGTTTCCGGCCCTGAATTATACACATAAGTTGCCGAGCCTTTCTCACATACTTATGATAAGCGAGTGCAAATATATAACTTTTTATGTTAAACTGCAAATATTTTTCAATAAAAAATTAGGTCGTCCATTCCTGGACGACCTAATTTTTCTCATATAACAGTTAATTTAATCCTGTAATAATATATTCATCATCTCACATGCGGCCTTTGCCACACTGGTACCGGGACCAAAGATGGCTGCAACACCCGCCTGATAAAGGAAGTCATAATCCTGAGCCGGAATGACGCCACCGGCGATAACCATGATATCCTCACGGCCAAGCTTTTTCAGTTCACTGATGAGCTGTGGAACGAGTGTCTTATGACCTGCGGCCAAAGAACTGACACCTACGATATGCACATCATTCTCAACGGCCTCACGAGCTGCTTCGGCAGGAGTCTGGAACAACGGTCCCATATCCACATCGAAACCGCAGTCGGCATAACCTGTGGCAACAACTTTTGCCCCGCGGTCATGTCCGTCCTGACCCATCTTTGCTACAAAGATACGTGGCCGGCGGCCTTCCTTCTTTGCGAACTCTTCTGTCAACTTACAAGCATTCACGAAGTCGGCATCATTTTTACTTTCTGCAGAATACACGCCTGATATTGTTCTGATTATTGCTTTATAACGGCCTACCACTTTCTCGCAGGCATCACTGATCTCACCAAGGGTACAACGCACCTGAGCTGCCTTGACTGCAAGGTCGAGCAGGTTGCCATCCTTTTTATCAACACAATTGGTGATTGCTTCGAGAGCTGCCTTGACATCGGCTTCGTTGCGCTCGGCACGAAGTTTCTTCAAACCCTCTTCCTGCTGTTCGCGTACAGCTGTGTTGTCCACCTCAAGGATATCGATTGGGTCTTCATGGTCAAGACGGTACTTGTTGGTACCGACGATAACTTGAACGCTGGAGTCGATACGGGCCTGTGTGCGGGCTGCCGCCTCTTCGATACGCATCTTTGGAATGCCTGTCTCAATAGCTTTTGCCATACCACCAAGCTTCTCAATCTCCTGAATATGTTCCCATGACTTATGAACCAGTTCGTTAGTCAGTGTCTCTACATAATAAGAACCTGCCCATGGGTCGATTTCACGGCAGATCTGTGTCTCGTTCTGTACATAAATCTGTGTGTTACGGGCAATACGGGCTGAGAAATCGGTTGGCAGTGCAATAGCCTCATCAAGGGCATTGGTATGCATGGACTGGGTATGACCCAGAGCAGCCGCCATACACTCGATACAAGTACGGCCTATATTATTATAAGGATCCTGCTCTGTAAGCGACCATCCTGATGTCTGGGAGTGGGTACGGAGCATGAGCGACTTAGGATTCTTCGGGTTAAACTGTTGAATAACCTTTGCCCAAAGCATACGGGCTGCACGCATCTTGGCAATCTCCATGAAGTGATTCATCGATATTCCCCAGAAAAATGACAGACGGGGAGCAAAGGCATCAATATCGATACCTGCCTTGATACCGGCACGTACATAATCGAGACCGTCGGCGATGGTATAGGCCAACTCGATATCTGCTGTGGCTCCTGCTTCCTGCATGTGATAACCTGAGATTGAGATGGAGTTGAACTTAGGCATCTTCTGAGATGTAAATTCAAAGATATCGCTGATAATCTTCATTGAGAATGCCGGCGGGTAGATATAGGTGTTGCGCACCATAAACTCCTTCAGAATATCATTCTGAATTGTTCCTGCCATCTCTTCGAGCTTTGCGCCCTGCTCCAGACCTGCAACGATATAGAATGCGAGGATTGGAAGTACGGCCCCGTTCATGGTCATGGAAACAGACATTTTGTTCAATGGAATGCCATCAAACAATACTTTCATATTTTCGGCAGAACAGATGGATACGCCAGCCTTACCCACATCACCAACAACACGTTCGTTGTCCGGGTCGTAACCGCGGTGTGTTGGGAGGTCGAAGGCAACAGAGAGACCTTTCTGTCCACTGGCAAGGTTACGACGGTAAAATGCATTCGACTCCTCAGCAGTAGAGAATCCGGCATACTGACGGATGGTCCACGGACGGAACGGGTACATCATTGAATAGGGACCGCGGAGGAACGGAGGGAGACCGGCTGTATAGTCGAGATGCTCCATGCCTTCAAGGTCTTCTTTTGTATATACAGGCTTAACTTCTATTTGCTCAGGAGTTTTCCAATTGGGAGCGATGCCGTTAGCCTTCTGCCACTCTTCGCCGTTTGCGGCGTTGATACCGGCATAAATATCTATGTCTTTAAAATTCTGTCTCATTTGATTCCCAATTTAGCGTTATACTCTTTCAATGTCTCCAACACGTCGCAACGTACATGAACAAAGTTCTCTATGCCGGCAGCTTGAAGCTCTTCCATACACTCAGGCGATCCTGCAACAATATAGATGGCACGGCCATTGAGATATTGGAATGCAGGTACTGCATAGGTAGCATATTCTTCGTCGCTCGAACAGAGCACCACGATATCGGCCTTTGCCTCTAATGCTGCGTCAACTCCCTGTTCAACGGTATCGAAACCAAGATTGTCGATAATCTTGTATCCGGCACAAGCCAGAAAGTTGGAGCTAAACTGTGCACGGGCTTGACGCCATGCAAGTTTACCGATGGTGAGCATAAATACTGTCGGGGTCTTTCCGCTCTTCTCGGTCTGCAGGCGCAGTGCCTCAAAGTCGTTTGCCAGACGATTACTATTAATCGTCTTGAAAGGTGCGTCATCATTACTGTAACCGTCATCTTTCGGTTCTTTACCTTCGCTCTTCTCTGTGAAATTAGGGAACTGGTTGGTACCGAGCAGGAACTCCTTGCGCTTGCCTACTGCCTCATGACGTTTTTTATTGGTTGCGTTGATGGCATCCTGAATAATCCCTTTCTTAACAGCCTCAAGGAATCCGCCTTCTGCCTCCACAGAGAGGAAAATCTTCCAAGCCTCGTTTGCAATGGAAGTAGTGAGTTCTTCTATATAATAAGAGCCGGCAGACACATCGACAATCTTGTCAAAATGACACTCTTCCTTCAGCAAAAGCTGCTGGTTGCGTGCGATACGTTCGCTGAACTCTGTGGACTGCTCATAAGGTATATTAAACGGTGTAACAACAATTGAGTCGACTCCTGCCAGAGCGGCACTCATCGACTCTGTCTGACTGCGAAGCAGGTTGACATAACTGTCAAAGACTGTCATATTATACTCTGAAGTAGAAGCATTCACCATCATCTCGCATGCGCAATCGCACTCAGGCTGATACTTCTTGACGATGTTTGCCCAAAGCATACGTGCGGCACGGAACTTGGCTATCTCCATAAAGTAATTAGCAGAGATACCCATGTTGAACTTCATCTTATTTCCTGCAATATCTGCTTTGATGCCTGCATCGGTCAACTGCTGCATATACTCATTTCCCCATGCCAGTGCATAACCCAATTCCTGTACGATATAGGCTCCGCTATTGTTAAGCGTAACGGCATTGACAGTTACGCAACGAAACTCCGGGAAATCCTGCAACTTTTCAACAAGCTGAGACGCTACATCTATCAGCTTTGTAGTATCCTTACCTTTCGTGAGAATCTTCTCAATCGGGTCGAAATCGATACTACCGTGAATCTTACCGGGGTTGTAGCTCTTCTTGTTGAAATATTCCACAAGGATATCTGCCAGCTCGAGTGTCTTGCATTTGCATGTATTGAAGTTGAGTTCAACACATTCGGCACAGATATTATCCAATAAGGTGTCGATGTAATCTGCACTGACTTCATCACGAGGAATGATAAACTCTAAAGAGTCGACACCCTTGTTGAGGATATCAAGCGCTTTGGCATTAGCCACCTTCGCATCATCGCATGAAATGTTTTGGCGTACAAGCCAGGTATTGTTGTTGTTTTTGTTTCCTCTGACGAAAGGAAACTCCCCTGGCAAAGAGTCAGGTATCTTTAGTTTTAGCAGGTCCTCCCTGCTGTAGAAGGGTTGTACATTAAATCCTTCGTTAGTTCTCCATACCAACTTTTTCTGAAAATCAGCCCCTTTCAGGTCTACCTGAATCTTATCGAGCCACTCCTGCGTTGTCGGCGCTTTAAAGTCGGAGAAAAGCTTTTCTCTGTTCTGTGACATATTATATGTATTAAAATATAAGTTTTAGTTCGACAAAAGTAGTAAAACTTTCTTTCCCACCAAAATATTTTGGTCACAAATGGAATATTATCCTTTTTTTTATTTACTTTTGCACAAGAAAAGTTAATATGTTATGGATTGGTTATACAAATTATTTTTTGGCACTGATTCCGTTGCGCATATAGCATTGCTATACGCACTTGTCATTGCTGTGGGTGTCTATTTGGGTAAGATTAAGTTTGGAGGTGTGGCATTAGGTGTCACCTTCGTATTGTTTGCCGGTATTGTCGCAGGTCACTTCGGTTTTACCGGTCCTCTGCCTGTACTGAATTTCATTCAGGATTTCGGACTTATCTTATTCGTGTTCTGTATCGGTCTGCAGGTCGGACCGGGTTTCTTCGAAAGTTTCCGAAAAGGGGGTGTTACGATGAACATGCTTGCCACAGGGATGGTATTCTTGAATATCATCGTCATGCTAGCTTGCTACTACTGTTTCTTCGACACATCCGACAAGAATAACCTTCCGATGATGGTTGGTACACTTTGCGGGGCCGTCACCAATACCCCCGGACTTGGTGCCGCCAACGAAGCTCTTAATGCAGCATATCCTCACGGAGGAGCTCCTCAGATTGCATCCGGTTATGCTTGTGCCTACCCTCTGGGAGTGCTCGGTATCATCGTCGCTTCGATTGCACTGAGATTTGTATGCAAAATAAAACTCAGCAAAGAGGAGGAAGACCTTGCAAGGGCTGAGGAGGAGAACCCTCACGCAAAACCTCATTTCATGCATCTGCAGGTGTCGAACTCTTATCTGTGCAGTAAAACGCTCAAACAGGTACACGAGTTTCTCAACCGTGACTTCGTGTGCTCACGTTTTCTGCACAACGGACATGTCAGCACTCCTAATCGCGACACAATCTTCAATATGGGCGACCAACTGTTCATCGTCTGCGCCGAAGATGACGCTGAAGCTATCGCTGCTTTCATCGGTCCGGTGATCAAGGTGGACTGGGAGAAACAAGATGAGCCGATGGTTTCAAAAAGGATTCTTGTCACACGCTCTTCTATGAACGGAAAAACTTTCGGACAACTACACTTCAGTTCTGTATACGGCGTCAACGTAACACGTATCACCCGGCAGGGCATGGATCTGTTTGCCAACCGTAACCTCAGTATGCAGGTGGGCGACCGTATCATGGTGGTAGGACCTGAAGATGCTGTCGACCGCGTGGCAAATATGATGGGGAACTCAATCAAACGTCTTAACGCACCCAACATCGGCACAATATTTATAGGTATCGTACTCGGTATCATCTTCGGAAGTATACCTGTGGCTATTCCGGGTATGCCTATGCCTCTGAAACTCGGTATTGCAGGCGGACCACTGATTATAGCTATTCTCATCGGCCGCTACGGATATAAAGTGCATCTGGTAACATATACCACCACGAGTGCCAATATGATGCTGCGAGAAATTGGACTTGTACTGTTCCTTGCCAGCGTAGGCATCAAAGCGGGAGAAGGATTCGTGCAGACGGTCGTGGCAGGCGACGGACTGAAATATGTTTGGACAGGTTTTCTGATTACAGTGATACCCATTTTAATCATAGGTACGTTAGCACGACTCAAATATAAACTTAATTACTTTACATTGATCGGCATGGTTGCGGGTTCATACACGGATCCGCCGGCATTGGCTTATGCAAACTCTACATGCTCAAAGGATGCTCCTGCAGTGGGCTATTCTACAGTCTACCCTCTAGCCATGTTTCTCAGAATTCTCGCAGCGCAGGTTATTATCCTGTTGATGTGCGCAACATAAGATTTCTTATTAATCAACCTATATAATAATCTTTTAAAATCATGAAAAGATTCGGATTACTTTTTGGCACATTCATTGCAGGAAGCATCTCGATGTTCGGACAAGGAGCGAAGAACATTCAGATTAACGAGGTGCTCACCAACAATACCGCCAATTATGTGGACGAATACGGTAAACATCCGGCGTGGATTGAGCTTAACAATATCGCGTACAGCAGTTATAATGTGCGCGGGATGTATCTCACTAACGACCGTTCCGTACTCAACACAGAGATGTCTGTTCCTGTCCGTATCAGTAAGATGTTCATGATCCCATCCGGCGATGAACACACTAATCTCACAGCACGTAAGCATTTGTTGTTATTCTGTAACAGCACCCCTAATGAAGGCTCACTCTATCTGAACCTCAAAGTCGACTCGACAAAACCGACATGGATTGCACTGTATGACGGTAACGGAGTGAATCTGATAGATTCAGTCACAGTGCCGGCAATGAAACAAAACTGCTCTTTTGCACGTCAGAAAGACGGCTCCGAAAAATGGGTGATAAAAGCACCTGACGCGGTAACACCCGGCATCGGAAACTTCATTCAGGTAAGTGAGTCGAAGGTAGCCAAGGTGAAAAAGGCGGATCCATACGGCTTTGGACTTACACTGCTCGCTATGAGTGTCGTATTCTTCTGCCTTGCATTATTTTATGCTTTCTTCCGTATCTCGGGAATTATTATCACTTACGAAAACAAGATAGGACGCGTAAAGGCTATCAAAAAAATAAATGAAGTATCACACAAGGCTGTGGTCATGGCTAAAGACGGACATTCCGGCAAGGGTATCGACAAGGAAATCTATATGGCTGTCATCGCAATGGCGATGAAAGAGTATGAAGAGGACGTACATGATATCGAAAGCAATGTTATCACGATCATTCCTCATGAAACCAACTGGAATGCCAAGGGCTTACAGGTAACACAAAATCCTAACATTTAATAATTTAATACAGATATCATAATGAAAGAATATAAATATAAAGTTCAGGGTGTTGACTATGAGGTCAATATAGAAGATGTAGAAGGAAACATGGCTAAAGTTACCGTCAACGGTAAGGAATTCGAAGTAGAAATGAACCATCCGCTGAAACCAAGACACAAATCTATTCATAAAGCTATAGTGTCGGCACCGGCCACTCATACAGCAGCTCCGGTGCAAACCACTAAACCGGCTGCCACCGAAGGTGCCGGAGTAAAGGTCAAATCACCTCTTCCAGGTATTATCACCAACGTCAATGTCACTGTCGGCCAGAAGGTTAACAAGGGTGATGTGGTGGTAGTGCTCGAAGCTATGAAGATGCAGAACAACATCGAGGCTGAAAACAGCGGATCGGTAACTTCAATATTGATTAACAAGGGCGATTCGGTCATGGAAGGTACCACATTGCTCACAATCGGATAATAGACCATGGGAAGTGTATTAAATTTTTTATCAGCAAACTTCAATGAGTTCCTCGGCTACACCGGCTTCGCCAACGCCACATGGGGAAACTACTTAATGATTGTGATAGGTGCTTTCTTTATCTACCTTGCCATCAAACATGGCTTTGAACCGCTTCTACTCGTGCCGATAGGCTTAGGCATCATTCTAGGTAATATTCCTTTCAAGGCTTGCGGTCTTGAGATTGGCCTATATGAAGACAACTCTGTGCTTAACATATTCTACCAAGGAGTGAGGGGAGGATGGTATCCGCCACTTGTCTTCCTCGGTATCGGAGCGATGACCGATTTTACCTCGCTTATCGCCAATCCGAAACTGGTATTAGTGGGTGCTGCCGCTCAATTCGGAATCTTCGGTGCATACATGATCGCATTACTGATAGGTTTTGAACCGAACCAGGCTGCAGGTATAGCCATCATCGGTGGTGCCGACGGACCTACGGCAATCTTCCTCAGTTCTAAACTAAGCCCTAATCTGATGGGTGCTATCGCTGTATGTGCATATTCATACATGGCTCTTGTACCTGTTATCCAGCCACCGTTGATGCGCCTGCTCACGACAAAAAAGGAGCGCGTCATCCACATGCAGCCGGCTCGCCGTGTATCACAGACAGAGAAGATTTTATTCCCTATCATCGGACTGCTTCTCACAACATTCATCGTACCGTCAGGTCTGCCTCTGCTTGGTATGCTCTTCTTTGGCAACCTGCTGAAAGAGAGCGGTGTAACCGACCGTCTGGCGAAAACTGCAGGGACAGCAATGAACGATGTCGTGGTTATATTATTAGGTCTCACCGTGGGGTGCTCTACACAGGCCAGTGAATTTCTGACGGCTAACTCGGTCAAGATCTTCTTCCTCGGTGCAATGGCATTCATCATCGCTACGGCCAGCGGTGTCATCTTCGTTAAAGTGATGAACTTATTCCTGCCAAAAGGTAAGAAGATGAACCCGCTTATAGGTAATGCCGGCGTATCTGCTGTGCCTATGAGTGCCCGGATCTCAAACAACATCGGACTCGAGTACGATCGCCATAACTTTCTCCTTATGCACGCCATGGGGCCGAATGTTGCAGGTGTCATCGGTTCTGCTGTCGCTGCAGGTGTCCTGCTCGGATTTCTCAGCTAACAAATAACTCTAATATAAAAAGGCTCTCAACGGTAATTGTTGGGAGCTTTTTTCATCATTTATTATTATTTAATGAGATGAAAATGATGATTTTATAACTCATATCATCATTTGTCACCATATTTTTTTGTCATGCGGAATTTTCTTACTATTTTTGCCACCGTTTTCTGACATAAACAACAGAAAACCCCTGTTGTATGGGGAAATCTTATTAAAAACGACATGAAAGTAATGAAATTCGGCGGAACATCCGTAGGTTCCGTAGAGAGCATTCTGAATCTCAAAAGGATTGTCGAAGCTGAAAACCAGCAGGTAATTGTCGTAGTAAGCGCAATCGGAGGTATCACAGACAGACTGATATCCACTTCGAGACTGGCACTTAACGGCGATGAAAAGTACAAAAGTGAGTTCGACGCTATTGTAGAGCGTCATCACAAAATGGTGGAAGCTATCATTCCGGTGGACAAACAACCGGCTCTGATTACAATTATCGACAATCTGCTTGAAGAGCTCAAGAGTATTTATCACGGTGTTTATCTCATTCGAGACCTCAGTCCAAAGACCCAAGATGCCATCGTCAGCTATGGCGAACGTCTGAGCAGTAACATCGTAAGTGTGTTAATCAAAGATGCCAAATGGTTTGACTCACGTAACTTCATTAAAACGGAGCGCAAACACGGAAAACATCTACTTGACAGTGAACTGACCAATAAACTGGTGCGCGACACTTTCAAGTTTTTGCCTAAGGTATCTTTAATTCCGGGGTTCATCAGCAAGGACAAGACTACAGGTGAGACAACCAACATCGGTCGTGGCGGTAGTGACTATACCGCAGCAATCATTGCTGCTGCTCTTGATGCTGAATCTCTGGAGATATGGACGGACGTGGATGGATTTATGACTGCCGACCCTCGCGTTATCCATACCGCATACACCATCAATGAACTCAGTTATGTGGAGGCCATGGAACTTTGCAACTTCGGTGCAAAGGTAATCTACCCTCCTACGATATATCCGGTATGTATCAAAAACATACCTATATTAGTAAAAAACACATTCAAGCCTAAAGGTAAGGGAACGGTAATCAAACAGAAGATTAACGATGACTGCAAACCTATCAAGGGTATCTCAAGCATCAGCGGCACCAGCCTCATCACCGTAGCTGGTCTTTCGATGGTGGGTGTCATCGGTGTCAACCGCCGTATATTCACAGCCCTTGCCGATAACGGCATATCTGTGTTTCTGGTCAGCCAGGCTTCGAGTGAGAACTCTACAAGTATCGGTGTAAAAGACGACGATGCCTCGTCAGCCATCTACGTGCTCAACAATGAATTTTCCAAAGAGATTAAAACCGGTGCCATGTTCCCAATGCACGTGGAAAGCGACCTTGCTACCGTGGCTATCGTGGGCGAAAACATGAAACATACTCCGGGCATCGCAGGAAAACTATTCGGTACATTGGGCCGCAACGGCATCAACGTGATTGCGTGTGCACAGGGTGGTTCGGAGACAAATATATCATTCGTGGTCGACGGCCGTTGGCTGCGTAAGACGCTGAATGTCATTCACGATTCATTTTTTCTTTCGGAATATCAGGTGCTTAACCTGTTTGTATGCGGTATCGGTACTGTGGGCGGAAACCTGCTGGAACAGATTCGTACGCAATATGATAAACTGATGAAAGACCGCGGCCTGAAACTGAATGTGGTGGGAATAGCAACATCACACAAGGCTATTTTCTCGCGTGACGGTATCAACCTTGACAGTTATCATGAGGAACTGATGAAGAGCGAACCAAGCGATGTACATCATTTAAAGGATGAGGTTATCGGAATGAATATTTTCAACAGCGTCTTCGTCGACTGCACAGCCAGCGAAGAGGTGGCAGGACTATACCAGGACTTTCTCGACCATAATATTTCTGTAGTGGCTGCAAATAAGATCGCAGCTTCGTCGGAATTCGACAAATACGTGAATCTGAAACAGACAGCACGCTCACGAGGAATCAAATTTCTATTTGAGACGAACGTGGGGGCAGGTCTGCCTATCATCAATACAATCAATGATCTCCGTAACTCAGGGGATAAAATCCAAAAAATAGAAGCAGTACTTAGCGGCACACTTAACTTCATCTTCAACGAGATAGCAGCAGATGTGCCTTTCTCTGAGACAGTAAAACGCGCCAAGAAACAGGGATATAGTGAACCGGATCCTCGTATCGACCTCAGTGGCAAAGACGTCATTCGTAAACTTGTCATCCTCACTCGTGAAGCCGGATATAAAGTGGAACAGTGCGACGTGGAGAAACATCTATTCGTACCCGACTCGTTCTTCAAAGGCTCTCTGGATGACTTTTGGAATAATCTTCCAAGTCTCAACGATGAATTTGAAGCTAAACGCAAACATCTGGAGAGTGAAAACAAACACTGGAGATTTGTTGCGAAGATGGAACACGGACAGACAAGCGTTTCACTCAAAGAGGTTTCGCAAGGACACCCGTTCTACAACTTGGAAGGCAGCAACAATATTATCCTGCTCACCACTGAACGCTACAAGGAGTATCCGATGCAGATTCAGGGTTACGGGGCCGGAGCAGACGTTACTGCTGCAGGTGTATTCGCAGACATCATGTCAATCGCAAACATTTAAAGCATCATGAAACACATTATTATATTAGGCGACGGCATGGCCGACCATGCTGTGGAACGCTTAGGAGGTAAGACTCTGATGCAATATGCTGACACGCCATACATGGATATGCTTGCCCGTAAAGGACGCACGGGACGGCTAAACACGATACCTGACGGTTTCCATCCAGGAAGCGAAGTGGCCAACACAGCTATTCTTGGATATAATCTCAATAAGGTATACGAAGGACGCGGACCACTGGAGGCGGCAAGCATCGGCTATGAGATGGATCCCGAAGATATGGCAATCCGCTGCAATATCATCTGCATCGAAGATGGAAAAATAAAGAATCATCATGCCGGTCATCTCACAACCGAAGAGGGAGACGTTCTAATGAGATATCTGCAAGAACATCTCGGAAATAATAAGGTGAGGTTTATCACCGGCATTCAATACCGTCATCTGCTGATCATCAAAGGTGGAAATAAACATATTGACTGTACGCCGCCTCACGATGTGCCTGACCATGAATTTATGCCGTTAATGGTGAAACCGGAAGTGGGATATGTGGAGGCGGACAGGAGTCGTATGACACCACAGGAGACGGCCAACCTCATCAACGACCTGATCATGAAGTCGCAGAAACTCTTATCAGAACATCCTTTTAATGTCGAAAGAGCAAAAAAGGGTATCGATATGGCTAACTCAATATGGCCATGGAGTGCCGGCTACCGTCCTCAGATGGATACGTTATCTATGACTTACCCGCAGATAAAAAGAGGCGCTGTAATATCGGCTGTCGACCTTATCCGCGGTATCGGCTATTATGCGGGACTTAGAAAGATTATCGTGCCAGGAGCAACCGGCCTGTATGACACTAATTACGAAGGTAAGGCAGAGGCGGCTATCGAGGCACTAAAGACCGACGACTTTGTTTTCCTGCATCTGGAAGCCAGTGATGAGGCCGGACATGACGGTGATCTAGACTTGAAGATCAAGACAATAGAATATCTTGATCATAGAATAGTTGAGCCTGTATATCATGCTACTCAGAAATGGGAATATGGAAAGGTAAGCATTGCGATACTTCCAGACCACCCTACTCCATGCGAGATACGTACGCACACAAAGGAACCTATCCCTTTCCTCATCTACTATCCCGGCATCACTCCCGACGATGTGGAAACCTTTGACGAGGTATCATGCGTGGGAGGAAGCTATGGCATATTGAAAGAGGATGAGTTTATGAATGAATTTATGAAACATTAAACGAATATGAAATACTATAGCACAAATAAAAAAGCCCCAATGGCAACGCTTCACGAAGCTGTAGTGAAGGGATTGGCCGGCGACCGCGGACTCTATATGCCCGAGGAGATAAAGCCATTGTCAAAAGAATTTTTCGCTCATATAGACTCTATGTCTTTTCAGGATATTGCCTATGCAGTGGCTGATAAGTTTTTTGGAGGTGATGTGGATGCAGACAGCCTGAAACACATCGTATTTGATACGCTGAAGTTCGACTGCCCGGTAGTGAAAGTCTGCGACGATATCTATTCCCTCGAACTCTTCCACGGACCGACACTTGCCTTCAAAGATATAGGCGCACGTTTCATGGCCCGCCTACTACGATATTTTATCAAGCAGGAAGGTAAGGAGCAGGTGAATGTGCTTGTTGCAACCAGCGGTGATACCGGATCGGCAGTAGCCAACGGGTTCCTGGGCGTGGAAGGTATACATGTATATGTGCTCTATCCAAAAGGTAAAGTGAGTAAGATTCAGGAGAGTCAATTTACGACTCTCGGCAAAAACATAACTGCAATAGAAGTTGACGGTGTTTTCGATGACTGTCAAGCTCTTGTAAAAAATGCATTTATGGACAGTGACTTAAACAAGCACATGAAACTTACCAGCGCGAACTCTATCAATGTGGCACGTTTCTTGCCACAGGCATTCTACTATTTCTATGCTTATGCTCAAATGAAGAAACGCGGCTACGCAGAGAATCTCGTGATGTGTGTTCCTAGCGGCAACTTCGGAAATATTACTGCCGGACTCTTTGGTGTGAAGATGGGACTCCCTTTCAAACGTTTTATCGCTGCTAATAACGCCAATGACATCTTCTATAAATACCTGAAGACAGGCAAATATGAACCGAAGGCCAGCCTTCAGACACTGGCTAACGCCATGGACGTGGGCGACCCAAGCAACTTTGCACGCATATACGACCTATACAAAGGCAATCACGATGCCATAATCAGCTATATCAGCGGTTGCACTTTCACCGACGACATGATCCGTGAGTCGATGAAAGAATGCTACCACGACAACGGATATATCCTCGACCCTCACGGGACATGCGGTTACCGCGCTCTGAAGGAGGGACTTAAACATGGAGAAAAGGGAGTGTTCTGCGAGACCGCCCATCCTGCTAAATTCAAAGACACGGTTGAACCGATTATCGGAACCGATATTGAGATACCTGAGCGTCTTGCTGCTTTCATGCGCGGTAAGAAAGAGAGTGTTTCTATGACAAACAACTTTGAGAACTTCAAAGCCTTTTTGATGAATGAGTAAAGGATTGAAATATTCCATCATTTTAGCCGTCGCCTGCATTGTGCTAGCGACGGCTAACTTGTTGACCGGGTCGGTATCGATTCCCGCAAGTGAGGTGTGGAATATATTATTCGAAGGCGGTTCACGAAACTCCGCTTGGGCATATATTATCATTCAGTCGAGATTACCACAGACGATAACAGCACTGTTATCGGGTGCCGCTTTAGCGACAACTGGGCTTTTGATGCAGACATCATTCAACAATCCTCTCGCCGGTCCGTCAATTCTCGGTATCAACGCCGGTGCAGGGCTAGGTGTTGCTTTGGTCATGCTGTTACTTGGCGGTAGTCTCTCGATCGGCACATTACAGTTTGGGGGCTGCATTGCCGTCATTGCAGGCGCACTGATTGGGGCCTTTGCAGTAACAGCAGTCATACTAATGCTGGCATCAAAGATGAAGAGCAACGTGCTACTGTTGATAGTCGGACTGATGATAGGATATCTGGTTTCAGCCATTATCTCGCTATTGAGCAGCTGGTCGAGTGCAGAAGGTGTACAAAGTTTTGTATCTTGGGGGTACGGAAACTTCGGAGGTATATCACTACAACAATTGCCATACTATTCCGTGATCATCATTGTATGCTTACTAACAAGCCTTACACTTATCAAACCGCTCAATGCTCTGCTGCTTGGTGACAATTATGCCGAGAATCTTGGAGTAAGAATAAAACCTACGAGAATAAGACTGCTTGGTATCACCGGAATCATGGCATCTATGGTTACAGCCTTCTGCGGACCGATTGCATTCCTCGACCTTATTGTACCGCATATAGCAAGAATGATGCTGCAAACAAGTAATCACCAGTCGCTCATGCCTGTTACTATGCTTTCAGGCGCCGGCTTAGCACTCTTCTGTAATCTGGTCTGCCAACTGCCAAACAGTAGCGGTTACATTCCTCTTAATGTAGTTACACCTATTGTGGGAGCACCTGTCGTGATATATGTTATACTTCACCGGAGATTTAAATAAAAAAACGTCAGCACTTACATGCCGACGTTTGTATCAAGAATATTTAAACTCTAATATTAGAAATTGTAGTAAATACCAAATTGAATATTGTTACCATCCATATCAAGTCCCCAAGCACTACTTGTGTTTAAAACATCTGATTTAGGATCAAAGCTCTTATAACCTAAGAAACCGATCTTTGAAACAAGCTGAACATGTTTGTTAACATTAAAGGTTACAACAGGACGAATGCCTAAAGACATTGCGTCACCGGCATCATTAAAATGTGAATAACCAAATCCAAACTCAGAATAAACAGATACAGCATTTAGTGAAGCAATTTTGTAACGAATATAAGGATTAATTGTTGAATACTCCTGATCAGTACTAGCAGTTCTCACATCAAAACCATCATTGCTGATATCACTGTTGCCTTTGCCAAAACCTAAAGCAATACCAACGGTCCAATCAGTATTGACATTATAACCAAACTCAGGAATAATCTTGTAAGTTGTCTCATTATCTGCGCCTGCATTTTTGACACTTGAAATACCTACTGTTCCACCTACGAACCACTGTGCATTAGCACTTACAGCTAAGACTACAGCTACTAAAGTCATGAATAATTTCTTCATTTTACGTTGTTTTAAATTTGTTTTGTTAATTGTTTATTTATCCCTTTGGCCAAACCGAAAAATAAAATTGTCAGAAGAGCCATTACAAAGATAACTATTATTTTTGATTTAAAATATTTTTTTTGTTTATTTTATTGATAAAGTAAAAATAACTGTTAAATGTTTGCTTGCAGTCTGTTTTTTAACTACCTTTGTTTTCATTATAACGTCGTTAAAACAAATATGAACAATATATTCATTGCAGGACCCTGTGTTATAGAATCTTCAGAGCTATTGGAAACGGTGGCCTCTGAACTTATCAGGATAAAAAAAAACACAGGTATAGACATCATCTTCAAAGCTTCGTTTGACAAAGCTAATCGTACTTCAATACACTCATTCCGTGGCCCCGGAATTGATAAAGGCATGCAGATGCTTGCCGATATTAAAAGTAAATATGGGCTGAAAATTCTTACAGATATTCATGAAAGCTATCAGGCAGACAAAGCAGGTGAAGTTGCGGACGTATTGCAAATTCCCGCTTTCTTATGCAGACAAACTGACCTTCTCATCGCTGCTGCAAAATCCGGCAGAATTGTAAACATTAAAAAGGCTCAGTTTCTATCAGGCATAGATATGCGTTACCCCGTGGAAAAGGCACGTGATGCCGGAGCTAAAGATGTTTGGCTCACTGAAAGAGGTAATATATACGGATATAATAATTTGGTGGTGGACTTTCGAAATATCGCTGACATGAAAGAGATAACACCTACAGTAATCATGGACTGTACTCATAGTGTGCAACGACCCGGTGCCGGCAATGGTACAACAGGTGGAGACCGCCGTTTCGTGCCGGCAATGGCACTAGCGGCAAAAGCATTCGGAGCGACGGGATATTTCTTTGAGGTACACCCTGAACCGGATAAGGCCCTAAGCGACGGACCGAACATGCTATATCTAAACAAGTTGGAAGATGTAATCAAATCATTATGATGAATTCGAATGGCGACAACGTAAAAGAATATGCGATACAGTGCTTCAAAGACGAAGCTGAGGCACTCCTCGATCTAATACCCCAGTTGGATGATAATTTTGAAAAGAGCATTGACCTCATTTTCAAATGTCATGGCAAGGTTATCGTTACCGGCGTGGGAAAGAGTGGGCATATAGGTGCTAAGATAGCTGCTACCTTATCTAGCACCGGCACACCTTCTTTTTTCATCAACCCTCTGGATGTTTTCCACGGTGATCTTGGCGTTATGACGACCGACGATGTTGTGCTAGCTATCAGCAATTCAGGACAGACGGACGAGCTTCTCAGGTTTATACCCCTGCTACTGGAAAAGAAGGTGCCTATAATAGGAATGAGCGGAAATCCTCACTCCCTGTTGGCCAAATACTCGACATACCATATCAATGTGAGTGTCAAGAAAGAGGCTTGTCCACTGGGACTAGCACCTACTAGTAGCACAACAGCTTCACTAGCAATGGGCGATGCCATCGCAATAGCACTTATGGAAGTCAGAGACTTCTGCCCGCAGGATTTTGCGCAGTTCCATCCTGGAGGAGAACTTGGACGACGACTACTGACAACGGCACGCGATGTGATGCGTAGCGAAGAGATGCCTGTCATCCCTCCTGAGATGAAGCTGGGTGAAGCAATCATTCATGTGAGCAAAGGTAAACTGGGACTTGGTGTTGCAATGACTGACAACAAAATTGTGGGGCTTATCACCGATGGTGACGTACGTCGTGCCATGGAGAACAACCAAAAGGATTTTTTCGACAAAACTGTTAGTGACATTATGACACGCACACCTAAAATGGTATCACCTATAATGAAGATAGCACAGATACAACAAATTATGCATAAGTATAAAATTCATACGGTACTTGTTGCTGACGAAGAGAAGCATCTTCTCGGAGTCGTCGACCATTTCAGCTGTATGCTTCCTGAATAACAATGAATAAGCTATTAAATAAGAAATACTGGATCAAGGTTATTTTTATAGCCTTAGCAGTAATAATTCCACTCACTGCGGGTGGAGTGTACCTATTTAAATCGCTGACAACACACGACGGACTGACAAGCAGTCAGATAAATTGTATATTAAAAGACTCTAGAGGCTATATGTGGTTCGGCACACCAGCAGGACTGTACCGTTATGACGGTTATGCATTCCGCGATTTCGTCTGCAACTCGCAGGACGGATCTTCACTGCCGGACAGTTATATCAAGAGCATACAAGAAGGACTTGACGGAGAACTATGGGTGGAGACAGCATCAGGATATGCGATCTACCATCCTCAAACCGAATCCTTCGACAGAAATATGAAGATGGCTTTCAGCAAAATGGGCATTGATAATAAACCGCAACTCGTATTTATCGACAGCCATAAACAGATGTGGATGTATGTGAACGGTAAAGGTGTATACTGCTATAATATGGCACAACAACTTTTATACGAATTCGGATATACGGCTGACAGCCACGGCATTCCCGAAGGTAATATCACATCAATGAGTGAAAGCAAAGAAGGGACGCTTCTCGTTTATGACAATGGGAAAATTGTATGCCTTGATGTACTACATCAGCAACATACCGTATGGGCAAACGATTATATAGCAAACCAACATTTAAGAAAGAATGGTTCGTTGAACGCTTTTACCGACAGCCATGATAATATATGGTTGTATGGTCCGGGCACACTCATGTGTCTCAATAAGATAAACAACAGATGGGACACCACCTTTGGTAATAAATTCGGCATGACGGGTTCAAACACTGACAACAATGTGACTGGTATGGCCAGTGATAAAAAGGGGAACATCTGGATTTCGACCAACGGCAACGGACTCATTAAAATGAACGAAGATACACAAGCCACTGAAAATGTGGAAATTGTTGACATGACGCACAAGTCGACAAACACGCCTAATATCCAAAGTGTCTACATCGATGACACAGGACTACTTTGGGTAGGCACTGCAAAACACGGTATTGCTTTCTGGAGTAAAAATATTTATAAGTTCGAAGCAAATATTATCGGCGATGTAACTGCAATATGCCAGGACAACAACGGACAGACATGGTTCGGGACAAGTGACCAGGGTATCATAGGATATAACGGACAGATCGCAAGCCGTCAGGTAACGGCACTCACAACGACCAAGGACGGTAGCCTATGGGTAGGATCTAATCAGAACGGTATCACTCGAATAAAAGACGGAATGTCTAAGGTATACTCTACAGCTACTGACAGCATGAACACAGTCATCGATGATCATATCAATGCGCTCGCCAGCGACAAAACGGGAAATCTGTGGATTGCCACAAATGGAGGACTACAGGTCTATAACCCGACAATGAATACATTCTCGACGTATACAAAGGAAAACGGTAAAATGCAAAGCAACAATATTACCGCACTCCATTATGCCGACGGTAACCGCATGCTTATCGGTACATCAGATGGACTTATAATCATGCAATTGTCTACAAACGAGATGACATATTACACCGGTAACAGTACAAATCTGAAAACATTCACAAATAATTATATTACACAGGTATTCAGCGACAGCCGTGGATTGATATGGGTAGGCACACGGGAAGGTCTCAATATTCTGAATCTGGAAAACGACAGCCTCAACTATATCACGGAAAGTGACGGACTCTGTAATAACTCCATCTGCGGTATCACCGAAGATAAAAACCGCAACGTATGGGTTACTACTAATAACGGAGTATGCCGAATCGTGGTTCAGAGAAACCGCCAAGACGAAACATTCAGTTACGGTTTGTATAATTATGACACTAGCGACGGACTCCAAAGCAATGAGTTTAACACCGGTGCTATCTGTCAAAAAAGAGACGGTCAGGTACTCCTTGGAGGACTATACGGTATAAACCGGGTTCGTGAAAATGAGTCTAAAAATGGTAATGCTCTACCAAAGGTAATGCTAACTCAACTATTCTTCGGCGAAGAGGAAGTGTTCACAGGAAGAGCATACGACGGACGTGTACCTCTGCCTGTTGCGATCAACGAATGTAACAAACTTATACTGGGTAATAACCAAAATACATTTACAATAAAATTTGCGGCCAGTTCATATAATCAGTCGGAAAAACTGCAGTTTATCTACTGGATGGAAGGACTTGAAGAGGATTGGCATAACGGTGACCCGATGAAACACGGAGTCACATTCAACAACCTTAGCAGTGGCGACTATACACTACACGTCAAAGCTGTAAGTGCTGACGGTTCAATAAGTCCGCAGGAACGAACATTGGAAATCGTCGTACATCATCCATGGTGGTTGTCGGGCTGGATGATCGCATTTTACATGATCTTGATTTCAGCAATTGTTTATATTTGGAAAATTGGACTAAAAAAATTGACTGATGTTTGGTTTCAGAAGAAAAATGTCATAAAGACACTAAGGAAACAGACTGAAGAGATAAAGTATACTAGCGACGAATTGCACCAGCCTATAGCAAGAATGACATCCATCATATCAAGACTGCAAACTAAAGCGACGAGCCTGGAAGGTAAAGAAGATCTTAATGCTCTTTATTACCAGCTGATGCAGATTATAACAAGGGTGACACAGATGAGAACGATCCTTGAAAATGCTGAGCAGAATGCACTTGAAAAAACGAACCCAGACCTCGATGAAAACGGCAACGTAAGATTGCCAGAGGTTGCAGAACATGAAATGAAACATCATGAAAGTGAAAAGAAGGTTGTACAGAATCCTACAATGAGATTTCTTGTAGTACTGATTGACGATAACAAAGATTTTCTCAATTTCATAGCGGAATACTTCGATAATATTTACACATTCACCACTTATGACGAAATAACAAAGGCGGCTGAAGACCTAGAGGATCTGCGAGCCGACCTTGTACTCTGTAAGCAAAACATGAACGGCATGACAGGGAGTGAACTCTGCAACCAGTTGAAACAGAATGTAAACACCCAGAATACAAAATTTGTGCTGATAACTGACAATATAATGACCCCAATGGATATAAAAGTCCATGGTATCACTCTTGCTGCAGATGATTACATCGCCAAACCGTTTAATCTGAAAGAGATTGTTAGACGCTTAAATAAAATTCTTGGAATTAGCGATGAAGACATCAAACAGATAGAGGAACGAATCGAAGGAACGAAAGAGATAAAAGATAAAGAGGAGGAGAAAATTGAAGAGATAGATACCGAGGAGGTTGCGCCGCAATTCTCGGAAAACAAAACATCTGAAGAAAGGCAATATAATGAAAATGAATCCAACGGCGATCTTATTGAATCTGAAAGTATTGAAAGTTACTCGATGCTTAACATCATGGACCGGCAGCTGATGCTCAATATCGAGCAATATGTGGTGCAAAACATGAGTCGAGGTGCACTCAGTCTCGAAGAAATGTCGGCGGCCATGGGGATGGGACGAGTACCATTCTTCCATAAGATTAAATCGATTACAGGAAAGACTCCTGCAGAACTTGTGCGCGACCTGCGTCTTAAACAGGCATGCAAACTTCTCACAAGAACACCTATGACGGTCAGCGAGATAGCAATTGATCTTGGATTTATGACTACAGAAAATTTCATCCATCACTTCAAAGAGAAATATGAGATGCTCCCGCTTGAATATCAGTTAAAGAACAGAAATATGAAGCAATAAACAATTGCTCCCGAACATTTTGATGTGTGTTGGGGAGATTTTTATGAAAATTCCAAATAGAGTGATGATTTTTTTTAAGGTAAAAAGACTTTTTCTGCTACCCCTGATTCTCTTTTCTTTGAATGTAAAGGCACAGAGATGTGATTCGGTTACAGCAAATAAGATGAGGGAAGTTGGCGTAAATTTCACGCATGACAACAGTGTAACGTTGCTTATGAGTGGTCAAGAGAAATTTGACGACATGTTTGCCGCCATACGCCAGGCAAAACGTTCAATACACCTTGAATACTTCAATTTCAGAAATGACTCTATTGCCAATCTCCTTTTCGACATACTCGCAGAGAAGTGTAGCGAAGGAGTTGAAGTAAGAGCTCTATTCGACGGATTCGGGAACGACTCCAATAATCAACCTCTCCACAAATCACATCTGAAGAAACTCCGCTCACGCGGCATAGAGATTTATGAATTCGACCCGATACATTTTCCCTGGATAAATCATGTATGGCACCGCGATCACCGAAAGATTGTAGTCATTGACGGCACTTTAGGATATACAGGAGGTATGAATGTCGCAGACTATTATATAAAAGGGACGAAACAAGTGGGTTGCTGGAGGGACATGCACTGCCGTATAGAAGGAAGCGTTGTCAACACCTTACAGACTATATTTTTAAAACTGTGGAACAAGGTAACACGACAGAACATACATGGTGCAGAGTATTATCAGAGTTATGACTCGTTGGCATTTCACGGACTCAGACCCGACACGACGGCAATGGCTCATCACAAGATGGTTGGAATCGTCAACCGTGAACCACACACATCAAACGCAATAATACGTCAGCTGTATCTTACTGCCATAAACAATGCCAAGTCACATATTCAGATCATCAATCCATATTTTACACTGAATCACAAACTGAAAAAGGCTCTGAGCGATGCTGTAAAACGAGGAGTGAAAGTAGAGATTATGGTATCATCGCATAGCGACATTCCTATTACTCCTGACTGCGTATTTTATAATGTACATACTCTTATGAAGCGTGGTGCCGATATCTATTTATATAATGAGGGATTCCATCATTCAAAGATCATGATGATTGATGATCAATTTTGCACTATTGGGAGTGCTAATCTCAACTCCCGCAGTCTGAGTTTTGACTATGAAGAAAATGCACTTATTATGGATAAAAGTACCACAAAGGAACTGAATGACATGTTTAATCGCGATAAAGAGAATTGTACATATCTTACCCCAAAGACATGGAAGATATTCCGTAATCCATGGCAAAGATGTGTTGGTTGGTTTGCACATCTATTAACACCTATATTATAAATAATAACAGCACTAAAATATGATGAAACAGAATACGGCAATATCCATATCAAAAGCCATTGCAATAATTCTTATGGTTATAGGGCATGCTAGTTGCCCTGTTTTATTTGGAAAATTCCTATATGAGTTTCACATGCCCCTGTTTTTTATGACCGCAGGATATTTCTTCTCGGTAAAATATCTGGATAATGAAGCTGAATTCATAAAGAAACGTTTTAAAGGACTATATATTCCATTTCTAAAATGGTCAGTCTTCTTTCTACTTATTCACAATTGGATGTTCAACTTAGGCATTCTAAATGAGAAATATGGTAACGAAACTGGAGGGGTCACCCACCCATACAATTGGCATCAACTGCAACAAAATATATGGAATTGTGTAAGCGAGATGGGCGGATATGATGTATTTCTCACAGGTGCATTCTGGTTTTTCCGTGCTCTACTCGTGGCAAGCATACTCTATCTGATCCTGTTCAAGATATGGAGAAGTCTCTTCAAACGCAGTAATAAGATCAATTACACCTATATCGGTATTGCCGTATGTATAACTATGCTACTGATATGTGCATGGAAGACAGGAGAAGGACTAAGTGTTCAAAATCTTATACAAGGCGGATATCGCGATCTTATAGGCACATTCTTTTACGGAACAGGCTTCCTTTTCCGTCTGAATGAAAACAAGTTTAAAAACAAATGGTGGCTAACACTATCGTATTTCGTCATAGTATTTGCTTTTTCATATTATCTGCCTGCAGGAATGGACTGGAAGGCAGATTTTAACAAGTTCCTATGTCTACCGATACCAGCTATCCTTGGATTTCTTATGACATACAATATCAGCAAATGGATTGATACACAAGATAATATCTTACGAAGATTTCTCATATACTGCGGTAATAACACATTAAGCATCTTCATATTTCATATAATCTCATTCAAGGTTGTTAGTCTCATTAAGATATGGTATTATCATCTCGACTATCTACAGATAGGTAGTCACATGATTATTCACTACAATTCCCGCGAAGACCAATTCTGGATTTTATACACGATAGCAGGTATTGGAATACCACTCTTGTGGAAATATTATTATACAAAGCTAAAATCAAGATACATGACTGTCAATGATGATATCAATCATTAGTTGAATATCGACTTCTGTCAGACCATAATTTTCGAGTAACTGCTTGTCTGTATTGAAATCCGAATTCACACTGCTGATGAAGGCATTGTTGCTTATAGATTTACCGAACATATTCGCATAGCTTTTGTAACGTGACAACGCTATCTTGATATCACCATTTACCCATGCCACATGTCCTGCATTTAAGAAATCAGGCCTGTACACCTTTTTCTGACCAAGTATTGTAGAATAGTACTTCTCTGCCTGTTCACTCTTCCTCATACAGAAGAGACACCAGGCAATCACTCTGGCGGCTTTCATATAATCAGGATTTTCAAAAGTTACTTTATAAAGAATTTTTAATGCTTCATCATATTGTGCAACACTTGGATCTACAAGACAGCTGCATAGGTCGGTCTCATATTTTTTGTTTGAATACAGTTCTACAAGTTTTCTATATATCTTTGCAGCCTCGAATGGATTTTCATCAAGAACTAACAGTTTTTCTGCATATTTTGCGAGGGCTTTTTCGTCATCAGGCTTTAGTTTCAGAGCATTTTCATATTCACTATAATCAGGATTTATTTCCGACTTTGCCATATAATAATCGTAGTCGTATGGAGGTTCAATAATCGAAATAATGTTTTTAGCCGACTCCATATTGTGGTTGCTTCTCATGAACTGTGCTATTTCTATAAGGAATGCGCTACCTAAAGATGAAAAAATTCCATCCTCAAATAGTGCGGGGAATGTAAATGGATCAGTCAACTCGCTTCTGAATGAAGATACCTTATACATTCTGAAAAGACTCTGCAGATAATTACGCCGGATATAAGTAGGCGTATACCTCATAGCAGCGAGGTCGGATGGAGTCATCAAACTATCAGGAGCAGACAACAACATTTCCTTCATTGAAGGATTGAGGTGGTCAATCATTTGATTGATTGCGAAGCAAAGTGAATATTTATCTGAATCGCAGAACGGCCCTTTATTTATAAATATATTTGCAAGTTTTGACATTTCTTCTTTCTCCATCTGTGAAGAAATTTCTGGATGTTCGGTGTAAAAAGAGCAAAACCAGTTGGACATTGTTCTAAAAAAAGGAAAACTTTTCATCATGGAAAAGCCACCGAAGTATATGTCAACGCCACTGTTTTGCATTTTCATAATTCGTTCGATACCCTTTTCAACTTTCTCAGCCGAACGTTCATCAGCATTAGGGTCTAGAATATCCTTCATTGGATCGTCTTCCTTCTCCTCAATGCCAAAACGCGTAATTTTAATATTACTGTTCTTCATCAGATCTGGCATTATCTCATTCTGTATTGTATCACGATCACGTTCTGCATTCTTACAATACACCACCTGAATTTGCAATTCTATAAGTTCATTCACAGTCTTGGAATCAGATAGTAGCTCCAAAATCATTAGAGTCATATCCCGAGTTTCATACGTACGTCGTTGCAATACGAAAGCCCAACCGACAAGAGCACGCTGACGAACATTCTCGTCTTTAGATTTCATATAAACAGATGCAAGAACACGGAATTTATTATAATCAAAGAATTCAATACCCCCTAACATCACAGCACCGATTATCAACTGAATATCATCACTTTCGATTGTCGACGAGAGCAATATCTCTATCATATCATCTGCAGTTTCACTATTCCATGTATCGGAAGTCCATATTCTACAGAATAATTTATCTATCAGATCCTGATGGGACAGAAATATCTTTTTCATCTCGCGATTACGAATATCAACATCATTTTCAAGACCACTAAGAGCAGTATCAGTGACAAAGTTCTCTAAATTCTCCTTGATTTCCTTAAGTGACATATCAAAACCGGAAGTCTTCGATCTGGCTTTCGAGAACTCTGCGTTATATTCAGCATCCTTGCGTGCAACACGTTGTATAAACGAATTTAGGGTTGCCTTTTGCTGTTCATACACCTCAAAACGTTTATCATCTTTAAAGCCACGCTTCATATAATCCACCATCATCTGATAATTCTCTTCAATGTGTTCAAAGTCATCAATAAGTAACCAGTCGGGATTACCATAGACGACATCTCGAAGCGAATGAATAGCACTATGCAGGTTGTTTGCCTTAAGAAATGCCACCGTATCTATGGGTACTTTCGTTATTTTGCTCATTTTTTCAACTTCTTGTTTTTATCAGATTGGATTTTTACTTTTTTATTTGCCGGCTTAGCCTTATACGAAGACCCGATGCCTTTACTTGTCAACCATGCCTTAGCTTTTTCTATATCATTCTGACGTGGAGTAGCATGGTGGACGAACTTAAGGGAAGGAAGTGAGTCGGCAACATTCTTCTTTACGCTACAATAACGCTGTATAATACTCGAATAATGTTTCGTGCCATATCTATTGATTGAATCAACTGCCATATCGTAAGCCTTAATAAAATATTTTAGTTGTTTATTACGACGGCTATCTCGCATATCCTCATATCGAAAAGCTATGACGCCGAAATTTATATTCTTATCACGACTATCCATAATAACTTTATGCTTAGCCATCCTCGCAGCAGTAGCCTGTGGCTCAGGAAGGAACATTGCATCCATCTCATTATTAAGAATCATATTCAGGCGTATCAGCACATCATTAATTTGCGGACGATATACATAATCATGCTTCAATTTGACACTATCAAGAACATAGTCTGCAAAATAGTCTGTACCTGAGAAACGAGTGACAGCTAACATTTTGTCATTCAATTGTTTCAGTTCTCTCAGACGAGCGTTACGGTTGGTTATTAACTGCCAATATAGATTAGTGGATATAGGAAATATTAGCATTGTACCCTCACCCTCAATCTTAAAAGCACGTACAAGATCGGTTACACTCCCCTCCACACTGCCTCCTGTAAGAGCGGTATCACAATCCATCTGAGCTGAGAACAATCTAAGCCGCACATCCACTCCAAGTGTATCAAACATTCGAGATTCTTTAGCTACAAAAATTGGCAGACAGTCTATCGTTGGAGTAACACCCACTTTCAACGCAAGGGAATCCTCTGTTTTTAATTTGGCCTTCTCTTGCGTAGAAAGTCGTTTAGAGTCCTCGTCCGACTGTCCACAAGCTGAAAAGAATATAACAGTAATAAGTAAAAACCAACAATGTTTCATACGATAGTGTAATTAAAGAAAATAAAGGGCAACCAGACTTATCAGCTCGGTTGCCCTTATATTAAAATATATTTATATTAATCATTAATTGCGGCGATACCTGGGAGCACCTTACCTTCGATAGCCTCGAGAAGAGCACCACCACCGGTAGATACATAAGATACCTTGTCGGCCATACCGAACTTATTGATACAAGCGACGGAGTCACCACCGCCGATAAGTGAATAAGCACCATTCTTTGTTGCCTCAACGATAGCCTCAGCAACAGCTTTAGACCCATTAGCAAAGTTATCCATCTCGAACACACCTGCAGGACCATTCCACAGAATAGTCTTGCTATTTTTGATAACTTCACGGAATGTTACTATTGTTTTTGGACCAATGTCAAGACCTTCCCATCCGTCAGGAATATCATCTGATGCAACCACTTGAGTTTTTGCATCGTTATTGAAATCGTCAGCTGCAATTGAATCCTCAGCAAGTATCAAGTTTACATTGTTCTCCTTAGCCTTCTTTACAATCTCATTAGCGAGATCGAGTTTATCATCCTCACAAATTGACTTACCGATTTTACCACCCTGAGCCTTCATAAAGGTATAAGTCATACCACCAGTAAGAATGAGATTATCAACCTTCGTAAGCAGGTTCTCGATGATTTCGATTTTACTTGAAACTTTTGAGCCACCCATGATGGCTGTAAAAGGATGTTTGATATCGTTCAGCACATAGTTAACAGCTGTAACTTCTTTCTCCATAAGATATCCGAACATTTTGTGGTCTTTATCGAAGTAGTCAGCGATAATAGCCGTAGATGCATGTTTACGGTGGGCAGTGCCAAAAGCATCATTGACATAAAAATCTGCATAACTTGCGAGAACCTTTGTAAATTCTTTCTGACGTGGTTTCAAAGCTTCCTTTGCTGCTTTTTTCTCTTCGTCAGTTGCGAATTCACCAAAAGGTTTACCGGTTTCTTCCTCATAAAAACGCAGATTTTCAAGAAGCACAGCCTCACCATCCTTCAATGTATCAATCATTTCCTTACCTTTCTGACAGTCAGGACAGAACTTAACCTCAATACCAAGCTTCTCTCTTATGCATTCAACAATCTGATTCAAAGAATACTTCATATCCGGGTTCTTTTTAGGACGACCCATGTGAGAAGCTATAATCAGTCTACCGCCATCAGCGACAACTTTCTTTAATGTTGGAAGAGCACCGCGGATACGTGTATCATCAGTGATGTTACCATTTTCGTCCAATGGGACGTTGAAGTCTACTCTTACGAAGACTTTTTTTCCTGCGAAATTACAAGTGTCAATAGTCATAACTTATTATTTTATAATTAGAATTTAATTCTATGCATTATTAAACGATGCAAAATTAATCAAAATAGAGCGTAATACAAAACAAATAACAAAGTTTTTTTTATTTATAAGAACGAATTCCTTACTGATACAAATAGCTGATTCTGTGGAGATTTTGATAAAAAACCCAGTGTAAAATGAACGTTAGTTTTATAGTTTTTCACACTCCTCTAGCCATGCCGCACTACTTGCATCACTAGGCATACGCCAATCGCCACGAGGACTGAGCGAACAACTACCGACTTTTGGACCGTCGGGCAGACAGCTACGCTTAAACTGCTGCGCGAAGAATCTGCGGAAGAATACCGTTAGCCATTTTTTAATGACTATATCATCATAAACATCAGCTTGATGAGGATTATTACTGAAAGCTTTTTGGGCTAAACAATATATCTTTGAAGGACGAAATCCATAACGTAAGACATAATAGAGGAAAAAATCATGCAATTCATAAGGACCGACCAAATCTTCGGTTTTCTGTTTTATCTGACCGTCTAGAGTCGCAGGAATCAGCTCTGGACTTATTGGTGTGTCGACTATGTCAAGAAGAGTTTCTTTTGACTGTTCATCAATATCGTTTGTGGCAACCCACTTAACTAAATGACGGACTAAAGTCTTCGGGATGCCAGAATTAACTCCATACATACTCATGTGATCGCCATTATAAGTAGCCCACCCAAGTGCCAGTTCAGACAAATCACCAGTACCAACAAGAAAACAACCACTCTGATTTGCCACATCCATAAGAATTTGTGTACGTTCACGAGCTTGAGAATTTTCATATGTAACATCATGAATCTCCGGATTGTGATGAATATCCTTGAAATGCTGTATACAGGCATCGCGAATACTTATTTCCTTGATAGTTATACCTAAACTGCGCATCAAACTTATTGCATTATTATATGTACGGTCAGTAGTACCGAAACCTGGCATAGTTATACCTATAATTCCTGAACGCGGAATGTTCAACTTGTCAAATGTCTTTGAACAAACAAGTAAGGCCAGTGTAGAATCAAGCCCTCCACTGATACCAACGACAACATTCTCTGAGTGAGTATGTGTAATGCGTTTTGCAAGACCGGCCACCTGTATATTAAATATTTCATTACAACGATTATTCAGTTCTGGTCCTACAGGCACAAATGGATGAGGGTCAACACTACGTATGAGTTCAAAGTCACGCGGTGAAACAGGTTTTGCATCAACAATGGTATCAGAACTGATACCACACTGTGATGTGGAAAAAGTAGTATTGAGTCGGCGTTCTGTACGAAGGCGTTCTATATCTATCTGCCCAATTACCAGTTGTTGTTTAAAGGAAAATCGTTCTGAACGAGAAAGTAATATTCCATTCTCATAAATGAAACCATTTCCTCCATAAACGACATCCTGAGTACTCTCTCCATAACCACAACCACTATAGATATAAGCAGTCATCGTACGCGCGCTCTGCTGTGAAAGCAATGACATAAGGTATGAATGTTTACCGATTAGTTCATTACTAGCAGAAAGATTAAATATAACCTCTGCTCCAGCCAAAGCAAGTCGGTTGCTGGGAGGCGTGACTGCCCAAACGTCTTCACATATTTCAACACCAAAAAGTACGCCCTCACCTGTTCGGAATAATGTAGTTCCAGATGTCAAACTAACAGTCTGACCGGCAATACGTATGTCAGTAGACGAGATATCTCTAGAAGAGGTAAACCATCTTTTTTCATAAAATTCCTTATAATTAGGAAGATAAGTCTTTGCAACAATGCCCAAAATGCTGCCTTTATGAATAACAGCAGCGCAATTCAAAAGTAGTCCTCCCACGGGTACAGGTAATCCAACAATGGAAATTATGTCGAGCGAACGGGTGAAGTCGAGCAACTTGAGCAATGCTGTTTCTGCCTCATCGAGTAATAGTTGCTGATAGAAAAGATCCTGGCATGTATATCCTGTGATACACAACTCCGGGAAACAGATGATTTCTGCGCCTTTACCTTCGGCCTGAGCAATAATACTCTCTATCTGCTGCACATTGAATGCACAATCTGCGACCTTCGCCACTGGCACTCCCGTCGCCACTTTCATAAACCCGTAATTCATGGTATATCTCTTTTAGGTTTTACTTTATCGTTATTTGCGTGGCACCGTAACCATACTCTTGGAACGATGCATCCTGATAGGAATACTGTTTGTATTTATATCTAAGTTCGTTTATGATAGAACCTCTAAGAACGCCCTCACCTTTCCCATGAATGAAGACAATTTTCTGCCCTTTTTTGTTTTTATTTTCATCAATAGTACGTCGGAATATATCGAGCTGATAATTGAGGATATCAGCCGCAGACATACCATTTGTTGTCTCGAGCAATTCATTTGCATGAAGATCGATAACTATAAGATTATCATCTTTATTAACTTTTCGTGCTGGTTGTGACGCATGACAATCGTCAATATGCTTTTTCTGCATCATCTCTCGCTCTAGTTGTTTGGCATCAACAGTCAACTGCTTCATCGGCACATCATTTTCAACAAGTGTGTAAACCAACGCTGGTACCTCAAAAAAATCATTTTCTTGGAAAGTATGAAGCTTATAAAATTTTGTTGTGTCTACACGGAAGCTGATATCTACGGGAGACTTGCGCATAAATGTTTTTTTCTTCTTATATGCAATAATCTGGATGCCAAGATGTTCAATCTCATTAAGAATATCGCGGTCAAATTCCTCAATAAACTCTTTTGTATTTGGGTCTACCTCACCTTGGCTGCGTACCCTCCAGTTGTTACCATCTGCCGTAAGATATGTATAATACATGTAATAATTACTATCGTTAACGAAATAAGCCTCAAATTTTGTTTGACTAATCTCTTTAATGTCGACAGGAACAAATGTAAGATAAGCGCTTAGCACATCACCGCCGCGACGTTCTTCGGCAGGAGGTACAAATGTAACTTCCTTTTCAGAAGGATCGTCATCAGTCTTTTTTTTCTTTTCAATCCTAACTATACTCTTTTTTAAAACTTCAGGCATTGCATCAGTATGTACCTTCCCTGAATCATAATTGTCGCTTTCGACGACTATACAATCTTTTATCTGAGTAGGTATTTGAAAACCATCTTCATCCTCTACCAACACGATATCTTTCCCTTGGAAACCAGCAACTACACCGCCTCCTATTTCACTTAGAAATCTTACTTTATCTCCAACTTTCATAATTAATCATTTTCATTAAAACAATAAATGTGCTTATCTATTAAGGTATTATTAGTGAACTATCACCATAACTCAGAAATCTAAAGTCATGAGATAACGCATAGTCATATATTTTATGCCAATCACCATGAACGAACGCGCTTACAAGCAACAGAAGTGTGCTCTGAGGTTGATGAAAATTTGTAATAAGCATCTTAACTATCTTGTATTCATATCCGGGCGCAATGATAATCTGCGTACTAGTATGCAATGCTTTTAATCCATTTCGTTCCAGATATGACAAAACATTTTTTATGGCCTCCACGGAGGTCATTGTGGGATGAGTATCATAAGGTGTCCACTGAGACACATGAAGTTCATCCTCAGAGGCATCAGGATTTTTCGAGAGTTTTACACCTATAAAATATAAGCTCTCCAAGGTACGTACACTTGTAGTGCCTACAGCTATTGCCTTTCCATTGTGCGCAATCAATTTTTCCAAAGTAGAACGATGAACACAGATATATTCCGTGTGCATCTCATGTCCAACGATCTCCCTACTCTTCACGGGTTTGAATGTACCTGCACCAACATGTAAAGTCAACTCTTCTCGGTCGATACCGTGAGCATCAAGGTCTGCGAGAACACGCTCTGTAAAATGAAGACCAGCAGTGGGTGCTGCTACACTACCTTTTATTTTACTGTACACAGTCTGATAGGTAACCTTGTCACTCTCCTGCGTCTCACGGTTCAGATAAGGAGGAATCGGGAGTTCGCCGACTGTTTCAAGTATATCTGCAAAAGATATCTTATGATTATTCCATTCGAAGTCAATTAGAAAACTACTTCCTGATTCCCTACGACAAGTTGCCGTTAATGTTATTTTTTCACCTTTGATATCGAAATCACGCTTCAATGATCCCTCCTTCCATTTCTTAAGATTACCAACCATACAAAGCCATGAACAACGAGATGTCGTCTGAAACATAAGTTCATAATCAGTCGGTTCAGCCGGTTCAAGCAGAAAAACCTCAATCAGAGCTCCTGTTTCCTTACGGAAATGAATCCGAGCTTGTATGACTTTTGTATTATTGAATATCATCAGAGCATCTTTGGGAAGATGCTTCGGAAGATTATAAAAGACATCCTCGTCTACTTCCCCATGTTTATAAAGCAGCAATTTGGAATGATCGCGCTCAGCTATTGGGAATTTGGCAATTTGTTCATCAGCCAAAGGATAGTTATAATCGCTAATTTTTATATGTTTTGTATCCATTATTAAATAAATATTGTGGCACGCATTAAGGCGTACATATAAGTTAACATCAGCATGCTAACAATAATATCAATATCCGACAACGCATAACCTGTGGATGTATACTGTGATGAAACAAAATTCATATCTGCTGATATACGTTTATAAAAGAAACGGTAAATAACATAAATAGACATTCCAACGATAAATCCCCACACCAAGCCACAGAGTATATCGCCAGGATAATGCACACCAAGATAAATACGACTCCAACAATTAATCAAAGACCATGACAACAATCCAAAAGTAAGTATCTTATTTCGTATTACCATACAAAGAAAGATACAAATACTGAATGTATTGGCAGCATGAGAAGAGAAGAAGCCATACATTCCGCCACGATAACCATTAACGATATCTATTTGATACTTAATCATCGGATCTTGTGTAGGACGAAAACGCCCGATAAGTGGCTTTATAATACCACTTGAAATGCCGTCAGACAAGAATATACATAAAGCAACACTGCAGAGGATGAGAAGTATCTGCTGCATACTCTCATTATTTTTAATTACCACATAAAATAAAGAGACATATAATGGAACCCACGTCCATGCCGATGTGAAAGTCATCATAAGCGTATCGACAAACAGTGAATGACTCCCGTTCAAGGCCAGAAGCAATTCCCGATCAATTTGTTCTAATGTTGATAAGTCCATCAGTATCTTATATTATTTCCATCACGTTAGTCTCTATCCATCCCTCTTTCCCGTCAGCTATTTTAATCTCTTTCCAACCTTCCATAGAGTCGTCAGTGATAATCACTTTCGTTCCTTCATGAATTATGAAAAGATCCGTACCATTAGATGCCGGTGTGCTCTTAACTGCCACTGCAGGTGCAATAATAATAGCCCCATCACGATGTACCAGATTGGATTGCTGCTGATAAGCAAAAATATTCGACAGGACGAATACGGAAAACATCAAAACTGCGCCGAAGAATCCCACTTTTCGAATACGGATACTGCCATTGAATAAATATAACAATATTAGCAAGACTGTCAGGATGAAACAGAAGATAGAAGTATGTGCCCATCCATCGACACTCATTATATTGACAAGAGAATGATACCATGTAATGAAGAACATCTCAGAAGCCGGTGTTATCTTATCAACAGTCTTACTACGTGTCATGTCGAGATTGAATCTTACGTCATCGTCACCAGGACTAAGCAACAGAGCACGTTCGTAATTAATAACCGCACGTGTATAGTTGTTGGTCCGATAGTAGGCATTACCTAGATTATAATATATGTCTGAGTTCTCACCAGACTTCAGTATTTTTTCGTAACCTCTAATTGCTTTCTGGTAGTTCTCTTTAACATATGCGCTGTCAGCATCAGCTTTCGTCACAGCCGAGACGGTAACCGACATTGCCATCATAACAATCAATGTCAGCATGCGTACTGTGAATGAATGTTTACCCTTAAGTGAATCCTCTATATGCATAATAACGTTCATTGCAGAATCATATACTTTCGACATATTTCTCTGTTCTTCTGCAGGAGCAAAGCGGGCAAATTCACATTCGTTAAGTGCGTCAATAAACAGTTTAATAAGTTCTTCTGGAACACCTGTCTGAGTGAGTTTCTCCTGTATATTCTCTTTAGACAATTGTTCTACAGGCATATTGAGTTTATCGCCGATATATCCCCAAAGAGCCTTCAATACTTCGTCGAAGAACTCGTTCTCCTTACCAACCTTGCGTAAGCTATCGGCATTTTTAAGTCTACGAGTTGCTGCCTTATTAGCTTTCTTACCTCTCATCTTGCCGATGTTCGCTGCATCCATCGCCTTTTGTCGGAAAACAATAACCAATATGATAAACACTATCAATGGGAAAAGAAGTGACATCCAATATTTCGGTGAAGTGAAGAAATAATCGGAATTTTTATACAGACGGCTATCACCACTCTTAATAAAATGAATATCTTGGTTAAGAACTTTCATATCCTCCTGACCACTGTAGTCACTCATAGCACCACCATTTTGACCTTTAGACACATCAAGTGTAAAAGATTGTGTTCTAACAGTTTTATAGCTGTCACTACCAGTATCATAATATGTAAATTCAACAGGTTGAATGGTGTATTTCCCCTGATGACGTGGAACGATAAGGAAGTCATAAATCATGTTACCCTCCACACCATTCTGTGTTAGTTTTGTTTTATCTGTAACCTTTGCATCATAAGCTTCGAAGTCATTTGGAAATTTTGCAATAGGCTGCTTTATCAATTTTAGATTACCAATACCGCTGACCGTAACGCGTAATGTCACAGGGTCATTGGCCCGACAACTTTTCTTATTAAATAGCCCTGTAATATTAAAATGCCCTACACCTCCAGAAAAATTGTTAGGACGTGCTGGTAGCGGATATACCAGAATAGTCAACCCTGGAGCTTTAATAGTCTTTTGAACTTCCGCGTATCCTGAGCCACCGTTAAAAAAGGCATCAAACGGATCAACGTTTCTGTTCTGTTGAACAACAACACCTTGGAAGTCAATGCTGGGGATAGTTAGTTTACCTGTCAACTGTGGAAACATAACATACTGACTCCATGTCACTGTACGATAAGGACGGCCATGATATGACTCTACAGAAAAACTCTTTTGTTGCGGTAACTTTACCTCTTGTGTATGGAAACCCTTTAAATCAGGCATTTTACCTTCCAATTGGGTAAGGTCGACAAGTGTATATACTTTATAAGTCAATACCACGGGTTCCTGTTCATGTACACTGCGTTTGTTTGCACTTACCGTGACAAACAAGTCAGCCCCCGAGATACGTGAACCACTCGGGCGCATTGATTGCTGCTGGGAATGCTGGCTCTGCGGTGAACTATTACCACGGGCAGTTCCAGATACTCTAACTTTCAATGAACCTGATGAAATAGTCTGTCCGTCTACAGTCACATGAGCAGGAGGTACAGTATATGTTCCATTATTATTGGCACATAATATATAGGTGTAAGTGATCGAGGAACTGCTATTGGTTCGTCCATTAATCATCTGATAACTAGACTGTGACGATGTACTTGGCCCCATCAACACCTCAAATGCTGACGGAATATTTCCTACGCGGAAATTGTCTGCATCTTGAGTATTCACAGTATATGTCAGACGAAACTGCTCACCCACAGCAACCCCTGACGGTGCATCGGCGATAAGACGAATTGTTGCATCAACGCCGATATTTGCAATCAACAATAATAAGAGTACTAAAAATTTTCTCATACGCTTTTGTTGTTACTTTATTACCAATTCTTTTCCAATCTGCGCGAACGAGGCTGAGCTTGGGCTTTCTTCATCTTGTTCTGAGTTGCCTTCTCCTCCTGTATAGCAGCATTTAGTAGTTGTTTAGCATTATCCTTGCTCATCTGATTCTTGTCCTGATTGTTCAGCTGGTTTTGCTTTTTATCTTTATTTTTGTCTTTATTCTGTTTGTTCTCTTTATTGTTCTTATCCTTATTATCATCCTTATTCTTCTTGTTCTTGTCATTCTTGTTATTATTTCCACCACCGTTTTTCAGTAATTTCTGACACAAAGCAAGATTATATCTTGTTTCATTATCTTTCGGATTATTCCTTAGAGATTCCTTATAATAGTTGATTGCAGTGGCATAGTCTTTATTTGACTGAAACAGTACACCTATATTATGATTAATCCGAGCTCTGCGATTATGATTTGTTTCTACACTATCAGCCTTATGATAAAGTTGGAGTACTTTAATCACACGCTTCTTATTTTTTGCATCATCGCCACTTGCATTATCTTTCTGTATCACCATGGCATTAGCCAGATTATACATAGCCTGAGCATTTTCTGAATTCTTCTCCAAAGCCTTACGGTACTCGACTTCTGCCTTTGCATAATCTCCTGAATGGAAATATCTGTTACCGTCTCGTATATGCTCACGATCGGTTTGAGCCTGTACGGAAAGTACTGCCATTAATGACAACAACATAAATATCAAAAATCTATGACCTCTCATCATTTTCGGAATAATTTTAATTTCTTCAACAACAGATTACGACGTTCAAGTACGCAAATTTCGATGACCAGTGCTATCAGTGCCAATATTCCAACAGCCTGAAACTGTTCATCATACTCACTATATATGCTGCTGGAAATGTCTTTTTTAGATAACTTTGTGAGTTCATTATTCAACTGAACTTGAGCAATATTACTATTGTCGACATGAATATATGCACCATTCCCGGCCTGAGCCACTTCACGACACATATCTTCGTTGAGTTTAGACATAACTTCATTTCCTGTATTATCTTTCAGATATTGATCAGTACCGGGCATTGGAATAGGAGCACCATTAGGGGAACCGACACCTAATACATATACTCGCATACCCTTCTTTACGGCCTCCTTAGCCACCTCTATTGCACCACCTTCATGATCTTCGCCATCAGTTATCACTATGATTGCCTTACCCACATTCTCCTGTTGAGTAAAACTATTCATCGCTAAAGTTATTGCGCCTGCAATATCTGTTCCCTGTGAGGTCACCATAGAAGGATCTATATTATCCAGAAACATTTTTGCAGATACGTAATCACTAGTGATTGGGAGTTGGGTGAAAGCCTCGCCTGCAAAAACAATAAGTCCTATCTTATCATTGTCAAAGTTATCAATTAGCGTTTCTACGAACATTTTACTTTTATCAAGTCGTGAGGGCTGAACATCCTGAGCATACATTGAATTACTGACATCTACTGCTATTACAGTCTCAATACCAGTGCGTTTCACATTTTCTATACGAGTACCAAACTGAGGACGTGCAACCATTAGGATAAGCAACGCCAAGGCTCCTGCCATGAGCCAGAACTTGACCTCGGGACGAAACCGTGAGAAGTCAGGCATAAGATCCCTAATCAAAATCGGGTCACCAAACTTACGAAGAAGATGACTGCGATGTCTCATCATTAGGTAGTGGATAACGGCAAATACCGGTATCAACAATAATAAATATAAGAATATTGGGTCTTCAAATCGAAACATAGTCACTTTTTTATAATGAATTACGGTAAACGTCTGAGTATCGTTATACGCAATAATATCTCCAACAACAATGATAAAATTGCAACAGCAGCAAAAGGCTGATAACCTTCATAGCGCTTGCTGAATCTCTTCACGTTAAACTTTGTCTTTTCCAATTGATCTATATCTTTATAGATTTTATGCAACTCGGAAGTATTAGTAGCACGGTAGAAATTCCCATCGGTAGTTGATGCAATACCACTTAATGTATGAGTGTCGATTTCAACTGGCACTTTCACCATTTGAATGGAACCACCCACTGGCATTGGATAAGGGGCCATACCATTGGTACCCACACCTATCGTATATACTCGTATGCCAAGACTCTTAGCTATTTCTGCAGCTGTCATCGGTGAAATATCACCCATATTATTGGAACCGTCAGTGAGCAATATTACCACTTTACTCTTAGCCTTACTGTCTTTCAATCGGCTAACAGCATTAGCCAATCCCATACCAATAGCCGTCCCATCATCTATAAGTCCACGCTGAGCAATATCCGTTCTTACTCCTTGGAACAAGTTGAGCAATGCTGCATGGTCTGTTGTCATTGGGCATTGAGTGAATGCCTCGCCTGCAAAAATCGTCAGACCGATATTATCATTTGGACGTCCTGAGATAAATTCCGAAGCCACTTGTTTGGCTGCTTCAATACGATTAGGTTGTAAATCCTGAGCCAGCATACTTGTTGAGACATCCATTGCCAGCATGATGTCAATACCCTCTGTATGAGTATTCTTCCAAGAGTTAGTTGTCTGAGGACGTGCCAAAACTATCACGATCATAACAAAAGTGATCAACCTCAGCAAAAACGGAAGATGCATCATTCTCACTCGCCAACTCTTATGTGCAAACTGATAAGCAAAAGTGTCGCTCATCTGCAGTGTCGGCTCAGTTTTTTTCCTCCTTAACAGATACCAGAATATGTATGGTATCAACAACAGTAGTAAAAACAGATATTCTATGTTAGCAAATGTCATACTTTTCTCCTTTTCTATCTTAACAATTCAAATGAACTCCATACTACGTAGACGAGAGCAGCTAAAGAAAAAGCAACCAGAACGAAAATGGTCCATCTAAGGGCTAGCGATGCCTTTCGTCCACGTTTCTCTTCAGGACTCAAGCTCTGGTCAAGTTTCTTCGCATTAAGATCCGCCTCGATTTTTGTATTGTTAATGAACTCAACTGCATTTACGAGGTTCATGTCATTCTCATTGATAAGCGTGTTGTACTTAGCAAACTTAACGAGATCGGCTGTTTGAAACAATTCACGAAGTTCATTTATAGCCTTCTCATCATTCAACTTCTTCAGATTAGCAATAATCTCAGCACTAGTCATCTCCATAGCGTTGAATCCGTAACGCTCTTCAATATATTTACGTAATGTATCTGTAAGTTTCGTGTAATATTCCTTAGAATTATCACTGGCCCAAATTTTCTCTGCCTTAATCTGTTCTATCTCCTTCATTGCACGCTGATGAGGCAGAAGTTTGTTGATAATATTGATATGGCGTATAATTGGTTTATTATCACGATACCGAGTGTAGAGATAATAACTAATTGATAATATAATTACAGCAAACACGCTGAGCCAGAATATCTGGCTCCAGTCACTCCAAGAAAAAGGATTATCAACAACATCTTTAAGACCAAAGAATTTATCATTATGTATAGTATCCACTTCGACAGTTACCACCTTAAGAGCCAGACTTTTGCTTTTATATTGTTTACCATCGACTTTAACACTAAAAGGAGGTAGATAATACAGATGCTGATCAAATGAAGTCACTCGATAGACACGTTTCACAATCAGCTTATTGTTTTCTATTTCAGTTGTATCGGCTGGGGATGTATTAAGCACCTCCACGCCAGGAATCAAAACGGAATTTTCCATATCGGGCATTTCCAGTCGACTACCTTTATTCATAGTCACCTGAACAGAGATACAAGTCTGTTCACCGACAAGAATTTCTATCGAATCGATCTTTGCTTCAACTGTAACCTGAGCCTCAGCCGCAACAGTGGCTATCAATAAGAATATAAGAGATAATAATCTTTTCATACCGTCTATTAACTTCGTTTTGCGAATAATGCCAATAATGACTTAACGTAATCTTCATGAGTGGCCACACTGATATTATCCACATTGCTTTTGTTGAATATTTCCTGTAACTTAGCTTCACGACTCATCCAATATCTATGATGCGCTTCTCGTAATCTACGACTGGAAGTATCGACATACTGTTCATGACCCGTTTCGGCATCACGCACCTTTATCAATCCGACATCTGGCAAATCCCTCATTCTTCGGTCATACACTTGAATAGCCACCACGTCATGTTTGCGGTTAGCAATAGTCAGGGCATTCAGAAAATCCTTTCGCGTGTAAAAATCGCTTAAAACAAATGCAGTACATCTTCGTTTTGAAACATTTGTAAGGAATTCAACAGCCTGCTTCAGGTCTGTCTGACGACTCTCAGGAGTAAAGTCGAGCATTTCCCTTATTATATATAAAATATGTTTACGGCCTTTCTTAGGTGGAATATATTTTTCTATTTTATCAGAGAAGAATATAACACCAATTTTATCATTATTCTGAATGGCACTGAAAGCTAACGTTGCCGCAATCTCAGTAACCAGATCCTTTTTCGTCTGTTTTACGGTACCGAACTCAAGAGAACCACTGACGTCGATAAGTAGCATGACGGTCAGTTCACGTTCCTCCTCAAAGACCTTCACATAAGGGCGATGAAAACGTGCCGTCACATTCCAATCGATGTCACGTACATCATCGCCGAACTGATATTCGCGCACCTCGCTGAACGCCATACCTCTTCCACGGAAAGCAGAATGGTACTGACCTGCAAATATATTATTGCTCAGTCCACGCGTCTTAATCTCAATCTGACGAACCTTTTTGAGTATCTCTGAGGTGTGCATTAAGGAACTTCCACTTTATTGATAATCTTACTTACAATCTCTTCGCTTGAAATATTGCTAGCTTCAGCTTCGTAGGTCAAACCGATACGGTGACGAAGAACATCATGTGCGACAGCACGTACATCTTCAGGCACTACATATCCGCGACGCTTGATGAAAGCATAAGCACGCGAAGCCAATGCCAGATTGATACTGGCACGAGGAGAACCGCCGAAGGCAATCAGACCTTTCATCTCTTTCAGCCCGTAACGATCGGGATAACGCGTAGCAAATACAATATCTGCAATATACTGTTCAATCTTCTCATCTATATATACTTGACGAACCACCTTGCGTGCCTCTAAAATTTCCTGAGATGATGTTACCGGAGTCACAGTTGGCAAACCTCCTACAATATTCTCACGGATAATTTTTTTCTCCTCCTCTATAGAAGGATAATCAATAATAACTTTCAGCATAAAACGATCGACCTGGGCTTCAGGTAGCGGATATGTACCCTCCTGCTCAATTGGGTTCTGGGTTGCCATTACCAAAAACGGATTAGGTAGGCTAAATGTCTCAGTGCCAATAGTAACCTGATGTTCCTGCATTGCCTCAAGAAGTGCGCTCTGCACTTTTGCCGGTGCACGGTTTATTTCATCTGCAAGAATGAAGTTGGCAAACACAGGGCCTTTCTTTACCAGAAACTTTTCATCCTTTTGACTGTATATCATTGTACCAACGACATCTGCAGGAAGGAGATCTGGCGTAAACTGGACACGGCTGTATCCTGCCTCTATAAGCTGAGACAAAGTCTTGATTGCTAATGTCTTTGCCAATCCCGGAACACCCTCTAGAAGAATATGTCCATCACTCAGAAGACCTATCAGGAGTGAATCCACTAAATGTTTCTGTCCCACTATGACACGATCCATACCCGTTGTCAGATTCGTAACAAATGCACTTTGCTGCTCAATTAGTATGTTTAGTTCACGAATATCAATAGCTTCTGCCATAATTAATTATTTATTGTTTCTTATTCCTATTTGACTTGCAAAAGTACCATTTATATAGATGAAAGGCGAATCTAGGCATCTAAATTATATTAAAAAAGTTTCTTAAAACCTACATTTTAAGAAACTTTTCAAATATCTGGATTTATTTTTCTTTTTTATGCCTTAATTCCAACTTTGGAATTAATATTGTTTGGCCCTCTTTTACCTGAGTTACTGCATTCATTTCATTTAATGCAAGAATATAGCATAACATTTCTTTTGATCCAAAATCACGTTTGGCTATACTGTTAAGAGTCTGTCCATTTTTCAATTTTATTGTCTTTGCAACTCCTACAATTCGATATGCTCCATATCTTACTTGCCTATTAGCCTTGTCATATTTCTCTGAATCAAAATTACCATTGCTATTTATATGTTGTGATTTCTCTATTGACATCTCTTTATGAGGTGCCGAATCTGCATTTTCTTTTACTTTAGACTGGCCACTGGCGTTCTTCACAGCAGGATTGACTTTCGTTATAGCAGCAGGCTTCTTGGCAATATGAGGTGAAAATTTCTTTTGAATTACAGGTTTTTCGACCTGTGCTCCACCGAAAACAGATAATAATTTATCAAGAGGGAAAAAAGCACTGGTCATATACCCTCCAACATAGCATACTATTGCGATTACTATTATCAGTATTGTATCATTTATCGTACTACTTTTTTTATCACCAATACTTTCAACTTCCAAATCATTTTCCTCCTTGGTATCTTTTTCAACAGATTTTTCTAATACCTGTTCTTCTTCCAAAAAGGAATCTTTTTTATCTGTTGTGATTGACTTATCCATAAGTTGCTTTTCGGAAATATGATCTTCGGCTGTTGGCTCTTCTTTTAAGAGATTATTCTCTACAGCAACTTCCGGCATAATAGTTTTTTCAGGTGATTCAGACAATATATGAATAGGTTCTTCTTGATCTTCAGTTTCTGTTTTAATCGTCAAAACATCTTCTTCCTGTATTTCATTGACTTCTTGAGAAGAATCATTCATAGAGTCACTTTTTTCAACAGTATTCTCTGTTGCAAACTCCCCTGTTGATTCTTTACTATAATCAGTTCCGTTTCCATCTTCTGCATTTTCTGTCATAGCGAAAGGATCATCATTCAAGTTTTCTAATAATTTTTCTGTGGCATTATTAAGTCCGGAAAAATCCGTACCATCGTTGAGAACAACAGTCTCGAATTGGGAAAAAGGCTTATTAACTAAATCCTTTAAGGCAGCCTCTGGGGAAAAATTAATCTTTTCATGACCTTCGATGATAACCCTTTCACCTGTATTCACATTGACACTCTCTCGCGGTTCAACTTCTATCACCTTAAACGTGCCAAGTCCTTTTACCTTAACATATTTATCCTCGCTGAGTCCGTTCTCTACGGTTTCAAAGAAGACCTTGACCATCATTTCTGCCTTATCCTGTTCCAAACCGTGCTTCTTTACAATAGCAGCAGCCAGATCCTGTAAACCGAATTTACTCATTTTCAGTCCTCCCACTTCTTATTTTTTCCTTTAGAGAAACACTCGGTTTGAAATTCAGCACGAGTTTCGGTGGCACTAGCATACGTTGCTGTGTTGATGGATTGACAACAATTCGTTCTAGCTTCTTTTTAATCTCGAATGTTCCGAAGCCCGGAACGCTAACAGGCTCAATCTCCTGAAAATTTGCATTCATTGTGCCAACTAAAGTGTTGACAATGTTCTGAGTTTCATCAAAAGTATACCCAAGTCGTTTCGATAACTCAGCAATAAACTCTTTATTGTTCATAGGACCTTGTATTTAGTCGATTAATGTAGTACCATAAAGGTCAAACTCTTCTGAATCTGTAATTTTCATCTGATAAAAACGACCTGTATGGAGAATTTTTTCCGACACAGGAACAAGCACCTCAGGGTCAACTTCAGGGGAGCTAAACTCAGTACGTCCCACATAATATTCTCCGTCTTTTCTGTCGATGATAACTTTCATTATCTGACCTATCCGACTCGCTTCTACCTCACTACTTATCTTCTGCTGCAAGGACATAAGTTTGTCCAATCGTTGTTCCTTTAGTTCTGCAGGCACGTCGTCTTCATAATTTTCGGCACTGTAAGTACCATCTTCTTCAGAGTATGTAAAAGCGCCCATCCTTTCGAAGCGTGCATCTCTGACAAAAGCCATCAATTCATTGAAGTCTGCATCCGTTTCACCAGGAAATCCGACCATAAGTGTCGTTCTTATATATATTCCGGGAACCTCCTCGCGCAATCTCCTTACAAGAGTTTCGGTCTCAGCTTTTGTAACATTTCTCTGCATCCGCTCCAGCATATTGTCTGATATGTGTTGCAAAGCTATATCCAGATACTTACACACATTAGGTTTGTTACGCATTACTTCTAACAGCTGATAAGGGAAATGTGCCGGATAAGCATAATGAAGACGAATCCATTCCACGCCTTCAATATCGGCCATATTCGATATAAGGTCTGCTATATGTTGCTTCCCATCAATATCTATTCCGTAATAGGTAAGTTCTTGAGCAATAACCTGAAATTCCTTTACGCCCTGACTTACCAGTTTACGCGTCTCATTCAATATATCCTCCATTGGTCGACTTACATGCCGACCTGTCATCAAAGGTATCGCGCAATAGGCACAATGTCGATCACAACCCTCGCTTATTTTTAAATACGCATAGTGTTTTGGCGTTGTGAGATGTCGGCTACCCTCGCATGACGGAAGATATGCCTTGCCTAAATCTGTTATCAATTGACGGAAATCAAACTTGCGGTAAAATTTATCAACTTCGGGAATTTCATTTTCCAGTTCCTCACTATATCTTTGTGAAAGGCAACCCATGACAAATAATTTCTTCAGCTTTCCTTCACTTTTCTTTTGAGCAAATTCAAGTATCATGTCTATACTTTCCTGTTTTGCAGCTTCAATGAAACCACATGTGTTTATAACGGCTATCTCTCCCTGCGGTTTTGCAGAGTCATGGGTTACACAGAAACCATTGGCTTCAAGTTGGCTCATAAGACTCTCACTATCTACGAGATTCTTTGAGCAACCCATCGTTATTATATCTATAGTATTTTTTTTCACTTTGTCATTCCAAACAATGAATCCACAAACTGTCTCTTATTAAATAGCTGCAAGTCTTCTATACCTTCACCAAGACCAATATACTTTACGGGTATTTTAAATTGGTCGCTTATTCCTATAACCACCCCACCCTTAGCCGTACCATCAAGTTTTGTGATGGCAAGACTAGTAACCTCAGTTGCCTTAGTAAATTGTTTTGCCTGTTCGAAGGCGTTCTGACCAGTACTTCCATCCAGCACTAGCATCACATCGTCTGGTGCTTCGGGAACAACTTTTTTCATAACATTTTTTATCTTGAACAACTCATTCATAAGGTTCACTTTGTTATGCAAACGACCTGCCGTATCAATGATTACGACATCAGCATTATTTGCTTTTGCAGAACTCAGGGTATCAAATGCCACAGATGCAGGGTCACTGCCCATTTGCTGTTTTATAACTGGAACACCTGCCCTTTCACCCCATATACATAACTGCTCTACAGCAGCTGCACGGAAAGTATCGGCAGCACCAAGATATACACTTTTCCCGGCTTTTTTAAACTGATATGCAAGTTTCCCTATAGTTGTAGTTTTACCCACTCCGTTTACACCGACAACGAGTATAACATAAGGTTTATGATCGCATGGCAAATCGAACTTATCATTATCATCACTGTTATTTTCTGAGAGTAGAGCAGCTATTTCATCACGCAAGATGCCATTCAACTCTGTGGTACTCACATATTTATCACGGGCCACTCGTTCTTCAATACGATGGATAATCTCCAACGTTGTATCAACTCCGACATCACTAGTTATAAGAATTTCTTCAAGATCATCAAGAACTACGTCATCTACCTTAGATTTTCCAGCTACAGCACGTGCTATCTTGCTAAAGACACTCTCTTTTGTTTTCTCAAGTCCCTTGTCAAGAGTCTCTTTTTTATCTTTATTAAATAGACCAAATAAACCCATAATGATAAATTTCTTGCAAAGATAGTGCAAACCGAGCGCAAAACAAAATAAAAGACAAAGTTTTTTTATAACTGCCAATGTAAAATGACTTTATCACAGACCTTCCATCTGAAATACAGAATTCACAAAAGGATTAAACCTTTACCGGATGGTTAATGATAGTTTCACATCAATCGGAATAATCTTATTGTTGTCGATTTTCTTATCTTCCAAACGGTTAACAACTACATATTAAATATTAAATAATATTATTATATTTGGTGTTAATTACAATTTGTAGTTTATTTGCAACATCAAAATAAAAAACGAATTGGCTATGAAAAAATTGACAGACAAAGAATTAAATATTATGAATATACTTTGGGAGAACGGTGCTCTCACGATGAGGGATATCATGGAAAAGATGCCTGAACCCAAGCCACATTTCAATACTATTTCTACTTTTGTACATCGGCTGGAGGCTCATGGTATGATAAAGCATCAGGAAATAGCGACTCGTCTTTATCAATACGAGACCTCTATGAGTAAAGAAGAATATTTAGAAAGACTCAATAAAGAGAATGTTGAGAAATATTTCAATGGCTCTTATATGTCTTTTGTCTCTAAACTTGTGAAAGAGCAGAAAATTAGTGTTGATGAGTTGAAGAGACTTATAGACATGGTAGAAAACGACGATGAAAATTAACAAAAAGAAAGGAAGGCTATATGGGAAGTTTTGTTCTATATATATTAGAATGGGCACTGTGTCTACTATTTTTTTTAGTAGTTTATAAAGTTTGCTTTAGTGGCAGCACATTCCATCGTTTCAATCGTTATTATCTATTGGGTAGTGTGGCTATAGCGGCACTTCTACCTATGATACATATCCATATCGGTGAGCATCAAGAGGTAGATGTCGAACAGCTTCGCATTGCAGATACGCAATTTGCCCATGAATTGTCTTCGACAAACTTTACTCGCGGGTTGTATCATGAATCCCCATCATTGGATAATGGTACACAAGTAAGGAAAAATGTTTCACCTGCGACCCTACAATATCAGCAAACGAAAGTTCAACCATATCTTTGGACCATAGTTTTGATTTTTGCCTATATAACTTATGTTGTATTCCTGTTCTACGAATGGACAAATTCATTCTACAAGATGTGCCGGTTTATTAAAGGGAAACGCAGACACAAGCTTGGACGGTGGATGCGTATTATGATACATGACGAACAATTCGGCCCGTTCAGTTGGCTGAACTACGTGGTCATCTCCCGTCATGAAGATGGTTTTGCACGTAAAGCCAGCATACTTCATGAGATTTCTCATGTCAAGAAAGGGCATGCAATAGATCTTGTCTTCATACTCGCCTGTACAGTACTCAACCCTGTCTGTTGGTTAGTATTAAGAGAAATAAAAATAGTTCATGAATATGAAGCCGATGACGAAGTGATTAATCGTTATCACATTCATAAACGTGATTATCAGCGATTACTAATCATGAGAACAGTTGGTGCGGAGGCCTACGCACTGGCAAGTTCTTTTAATTTAAACATTAAACAAAGAATTAAAATGATGAAAAAGAAACAGTCAACATGGTGGCGGATGGCATGTATCCTTGTCACTATACCAATAGTAAGCATTGCACTTACAGCATTTGCCGAACCGCGAAGAGTCCTCATAGAGAATATTGATAACGAAGTTAAAAACATTACAGAGTCGGTTTCTAACGATCTTTCAAGTCGAAGTCCCTCTCAGTCTAGCAACAAGGACAATGGTCTATTAGAAGGAAACAACAAGACTTCTACAAAACAGACGACAAAAGCTGACACAAAATTGAAAGCAGGCGACATAGCTACCGGAACTGTATCAGGATTGGATAATCCTCTTTCGGGGGCCAATGTGATAGAGCGTGATGCAAATCAGCGCATTGTAAATCTTGTAACAACAGATGAAAAAGGACAGTTCAGTCTTAAGGTTAAGAATCCGGCTAATGAATTGGTGATCTCATTTGTGGGATTCAATTCTTATAAAGGTTATTTCAATCAGAAGGATTTTCAAATAACTATGGATCCTTCTACAGCCATGAAGGAGGTCTCTGTTTTCTCATATTTTAAGAAAAAACCTGTTACTGCAGTAACCCCACAGAACACCCCAAGCACCTCCCCGAATACAATGACTGCAGTTGAGCAGATGCCTTCTTATCCAGGAGGAGAAGAAGCTTGGTTTAAGTATATTGCGAGTCATCTCTACTATCCTATTGCGGCAGAGAAAAACAATGTGCAGGCAAATATACAAGTTGTCTTCATTGTAGATAAAGACGGCAACATACGCTCTCCCAGAGTAATAAAGACCTCCGAGCTCAAACCTCTGGATGGAAAGTTGAAGTTGGCAGCTAAGAATGGTAATGTCGCTGCAAAGGATCAGGTAGACGCTTATGACGACGGCCTTGAGTCTTTGAAGGAAGAAGCGGTCAACATATTACGTCATTCTTCCCAATGGATACCAGGACGTCAAAACGGAAATCCCGTTAATTGTCAATATTCACTCCCAATTAACTTCATATTGAAATAACAGTAAGCTGTCAATTTTCACTAGTTGTATTACCAACCGGCGTAATGCCGATTTTTTAAGAGAAATTAAATTTTTAGATACGAATACCTTAATAAACCAAAGGTATGACAATAGGATCTTCCCAACGA